>JADMIO011020030.1_pt1 | contig 31147 bp, 32 predicted proteins | sample 8958161 | NCBI WGS metagenome assembly JADMIO01 (sample SAMN16585339, study PRJNA669376) | soil metagenome | isolation source: Crop rotation soil | place: USA: Cullars Rotation, Alabama | collected 2011 | reverse complement strand
CGCGACAACTTGTCCACGTGGAATTCTAAGCTTAGGATCCCAATGTGCTGGAAAGATCATGTAGCCATGGTATACGTAAGGCAGACGGGAGCCTATATCCTGTTCAGCTATGGAACACCCGTAGCGACTAAGTGTACTACGGACGCTAAGTGGATGAAGCCAAAAACGGGATATAGCAACACAACCTCGCGCCATATCAGCACCTACGCAGAAGGCGCAGTAACCATAAGTGATACAGACTTCTCCTCCCTGCTCAAAGAAGCGTTCAAGAGCGCCAGCACCGAGAAGCAAGGTTAAGGCACATGAGCAAGCTAATCTCTATCGCCCTGCTCATTACCCTGCTGGGTATGAGTATCGGCATGTTTACCCTCTCTATGCATGGCGCAGCAATCGCCCTGCTCATCATCACCATCTACGGCATCATTGCCGCGATCCAGACCTACAAGGAGTAAGAACCGTGAAACTGTTACGCCTCTTAATACTTATGGCATCCATGCTAACCTTCCATCATGGCGCAAACCTGCTTGATACTGACTCACAGGTATGGGGTTGTATCATGATGATTGTCTCTATCAATGTAGTTATCAGTATCGCCACCAAGGGCGATAACTAAGCGTACACAGATACGCAAGTAAAGGACACAAGACCATGAACACAGACAGCAACAACAACAGCGACCGCGAAGACCGAAGCGGCTCGATTAACTTAGGTGTCACCATACCGGCGCCATTCGGAGACATTCGGGTTCCCTTCTATCCTGCCAGTCAGGAAGACGTAGACCAGGGAACCGTGGTTAAAATCGGATGGTACAAACAGGGAGACGCAACGGGAGACTATAACGACGTTGACGCGCAGCTTCCCCACCTCTTTAGGACGGCATACGAGGCAGCCTCCTTTGCCACCGAAGGACAAGCCTGCAACCTGTTCCCTGATCGCTCAATGCCTATGCCCGCTACCCTTACGCCGCCCGCAGAAGCCGTTGCTGCTGCTATGCTGCTGGGAGATAAACAGCTAATAGCGGCATACCGGGAAGTGTTACATATCGTTGTTGTGATACTTGTCACGCCAGCGGACGATATTCCGAACGAGTAGATCAATCCAATCGTAAATAGCTATTTACGATTCATAGCCAGCCCATTGCATACATTTGCAATCGTTGCACTCAGCAACTTGCGTTGCAATGGGCTGGAAACCAAGGACGAAGAAAGGACGAACAGACCAATGCCAAGACCAAAAGCACAGCCCGGGGAATCATGCGGAGAACTGCGCGCAAGAATGGCGCAGGTATTCAAAGGCGCAGCAAGACCGATAGACGCGCCCGCTATCAATGAGCTGAGCGTTGAGGAAATGAGGGTTGCCCTTGCATCAATGCGCTATCCTACATCCTGCGCGAAATGGATAGCCGAAGGACGCCAGCCGAAGGACAATCAGACCATGCAGACACACAGAACCAACGTTACTGGACTGCTCAAAGGAGCTATATCCGGTAACACCAACGCACAGCCAGCACAGACGCAGACCGTGATACATGACCCCGAAGAATACAATAAATGGCCTCAATTCGCAGGATACTGCCCGTCATGTAATAAAGGGACACTAACCAAAAAGCCGTCCAAGTTCCCCGGTAGCGCCTGTTTCTACGGTTGTGACAATTTCCCGACTTGCAAGTTCTATATCTCAAGTTCCAAGGCGAAGGCAGCACGTCCTGAGTTATTCGGTGATATAGTCACGATACGGGAGACGGCAAAGGCAATACACGCGCCAGCGCAAGAGCCTAAACCACAGACCACCGATAACGGGTTAGTGTTTTTTGAAGTGGACGCCCCGCAGCCCGACCACGGACCCGAAATACACGTACCCACCCATGACACGCCCTGCCCTAATTGCGCGGGTATTGTCACCGTAAGAGACGAAGACGGCAAAGGCTATTGCCCCCACTGTCACAGCTTTATAGCCGTAGCTCCACAGGTAAATAGCTATTTACCTGCCCCGACTATGAAGACGTCGCCGCAGGCGGCGTTGACCAATGACCAATTAGCCGAACTGATGGCAGACGAAGAAGAGGAACAGCCAGAAGAAGCAACGCCGCAGGAAATAGAGGAAGCACCGGCACCGACCATACCCGTAGCGCCACCCGATACCAAAGAACAACTACTGCGCCTTTATCGGCACGGCATTATGACCAAGACCGAATACCTGCGCCGTATGGAAGCAATCGGCATACACGCCGAAGAAGCGCACGAATACGCCAAAGATAAGGCCGCAACAACGAACCACACAGAAACCGAAGGGAAACCCGCACCAGTGACAGAGACGAACCATACCGCACCGCAGCCGACCATTACACCTGAGCAGATGATAGCTCAGGCTATGGCGCAGATCGCAATGGGCAATGGCAAGACGCTTGACCCCGAAACCGTGCGAAGCATTGCCAAGGGCGAAATAACGCCAGAGATAGACAACCTGCGTATGACCATCAGTGAGCAGTTCAGCGAATACCAAAACGCTATGATGGAATACGTAAGCAGTAACCAGACCGCCGCTACCGATGCCAAAATCGAGACGCATTTTTCGCCCCAGGAACTTGCCGACGCCATAGCCGACGCCATAGCCCGCACCGTTCCCGTTATGGCTCCACAAGCCTCCACAGTGACCGTACAGAGCGATAACGGCCAGCCACGGACAAGCGGCACTAACGCCGCCATAGAAGCTCTGAAAGCGCAAAACGCAGAAGCGCCCAAAGGCGCAAAGGCTGCGATACACGACAAATCGTTTGTCATTCCGCCGACTGCCGCAGAGTTATTCAAAGCGTGCAAGGCACGACGCGCCAGTAACCTGCCTATTCGCCCGATACTGCTATTCGGTCCTGCCGGGTGCGGAAAGACCGAAATGGCGAAGGAATTGGCGGCATTCCTCCAATACCCCCTCTTCTCGATTAACTGTGCGACCGTGCGGGAAACCTCCCACTGGTTTGGACGCACCATAGCGGCAGAAGCGAGTACGTACTATGTTATGAGTGAATTTATTAAGTGGGTTGAACATGGCGAAGTCTTGATCCTGCTGGACGAAATTACCCGTGCCGTGCCGTCAGTCCTGAATGCCCTGATGAGTCTGATGGACGGGCAGCGATCCGTATGGGTTGACGAAGTGAAACGGACCATTAATGTCGGTCCAAACTGTTGCTTTGTGGCAACGGCCAATATCGGCGCGAGTTATTCGGGAACGTTCACACTCGACAAGGCGATCAAGAGCCGGCTTATTGCCCGCCTCCGATGCGACTACCTGGAGGAAGCACAAGAGATCAATCTATTGGTGACAAGAACCGGCATAGCGCAGAGCGATGCCCGTAAATTGGTACGTACTGCCGGTATGGTGAGAAGGGCATACAACGCCGGTACCCTGTCAGAGAGCATTGATACCCGTACGCTTATTGGTGCAGCCGAACTCTTCAAGGAAATGGGCAGCACGGCGCTTGAGGTGACTATCTATACGCTCTTTGACAATTCGGCGGGAGCGAACTCCGAAGAAGCGCAGGTTAGGCAGATAGCCCAAGGACAGGGACTATAGGCCACTAATACGGGTATGGTGCGTAAACCATGCGGGAGGTATTGCATAGGTTTGCAATACCTCCGATCCCGAATAGGGATATATCCGATGAGAAGGGACGATAGACCAATGGGGAAAAGACAGAGTATATCGGGACAATGGACAGGTAAATACCAGTCCTACGATAGCCCGATAAGCGCAGAAGAAGCAGAAGAAGAGAAGCAGACACGCCAGCTAATCAGAGCAAAGCGCACCGTAGGCAGAACCGTTTACGTATTAGGCACGGGAACACAGAAGGGACTGACACCGGAGTTTGCCAGTACGTCAGATGTTAAGCAAAACAACCTGTACGACCGGGATAAGATATTTTTGGATTCAGGCCCGGTACTTAATCCAGGCGAGTTAAGCGACGACGAACGAACCGACGTACTTTGTGGAGATGCGCTATTTGGCGCTGCCTGCAAGGAGACGATAGATAACGCCGCTTTATACTTTCGTAAGGCGCTTGACGGTGACGCCACCAACCACGGAGAGAAGCTAAAAAAGCGTAAACCGGCGAGAGACAGGATATTTAACGCGCTGGAATCACGCAAGGCCGTAGAGTACATACGCGATAGGGCACCAGGGTATGAGGGATATTTACAGGCCCGCGTAGACTACCGGCATAGCGAAGACACACAAGAGGAAATGGAAAGAATCGCCGCCGACCCCGAAGTGCGGGTAAATGACGGAGCGGGATTGATTGCCCATGTCCTGAATGACCTCGGCAATCACCCGATCAACATCACCAACCCCACGTACCAGAGCATCATTGACGATATAGAACGCGCCCTGCCGCAGCTTGAGACTGTCAAAGACAGGCTAATGCTCGCCGAGAATATATCCAGCCGATTGCAAGAAATCGAAGAGGAACAAGACGGAGAAGGCGACGGCTCAGGGAATGGAGACGGAGACGGAGACGGAGACGGAGACGGCCAAGGAGAAGGCACCGGACCCGCCCCTACAGCGATGGAAGCCGCCAATAGCGCCCTGACGGGAGAAGCCACCCAAGAAGGGACCAATCAGCAGCGAGTAAGTTCAAGCGTGACATACGAAGCGAACAAGGACGGAGGAAAGGACGAACTTGTATCCGGCAAGATGGCGGGCAGGGGAAGCATGGTCGGGAAAACCGTAGCGACCACCAGAGACATAGACCGAGCAGCCTATCCTGCCGTACTGTCAAGCATCCACGGACAGATACAGGCATTGCGTAATTCGCTCCGGTTCCGTGACGATGAATTGTCAATGATAGAACGTGGTCTAAGAGATGGAGAGATTGACGAAGATAGTTTATATAAGCTGTCCTATCGCCCGCAGCCAGGAGAACAGCCGACCATATTCGAGAGGAAAGAGATACTTGCCAAACCCGGCATTCAGATTGCGATCCTCTGTGATGAAAGCGGCTCAATGGCATCTATCATAGGCGAAGAACGAAAGGTTGCCGCCACCATTGCCGAAGCATTGCGCGGCATGACTGGCGTTGACTTGCGCGTATACGGGTACGGAGACACGCTGAAAGAAGTTATTGGCCCGAACGCCCCACCCGATAACTTTGCAGCCGTGTGCCAGTTAAGCGCCTATGCAGGACATACGCCGACCGCAGAGGCGATACGTAAAACCGCGTATGAACTCCTTAATGACGGCCACACGCCGCCCGATGTTAAGAGCCGGATGATATTCGTACTATCCGATGGATCGCCAGCGAACGGACCCGCGACCGTTACGGACGCTTGTGAGATAACCCGCAAACATGGCGTATCTGTTTTTGGTATCGGCATAGCCTCCGCCTATAGCCAGGAGCAATCAGATATTATGTACGGACAGGGACACGGCGTAGTAATACAAGACGTAGCCAGCGCCGGGAGACTTATCGGCACCACTATTACCCGATTAATGGAGAAGTTAGGCCGAGATTAGATAGTTAGATCATAGCCACCAGCTAAACGGGTAGCGCGTACCAGACGCGCTACCCGTTTTCCTTTTCCCTGCCAGCCACGCCCCACGCCGTTGCAGATCTTTGCAACGCAGCACCCCGCCTGTTTTCACTGTTTCGCGTTTGACATTCTACGCGCCAGAATACCCGTATTGACCAATCATAAGGCAGGATATGCCAAGCCCGTATAGCGTCAATATCAACTGGTTGCTATGGCGTATTACGTAGGCACGGCAGACCCCCACCCCACGCCACCGGCAGCAAACAGAGTGTTTGCCCGCCTTACTGTTGTGCTTGCTTTGATTTTGGCAGCGATAGTGGGGATTGCCACGGAAACCCTCAAGCGTCGGGGATTAATCAGATCACGCTTCGCAAATACCAAGCGTCGGGGGTATCATAAAATAATTCTTTGAGGATAGGAGTTCCTATTATGCGCGCCTATACAATCAACCAAGTTTCTATGATACTTTCACAGGATACCGACCCCGTTCGCTATCATCGTATGGCGGGCAAACTTATCCCGTCTTTTCCTAAAGGCTTACATGGCAGGCAGGCGCTTTACACAATGGATGATATTGTACGCTATCTGGAAAACTACGCCTCCGACTTTCACAAACTCGCACCCGTCGTTCTAAGCGAAGACGGTTGGATAACCACTCGTGCTGCCGTAGAGATTTTAGGACTCTCTCGCGGCTCCCCCCAAAATAGAAAACTTATGAGCGAAACACTTCGCTGGAAAGTGCGCGAAGAAGTTGGCGGCATGGGGGCGCGTATGTACCTATTAGAAGACGTGCTGAGGCTCTATAAGTATCGCAAGGAAGATCAAGCACGGCGCGATAGGGCGGCAAGAGACGCCTACGCCAGGAAGTACGCCGAATATATAGAGCGACTTAGAAAACTCAAAGAAACCAAGCCCTATAAAGTTGGGCCTATTATTCGCAAAGAACGCGAGATACAAAAAGTACGCTACCAGATGCAAAAGTGCCTTGAAGCCGTCACGAAGGCACAGCAGCGCAGTGTTATAGCCAGTCGGCGCGAGGTAGAGATACTTGCGGCAAGGAAGGCCGCAGGACTGCTGCCTGAGAACCAGGGGCAAAGACTACTCAAAGCCTCTGAAAATACTTTGCAAATTCTTGCAAAAGAGCCGAAAATCTATTGACGACACTTCGCCTAAGTGATAAACTATAGATGCGGCAGGGAGGAAACACCCGGTACGCAAAACAAACCAAGCGTAAATAGCTATTTACGCTCCAAAGGGAGAGTATAGGCAAATGGCAGCAGGAACGGCGACTCGCAAACCGAGAGCCACAAAGGTAGAGATGCAGAAGCGGGCAGCAGCGGAGAACGGCATAGCGGGAGAGGTAGAACTTCCGAGCGAGGAGGTAGACGGCTCCCAGACGGCAACCAAGGCCGCGAAGGAAACTCAGGCCGATAAGAAGGCGAGACTTGCCCGCGAAGAAGTGGCGCAGATCGAAGCCGAAGCAAAGGCAGAGGCAGAGGCAGAGGCCGAAAGAGCGCGCAAGTCTTCCGAGATTCATTCACAGCTACCGGCACTCTTTGGCGAAGTCAATCAGGGACTTGCCAGGGTTGAGGCGCTGCGCGATTCCGTCGCCAATATGAGCGATAGCGTTTTGATTGAGTTTGTGCGCTATGCGGGAACGCTCGGCAATGCCTCATGGCGTGCCCAGGTTGCGGCCAACTATGAACTCACGCGCCGTACCATCATCAAGGCGAAGAAGGCAGCGATCAAGGTTCCTGTGGCCTTGCAGGAAGTGGCAAACATTTTCGGTATCAGTTGGAGAACGCTCTACAACGATGCCGCCTTGCAGAAAAGCTTCTTCATGCCCGCAGAAGGCAAAGAAGACGATGCCGACGAAGCCGAGACGCTTAATCAACTCGGCATGGCCTGCGAGATACTTCAAGACAAGAGCTATGCCACTATTGCGCTTGGGGCGAAGAATAATCGGCGCAATGCGTACTTGATGATGGCCGCAGAAAGGATGATAAACCCCTACTTTGGCATCAAGGACGCGCAGGACTTGGTAAAGAAGCTAAACGGCAAGGGGGGCGATCTTGCGACGGCCAACGTCGAAGGCGAAGAGGGCGAAGCCGCCAATCAGGACGCCGAAGCCGATACTGCGCCCAAGGCCATGCAAGGAAGCGATGTTCTCTCTCTGGCGTCAGCCCTTGCCAATGCCGAACAGAACGCGATGGAGACGGAAAGCGAATGGTACGTATGGCGTGATTCTAAAGGCGAATGGGGCAGCTTCAACGTGGAGAATCCCGACCCGAATGGGCAGACGATCACCATTCACGCCGACATGGTAAATGGCCGGGGATTTATACTTCTTCCCGGTGAGGAGTGGCAGGACGAAGGCGAACTCACGGAACCGGACCCGTCGCAGTTCGATTGGCCGGAAGATGCCGAAGACCAGGGCGACTCACTTACCGACGATTAGTTAGGCAATAGGCCGGGTAGGAACTCCTACCCGGCCTTAGTTTTGTTTCACGTATTGCATATATTTGCAACGAACCAATAGGGGTCGTATATAGCTATATACGACTGGAGAACGGACCAATGAGCGAAGAAGCGATAGACGCAGAGACTACCCAAGCGAAGAAATACACGACCTATAAGCCGCCACTATTACTGCCTACGGGATGGAAAACCGTAGAGCGTATTAACAACGGCGCTAAGTTTATGAAACTTGACATAGAGAACGCAAAGATTACAAAGATCACGCAGCTTATAATTGATTCACGTATTATGAAAGACGGCTGCGAGTGGGTGCATCTAAGTATCTCGCACCCCGATAGCCTGCCTACCTATGAAGAGTTATGCGCGGCAAAGGATTGGTTCATCGGCAAGGACAAGAAAGCCATACAAGTGTTTGCTCCGTCTACCGAGCATTATAACCATCACAAGTATTGCCTGCATCTGTGGCATTGCTTGGACCGCGACCCGCTGCCTGACTTTCGTATTGCCGGGGGTATTTAGGCCATGCCAAGCACGGATACCGCTATCAATAAAACAGCCGTTTACTGGCATTTCGCGGGAATGCTGCCGACTGTTAGAGGCTTGGACAGGGCGCAGATAAAAGCCATAGGCCAGGAAGCCTCCAATGCCTGCACAGAGAATCCCTTGCATATGATTACAAAGCCTGTGTTTAGTATCCCGTCTTATTCAATGGAGAAGCTAACAGGGCCGAGTGTGATTGCGCTTATGATCGCCTGCGTGTGGGTACTCTGCGGCGAAGACGAAAACATAGCAGCAGCCATGCTCTCCGACTGGTCCGACATACCTATGTACGCGAAACTTGCCAATAGCTGAGATTGATTGACAGCCAGACACAGCAGTAATACCATAACCCCTATAGGTTTTTACTATAGGGGTTAATTTTATGCCACGCGGATACTATGACTCCCCCAATCGTATAAGTACCAGGACGGCGAATCTCGCCCGATGGACAGACGGCATCGTGCTTACTCCTATCTTCTTCTGTTCTCGTGCCCCTTTAGACGCAAATACGCGAATCAGGATGATTGACCACGGAGGCTATTGGCTTTGTAAGTTCCCCGGTGAAGATGCGTCGGGGGTGTTTCAGGCCACGAAGACCGAAGTAAGGGAGCTATAAGCGTATTGCTTGACACCAACCTACGGTGGTAGTATACTACTATTGGAGGGTACTACCAATGGTACAGGCAAAAGACGGGTTCATAGTCATAGAGCAGCAGCTATTAGGCAAACTAATCCCCCTACTCACAAACTCAAAGTCACTCGTATTCTTTAGCATCGCTCTGAGTTGCGATCAGCAAGGCATCGCCAGATGTTCCACGAAAGACATTATGAAGGCTACCGGACTCGGCAAGGACACGGTACAGAGGGTTGTCGGTGAACTCTTAGCGATTCGTTACGAAGACAAGCCGATACTTCTCAGGCGACTTATCAAGGACAGCGGCAATCGGTACGGCAGGAGTCAGTACGTGGTACTGCCCTATCATCAGGAATCGGAGGTAATTAGGCAGTGATTAGTATCTTTAATGGGCGCAGGCGTTCCCTTGGGGGCATGGATGAAGAGGAAGGCTATGCCCAGGTTAGCTTTAAGATGCGTGGATACCTTCACCTTGTGAAAGGTCCGAAACTTGCCGTGTTTATGGCTATAGCCCTACACTCCGACCAAGACGGCAAGGCGTTCCCCTCTATGGCACTGCTGTCCAGGGAGACGGGTTACATCGAAAACACTATCGTAAGCACCCTAAAGGAGCTACGGGAACTCACGATAAACGGGCATCACCTTCTTGCCAGAGAGTTACGACGCAGCAAGAACGGCAGCAGATTCGGCGTAAATACCTATCTTATCTTCCCAACAATGGAGGAATGGGAGGCAATGGAACAGTCCGAAGATAGCGCCGAAGACCCCATTACTGACACCAATTTACAGGTACCTGTCGGACAGGTGTCAGTACCACAGGTACCTGTCGAACATGTGTATAAGTATAACCAGGGGAGTAATAACAATAACCAAAGTAAACAAGAACCAACGGAGGGAGAAGAATATATATACGCACCCGCGAGAGACGAAAAAAATAGCTCAGGTTATAACCCCTACGTTGCAAGCATTTGCAATACCGACGCAGCAATCGAAGCGCAGTATACAACCGAAGAAGACCAGTCACACCCGACTCCTTCACGGCAGGAATCTGAGACACCAAACCAGAACTTTCCGCTGGCAAGCAGCCTTATAGATGCCCCTATCCCGGCCCAATCCCCTACCACCATTCACGGCAAAGACTTCTCCGGCTTTAAGCCAAAGATCGCAATCGAGACGCCCAAAGAGAGTTATAAGCGTTTAGATCGCCCCGTCTTCGAGAAGGCAGGCGTGAAGCCGCCAGAGCTAATCTTAGAAGACTTGCAGACGGCAAAGTTAGCATCTCCCGCCACCAATCCACTGCGCTATTACATGCAGACGTTTGCGAGAACTTTTAATCGCATTCCCGAAGTCGGCAAGTTTGTCGTTGCCGCAAAACGCTTGAAAGATTTAGTAGATCGTCAGGGCGCGGAAGAGTACGTCACGCGGCTCTTCCGCTTCTTTAACGACCCCGGCCAGCAAAGTCGGGGATATGGCTATCAGAACTTTCTTGTGTGCTTTGATAGCTACGCCTTTGATAAGAGCCTTCCCAAGACGCTTCCCGGCAAGAACGTAAATGGTACGTACTTACGCGACAGAAGGGACCGAAAGACCATCGAAGAACAGTTAGCCGAAAGTGACGCCATGATAGATCAATTGGCCGACGCGGGCCTTATCGAGAAAAGCGAACCGAAAACGCAGAGAGGGCAATGGAAACGACAGTGAGCAGCGAAGACAAGCGATTCCCGGCAAAGCCGCCTATGGTTTTCATAGACTGCGGCAATCAAGGGGAGGTATGCGAAAACCTTCACTTGGTACGCATAACAGACCAACGCGGGGTTATTTACTTCGGCGGATTAGGTGAAAATCTCGTAGAGGCGATAAGAGACTTACAGCAGGACGTTGACACCGATAAACGGAGTATGCCCCGTGGACAGAAAGGCACCATACAGGACTTGGTAAGCAGCGCACTCGCAGTAGCACTAAGAACACCGGAGGGACGGCAATGACGGATAACGGACTAAAGATCATTGCGCGCATACTTACGGCTATGGAGTCAGGCTCCCCGTGGACCGATGCCAAGGCCGCACTCTATGCTTCGGGACTTGCCCATGTTCCCGACGCTCTGGGTATGCAAGCCGTGACCGAGCTATCCCGCACGGAAGAGTGGCGGCCCTCCCTTGCTAAGATACTCTGTAAACTGGTTTACATGGACCAACCTGCGCCTTCTGTTGGCGAAGCCCTGTCATTGGTCAAAGCGGCCATTTCGGGCGCTACACGGGCATTTCCGCCCCTTGAAAGCGCCCCCGTACACCCGGCTGTTTATAGAGCTATTCGAGACATGGGCGGCTTGCAGATCATCGGCCAGATGCGAATGGGTGCCTTCGAGAAGGCATTTCCCCTTGCCTACAAAGAGGCAATAGAGAACTGGCAGAAAGAGACGGTCATAGCCATAAGCCGTGGTGAGTACGTGTTTATGGTGGATATGCTCCGTAATGAGATAGGCGATCCCTATGATACGCCTACACACGCACTACGGCGCGTGAATAAACTTACCGCCATAGAAGCCAAGGGGAACGGAAATGGCTAAGTATCACTCATGGCCGAGTACCTATCCCGAGTTAGGGCCGATGAAGACGCCTCCAGGTTCCTCTTCGCTCTCGGATATAGAGCCGCCCGTAAGCGTTAAGCCGAAGGAGTGTATCCAGTGCTTTAGCAAGAAGATCAAGGTCGGATTCCTATACGATTCCTACGTATGCGAATGCGAAGAATGCGGCAGGCAGTGGGAGGAACGGGTACGCCCCGGCGATAGGATTTAGCAAAGTAAGTAATCCGCGAGTGAGGAAAGAGAAGAAACCAATGGAAAGTATTAGCGAAGGGCTGCTAACCGATCAGGCGCTTATAGGCAGTCTCTTATTAGGCGATTTGTCCACGATAGACATTGCCAAGAGTGTAGGCATAACCGAGAATATGTTTCACTACAAAGAGTATGGCACGATGTATAAGTACCTGTGCCAGCTACGCGAAGAGAACATAAACCCCGACCCGGTACTCTTAAAGAGCCGCTTGGAGACAGCAGGCTATTACCCCCTGCCTATCAGCCTTGCGATGCTCATGCAATGCCAGGAGGCTACCTCTGGCGTGAGTTATGCCGAAGGCTACGCCAAGTCGCTTAAAGATAGCTTCACCAAGCGCAGCGCCGTGGATGCCTCTATCAGATTGCAAACATTTGCAAAAGAATGGGCAGGCGACGGACGCAGCCTACTTTTAGAAATGGAGAAGACGATCTATGAGCTATCCGAAAGAATCGACGGGGGAGCCTTAGAAAGCGATCACATATCCGAAAGCGTTCAATCTACGCTATTGGGATTATCGCAAGACAAGACAGGCATAGGCACGGGCTTTAGAAGTATAGACGTGCATACGTGTGGCGTGAGGCCGGGGGAAGTCTGCGTAATTGCCGCCCGTCCATCAAACGGTAAAAGCACTATCGGCAGGAATATCGCGCATCACAACGCCGTGAAGCAAGGCATCCCTACGGCATTTTGCAGCTTTGAGATGAGCAAAGAAGAACTAACGAGTGGCTTTCTGGCGGCAATGTCGGGGGTGAATACCAAGAAGTTTAGAATAGGTGACAGCGCCTTTGACCCGGCAGAGCGAAAGCGTGTTGCAGATTCAGCAAGAGAGCTAATCGCTTCGCCGCTCTATTTAGCCGATACACGGGGCTGGCGGCTTTCCAGCCTTCGCACCTATCTGCGCCGCGCTATCTCGCTCTATGGCATAGAAGTAGTGATCTTGGACTATTTGCAGAGAATCAAAGGCGACGGGGGCAAAGGCGAGAATAGGCAAAAAGAAGTCGGAGAGATAAGCCGATCTATTGCCGATATGTCCCTGGAGTTCGGCATTCCTATCTTCGCCTTAGCGCAGCTTAATCGAGAGTCTTTTCAGAGGATGGACAAGCGGCCATCTATGAACGATCTTAGGGAGTCGGGAGACATAGAGCAGGACGCAAGTATTATTTGTTTGCTTTACCCTGATACCGACGCCTGGGAGCAGATGGGCAATCCGTCGCTTCCCGTGCCTACGCAAGTGTTAATAGAGAAGAACCGAGGCGCTGACACGGGAACGGCGCTCCTCCAGTTCGATAAAGTGCATGGACGCTTCTTAGAGACAAGTTATAAATAGTTGCGTAGCTACGCAACTATAAGTAGCCTATTGACATGACTTAGGCTAAGTGATAGAATGTATACAGAAACAGAGGGGCAGGACTATGGACAGGGGCATAATTAAAAGCATAGCAACGGAAGCGCCACCGCCTATCGTCGGTATGAATCCGGTAACACGATATGAGTGGACCTTGTTTCTGGCTATTACGACTCTTTTGGACAATCACGATAAGGCTTACGAAAAAGACATGCGAGAAGGCAGGGATAGAGGCGCACCAAATCTCTACGTACTTGATGCAAACGGCAATCCCGTGCTTGCCAAGAGTAAAGCCGATTGGGAGAAGTTCATCGCAAACAGCGCCCATATCATCACACTTTCCGATACGACTTTCTTTTGGAATGGCGAAACGCTTAACTATGAAGGCTTTAGGCAAATCAACAACGCACAAAAGTGCCACGATTGGGAAGGCTATATAAACAAGTCGGCAGAGAAAAGGGCATATAACAATGCCAATGCGCCTACGGATTGGGCACGGGTAGTGACGGTCTTTAACGGCATAAACGACGGTAGAGGCGTAATGCCAAAGTTCTACTCAACGTATATCAATGGCACGAAGCATGAAGCCCGCAGGGATGATTTTGAGACTGCCCAAGAAGCCCTTAATGCCGCCTATGGCCTTGGACTTCAAATCCGTGGCGAGATAGAAAAATCAAAGCCGATTGTAAACATTTACAATCCTGCCGGGAAGATGGATGCTGCGTATGCCAATTACGTAGAAGAAATAAATCGCCAGCTATGGGAAGGGTACGAATCCGAATGATTAACGACGAAGGACTAATAGAAGAAGTAGAGGCAATCGTAAGGGCCGGGTATGAGGCATATAGCCAGAGTACCGGCAATAAGAACTATCGTGGCGAGGAGATGCCCAAATGGGAAGACTTGCCCGAAAAGATTCAGAACGCATGGATAGCCGCCGCAGAGCGTATCTGCCACCTATACGGAGGCATAGTCGCAAGATCGGTAACGAAAGGGTTATCCGAATGAAAATAGGCATCGTGGGTAGCCGGGGGTACGGTGATTGGGCACGGGTCTTTAACTTTGTCTATGGCCTGCCCACTAACACGCAGATCGTCTCAGGCGGCTGTCCCAAGTCTCCCGATGAATGGGCGATAGCCGCCGCGCAGAATAGGCAACGGCTCTTTGGTGATTTAGCAAAGCCGATTATCTTTCCCGTGGTGCAAGCGCCCGGTGAGTCTTTCGGATTCGCCGCCTATCGCCGCAACGTGCAGATCATCGAATGCGGCATCGAAAAGCTATACGCCTTTTGGGATGGCGCAAGCAAGGGAACGAAGAACGCTATCCAGATAGCCGATAGAAAGGCTATCCCGGTAGAGATCATCTATCCGACGCCCCAAGTTGCCACGGATGGCAACTGCGATAAGATCGCTAACTTAGACAAACGTGAAGAGTGCCGCTTGGATTTGTTTACGCTGCTTTGCGTAAATAGCGAGCTATCCGAAGAGGCGATAGAGAAAGCCTTGCCAGGGTACAACATGCGCCAGATCGTCTTCACGCTGCAAGCGATGGAGAACGAAAGGCTTGTATGCTTTCGGGTAGACGGCGGGGCATTCGGGGATAGCTATTGGAGTCTCGCCCCCGGCTCTAAGACGCCCTGTAAACCGGCTGACGTGGCGTCTACAGAGGCGCTGCCCGCCTTGCCCGGTGATTCGCCGGAACAGGCCAAAAGCGCCGTAGAATCGCCTTTGCAACCATTTACAGAAGTCGAGAACATAGGCGATTTACCCGGCGGTGAAGCACATGCAGAGCGCCTTACGGATGCCGAAGAATCGCAAGTCTTGGACGAATTTAATCAAACGCCGCCAAAGCATCGCGCTGCGCTTAGAGCTATCTCCGACTTCGAGAAGTCGGTCAAGAGCGAAGAAGACGAAAGCGATAATTGGGATTTTGGCGAGTACCCCTACGAAGAAGTGCGGGTCAATCACTATCAGCCGAAAAACAATAAAGTCATTGCAAATGTTTACAATTTCAGGGACGGGGGGCGCTGCTCCTGCCCCCGGCAGGGATTTATAAGCGTTCCCTGCAAGCACACGATAGCCAGAGAGAAGAAGCTTAAAGCCTATAGAGAAAACAGAGGGGAAGGGGTGGTGGCATGAGTGGCAACGTGCTATTCGTTGAAATACTTGGAACTTCTACCGTTCGGCTTATCGGGGAACCGGCAGAAGAGTTGGTATTTTGTAATGAGTACAGAATGCAAAGATTCCCCGGTGATACGGAGTTGGTGCGTACCTACAAGGACGGCAGCGGGAATTTGTTTCTGAATATCCTTAACTCGGATTTTGAGGCAAAGAATGGCTGGTATCAGGCAGTCGGGCAAGAGGGCAGGCTTAGTAAGCCAATAGAAGGGATAACGGACAATGGACAGGCTGAGTGAATGGATTTCGGGAGAGCTAAAAGAGTCGGAGTATCGCAACCGAACGCAAAGGGCTGTAGAAGAGTTGGCAAAGGCGAACATCTGGAAGGATGAACCGTGTCACTGCGGCGTCTGCTGCGCGATGAGTATAAGCATCGTTGCGCTTCGCCTTATGCTGCTGGATTGGGCCGAAGGCAAAGCAAAAGAGCGTGACGTTCTTACAGTTATGGAACATATGCCCGATAGCATCGTCGGGGCATTCGCACGGCGCATATTATCCATAGAGGGCATTGACTACTCCCTCCTGCCCTTTGATCGACAGGCCATGCTGCAAGCCTTTGAGGAGATAGACGCAAAGGCCGGGAGTGACTATGACCAATTAGAGACGATAATTGCTGACGCCGCAATGACTATCCGTAAGGCCGTTGCTATGGAGTCTATGGGCAAGATGGCAAGCATTGGCGAGATCATGCGGCGTATTATGGAAAGTGGGGGCTAAGAAAGTGGCATTCGACGTAGAGAAATATGTCATTAAAGTCCAGGGCGGTAAGAAGTACCTGCCTGTGGCAGCAAGGCTTATCTGGTTCAGGCAGGAAAAGCCTGATTGGGGCATAACAACACACCCTGTAGAAATTAACTTAGAGAAGCAATACGCGATATTTACAGCAACCATCTTCAATGCCGAAGGCAAAATAATGGGCATGGGCACAAAGATGGAGAACGTGCGCGGATTTGCTGACTACGTAGAAAAATCCGAAACATCGGCCATAGGCAGGGCGCTGGCAATATGCGGATTCTCCACCGGAGACGCCTTGGAGTTAGACGAAGGACAGCGATATGCCGACGCCCCGCAGCCGGTAAGTAAGCAGACAGGCGGCAACGGACACGCGGAAGAGGCAAGGACTCAGCCTGCGACACGGGAGGTAAACCCCGAACGGTTCAGGGCGCTGCAATCGCAGTTCAAAACACTGGCAAAAGACTTAAACCGAGAGACGACTTCCGATGCCTTATTCGCGCTCTATAATCGCATTCTAAAGCGAGACGGCGTGGCCGCAGAGCAAGCGCCCGATATAGAGGGTCTTGAATACTGCGTCGGCGTGATGCAAAAGAAATTAGAAGAAAAAGAAGACAATGAGAACGTACAAACCGGCGGAGCGTAGACAAACCAAGAAGCGTTATATATCCCGTAGGCGTACCTACGGGATTATCTCGAAGAGGCAGCTACGTATCCCAAAAAGCATAGCCGAGAAAGTAAACTTTTGGCCGAATGCGACCTTTGGCGTAGAGAGCATAGACTATGAGCCAGAGGTATCTACGGAGGGGGCACCGTCGTTCGTCTGCGACGAGCCTTCAAGCGGCTTCAAGCCTGCAAAGATTGCCTTCACGATGAAGGCTGACTATCCCCGTGACGCCTTAAAAGTACAGATGGATAAGGGGAGCCTCTGGATATACGTAGCCGGGTTTCTAAAGTTTAATAACATAGACGAAGACGCCCGTATACCCATCGTAATGTCTATCAAAGAGACGGTGCCTTACAAGGAGTTTACGGTGACGGGCACCCTGCCCCCGTCTGCCCTTTGGGGCACGGTCTACGCCGACGAATGGGCGGATAAGCTATCCAAGATAGGAGGCGGGAGTGCGAGTGCGAATAAGAGTGAGGTTCCTAATGGCAGCAAGGAATAAAGATAAGCGATCTACGGCGCGCAAGGTCTTCTTGGACATTCCCGACGTTCCCGGCGACGGTACGCAGACGAGCCTCTATGATTACCTGGAAGGTGGCACACTTGCGGCACTTGTAGAGACAGCCGAAGGTAGAAAGCTAAACAAGAACCAGAGAGTAGAGTCAGAGCGCAGGGAGTATGAGCGAGTGACAGGAAGGACTACGGTAAATCCGAATATAACGGTAGTAGAAATACCCAGGCCAGAGTACACGGATACCGAAGAGTGGATAACGGCTATCAAAGCCTTCGGGGAACTTGCCTCAATGCGTGGCCGAAGCGCTCATATAGACGGGCGAATAAGCGAAGAAAAGGTCTGCGAAGCCTGCGTAAAAGTATTATGTGATAACGCTATAGGCTTGAGCAATACGCACTTCCCATCAAGCGAAGAGTTTTGGGCGGCATATAAAATACTGCAAGAAGAAAGGTTATTCTAATGGGCAGAAATTGGATGCAGGACGAAGACGATAGGAACGATGAAGATAACCAGGGCAAGAACGCATTTACCGAGGCGATAAAAGAAACGCTATCACGGGCGGGTATAGAGAACGCACAGCCGACGTTTACTTCGATTACGCTGCCGCAGCTTGCCGCCATTGAAGCCGCCTGCGAAAGTGTATTGATAACATACGGTGAAAGCAATCTAAGGCTTGACGCCACCATGCGCGAAGGTTTAGAGGATTTAGCAGAAGGCAAGAAGGCGATAGTCATGCTAAAGAATCACTTGATTATGCAAATGAGACAAGACGAAGGGTTAGGGTAATGCGTAGCCGCTATGGACAAAATGGCTGATCTGTTTCCCGAAGTAAGGGCGCTTAAGCGTGATCTGCCCGAAGGCATGGTGGCGATAGAGAGCAAGACCGGGGCAAAACTAAAACACAATAACCAGAAGATAAAATACGATGGCTTTGTTTTTGACTCGCTGAAAGAGGCGAAACGCTGGCAGGAATTGCAAACCCTTGCAAAAAGTGGCGAGATAATAAGTCTTACACGGCAGAACAGAATACCATGCGTGATTAACGGCCATAAAGTCTTTACCTATGTGGCCGACTTTCACTATAAGTGCTTGATTCAAAACAAATGGATAATTGAAGATAGCAAGGGGTGGAAAACGCCGATCTATAAGCTAAAGATGAAAGTCTTAAAGGCTTGCTATCCCGACTTTGAAGTACTGGAAACTTAAGTAGCTATGAACGAAGAAGTGTTTAACCATTTTACCAACTCTCGAAAACCTGACCCTGGGATAACTTACGATAAGTTGGTTAAGCTGATGGATGATGCTATAAAGGCTGTGACTATCGAAGTATTGGCGGGAGACGGATTCAAGGAACGCTTTGAGAATACTTGTGGCAAGAAAAGAATAGAAGACGCCTTTATAAAGATCGTTGACTCTCCCTTCGTTCCCGCCAATATGGGAATCTTTCAGGATAAGAACGGCAAACTAATCATCATTGATGGGCGCACCGAAGAGGAGAGGCAACGTGAGAAGGGGGCATGAGGTGGATTACTGCGGCTGCTGCGGCAGGGAAATAGTCTACGGCAAGGAGCATAATCACTGGCAATGGTGCGTAGACTGCCTGCCCCATATAGACCCGAATCCGCGACTGCCGCCCCATGAAAAGACGTACTTTGCGCGTAATGGGCAGGAGTGCCCGTATCAAGTGAAGGCTTACAATCCTGAATAGAGAGATACCGGGGAGGGGTATTATACCCCTCCCCGGTATTGTGTTAGCAACCCGTTGCATACTGGAAGTGCATCGAATCACGCAAAGACCTAAAATCTCCACCCCAAAACCATCCGTGCCTCTTCCAAGTATTTATGTACCAGTCAGGGAAACTTGTTTTTAAGACGCTCTGGCGTGGGTTCTTATCAGGGTCCATGTCTATAGCTATCCCGAAACTATGAAGCGATAGCTTTCTTACAGTCCCCCGTATTGGCCGATAATTATAGGAGCCTCCGAATATATCGTACCCATCGGCTTCTATACGCTTCTGAACCTCCACATCATAGAAGTGGGACGTTTTATCAAATCCCTGCTCTTTCTTCACGGCAAGACGCAGGTAGTTCAAAACATCTGCCTGTACCGACGTGAATGGCTCTGCAACGAGTTTATGCAGCCGTATATGCGATAGTACGGAAAGGCTTCCGTCGTCGTCAAAGTATCGAAACAGGAACGGGCAGTGAACTTCAATCAGATTCGCTGCCTGCCATTTCGCATTATCGGTACGCGGGTCGCCAAAAATTCTTAGAACTTCCTCAAATCCGTTAGGAGTGTTCATCGTATCAGTACCATTCCATTGTAAATATTTGCAATTACCTACTGCCAGCCTTGATAGCATCCAATCGCTGCTGGATATGCTGCGTGGCCCTTGCTATCGCTTCGGGGGTTGCTTTGTTATCCCCTGCCCGCCTTGCGATAACCTTCTTCATCTTCTCGATTCCCATTGATATATCTTCGGGGGTACGCTTGCCTTCGCTCTCTAATTTAAACTTCTCCCGCTCTACGGCGATTAGCCTTTGACGCGCCAAGTCCATCTGCTGAGACAATCTCATAGGGTGAACCGAGAAGGCGTCAAAGAGTTTATTGGTTTCGGCAACCTCTGGATTGTGCTTGCCTTCGGGTTTATTGGGATGCTCTAATAGCGGCTTTAGTTCGGTACGAAGCGGCGTCCTTGCCTTTAGATAGTCCGTGAAGTTCTCACGCCGTCTCTGTACTTTATCGAACTGCGCCGAAGCGTCAGAGATAATCGTAGGTATAAACGAGCCTGCCATGCTGCCTGCTACGCCTTTAAGTCCTGCCATCTTGCCCTCTTTAAAGGCCGCAACTTGCTGCGCGGCGCTAATCATCGGCTGCTCTGCGACCAATCCTGCCGTAGAGTCGGTGACGGATTCCCCCAAGCCTTTGTCTTTCAGGGCCATGTCGTTATAGAGGCCCGCGCCGAAGGCTAAGATATTCCCAAAAGGCGCGATGCCGCCAATCTCAAGCCACTTGCCATTTGGTAGCTTTATACTGCCTTTGTCTTGATAGCGCGAATCTTCCCCGGTCATTAAGCCTTTTGAGGCGGCGTAGGCACCAAGGGCGATTAGAGACGCGCCGACGCCTGCCCTGCCGAACGCATTTGCGAAGTTACGCTTATTCTCTGGGGTAAATTCTTTTCCAGTTATGGCGTCACTAATTACTTTATAGGACTCCGTAAGTGCCCCAAGGCCAGCGTAGTCGCCAATACGCGCTACTACGTTAGACGGCACCCTTGGGAACGGCGCTAAGAACTCCGTGATATTTCTAACGGCCTGCGATTTACTCTTAAACTTTAAGTCTCTAAGAACGCCTGCCGCTTGATTCTCGTTGATAAACGTAGCTACTTCGGCGTCATAGATTGCTTTGGCCTGCAAAGCCTCTGGCGGGTCATTAAAGAGTTCTGCCTTGCGTTTGTTTATATAATCCCGGCCTAAGCCTGCGTCCCTGGCTTCGCTTCGTGCCTGCAAATCGGCGTGTTCTCTTAGCGCCCGCTCTAAGGCATATACTTTAAGCGTGTGATAGAGAGCGCCATGCGTTCGATAGATAAAGTTAATATACTTATCCATCGCCCCGTTAAACTTGGTATCGCCGCTATAGAACTCTGTGGGGGGCAGATCGGGCGAAGAAGATAACTTAAAACGATTAGGTATGCCACGCTCTGATAGTGCCGCTTCGCCGTGGCGTAGGATTATTCCCGACTCTCTTAGCGTATCAGGCGAGAGCGCCTTTGCCACGCTCTTTGCAACGGCGTAGGGGTCCGGCCCTATTGTTGTTCTCTCCCCGCCTGTTAGCTTGCTCATGACGGCATCTATCGCCGCCGCAGGAATACGCTTTAACTCCTCCATTGCCAAAAACGCGGCATGGGAAGCCGTGACTTTTACAAGTGTTCGTGTAGAGGATAGCAGGCCCGCCTTACGAAGCGTTAAGATAGCATCCCACGGGTCGGCCCTTCTCGCCTCTTTGAGTATTTTGTTATATTCTCTTAAGGCGTTGGGGTCGCGTTCGTCTATCTTTGCGATTTGGTTTAGGAACTTCTGCGCCTGATCTTTGCCGAGCGCCGCCGTGACAGCCGCAATAGTCTGCTCCCTATCGCTTGATTCTCTTGCGGCGCGTTTAATTGCCTCTGGCTTGATTCGTTTCCAAGTGTCTTCCAAAGCAGATGCCGGTACACGATCACCGACAATGCCCCGCATCTTAGCTTCCCAATCGGCGTAGCGCCTAAAGTCCTTGCCCTGCTCGAAGAGATAGCCTCCCACGTTTAGCAGCTTCGCCCGAAGTTCAGGGGTAATCTTCGGCGCTTTGCCTTTATTACTTTCTTTTGTAAACGTTTGCAATAAACTCTTAGCATCGGATTCTGCCTGCCGGGGAAGGAAAACTTTAGTTTCCTTTGAGAAGTCGCCACCCGTGAGTACGCCCGTGCGATTGCCTGCCGGGGGTAGCGTTGCCTCCGTTGGTTCCTGCCCATGTATTACTGCGCCGGTAGCAGTGTCTTCCCCGTAGCTCTTGCCCCTGTTTACGCTGTCATTGATCGTCGGGATAGGCTCCTGCGCCGGGATGAACTCACGCTTGCCGGGGGTTACGTCGTTTGGTAATCTGCCGCCTGCGTCTATCCAAGATCGTGCATAGGCAAACTCATGTAGCTCTTTATGCACGTCTTCGGGGATTATATCCATTAAGGCCGTGCGCCATGCCGAGTAGCTTCTTAGTCCTGCCTTAATGGACTCGCTGGCAAGCGTAACGAGTTCGGGGATACTCTCAACGATAATCGGCACGGGGCCAAGAGAGCTGCTTAGACGCTTTTCGAATCTATCTCTTAGTGATTGAATCGCGTCCTGCGCGGCCTTGGACTTGCCTAACTCTTCTTTGAAAGTTTGGACCAAGTTCTTGTGCTGCCTTGCCGTTTCCCTGGCTTGGTTAATCTCTTTTGCCGTTGGGACTCTTGCTGGCTTCTCAGGACTGGCGGGACGCTCTATGCCGCTCATATCTAAGACGCTCTGGCGATTCGGTGCCCTGCCGCCCGTTGGTCTTTCGGGTACAGGAATGCTTCTATTAGTGCTTACGGGCTTGGAAGTAGGGGTAGCCGCAGTCCGTGGCTTTGCCTCCTCAATAGGGGGCATGTCTGCGCCCCTGGGAAACATATCCTCTACGGCCTGCTTCTTCTCTTCCTGATACGACATTGCCTGCGTGATGAATCTATGCACCCGCAAGGCCCGTGCCGTCTCCGATGCCTGCTGCGATAGCTTGGAGAGCATAACTTCTTGACGGGCTTTTGCTTCCTCCATTGCCAAAAAGTTCTCATCGCTTGGGGCACTCTCATAAGCCCGCCGTGCCGTCTCTACGCGACTCCTTAGCGTAAGCTGAACCGACCTGAGTAGCTTCTGAGCCTCTGCGTTATGGATAAACCCTTTAGGCGTATTAAGCATCTGGCTAACCGTCAAGCCTAAGTTTTCCGCCATTGAGTCTAATTGCTTATCGCTTATAACGCCTCTCTTCTCGGTAAACGTCCTGCCGGAGTTCACCATTGCCATTGCCGCGTTATAAATATCGGCAGGGTAATCGGCGGGGTCTACGCCGGAAACGAATACTTGCCCGTAGGCTTTGGCAAACTCAGCAAGCGACTCTTTGTAAATGTTTGCAAGGAAGGGGCGAAGTTCTTCTTCGGTATTGCCAAGACGCTTTATGAGTTCGTCTTTAAAGTCGGAGAAGCGATCTATGCCGTCCAAGATTATACTTGCGCCGAGTTTTGCTATAACCGGCATCATCCTCGGGATAGCCTGTATGGGGATATTCGCCTGAGAGCCTAAATCTTCCGTGAGGCTGCGTAGCTCCGCCATTGCCTCTTCGCGTAGCTGCTGCGCTTTGGCCTTTAGGCCGCTCTTAACGGTCTTTGGTGCGTCGGTTACAGAGGGAGTAGTGACGCCTTCATTGGCAGGTTCTTGCTTGGTGTTTCTTATCTCGCTTGTGGCGGACAGATTACCTTCCCTGATAGCCGCTGCGTCTAAGGCGTTCTGGTAAGCCGCCGGGGAACCGTACCGGGCCGCGCCCTCTTCGGGTGTAAGGCCCGATAGTTCAGCATAGCTCGAATTTTTGGGCGTACCCGAAGGCGATTCTACAGGCGTTTTTGGCTCTTTCGGGGATTCTGCCACGGGAGGCTCTGCCGCCTCTGTAGTGGGCATATCAACCAGTTGCGGAGGCGTTGTGGCATCGGGGGCAGGCTCAGGATAAGCCCTGCCAGAGCCACGCTGATTTTCACCGTAAACTTCGGAAAGCCTTTTAACGGTATCTATTTCATCAAGCCCCGCCTCACTCAGCGCCTTGACAAGAATGTTATAACGCCTTGTCATTAGTGACGACTGCTTACTGGTAGGTATACCGTCTATACCCTTCTCGGATTCTGCGTATTTTTCATAAGCATCAATGACGTTTAGAGGTATACCGTCAAGTGGTGCTACTTTTGCAGACGTTTGCAATGGCGCTTCGGGAAGGGGCGGCTGCGCCTCTACATTTGTCCTTGCCCCCCTGCGGCGGGAAGGTTTTGGGGAAGATGCAACCCCTTGGGTAGTGTCTTTAGCGGGTTGACTCTCGCCACTTGGCCGGGGCCTGTCGGGTATTGTGTTATCGCTGGCTTGGCCTTTAGCTTCTTCGGCGGGCGAAGTCGCAGGACGTGAAGGAGTCCCGCGACTACCTTCGGTCGGTTCGGCAAATAAGTCTTGGCTTGCCTGTGCTGCATTGGTAAGCCCTTCGTTAATGTCCCTTGCATCCCCAAAGGCGTATTTATAGGCGGCATTTAATAGCTCCTCTTTTGTGGGCGGCGCTTCTCGCTCTACGCCTAAATCGCTTGCAAGACCACCCTCACGGGTCGCTTCCCACGCTCTGTTATAGGCGCTTAGTAACTCTATGATCTTGCTCTTATCGCGGCCCGCTTTGCCGAGTATCTCAAAGAGTCTTTCTGTGAGGGGGTCGGTGGCGGCATCTCCCGTAAGGCCCATATTCGTTTGCGATAGATAGGCATCTACCGGGTCAATCTTCTTGCCGTTCTCATAGACGTTATTAAAAGTCTTTCGCGCATAGTTTACGAGAGCGGCGGCATCTGAGAGATTGGGCGTAATGTCAGCGTCGTGCAAGTCGCCTCTTCGCATCAAGGCTTTGTTTCTTGCAAAGGCCGGGGCCGTCTCTACCATTGCCGAGCCGATGGTCTTGGCTTTACTATCTTCGCCTGCCGAGAGAAGGCTTTGTACTGCCTGCGGCTTATCATAAGCGGCAGCAGCAAGAGCGGCAGAGATTCTATCCCTGCCCTGCTCCGTGAGCATTCCCGTGCGATTGTCGGCAAGTTCATTTCTATCTGTCTCGCTGGCAACACTTCGCACAAACTCATTGTGCAGGGCTTGATTCGCCCCGCCGAATATTCCTCCCGGTGCGTCTGGATTGATCTTGTCCAAGACGCCGATTTGCCGCATTACCTGCGCGTCTCTTGCCGCCTGCTCAGGCACGGAGAAGCTATTATTAGTAGCGCCTCCCATTTCGTCGGCAAGTGCGCCTCTATTGTTTGCATCTACCGGAGTATCGCGTACACGGATTAGTATGGGGTCACTTATCGGCTTGCCACTTGCGTCTTTGGGAACTTCCAAGCCCATTTGGGCGGCTTGCGAGAGTACATAGCCTCTATAGGCTGCCATTCCCGAAGACTTAGACGCATAGCCTTTTCTTAACCCCATTACCCTTCCGTGGCCTGCCTCTACTTGCAGATCGCTGCCAGCGATAGGCGCACCATCGGAGGTTAGGGGATTATCACCTAACATATGCGGCACGGGATTTGCGGCTATGCCGTTTACTTGCAACTGATTTGCAGGAGAGTCGCGCCAGCGATATTGGAGAGACGGGTCAGCATTGGGATTAGGCGAGAAGTCGTCATTGTGGGACGTGACCAGGCTACGCGACGACACAACTTTAAAGTGTACGTCTATCGGCTTGCGGGCAGGGGTGATTAGGCGTCTATTGGGCTGCGAGTAGACGGCCACGCCTGCACTCCCTAATTCATCGTGGGGTATGGGCGCGTGGGGATTGCCGCCGCTTTGTGTTACGGGAGTTGGTGGCGTAGGGGTAGCATCGGTAGGGGGCGATACGGTATTCGGTCCTTGCCCCGTTATAGCGGCTATTGCCTGCCCGTGCGTATCGAACTCACCTAACCTGTTCGCATTGGCATCATAGGCGACGAATTTACCAGACTGAGGATGCTCAAAAACTACGGAGCCATCCGAGCCGTCCGTTATACGCGAGTCGTCTAAACCCTGCTTGAAAGTAATTGAAGCCGCTTGCGGCGACGTTGAAGCCTTAGACGTTGCAGATGTTTGCAATGGCGACTGGGCAGGACTCTTAGGGGTGGGCGAAGGCGATTCTACGGGCGAAATAGGCCCACGGGCGGAATCACCGGGCGGAGCAAACGGGGGCTCTGTACGGTCAAGCGCAACCGGTTGCGAAGAGGTGTCTATCGGTGCGGTCTGCCCTGCTATCCGGGGCCGGTAGCCAAGTCCCGGCCTGTCAGGAATGGGAGGCAGTAAGCCGTCTTCGGTATGAGGTAAACCCTCCGTGCCATCGGGGAACAATCCCATGTAGCTTCTATTCCAAGTAGCAGGCCAATTACCCGAAGGGTCAACCGTGAGGCCGCGTGTCTCTTTGGGCGTTATGCCTAAGAGGTCCATTGCCTGCTGCGTGGAGGCATCGCCGGGATTGATCGGATAGGTATTTCTTGGAACGGGGTGCAAGCCTTCTAAGCCCCTGCCGCCAATGGCGCGACCTATCTCGCTCTTTAGGGCAGGGACGGCAAGGCTTCCCCCAAGGGTCATACCTAAATGCGCTACGTCGGTAATTGGCTCCGAAGCCGATTTAATTGCCGTGCCGATGCTTGCTATAGCGCCGGGACGTGACGGGGCCGACATAGCTTCATCAAGGCCGATAGCGCGTCTGCCTAATTCGGCTCCTCGCTCGATAGCTCGCCCACTAATATGAAGGCCAGTTCCAACAGCGTCCAGAACCATAGACGCCTTAGCCGCTGCGCCAGCCGGGTCGTCGCGTATATCATTTACAATACCTTCGGGTATAGAGCCTTTAAGCTGCTTGAACTTCTCGGCGGCATAGAAGCGAGTAACGGGGTCAAGGCTCTTATCCCGCGAGTTTGCGTACTCTGCTGCTGCCTCCGATACGCTTGCGATAAGGCCGTTATCGCCGCCTGCCAGTCCTTTCGCCATTGTAAACAAATCGCCCCATGCCTTAGAAGAGGCGGCAGATCGTGATAGCGGCTTGTTATTAGCATCCTTGGTATCGGGCAGTACCCCCTGCCTGAGCGCCCTGCCAATGCCATAAGCAGCTTGAAATGGCAGCGTGGCAACGGCCTTGCCTAAGTTTCCTACGGAACTCGGCAGATTGTTTATCAGCCTGCCTTCGGCATCGGGGTTCTGATTATAAACATCTCTGGCCTGAGACGCTAAGTTAATCGGCTCAGTTAGCCTATCCATTGCCGACTTATTAGGGGCAGGCGAAAGGCTTCCCGTTGATTTACGCATTGCAAGGATTTGCAACGGGGTTAGCTCCGAGAGAGGCGGAAGCGTTCCAAACGTGCCACTGTTAGGCGCTATTCTTACGGGCGCAGAGCCATAGCCTACTGATTGCTCAGGGGTCGGCTTAAAGTGATTAACTTCCGAAGGTTTGGCGTAGGGGTCATTCGGGGCCGGGGAATCGCCTGCCGTAATGTCTTTGGCGTAATACTTCGTGCCGCCTGATAAGTCTTTTAGTATGCCATCTTTTACGAGAGAGGCGGCTAAGTCATGGGCGCGAGTACCCGGCGCAAGGGTGCCATCGCTTCTAAGAGAGCCGTATAGCTCTTGCAGCCTATTGGTATCCTCCTGTGTGAGTGGCATATCACTGCGCCGCCTTCTTTACGAGTGCGCTAAATTCCGCAATCCTTTCGGATCTCGACATTTGCGATACCGGCTTTGGTGCAGGCGTAGCCGTTTTTGATGCTTCTGCCGTTCCCGCTATAGGCCCGACACCGCCGATATGCACATGGCTATAATGCGCGGCGACAAGGGCTTTACCATTGGGCCAATTCGCGGCAACATCTTGCGTACTATAGAACTTGCCGTTCTTCACAAAGCCAATAGGGGAATAGAATAGCTCGCTCTCACCTTTGGGGAGATTATTTCGCATCTCGCTAAAGAACTGAGCCATAGCCTGCGGCGTACCAGAAAAGTCTCTGGCATGATCGGTCACATGAAGCGACTTGTGATTATCGCCCGAAATAGTACCGCTCTGATTAGGACGCGCCCCGCCATGCGGCGTTACTTTAAGCCCAAGCCTGCTTGCCTCTTCCGTCGCAGGAGCTATCCAGGCGCGGCTTCCCGCACCATCAAAGGGGTAGGACGTATCACGCGGTCCCTGTCCTAAGCCGCCCCTGCCTAAATTGTATAGCTCATTCTGGCGCTGTAAGTATTCCTGCTTCCTGTCGTTTAGATCGTCTATGCTTTTAAGTATTTCGGCCCTACGATCATCCGTTAAGGGAATGGGGTTGCCTTCCAAGTCGCGGCCCATGCCAGAGGCGATTTGCTTCTGGTACATGCCAATGGCTTTGTTCACGGAGACAAGCCCTGCCGTGACTTGATCTTGCATGGCAATCATCCTGTCGGGTTTTATCTGCCCGTTCAGGCCGATAAGGCTCGCCTTCTTCCGCTGCCACTCTAATCTATCTTTAGCCGTTTGCGCGTTCTCGCTTCTTGTTGAGATAAGCGAGTCTATGTTCCTTCCCTGATTAGTGTCTTGATTGCCCCAATGTGCGATACGCGCCTTCTCATAAGAAGATTGCTGCCAGAGTCCATCCATATCTTCGGCGGTCTTATCGGGCGTGTTCGTACCATTGGCGGCGTCTATACCGTGTTGATAGTTATTCCAGGCGTCGGCATAGCTTTGCAAAGCCGCCTTAGAGACATTGCCGGAATGAGGCTTAATGGTCATATCTTCAATGATAGATCGCTGCCCTGCAAGCAGCCTGTCTAACTTTGGCGTAGGGTCAGCCGTGCCAACCGTCTGATAGCTGCCGTCTTTGTCTTTTGCCCACGTAGACGGCAGGATGCCTTTGGCGATCATCAGGGGTATCTGCGCTTTTTGCGTAGCTTCGTCCATCTTGGAAAGAGCCGCTACGCCCTTCTCATAGGCGTCTTGATCGCTTGCCTTAATATCGGCGGCGTCTTTAAGGGCATTGCGCGTTGCAAGCATTTGCAATTTGTTTTGTTCCTGCCCTGCGTTATAGCCGCCTATCTTAGCATCATAGCTCTTATCATAGCTACTAACAGCGTCACGGTTCCCCATTTGGGCGATTTGATTAAGCGTATTCACACGCTCTAAGTTATCGCCGTATAGCTTCTCCTGATTGCCGAAAGACGTTTGCGCCTGTTGGCTTTGCAGCGTGTAGTTTCTTAGTGCGTTTTGGTAGGCTTCATCCTGTGCCGCCTTCGTACCCGTGAATGCGCCTATGGCGACTTTAGGAAGAAGACGCGCACCGGACATAAGGCCATTGCCAGAGAGCAAAGATATTAACGGCAGGTACTTACTATAATCCATTGCCTGCCGCTGCGCTGCCTGATTGCCCGCAAAATCTACGTTCGGGATAGGGAACGTTTCGGGGGCGTCGGGAACGCTTGGCAAATCCGACGAATAGGGCTGTAGCCCTGGCGGTGTATAGGCGGGGTACCCGGCAGGAGTATAACTTGCGCTACTCGCGTCAGCCGCCGTACCGGGAGCAGAGAGACTAAGAAGGGGCGGCGGCGGGGCATTGTTTAAGTCAGGCGGAGTCTGTACCCCAAGCGTATTGTCACCAAGAGATAGTATCGGCTCCATGCCAAGGCGTGTCACGGGAGCGCCCGCAGGACCAAGCGGCATAGACGAAGGCATACCGGCAAGCTGCGGAGCAATGCCAAGGGCTACTGCTGCTTTGCCGAGTATCTTAGGGGACGGGACCGTGCCGGGTTTTACCTTAGCCATTTATAGCCTCTCGTCTATTTCTTCCCGTTATTTTCTTTTTCGGGCTTGTGCTTGATACGCATGGTCATACCGCAATCAGGGCAGGCAATGTCTAAGAATGTAACTTCATCATGTCCATTACCGTTTACGTACACGTCTACGTTATCGCCTTTTTCAAGTACGTGTTCTGAATGGCAGTTACCGCAGGAGATAGATTTACCAATCCACCAATCCCCCTGATGGCGGCGTATCGTGCCCTGCTTAATAGTTTTCATAAGTTTGCTTTCTATTGATAAGTGAAGCGAATGGGCAGGCTTTGGGGCGTCTGCATCGGCCTTGTCGTGCCAATCGTGCCCCAGGGTGTCGGTACACTGTAACTATCGCTTCCCGCCTGATTGGTTCCAAAGCGCCCGTCGCCACGATTCGGGTCCGTAGGCTGCGTTCTTCCCAAAGCCCCGGCCTGCGCCAAGACGTTTGCTAAGTTGCCTAAGTCATTTCCGAACGCATCACTCTTGCTCTGGTACATCTGCTGCAAGCCCCCAAGTCCTGCCGTCCCTTGGGAGCGCAGGCTTGCAAGCATTTGCAAAAGATTATTTGAGTTGCCGAAGTTTTGCTCTTGAAGGGAGTTCGTAAGCTGCTTTGCCTGCAAAACTCTATTATAAGCGTCCTGCTGATTGGCAACGGCAGCATTGCGGCGATAGCCTGCGATGTTCGCGGCTTCATCGGAGCGCAAATTCCCAAAGGCCGAAATAGCCCCAGAAGAAGACGGGTCAATGCCCCGCTGTTCTAAGTCATTGCTAATATTAGCTGCGCCTTTGTTGTACTGATCGTTAGTGAACTCTTGATAGCCTGCCGTCTGGGCATTGGCATTGTTCATGCCGTAGGGGTCAAGCGACTGCGCGCTATTTATAAGGCCGTAGGTGTCCGTGATCGGCCCGGTGGTAGACATATCTTGCCGAAGCGAGTTCGTGCTGTCCCAAAGGGGTGCCCAATAGCTGTCAACAAAAGCGTTATTGTTTTTGATCTGACTCTCTAAGGCGTTTGTGCTGTTATTCGCCTTTCGCTGCGAAGAAGCGCCACCAATGAGCGATAGGATAGGCGAGACTATGCCAAGCCCCTTACCAAGTGTATCTAAAAAACTCATGTTAGGAGTCCTGCCCTTCTTCGCTCATTCGTTTTTTATCAGAAAGAAGTATTTCGGGCTTATTTGAGATGATAAACCGGGCATTTATCACATACGTACCGGCTCGGTAGTAATGCGTTAGCTCAGGCCACTGTCGAAGGTATAACTTATATCCATCTAAATTGCCGCCCGATACCTGATTAGCGTAATTCAAAAAGCCTTTCCAGAACGCTTCGCATATATCAGATTCGGGATCATCGGATAGCAGCGGGATAGCCTTGATGGCGTCACCTTCTGCCTTGATAAAAGTCTCGCCGTCACAAGGGATGGGTATATCTTTGCACCACGTATCAACGCGAAGCGTCAATGTGACGAAAGGTTCCCCCGTGGTCGCCTTACTCCAGTCGTTCCAGTCTATCTGTAACTTCGGGCCGGGAAGCGTGGGTACGAAGTTCGTACCCGATGGGAGAAAGCCTACTTTCCAGCACAGTGGGATCCGAAGCTTGGAATTCACGTGACTTGAAGTCGCGGC
>JADMIO011583418.1_pt1 | contig 31149 bp, 20 predicted proteins | sample 8958161 | NCBI WGS metagenome assembly JADMIO01 (sample SAMN16585339, study PRJNA669376) | soil metagenome | isolation source: Crop rotation soil | place: USA: Cullars Rotation, Alabama | collected 2011 | reverse complement strand
CAGCGGTTCGAGGAGGACCTGCGCAAGGGCAAGGTCCAGTTCCGCCGATTCCGCGGGCGACAGAAGACGGAGTAGGTCGCGCGTGCGGTCGTCCGGGTCGTCCCGGACCGGAGGACGCTCAGGGATCCGTCGCCTCCGACCCCTCGATCCACTCCATCCAGACGCCGACCACGAGCAGCGTCGCGCCGACGAACGCGAGGAGCATCACGCCTCCGAGCGTGAAGTACGCCTTCTCCGTCGGAAGGCGGAAAGCGCCGATCGTGACGACCAGGACGACGCAGGCGATCTGAGCCGCGAGCGCGCCGAGCGTCGTCGAGCGCAAGTCGGAGGTCTCCTTGGACGCATGGTGGGTCCAGGGCGCGGAAGCCGACGCCCACGCGAGGAGCAGGACGGGGAGATCCGAGCCCGTGTGCCGGAACGCCCCGAGGTAGAGGCCGAACAGGCTCACGCACCACAGGGTGACGAGCGCGAAGCCGTAGAGCGTCTGGAGTCCGGCGAAGAAGGCCACCTGGAACTGCCGGTCTTCCTCCGCGGCCCGCTGCAGCGGAGCCGCGAGACGACGCGCAGGATCGAGCAGGTGGCGGAGCAACCAGACCCCGGGGACGAGCAGCAGGACCGCGGCGAGGACGAGAACCCAGTCCCCGCGGCCGAGCACCCACGCGACGGCGATCGCTCCCACGGACGCGTTCACGAGGACGAGCGGCACGATCGTCCGCGGGAGCATGTCGAACACGAAATCCTGAGCCCTCATCATGATCCCCCGAGGGCTGTATCGGCCAGACGTGCGCGACGTTCGGAGGGAAGTCGTACCGATCCTCCACGGAACGCTGGTTTGCCTTGTGCGAAGCGCCCCGACGCGGGAACCAGCCTTCGCCCGATTGGCAGAACCTAGCGCTTCGTCAGACTGGATGGCACCGCGACGCTCCGCAGAGCGAATCGCGGGTCGGAATCCACCATTCATAATTGTGCGGATCGGAGCGCGCTCGGCTTCGGTCCCCCTTTTCCTGCAGTTCGAGGAGGAAGAGATGGAAACGATGCTCGATCGCATCATCACCCGTCGCGTGTGCGACGGCTTGTACGAAGATCGCGCGATCCGAGTCGAAGCGACCGGGATGCGAATCGCCTCGCAGGGCGGAATCGTGATCCTTGAAGGAATCATGAGCTGCATCGCCGCGAAGGAGCGCGCCCATGGCATCGCCGCGGCGATCCAGGACGTGGTCCGCGTCGAGGATCGGCTGATGGTCCGGCGCGCCTAGCCCTCGCATGGGGCGTCTCGGGCTCGGTGACTTCCCGGGCTGGAAACTACGGGAAGCCATGACGGAAACGTGTGTTGACGTTTCGGGCGCTGTCCTCGACGGTGGGTGCGAACCTCCTCGACTGGCAGCCTGTGGTAGATCGCCCCTCTCCTGACGGCACTCTCCCTCCCGACCTCACGGTCGAGGAGCTCGAGAAGATCCGCGAGTCGATCCGGAATTCCGTCGATCGGACGCAGGCGGAGCTCGAGCGGATCGAGGAGCTCATCGTCGCGGCGAAGCTGCGCGAGGAGAGGCGGAGGCCGGTGGAGGAACTCTCTCCGCGCGTCGGTTTCGAGACGCCGACGGACGCGGCGATCGAGCGTCGCGGGATGGCGCAAGAGTAATCGCGACGAACCCTCGATTCGTTCCGCGCGATCCTAGAATCCCGCCGCGCGAGCGTTCATGCCCACGAAGTCGCGCACCTAACTGAACTGACTAGCGCGAGAGGGCCGACTCGGCTGACCTTCATCCCCTCAGGTCTCCGGTCGGCCCTTTGCCTTTCTCCGCGGCCCCTCGCCAGCGTGCGACGCCGGCCTCGAAGGAAAGGAGGCGGGAGGAAGTGGTGGAGACGAAGGGGATCGAACCCTCGACCTTCGCATTGCGAACGCGACGCTCTACCAGCTGAGCTACGTCCCCACTTCCCCGAGGGGCGGGGATTCTAGCCCCGCGACTTCCCCGAAGGAAAGTCCGAAGCCCCGGTCGTGGAAGCCCGAAGCTCTCGCCGCAGGACCCGCCGTGCGTCAGAATGCCGAGCGGAGGCAGGAGCTGGATGTCGAAGACCCAAGATCCCGACCGTCTCGCGATCGACACGATCCGCACGCTCTCGATGGACGCGGTCCAGAAGGCGAACTCGGGACACCCGGGGACGCCGATGGCGCTCGCGCCGGTGATGTACACGCTGTGGCAGGAGTTCCTCCGGTACGACCCCGAGGATCCGCTGTGGTTCGACCGGGACCGCTTCGTCCTCTCGTGCGGCCACGCGTCGATGCTCCTCTACTCGATGCTCCATCTCGCGGGCGTCCAGCAGCTCGACCCGAAGGGGAACCGCACCGGCAAGCTCGCCGTCCCGCTGGAGGAGATCCAGCGCTTCCGCCAGCTCGACAGCCGTTGCCCGGGACATCCCGAGCACGGAATCACGACCGGCGTCGAGACGACCACCGGGCCGCTCGGACAGGGCGTCGCGAACTCGGTCGGGATGGCGATCGCGCAGCGCTTCCTCGCGAGCCGCTACGGTAAGCCCGGCTTCGACCTCTTCACCTGGCGCACGTGGGTCCTCTGCAGCGACGGCGACATGATGGAGGGCATCGGCTCGGAGGCGGCGTCGATCGCGGGGCACCTCGCCCTCGGGAACCTCTGCTGGATCTACGACAGCAACCGCATCACGATCGAGGGGAAGACCGACCTCGCGTTCTCCGAGGACGTCGCCGCGCGCTTCCGCGCCTACGGCTGGGCGACGCAGCACGTCGCGGACGCGAACGACGTCCCCGCGATCCGGCGCGCGCTCGAGGCGGCGCGCGCGGAGAAGGGGAAGCCGACGCTCGTCGTCGTCGACAGCCACATCGGCTACGGCTCGCCGAAGAAGCAGGACACGGCCGCCGCGCACGGCGAGCCGCTCGGCGAGGAGGAGGTCAAGGCCGCGAAGCGCGCCTACGGCTGGCCGGAGGACGCGAAGTTCCTCGTCCCGCCGGGCGTGCGCGAGCGCGTGGCTGCGGGCCTCGGCGCCCGCGGCGCGAAGCTCTCGGCCGAGTGGGTGGCGAAGATGGATCGCTTCACGAGCCAGTTCCCGGATCTCGCCGCGGAGCTCGAGCGCATGGAGAACGGCGAGCTGCCGCCGGGGTGGGACCAGGGCGCGCCGCTCTACCCGCCCGATTCGAAAGGTCTCGCGACGCGCGAAGCCTCGGGCAAGGCGCTCAACGCGTTCGCGCCGAACGTTCCGTGGCTCCTCGGCGGCTCCGCCGACCTCGCGCCGTCGACGAAGACGCTGCTCACGGCTCCCGACGCCGGCGCGCAGAATGCGGCGTCACCCGGCGGACGGAACTTCCACTTCGGCGTGCGCGAGCACGCGATGGCGGCGATCTCGAACGGGCTCGCGCTCTGCAAGCTGCGCCCGTACGCGTCCACGTTCCTCATCTTCTGCGACTACCTGAAGCCGGCGCTGCGGCTCTCGTCGATCATGGAGCTGCCGGTCGTCTACGTCTTCACGCACGACTCGATCGGCGTCGGGGAGGATGGGCCGACGCACCAACCTGTGGAGCAGCTCGCCGCGATGCGGTCGACGCCCGGTGTCGTCGTGATCCGTCCCTGCGACGCGAACGAGACCGTCGAGGCCTGGAAGGTCGCGCTCGAAAACCGGCACGGCCCGACCTGCCTCGCGCTGACGCGCCAGTCGCTCGCGACGCTCGACCGGACCAAGTTCGCGTGCGCGGCGGGGCTCTCCCACGGCGGCTACGTGCTCTCGGACTCGGGCGCCGCCGCACCGCAGGTGATCCTGATCGGCACGGGCAGCGAAGTCGGTCTGTGCGTCCTCGCGCAGGAGCGGCTCCTCGCCGAGGGGATCCCGTCGCGCGTCGTCAGCCTGCCGTCGTGGGAGCTCTTCGAACGGCAGAACCAGGACTACAGGGATTCCGTGCTCCCGCCGGAGATCACCGCGCGCGTCGCGGTCGAGCAGGCGTCGGGCTTCGGCTGGTCGCGCTACGTCGGCGAGTCTGGCGCGCTCGTCTGCATGAAAGGTTTCGGCGCTTCCGCGCCGTTCGGCGAGCTGCAGAAAAGGTTCGGATTCACCGTGGAGAACGTCGTCTCCGCGGCGAAGAAGCAGCTCGCGCTCACGACCGCGTGAGGGCTGCATGAATCCTCTCCTCGAGTTGTCGCGTCTCGGACAGTCCCTCTGGCTCGACTCGATCAGCCGGAAGATCCTCGACGGCGGCGAGCTCGCGCGCCTCGTGAAGGAGGATGGCCTCGCGGGCGTCACCTCGAACCCCTCGATCTTCGAGAAGGCGATCGGCGAGGGCGTCGAGTACAAGCCGAAGCTCGCGAAGCTCCTCGCCGCGAACCCGAACGCCTCCGCGATGGAGCTCTACGAGGCGCTCGCGATCCAGGACATCCGCGACGCGGCGGCCGTGCTGCGGCCCGTCTTCGACCGCACGTCGGGCCGCGACGGTTTCGTCAGCCTCGAGGTGACGCTCGAGAAGGGCGAAGACGAGGCGTCGATCCTCGAGGAAGCGCGCCATCTCTCCGCAGCGGTCGATCGCCCGAACGTGCTCATCAAGGTGCCGGGCACGAAGGACGGCATCGCCGCGTTCGAGACGCTGACCGCGGAGGGGATCAACGTGAACGTCACGCTGCTCTTCTCGGTCGCGACCTATGCGAAGGTCGCCGAGGCGTACCTCGCGGGCCTCGAAGCGCGCGCGGCGAAGGGGGAGGACCTCTCGAGCGCGGCGAGCGTCGCGAGCTTCTTCGTCAGCCGCATCGACACCGCGGTCGATCCGGAGCTCGAGGCGAAGAAGGCCGACACGCTGCTCGGGAAGGTCGCGATCGACAACGCGAAGGTCGCCTACGCCCTCTACCTCGAGACCTTCGCCGGGCCTCGCTGGCAGGCGCTCGCCTCGAAGGGCGCGCGCACGCAGCGCGTCCTGTGGGCGAGCACGAGCACGAAGAACAAGCGCTACCGCGACGTCCTGTACGTCGAGGAGCTCGTCGGGAAGGACACCGTGAACACCGCGCCGCCGGCGACGATCGACGCCTTCCGCGACCACGGGAAGCCGCGGCTCTCGATCGGCGAGGACCTCGAGGGGGCGCGCCTGCGCCTCGCCTCGCTCGCCGGGCTCGGCATCGACCTCGAAGCGGTCACGGACCGCCTCCTCGACGAGGGAATGCAGTCCTTCTCCGGCGCGTTCGAGAAGCTCCTCGCGACGATCGAGTCCCAGCGGAAGACCGCGCCGGCTCGCTCGGTCCGCTGAGCTCTCGATGTCCGGATCCCCCGATGGTCTGATCTAGGAGATCGCATGGAGCTCGGCATGGTCGGTCTCGGCCGGATGGGCGCCAACATGGTGCGGCGTCTCCAGCGCGGCGGTCATTCGTGCGTCGCCTACGACCGCGATCCCTCGAAGGTCGCGGGCCTCGACGCGCGCGGCACAGGCTCCCTCCAGGACCTCGTCCAGGCTCTCCGCCCGCCGCGCACGGCCTGGGTCATGCTCCCCGCGGGCGCGATCACGGAGGAGTGCGTCCAGGAGCTCGGCCGCCTGCTCGCGAAGGGCGACACGGTCGTCGACGGGGGCAACACCTTCTGGAAGGACGACGTGCGCCGCGCCGCGCAGCTCTCGGAGAAGGGCATCGACTACCTCGACGTCGGGACGAGCGGCGGCGTCTTCGGGATCGATCGCGGCTACTGCCTGATGATCGGCGGCGCGAAGGAGGCGGTCGCGCGTCTCGAGCCGATCTTCAAGACGCTCGCTCCGGGGCAGGGCGACGTCGCGCCCTCGTCGGGCCGCAAGCCGGGCAGCGCGGAGCAGGGATACCTCCACTGCGGAGCGGCGGGCTCGGGCCACTTCGTGAAGATGGTCCACAACGGCATCGAGTACGGCCTGATGCAGGCCTACGCCGAGGGCTTCGAGATCCTGAAGACGAGCGCGAAGGTCGACGCCTCGATGGCGGACGTCGCCGAGCTCTGGCGGCGCGGCAGCGTCGTCGGATCGTGGCTCCTCGATCTCACCGCGGCCGCGCTCGCGCAGGATCCCGACCTCGCGCGCTTCCAGGGGAACGTCGCGGACTCCGGCGAAGGACGCTGGACGGTCGACGCGGCGATCGAGCAGGCGGTCGCGGCGCCGGCGATCGCGAGCGCGCTCTTCGCGCGCTTCCGATCGCAGAAGGACCACACGTTCGGGGAGAAGCTCCTCTCGGCCATGCGCTTCCAGTTCGGCGGCCACATCGAGCCGCCGCGCGCCTAGGCGACGATGCCCGAAGCGTCCGAATCGCTGCTGAAGACGAGCTCCGTCGGGGATCTCGTCAACCCGTTCGCGCCGCCGGTCGGCCCGGCGACCATCGTGATCTTCGGCGCGACGGGGGACCTCACGCGCCGGAAGCTCCTTCCCTCGCTGCACAACCTCGCGGCCTCGAACCTCCTCGACCCGCGCGTCTCGATCATCGGCCTCGGGCGCGGCGACGTCGACGACGCGGATTTCCGCGCGAAGATCCTCGAGGACCTGAAGACGTTCGGGACGCGGGACATCGATCCGGAAGCGGCGAAGTGGCTCGCCTCCAGCGCGCGCTACGTCCCCGGCGACTTCCTCGATCCCGCCACCTACGCGCGCCTCGCACAGCTCGTCACGGGGGACGCGCTCTTCTACCTCGCGACGGCACCCGAGCTCTTCGCGCCCGTCGTCGCGAACCTCGGCAAGGCGGGGCTCACGACGGAGTCCGGCGACGGACAAGGCGGAGACGGCGCGCGCTTCCGGCGCGTCATCGTCGAGAAGCCGTTCGGCTCCGACCTCCTGTCCGCGCGCGAGCTGAACAAGGATCTCCAGAAGACGCTGCGCGAGCGGCAGATCTTCCGCATCGACCACTACCTCGGGAAGGAGACTGTCCAGAACATCCTCGTCTTCCGGTTCGGGAACGGGATGTTCGAGCCGATCTGGAACCGGCGCTACGTCGACAACGTGCAGATCACCGTCGCCGAGTCGATCGGCGTCGAGCAGCGCGGCAACTACTACGAGAAGGCCGGCGCGCTGCGGGACATGATCCCGAACCACCTCTTGCAGCTCCTCGCGCTCGTCGCGATGGAGCCGCCGACCTCCTTCGAGGCCGAGGCGATCCGCGAGGAGAAGTCGAAGGTCCTGCGCGCGATCCAGCACTTCACGCCCGAGCGCGTGCTCACGGACGCGATCCGCGGCCAGTACGGGCCAGGAGTTTCGGAGGGGAAGCGCGTCCGCGCCTACCGCGCCGAGGACAAGGTGTCGCCGACCTCCTCGACCGAGACCTTCGCGGCGCTGCGGCTGTCGGTCGACAACTGGCGCTGGGCGGACGTTCCGTTCTACCTGCGCACGGGGAAGCGCCTCGCGCGGCGAGTTTCCGAGATCGCGATCCAGTTCCGCCGGCCGCCGCTGCTTCTCTTCCGCGACACGCCGGTCGAGCATCTCGCGCGCAACGTGCTCCTGATCCGAGTGCAACCGGACGAAGGCATCTCGCTTCGCTTCGGCGCGAAGATCCCCGGGCCGTCCGTGCGCATGGGCAACGTCGCGATGGAGTTCCGGACGAAGGACGCGTTCGGCGCGAATCCGTCGACGGGGTACGAGACGCTGATCTACGACGCGATCAAAGGGGACGCGACGCTCTTCCAGCGCGAGGACATGGTCGAGGCGGGGTGGGCCGTCGTGCAGCCGATCCTCGACGTGTGGAGAGCACTCCCGCCGAGCACCTTCCCGAACTACGCGTCCGGGTCCTGGGGACCGAAGGAGGCGGACGAGCTGCTGACGCGCGAGGGCCGGCGCTGGCGGAGGGTCGAGGAGTGATCCTCACCGGCGACGTCGGCGGAACGAACACGCGGATCGCTCTCGTCGACGAGGAAAGGGACGGGCTCGAGGTCAAGGTCGAGGAGATCTATCCCAGCGCGCACCACACGGGACTGGTGGAAATCTTGCGCGACTTCCGCCGCGCGCACGCCGAGAGGCTCGACTGCGCGGGCTTCGGCATCGCGGGCCCGGTGAAGAGTGGCCGCGTGCGCGCGACGAACCTGCCGTGGATCGTGGAAGCGCGCGAGCTCGCGCAGGAGCTCGGCCTCTCGCAAGTCGCGCTCGTGAACGACCTCGAGGCGATGGCGAACGGCATCGCCGCGCTCGGACCCGAGGACCTCGTGTGCCTCAACGAGGGCGCGCCGGGCGCGCACGGGAATCGCGCGGTGATCGCCGCGGGCACGGGGCTCGGCACGGCCGGCCTGGTCTTCGACGGCCGCGACCATTTCCCCGTCGCGAGCGAGGGCGGGCACGCCGACTTCGCGCCGTCGGACGACCTGCAGGACGAGCTCTTGTGGTTCCTGCGCGCTGAGAACCGGCGCGTCGAGGTCGAGCACGTACTCTCGGGGTCGGGCCTCGTCCGCATCTACCGTTTCCTCGAACGGACGGGCCGCGGCGAAGAGCCCGAGTGGCTGACGGAGGAATTGAAGCTCGGCGATCCGGCCGCGGCGATCTCGCGCCTCGCGCTCGAAGGCCGCTCGAAGCTGTGCGAGGACACGCTCGACGTCTTCCTGCGGATCTACGGCGCGCAGGCCGGGAACCTCGGCTTGGTGTTCCTCGCGACCGGCGGGATCTTCCTCGGCGGCGGGATCGCACCGAAGATCCTGCCGAAGCTGAAGGGCAAGGCGTTCATGGAGGGCTTCCTCGGCCGCGGCGCGCTGCAGCCCCTGCTCGAGGCGATGCCCGTGAACGTGATCGTGAACGAGGCCTGTTCGTTGTTCGGCGCCGCCCGGAGCGCGACGCGTCTGGTACAACGGCCTTCCGTGAACGGCTCGCGACGCGACGTGCGCGTGTACGCCGGCGCGCCGGAGCTCGCGCGCGCCGCGCGGGAGGAGTTCGTGGCCGCCGCGCGAGCCGCGATCGCCGCGAAGGGGACGTTCTCGGTCGCGCTCGCCGGCGGAAACACGCCGAAGTTGCTCTACGAGTCGCTCGCCGATTCGCCGATCGACTGGGGAAAGGTGCAAGTGTTCTTCGGCGACGAGCGCTGCGTGCCGCCCGACCATCCGGGGAGCAACTACCGGATGGCGCGCGGAGCCCTGCTCGGCAGAGTGCCGATCCCGGAGGGAAACGTGCACCGGATCCGCGCCGAGATCCAGAGCCCGTCGCGCGCCGCGTTCGAGTACGAGGCGGAGTTGCGGAAGACCTTCGCGATCGATCCGGTGTCCGCGCCGCGGTTCGATCTCGTGCTGCTCGGGATGGGCACGGACGGCCACACGGCATCGCTGTTCCCGGGAACGGCCGCCGTGTCGGAGAAGGACCGCCTGGTCGTCGCGCACTGGGTGCCGCGGCTCGACAGCCAGCGGATCACGATGACGCTGCGCGTCTTGAACGCCGCGGAGCTCGTGATGTTCCTCGTCGCCGGCGAGGACAAGGCGACCGCGGTGCGCGCGGTGCTGCAGTCGGGAACGACGGAGAACGCGCTGCCGGCGCGGCTCGTCGATCCGCTCGACGGCCGGATGATCTGGATGCTCGACCGCGCGGCGGCGGAGAAGCTCGAACGGAAGGTTTAGAGGCGCAGATCGGCGGAGGGAGGGTTCGCCCATGAGCGCAGGACGGCAGGGTCTCTTGCTTGTGGCGACGGCACTGCTGCTTCTCGGCTGTGTGATGCACGAGCCCTATCTGGATTGGTCTCACTACCTCGGTGATGCCGAGGTCTGGGAAGACAAGGATCCTGGGCTCGGATCCACGGACGACATCTATCCGCGGTACTTCGTGATCTTTCCAAGTGTCGACATGGGCGACTCCTCACCGCGCGAGTTCACCGCCACCGGAATCCCGTACTACGACTACGGGTTCGGGCTCGCGGCCGACACCGACTCCGACTGGAGGACGATTCGAAGCTCGGGACTTCGCTGTTACGTGGACATCGAGGAAATGGAGTCGGGAAAGACACTCCATCTCGGCGGGGAACTGGGCCACGGCGACACGAGGAAGAAGGAGGGCTGGCTCACCGACGTCAGGTACCTCAAGGGAATTCGACATGGGGTCTTCGTGCCGACTCAACTGAACGTTTCCACGCGCTTCCGGCCCAACCCCTTTCGAACCTACAGGATCCGCATCCGCACCGAGTTGCCCGCGACTGAAGCCAACTCATCAAGCACACACTTGCCTTCGTTGGTGCCGATTCTGTGGGCAGGATCCGGTGATGGGTCCATGCCCTAGGAGCCAATGACGGCCGCGAGGCCGCGGACGACGCGCGCGAGTCGTTCGTAGTCGACTCGATCGGGCGTGTCGGTCGGCAAGTGGTAGTGCGCGTACCGAAACGGCGCCGTGTCCGTCACCATGATCGCGGGGTAGCCCTCTTTCCAGAACGACGCGTGGTCGGACCAGCCGACGCCCGGCACCCATGAAGGGAGCGCGGCGCCTTCGCTCGGGAAGCGCGCGTTCTCGCGAAACGTTCCGATCGCTCGGCGCACGAGAGACGCCGAGCTCAGGTTGCCGACGAACGTCACGAAGTCGCCGCGGCTCGGGTAGACGAGACTCAGCAACGGAATGGGGAACTTCTGGCTTCCCGGCGCGTCGCTGAAGCAGCCGAGCGTCTCGAGCGAGAACATCGCCGCGATCGTCTCGCCCTTCGCGCGGCACGCCTTCGCGTACGCGACGCTCCCCATCGAGTCCGTCCCGAACGACGGCGGCTCCTCGCCGGAGAAGGCGACGAACCGCAACGTGCGCGCCGGACGCGTCTTCGCGAACCGGCGCGCGAGCGCGAGCATCGCGGCGACGCCGGTTCCGTTGTCGTTCGCGCCCGGGCAGCCTTCGACCGAATCGTAGTGTGCGCCAACCACGACGATTCCAGCCTCAGGATCCGAGCCGGCGAGCTCGGCCTCGACGTTGTCGGCGGGGAGCGCGGGCACGGGGAGACGCCGGACGCGCAGGCCCGTCTCCCTGAGGCACGCCTCGACGTACTCCGCAGCCTCGGCGAGCGCCTTCGGACGCCGGATGCTGCGCTCGCCGATCCGGCCCGCGATCTCGCGCACGTCCTGCTCGAGCTCCGAGGCGAGCGCGCGTTCCTGCGGAGAGAGCGGCGGAAGCGGTCCGGTGGAACTCCGTCCCGGCATCCGGATCATCGAGATCCATCCGCAGAAACCAGCGCTCGCGAGGATCGCGGCGACTACGAGCCAGAACATCCGACGCGTACGATAGCGGCGCATTCGATCGCAGGACCGTATCCTCGGACGCCCCTATGAAGGATTCCTTCCAGACCAAGAAGACGCTCTCCGTCGGCGGCCGCTCGTACTCGATCGCGAGCCTGCCGGCGCTCGAGGCGAAGTTTCCCTCCGCCGCGCGCCTTCCGTACTCGCTCAAGATCCTCCTCGAGAACCTCCTCCGCACCGAGGACGGCGAGATCGTCACCCGCGCCGACATCGAGGCGCTCGCCAAGTGGAACCCGCGCGCCGAGGCCTCGCGCGAGATCCAGTTCACGCCCGCGCGCGTCCTCCTCCAGGACTTCACCGGCGTCCCGGCGGTCGTCGACCTCGCGGCGATGCGCGACGCGATGAAGCGCATGGGCGGCGATCCGAAGAAGATCAACCCGCTCCAGCCGGTCGAGCTCGTCATCGACCACTCCGTCCAGGTCGACGTCTTCGGCCACCTCGACGCCTTCGCGCAGAACGCGGAGCTCGAATTCAAGCGCAACCAGGAGCGCTACGCGTTCCTTCGCTGGGGCTCGACCGCGTTCGACGGCTTCCGCGTCGTCCCGCCGGACACCGGAATCGTCCACCAGGTGAACCTCGAGTACCTCGCGCGCGTCGTTATGGACGCGCCCCAGGTCGCGAACGACAAGCTCGCGAACGGAAAGAAGACCGGCGAGATCTGGGCGTTCCCCGACACGCTCGTCGGCACAGACTCGCACACGACGATGATCAACGGCCTCGGCGTCCTCGGCTGGGGCGTCGGCGGCATCGAGGCGGAGGCGGCGATGCTCGGGCAGCCGCTTTCGATGCTGATCCCGCAGGTCGTCGGCATGCGGCTCGTCGGGCGCCTCCCCGAGGGCTCGACCGCGACGGACCTCGTGCTGCGCGTCACGGAGATGCTGCGCAAGCACGGCGTCGTCGGGAAGTTCGTCGAGTTCACGGGGCCCGGCCTCTCGGAGCTCCCGCTCGCCGACCGCGCGACGATCGCGAACATGGCGCCCGAGTACGGCGCGACGTGCGGACTTTTCCCGCTCGATGCGTCGACGATCGCGTACCTGCGTCTCTCGGGGCGGCCGGAGGCGCGCGTCGCGCTCGTCGAGGCGTACGCGAAGGAGCAGGGATTCCTGCGCGAGGACAGCGTCGTCGAGGCGGACTACACGGAAGTCCTCACGCTCGACCTCGCGACGGTCGAGCCGAGCCTCGCGGGGCCGAAGCGCCCGCAGGATCGCGTGAAGCTCGCCGAGGTCGGCCGCTCGTTCGAGGCCGCGCTCGAGTCGCTGCGGCCGAAGGTCCCCGCGGGGCCCGCGGGCGCCTCCGCTCCGTCGGGCCGCGCCGCGCACGTGCGGACGGAGGGCGGCGTCGCGCTCGCGACCGCCGAGCCCGAGGTCGAGCCGCACGAGCCCTACGCGATCGTCCACCAGGACGGCAAGGACTTCACGCTCGAGCACGGCTCGGTCGTGATCGCGGCGATCACGAGCTGCACGAACACGTCGAACCCGTCCGTGATGATCGCGGCGGGGCTGCTCGCGAAGAAGGCGGTCGAGAAAGGCCTCGAGCGCCGGCCGTGGGTGAAGACGAGCCTCGCGCCGGGCTCGAAGGTCGTCACCGAGTACCTCGCGAAGTCCGGCCTCGCGCCGTACCTCGAGACGCTCGGCTTCCACCTCGTCGGCTACGGCTGCACGACGTGCATCGGGAACAGCGGTCCCTTGCCGAAGAACATCGCGGCGGCGATCGAGGAGGGCGGACTCGTCGTCGCGTCGGTGCTCTCGGGCAACCGCAACTTCGAGGGCCGCGTGCACGCGCAGGTGCGCGCGAACTACCTCGCGTCGCCGCCGCTCGTCGTCGCGTACGCGCTCGCGGGGCACGTCGACCTCGACCTGACCGAGGACCCGATCGGGACCGGGAAGGACGGACTGCCCGTGTTCCTGAAGGAGATCTGGCCCACCTCCAGGGAGGTGCAGGACGCGATCGCCGCGAACGTGAGCGCGGAGATGTTCTCGAAGAGCTACGCGGAGGTGTTCGCGGGCGACGCACGCTGGCGCTCGATGAGCGTTCCGGGCGGCGACACCTACGCGTGGGACGAGGCGTCGACCTACGTGAAGCACCCGCCGTACTTCACATCGATGCCGCGGACGCCGGCGAAGGTCGCGGAGATCACGGGGGCGCGCGTCCTGTGCTCGTTCGGCGACAGCATCACGACGGACCACATCTCGCCGGCGGGCTCGATCAAGGCGGCGAGCCCGGCCGGGAAGTACCTGCAGGCGCTCGGCGTGAAGCCGGAGGACTTCAACTCCTACGGCGCGCGGCGGGGGAACCACGAGGTGATGGTGCGCGGCACGTTCGCGAACACGCGGATCAAGAACCTGCTCGTGCCGGGCGTCGAAGGCGGAGAGACGGTCCACCTGCCGGACGCCGCGCAGATGTCGATCTACGACGCCGCGATGAAGTACGCAGAGGAGAAAGTCCCGCTCGTCGTGCTCGCCGGGAAGGAGTACGGCTCCGGCTCGTCGCGCGACTGGGCCGCGAAAGGTCCGCGCCTCCTCGGCGTGTGCGCCGTGATCGCGGAGAGCTTCGAGCGGATCCACCGGTCGAATCTGGTCGGGATGGGGATCCTGCCGCTGCAGTATCTCCCGGGACAGACCGCGCAGTCGCTCGGGTTGACGGGCCGCGAGGTGTTCTCGATCACCGGTCTCGCGCGTGCCGTCGAGGGCGACTTCAGCCCCGGCGCGCGCGTGTCGGTCGCCGCGCGCGGCGAGGACGGGAAGGAGAAGCGCTTCGAGGCGCTGCTCCGCATCGACACGCCGAACGAAGCGCAGTACTGCCGCCACGGGGGCATCCTGCAGTTCGTGCTGCGGAAGCTCCTGCCCGCGGCGCGCTGAGACGAGCGGCCCCTCTCCGTCTGCGCCGAACGCCGCTCCGCCGTACCCACATCGGCGCATGTACGGCGTGCTGCGCCGTCTCTACTCTCGCTCTCGGTTCGCTCCGACCGACGCCCGAATCCGAGATCGGCGAGTTCGAGCGAGCCCCGCGTCGCGGGAAAGGAGAGTCGAGCCAAGTCGCGATCCGGCGTTCGCGCCGCCCTACAACATCGGATTGACCGACGCGCTCCAGTTCACGATCTGCCCCTGAATGGGGACAGACTCGTCGAGTTCGGTCAGAACCCCGCCACGTGCACGGGCGCGTACGTGCCCGTCACGGCCTGGTTCACGAGCAGCACGACGCCGACGAAGAGGATGCACCCGGTCCACACGTACATGACCGGCCCGAATCGCCCCGACCCCGCGTGCACCTCGTCCTCGTCGAACGCGCTCGCGCGCATCCAGCCGTAGAGGTAGGAGAGCAGCATCGACGTCGCGAGGAATCCTCCGACGAGCCCGAGGAGCGCGCACAACCAGCTGAACCCCTCCGCGGGAGCCGCGCCGAACTTGACCGCCGCGACGAGCCCGGCGAGCGCCGGCACGAAGTTGGCCGACCGCATCTTCCGGTGGTGCACCGCGATGGCCGCGGAGATCCAGCACACGACCGAGGTCGCGATCGCGAACACCGCGAAGACGTTCAGGGCGATCAGGTGGAATTGCATCGGAATCCTCCGGAAGGTCGGGCGAGGAAGCTACCGCGGCGGCGCGCGCCCTTCAATCGCGGTCTCTTTCGTCCGGTCTGCTAGGATCCGCGCTCGTTTCGGATCCCGTCCGTGCGCCGCTGGCTCTTCGCGTTCTTCCTCGTCTCCGGCTTCGCGAGCCTCGTCTACGAGGTCGTCTGGATCCGCCTCGCGATGGCGGCCTTCGGCGTCACGACGCCCTTCGTCTCGATCGTCATCTCCGTCTTCATGGGCGGCCTCGCGGTCGGGAGCTTCGCGGGCGGACGGCTCGCGGCCCGGACGGAGGGGAGCTCGCCCTCGCGCTTCCTCCGCTTCTACGCTCTCGCCGAGGCGGTCGTCGGCGCGAGCGCGCTCGCGGTTCCCTGGCTGCTCGATCGCGCCCGGGTCGTCCTCGAAGCGTCCCAGGGAGAGGCCGCGTGGAGCGGGCCCTTCTACCTCGTCGCGTCGGGGACCGCGATCACGCTCGTTCTGCTCCCGGCCTGCGTCGCGATGGGCGCGACGTTCCCTCTCGCGATGGCGGCGATCCGGGCGAAGGAGGGCGAGATGCTTTCCTTCAGCCGTCTCTACGTCGCGAACGTCCTCGGCGCGACGACCGGGACGCTCGTCTCGGCGTTCGTGCTCATCGAGCTCCTCGGGTTCCGCGGCACGATCCTCGTCGCGGCCTGCGGGAACGCCGCGCTCGTCGCCGCCGCGCTCGCGCTCGCGGCGCGGGAGCGGACCTCGGCCGGCACGAGCCCGGCCGCGAAGGTGGTCGCGACCGCGGCGTCCTTCCCCGCGCGGCCGCTCCACGTCCTCCTCTTCCTGACCGGCAGCCTCTCGATGGGGATGGAGGTCGTCTGGGTCCGGATGTTCACCCCGTTCATGGGGACGTTCGTCTACGCCTTCGCGCTGATCCTCGCGACCTACCTCGTCGCGACGTTCCTCGGTTCGGCCGCGTACCGCGGCGCGGGACGCAAGGGCATCGCTGGGAAGACCGGCCCGTTCGTGTGGATCGCCGCGGGGACGTTCGCGCTCCTCGCGCTCTACGCGGGCGATCCGCAGAACGACCTGCCCTGGAGGCTGCCGAACGCCGCGCAGCGTCTCTTCATCGGCATCGCGCCGGTCGCCGCCGCATTCGGCTTCCTGACGCCGATGCTCGTCGATCGCGTGTCCGGCGGCGACCCCGCGCGCGCCGGCGTCGCGTACGCGGTCAACGTCGTCGGCTCCATCCTCGGCCCGCTCCTCGCGTGCTTCGTGCTGCTCCCCTGGCTCGGCGAGCGAGCGACGATGATCGCGCTCGCGCTGCCGCTGTTCTGGATCGCGCTCTCTTCCGTCACGCACGCGCCGCACGCCGCGGTGAAGACGCCCGCCTCCGTCGCGCTCGTGACGAGCGTCGGCGCGAGCGCATGGCTCGTCCTCGGGACGCATCCGTACGAAGCGCGCTTCCAAAGCTTCCAGATCCGCCGCGACGCGACCGCGACGACCTTCGCGACCGGCGAAGGCAGGGCGAAGGAGCTCTACGTGAACGGCATCTCCGTCACGGGGTTGACGCCGATCACGAAGATGATGGTGCATATGCCGCTCGCGTGGCGGCCAAAGCCGCCCGAGCGCGTGCTCGTGATCTGCTTCGGGATGGGGACGAGCTTCCGCTCGGCGCTCACGTGGGGCGTCCCGACGACGGCCGTCGAGCTCGTGCCCGGGGTCGCGGAGCTCTTCCCGTACTTCCACGCCGACGCGCACGATTGCCTCGCGAAGCCGGGCGCGAAGATCGTCGTCGACGACGGCCGGCGCTTCCTCGAGAGGACGTCGGAGCGCTTCGACTTGATCGTGATCGACCCGCCGCCGCCCGTGCAGGCCGCCGCGTCGAGCCTGCTCTACTCGCGCGAGTTCTACCGGACGGCGAAGAAGCGGCTGAACCCCGGCGCGATCCTCCAGCAGTGGCTCCCTGATTTCGACCCCGAGACGCTGGTCGCGGTCGTGCTCGCGATCAAGGAGGAGTTCCCCTACGTGCGCGGCTTCATCTCGTGCGAGGGGAGCGGGCTGCACATGTTCGCGAGCGACGCGCCGCTCCCGGACGTCACCGGAGCGGAGCTCGCGGCACGGCTGCCGCCCGCGGCCGCGCGCGATCTCGTCGAGTGGGGACCCGAGCCGACAGCGGAACGCATGCTCGCGCTCGTCCTCTCCCGTGAAGTGAAGCTCGACGCGAGCGACTTCCCCCCCGGAGCCCAGGAGCTGACCGACGACCGGCCGGTCAACGAGTACTTCCTGCTCCGGAGCTACCGCGGGAAGCGGGTGGAGATCCAGGCGCCAGCCGGCGCCGCCCCGGGCGCGAGCCCGAACGCGGTTCGGGGAACAGGCCCCGGACGCTAGGGACCTGGTCGCCTCGGCGTCGGAGGATCGACCTTCCGGCGCCCTCGAGCGCCGGGCGAATCCTGGCTTCTTCGAACTGAATGGCATTCGTGTGGAAGGGGTCTGCGCGAAAGATCGGACTTCTGCCGCAACCAGCCGATCTCCTGACGGTCGAAGCTAGATGCAGGCCCTCCCCGCGATCTCGAGTCCGAACTGAAACCCGGCGTCGGGTCGCGGCTGGGCTCCCTTGGCGTCCGCGACGGTGCTCGTCGCTCGATGGCGTCCGCAACGGCCGACGCCCGCAACCTGCCCCCGAACCGCGGCGGCAGGTCCGCCGCCGCGGGGATCCGGCTTCGGCTTCGCCGCAGACGGCGAACCCGAAGCCGGATCACAGTTCCGGACCTCCTGCGGCGTCCTCGTCGCCACACGGAAGCTGGTCAGTGGGTGGCGTCTCCGAGCCGCGGACGTCGCTTTGCATGCGTGGCGACGAGGCCTGGCTCCGGAACTGCTAACCTGTCCCGGCGATGGACCTGGGGGATCGGGCGGCCCCGGAGGGATCGGGGACGCGTCGCAAGGAGGCGACGCTCGCGCTCCAGGCGCTCGTCCGCGGGGATTCCGCGCAGGAGCCGCGGCTCTTCGAGCTGGTCTACGACGAGCTGCGGCGGCTTGCAGCGCAGCTCCTCGCCGGCGAGCGGCGCGACCACACGCTCCAGCCGACGGCGCTCGTGCACGAGGTCTACCTCGAGCTCATCGGTCCGGACGGGAGCGTCTCCGTGAAGGACCGCCAGCATTTCCTCGCGATCGCGGCCCAGGCGATGCGCCGCGCGCTGATCGACCACGCGCGCGGCAAGCAGCGCGCGAAGCGCGGCGGCGGGCGGAAGCGCGTCGACCTCGACTCGAACCTCGCCGTGACGGGCGAGGAGCTCGACCTGCTCGAGCTGGACTGCGCGCTCGACGCGCTGCGAGCGCATTCCGCGGAGCTCGCGCAGCTCGTGGAGCTGCGCTTCTTCGCCGGCCTGCCGATGAACGAGGTCGCCGCGGTGCTGGGCGTCTCCGAGCGCACCGCCGTCCGCGAGTGGAGCTTCGCGCGCGCCTGGCTCGAACGCTGGATGAGGGAGCATGGCGACTGAGGGCGGGCGCTTCGCCGCGGTGCACCGTCTCTTCCTGGAGGCGTGCGAGCTCGACGAGGCGGAGCGCGACGCTCTCCTCGCGCGCGAGTGCGCCGGCGACGACGAGCTCCGCCGCGAGGTGCTCGCCCTGCTCGAGGAGGAGCGCGCCGGCGCACGGCGCCTCGAACGTCCGGCCGCCGAGGCGGTCCTGGGCATGGAGCTCCGGGGCACGGAGCTCCACGGCGCGGAACTCCGGGGCACGGGGCTCCGCGGATCGCTGCCCGAAGCGATCGCCGGCTTCCGGATCCGCGGTCTGCTCGGCGCCGGGGGCGCGGGCATCGTCTACGAGGCGGAGCAGAGCCAGCCTCGGCGGGCGGTGGCACTCAAGCTGATCCGCTCGGCGTTCGCGTCCGAAGAGGAGCGCCGGCGCTTCGAGCACGAAGGCCAGGTGCTCGCGTGGCTCCACCATCCCGGGATCGCCGCGGTCTACGCGACCGGCGTGGCCGACTCCGGCCTCGGCCCGCAGCCGTACCTCGCGATGGAGCTCGTGCGCGGCGAGCGCCTCGACGAGTTCGCCCACCGGCGCGCTCTTTCTGCGGGTGACCGGCTCGAGCTCGTCGCGCGCGTGTGCGACGCCGTCCATCACGCGCACCAGAAAGGCGTCATCCACCGCGACTTGAAGCCCGGCAACATCCTGGTGGAGGAGAGCGGTCAGCCGAAGGTGCTCGACTTCGGCGTCGCGCGCATCACGAACGCCGATCTCGACGCGCGCACGCGCCGCACCGGCGCGGGCGAGATCCTGGGCACGCTCCCGTACATGAGCCCCGAACAGGTGCTCGCCGACCCCGCGCAGCTCGACGTGCGCTCGGACGTCTACGCGCTCGGCGTGATCGCCTACGAGCTCTTGACGGGTCGGCGCCCGCACGAGGTCTCCTCGACCGCCATCCCCGCCGCGATCCAGTCGATCGTCCACGACCGTCCGACGAGTCTCGGAGCGGTCGATCGCAAGCTCCGCGGCGACGTCGAGACCATCGTCCACAAGGCGATGGAGAAGGAGAAGGAGCGCCGCTACGGCTCGGCCGCCGAGCTCGCCGCCGACATCCGCCGCTACCTCGGGAGCGAGCCGATCGTCGCGCGCCCGGCGAGCCTCGCGTACCAGTTCCGGAAGTTCACGCGGCGCCAGCGCGGGCTCACCGTCGGCGTCGGGCTCGCGTTGCTCGCGGTCCTCGCCGGATTGACGGCCTTCGCGCTCCAGGCGAGGGCCACCGCGCGCGCCGAGATCCAGGCCGCGGCCGAGGCGCGCGGGGCGGCGGCGATCGACAGCTTCCTGATCCAGGACCTGCTCTCGGCGCCCGATCCTCGCGTGCGCGGCAGGGACGTCCGCGTGCTCGACGTGCTCGAGGGCGCGGCGGCGCGCGCCGCCGACGCCTTCGCCGATTCTCCCGAGCGCCTGGCGCGTGTTCGCGCGACCCTCGGGAAGAGCTTTCTCGCGCTCGACGAGTTCGAGCTCGCGGAGCGGAACCTGCGCGATTCGCTCGCCTGGCTCCGGGAACATCGGGGGGAGTCGGCTCCGCTGACGCTGGAGACCGAGAGCACGCTGATCGAGCTGCTGATCGCGCGCGAGGACCGCGACGAGGTCCTGCCCCTCGCGCGCAGCTCCTTCGCGCGGCAGAGCGCGGTGCTCGGCTCCGATCACAAGACGACCCTCACCACCGCCACGAACCTCTCCACCGCGCTGCAGCGGAACGGCCAGCTTGCGGAGGCCGAGACCGTTCTCCGGGACGTCCTCGCCCGGCGCGAGCGCACGCTCGGCGCAGACGACACCGCCACGCTGCTCGCGCGGGAGAACCTGTCGGCTCTGCTGGTGAGGACCGGGAGGGTCGCCGAGGGCGTCCGCGAGCGCGAGGCCGCGCTCGCCCTGCGCCGCGCGCGCTACGGAGAGCGGGATCCGGGGACGGTGCTCGCGCGCCTCTTCGTCGCCGAGCAGGGCCTCGGCATGGGCACGCTCCAGGATCCGGTGGCGACCTTCGAACCGCTGGTCGCGGACCTGCGCGCCGTGTTCGGCGAGCGCAGCCAGTTCACCGGCCGCGGGATGACCAGCCTGGCCGTCGCCCTCGAGCGCAGCGGAAGGCCGGAGGACGCGCTCGCCGTGTACCAGGACTCGATCCGGCTCCTGACCTCGGTCGCCGGAGCGAGCCACGAGTCCACGCTCCAGGCCAAGTTCCACACCGTCGAGCTCCTGATGCGCCTCGGCCTGCACGACCAAGCCGTGCCGCTGGCCGAGGAGTGCCTCGCGGACTGGGAGACCGGAGTCCGCGATCCTCTCTCGCACGGTCTCGCGCAGCTGTTCGCAGGCGAAGCTCGGCTCGCGAGCGGGGACCGCGATCGCGCCGCGGGACACCTGAAAGCCGCGATCGAGACGTTCGAGTCTGCGTCCGCGCAGGCGCCCGTCGCGCGGACCTTCCTGACCCGCGCCCGCGCAGCGCTAGCCCGCGCCGCGGCCGGGGCCGGCGACCAGTGATTCCCGCTAGCCGCGCAACGCGCGGTACTCGACCGGATCGAATGCGTCGACCTGGACCGCGTCCCAACGCGCCTCCGCCGCCTCGCGCAGCGACGCCGCTTGTCCCGGCGTGATCACCTTCTTCTCGACGGCGAGGTCGTAGAGCTCCTGCTCCGGGAGCCGCGGCAGCATCTTGGCCTTCACCGCCTCGTGGATCCGTTGTCGCGAGGTGTGGCATTCCGTCGTGAGGCGCAGCGCGCGCTCGAGCCGGCCGAGGCCGGGGTCGTCGTCCTTCGGGACGTAGATGTCGCGCGAGAGGGCGGCGCGCGCCTCGCCGCCGTCGAGGATCGAGCGCGCGATCTCGGCGCACAGGCGGTCCGACGGCGGACGCAGGCGCGGTCCGAGCGGGAACACGAGCGCGTGCAAGAGCCAGGCGGCGGGACGGCTCGGCAGGTTCGCGAGGATGCCGCGCAGCGCTTCCTGCGTCTGGTAGCCGGCTTCCTCGGTCGCCCAGCGGACGAGGGCGCGGTCGCGCGCGGGCTGACCCTCGGCGACGAACTTCTTCGCGGCGGCGGAGCCGACGTACATCCAGGCGAGAGCGTCGGCGAGACGGCCCGAGAGCATTTCCTTGCGCTTGAGGCTCCCGCCGAGCGTCCCCATCGCGAAGTCCGAGACGAGCGTGAAGGACGCGGAGAGACGCGTGAGCCCCTCGAACGCGCGGCCGGCGATGCCGTCGACCGGCGCGCTCGCGAGGCGACCGCCGGTCAGCGCGAGCGCGAGGGACCGCGCGGCGTTCTTCGCGATGAATCCCACGTGGCCGAAGAAGGCCGCGTCGAAGGCCTCGACGTCCTTCGACAGCGCGGCCTGCATCTCCTTGAGCGCGTAGGGGTGGCAGCGGATCGCTCCCTGCCCGAACACGATCATCGACCGCGTCAGGATGTTCGCGCCCTCGACGGTGATGCCGATCGGCACGGCCGCGTAGACGTGCGCGAGCGTGTTCCGCGGCCCGCGCGAGATCCCGGCGCCGCCCTGGATGTCCATCGAGTCGTTGACGACGCGACGCATCGCCTCCGTCGACCAGGCCTTCGCGATCGCCGAGATCACGGCCGGCTTCCCGCCCGCGTCGACGGCGCCGGCCGTGAGCCAGCGCATCGCGTTCAGCCAATAGGTCGTCCCTGCGACGCGGGCGAGCGGGGCCTCGATGCCCTCGAACCGGCCGATCGACAAGCCGAACTGCTCCCGGATTGACGCATAGGCGCCCGTGACGCGCGTGCACCACTGCGACGCGCCGGTCGCGAGGCCGGGGAGCGAGATCGAGCGGCCGGCGGAGAGGCACTCCATGAGCATCCGCCAGCCCTGCCCGGCCATCTTCGGACCGCCGATGATGAACTCGAGCGGCAGGAACACGTCCTTCCCGACCGTCGGCCCGTTGATGAACGGGATCGACAGCGGATCGTGGAGCTTCTTGTGGTCGACGCCCGGCAGGTTCGAGGGCACGAGCGCGACCGTGATCCCGAGGTCCTCCTGCGCGCCGAGCAGGTGGTCGGGATCGAGCAGGCGGAACGCGAGGCCGATCAGCGTCGCGACGGGACCGAGCGTGCTGTAGCGCTTGTCCCACGTGAGGCGCATCCCGAGCACCTCCTTGCCGTCGAAGGTGCCCTTGCACACGACGCCCTTCGATCGCAGACCGCCCGCGTCGCTGCCGGCCGCGGGCTCGGTCAGGGAGAAGCACGGCACCTCCTCGCCCTTCGCGAGGCGCGGGAGCCACTTGTCCTTCTGCTCGTCCGTTCCGTAGTGGCGCAGGAGCTCCGCCGGGCCGAGCGAGTTCGGCACCATGATGATCACCGCCGCCGTCACGCTGCGCGAGCTGACCTTCGTGACGACCGACGAGTTCGCGATCGCGGAGAAGCCGAGGCCGCCGTACTCCTCGGGGATGATCATCCCCATGAAGCCCTTCTGCTTGATGAAGTCGAAGATCTCCTGCGAGATCCCGCCCTCCTGGTGGACCTTCCAGTCGTCGAGGCGCCGGCAGAGCTCCTCGCAGGGGCCGTCGAGGAACTTGCGCTCCTTCGGCGAGAGCGGCTTCGGCTCGAACTCGACGAGCTTCTTCCAGTCCGGCGCGCCGGAGAAGAGCTCCGCGTCCCACCACACCGTCCCGGCCTCGAGCGCCGTCCTCTCGGTGTCGCTCATGCGCGGGAAGATTGGGGCGAGGAAGCGCATCACGTGGCCCGACACGACCGCCCGGCGCACGGGGTGGAGGCCGAACACGACGGCGAGCAGGCCGAAGAGGACCGCCAGGCCGAGGAACAGGCCGGACGATTCGATGCCGCGGACGGCCCAGACGACGAGGAGCGCCGCGATCGGCACGGTCCACGCGAAGAGCGGGCGCCCGAAGTAGAGGAGGACGACGGCGAGAACGACCGCGCCGAGGAGGAGGAGCGTCAGGGTCATCGCCGGAAACGTAGTGCCCGCGGCTCTGCAGGTCTAGCTCGGCAGGAGGGACGCCGGGACTTGCCTGAATTCGGGGTAGATTGAGCGCGCTCCGCGATGATCCTCTCCGCGATCTCCCTCCTGGCACCCGTCTTCGCGCAGAATCCCTCGGCCGTCCGCGTCGAAACGAACCGGTACGACCTCGAGGTCGAGGGCACCGCGGACGAGGCCGCGACGTACGGGCGGATCCTCGAGGCCGCCTGGCCGACGTTCCGCGAATTCCTCCACGCCGAGCCGCCGCTCCAGCCCGGCGAGCATCTGGCCCTGCGCGTGTACGCGACGCGCGACGCGTGCCGCGAGGGCGCCCTGCGCGACGGCACGGCCATGCCTCCGAAGAAGGAGCCGGCCTGGTTCTCGCCGAAGACGGGCGTCCTGTACCTCTACAAGAAGCCCGGCGCCTGGTACACGCGCTACATCGTGCTCTACGGCGCGTGCATGCAGTTTCACGGCCTCGCGAAGCCGAAGAACAAGGACCTCGACGAGTGGTACGTCCACGGCGTGGCCGAGTCGTTCGCGATGCACTCCTTCGACGGCGTGCACCTCGAGCTCGCGACGAGCCCGCCGGTCTCGGGCGTCGACCACGCGGCGCGCGCGATGGAGAAGCTCGGCGGACGAGTGCTCGGTCTCGACCCGTTCACCGAGGAGCACCTCGAGGACCCGTCGGTGCGCTGGGCGGTCGTCCGCTTCGCGACCTCCGCCGCCGGCGGGAAGCACCGCGCGCGCTTCGAGAAGCTCGCGCTCGGCGCGACCGGCTCGAAGATGTCGGGCTACGATTTCATGCGCTCGCTCGGACGCGAGAAGGAGATCTCGGAGGAGTTCACCGCCTGGCTCCTCACCGCGCAGGCGCCGCTCGAGCTCGTGACCGTCGACTGGGAGGCCTTCGCGGACGGGCGGATCGTCGGGATCTCGAGCGAGGCCGATCAGTCGATCTGTCTCGCGAAACCGAGGTTCAAGAGCCTCGAGACGATCGTCGAGACGCCGGCGGAGGAAGGCGCCGGGACGCCCGGGGTCCTGATCGGATGGCGCGACGAGCGGAACTACGAGCTCGCGAAGTTCCGGCCTCCCGTGCTCTTCGTCGAGCACGTCCTCGACGGCCGCCAGCACGGCGGCGAGACGCTGCCGATCCCGGCGCCGGGGACGAGCCATCGCGCGAAGGTGACGCGCGAGGGGACCCGGGCGATCCTCGAGATCGACGGCACGACGTTCCCGATCGAAACGCCCGAGGGACGCGTCGGGCTCGTGTCGATCGGCGGCGCGTCGACGTTCCGGAGCGTGATCTGCCGGTGAGACGCGGACGGCTCCCGTGGGCGGCCGTCCTCTTCGGGGCGGCGCTCGTCTCCTGCCGGCGGTCGGAGTCGCCCTCCGTTCCGAGCGAGGTCCGCGCGGGAGAGGCGTCGAGGATCGTGGCCGGCAACACCGCGGCGGCGGAGTTCCTGGCGTTCCTCCTCGGCGACGAGGGCGCGCAGCGGGTCGCCGCACTCCCCGAGCAGGTCGACGCGTACTCGAGCTTCGACTTCCGCCGCGCGCCGTGGAGCGTCCCGGAGCGCTTCGCGCGCTACGCGCCCGAGGCGTTGATCGCCCTCCATCCGGACCTCGTCGTCACGCACGAATGGCAGTCGCGCGACACGACGCAGATCCTGCGGGCGCAGGGCATCCCGACGATCGTCCTCGCGTCCGCGCGCAGCTACGAGGACGTGCGCGGGACGCTCGAGAACCTCGGGAGGACGCTCGGAGTCGAGACGCGGGCGAAGGAGGCGATCGCGGCCCTCGACCTCCGCGTCGAGAAGCTGCGGCGGAATCCCACGGGGAAGGGACTGCGCGCGCTCGAGTACTCGAACACCGGGACGGGCGGCATGACGGCCGGCGCGGACACGACGGCCGAGACGATGATCGCGCTCGCCGGGATGCGGAACGCCGCGGCGGAAGCGGGGCTCAAGGGCCATGTCCCTCTCGACCTCGAAACGCTCGTCTCGATCGATCCCGACGTGATCGTCGTCGGCGCGCCGGCTCGCGACGAGGTCGGCAGCCCGACGAAGAGCGTGCTCGAGAAGACGTCCGCGCTCGCGGGCCTTGCCGCGGTGAAGAACGGCCGCATCGCCGTGCTTCCTTCGGCGCTGCTCTCCTCCGACTCTCCCTGCCTCGTCGAGGCGGCGGAGCGGCTCGCGTCGGAGGTCGACGCGCTGCTCGCGGGCGGGCCGCGGCACGAGCGATGAGACGGCTCGCGGCGCCGCTCCTCCTCCTCGGAGTGGCCGCGTGCGCCTTCCTCGCGTTCGCGCCCGCGCTCCGCGCCGGGTTCGTGTGGGACGACGGGCTCCTCTTCACGAGCAACGCGAGCCTGCGCGGCTTCGATCCCGAGCGTCTGCGATGGATGCTCACGAACACGCGCGCGGCGATCTGGATGCCGCTGACTTGGATCACGCACGGGCTCGACTTCGTGCTGTTCGGGATGGATGCGTCGGCGTGGCACCGGACGAACCTCGTCCTGCACGCGGCCGTCGCGGCGCTCTTCGCACGGCTCGCGCTGCGGCTCCTCGAGGCCGCGCATCCGGAGTCGGCTCGCGCGCACCCGGTCGGGTCGCAGCTCGCCGCGGCCGCGGCGGCGCTCGTCTTCGCCGTGCACCCGCTCCGCGCGGAGTCCGTCGCGTGGATCACGGAGCGGCGCGATCTCGTGAACGCGCTCTTCCTCGTGCCGGCGGCGATCGCGTGGCTCGCGGCCGCGCGCGGCGAAGGTCCGGCGTGGCGCAGGCCCGCCGCGTACGCGACCTCGATCGCCCTCTTCGCGGCGTCGCTGCTCTCGAAGCCGTCGAGCATGACCTTCGTGCTCGTGCTCCTCGTGCTCGACGTCTACCCGCTGCGGCGCCGGCCGGTGCGCGTCGTCGAGAAGCTACCGTTCCTGGTGCTCGGCCTCGCGTCGGCCGCCGTCGCGTGGTGGGGGCAGGCGACGATGGGGAGGACGGTGCGGGGCCTGCAGGAGTTCGGCCTCGGGGACCGCGCGGCCGAGGTCGCGTACGGCCTCGCGTTCTACGCGCGGAAGACCGTCTGGCCGTCGCGTCTCGCGGCGCTCTACGAGCTGCCGTTCCGCTTCGATCCGCTCGAGAGCCGTTTCGTCGCGAGCGCCGCCGGCGTGCTCGTCGCGCTCGCCGCGATCCTCCTCCTGCGCCGTCGTCTCCCGTCGCTCGCCGCGGCGTCGGCGGCGTACGTCGCATTCCTCCTGCCGACGCTCGGCCTCGCGCACGCGGGCCCGCAGATCGCGGCCGACCGCTACAGCTACCTCGCGTGTCTTCCGCTCGCTCTCCTCGCGGGCGGCGCGCTCTTCCTCGCCGGGAGCCGGGGCCCGGGCGTTCGATGGATCGCGACCTCGGCGGCGACCGCGTCGATCGCGGTCCTCTTCCTGCTCGCGCGGCGGCAAGCCGGGACGTGGCACGACGAGGCGACCTTGTGGTCGCACGCGATCGAGGTCGGGCATCCGTCGTCCGTCGCGCACGTGAACCTCGGAGTGATCGACGGCGAGGCGGGGCGCGACGCGTCGGCGGTCCAGCACTTCCGTGCAGCGCTCGCGCTCCGGCCCGACAACGGCCAGGCGTGGCTGAACCTCGGCCACCTCGACGCGAAAGCCGGCAGCCTCGGCCGCGCGGAGGACGACTACCGCGAGGCCTACCGGACGATGAGCCCCGCGTGGCCCGCGTACGTGGCGCTGGCGCGCTTCTATCGATCCGTCCGGTTCGAGCCGGAGCGCGCCGTCGAGCCGCTGCGCCTCGCGGTCGCGTCGACCGAAAGCGAGGGACGCGAGAACTTCTCGCCGGTGCCGCACCTCGAGCTCGGCGTTCTGCTCCAGGAGCTCGGACGGCGGGAGGAGGCCCGCGCCTACCTCGAAACCGCGGCCCGGTACGCGCCGACGCGCGACGAGGCGCGGCGGCGTCTCGCGCGCTAGCCGACTGCGGACTTCGCGCCCGCCCGGCGCTCGCGAGGGGCGGCGGCGAGCTCGTCGACCACGACCTCCGCCTTCGCGAACCCCCGCTTCACCCTGTCGAGCAGCACGTAGAAGACCGGCGTCACGTACAGCGTGATCAGCTGCGAGAAAAGGAGCCCCCCGACGACCGCGAGGCCGAGCGGCCGCCGCGATTCCGCGCCCGCGCCGTAGCCGAGCGCGATCGGCAAGGTGCCCATCAGCGCGGCCATCGTCGTCATCATGATCGGCCGGAACCGGACGACGCAGGCCCGATGGATCGCCTGCTCGGGCGACAATCGGTCCTCGCGCTCGGCCTCGATCGCGAAGTCGACCATCATGATCCCGTTCTTCTTCACGAGGCCGATCAGGAGGATCAGTCCGACGAACGCGTAGAGCGAGAGCTCGACGTGGAAGAGGCCGAGCGTCGCGAGCGCGCCGAAGCCCGCGAACGGCAGCGCCGACAGGATCGTCAGCGGATGGATGAAGCTCTCGTAGAGGATCCCGAGCACCATGTACATCACGAACAGCGCGACGACGAGCAGCAGGCCGAGGCCCTGCAGCGAGGACTGGAACGCCTGCGCGGTCCCCTGGAAGCTCGTCGTGATCCCGGCCGGCAGCGTCGTCGCGGCGACCCGGTCGACCGCGGCAACCGCTTCGCCGAGCGCCGTTCCGGGCGCCAGGTTGAAGGACACGGTCACCGCCGGGAGCTGCCCCGCGTGGTTCACCGTCAGCGGCCCGACGTCCTGTCCGATCGACGCGACCGCGGTCAGCGGCACGAGGTGGCCGCCGCCCGAGCGCACGTACACCTGCGAGAGCCAGTCGGGGTTCGTCTGGAACTCCGGCGCGAGCTCGAGGATCACCTGGTAGGAGTTGTTCGGCGCGTAGATCGTCGAGATCTGCTGCGATCCGAAGCCGTTGCCGAGCGCGCGCTCGACCTGCTCGGGGGTCACGCCGAGCGACGCGGCCTTCTCGCGGTCGATCGTCACGCGCACCTGCGGGTTCTTGAGCTGCAGGTCCGTCGACACGTCCTGGAATCCCTGGAGCTTCGCCATCGCGTCGGCGAGCTTCGGCGCGAACTCGTAGAGCAGTCCCGTGTCGGGAGCCTGCAGCGTGTACTGGTACTGGCTCCGCGAGACCTGCCCGCCGATCCGGATCGGCGGCGGATTCTGCAGGTAGACGCGGAGGCCCGGGATCTTCGCGAACTTGGGACGCAGGCCTTGGATCACCTCGTCGACCGATGCCGTTCGCTGGCTCCGGTCCTTGAGCTTCAGGAACAGTCCGCCCGTGTTGACCGCGATCGCCTGCCCGCCGCGCGATCCGACGCTCGACATGAAGGCTTCGACGTTCGGATCCTCGGAGGCGACCTTCGCGGCCGCCTGCTGGTACTGCACCATCGCGGCGAAGGACACTCCTTCCGCGGCCTCGGTCGTCGCGCTGATCCGGCCCTGGTCCTCGTTCGCGAGGAAGCCCTTCGGGATCGCCTGGAAGAGCCCGACGGAGGCAAGGAGGATCGCCGCGGAGAAGACCATCGTGAGCGCGCGGTGCCGGAGCACCCAGCCGAGCGAGCGGTCGTACACCGCGAGCGTCGCGTCGAACACGCGCTCGGTCGCGAGGTACAGCCGGCCGTGGCGCTCGAGCTTCTCCCGGTGGAGGAAGCGGCTGCACATCATCGGCGTCAAGGTCAGCGAGACGACGCCCGAGACGAGGATCGCGACCGCGATCGTGATCGAGAACTCGTTCAGGAGCCGGCCGACGAGCCCGCCCATGAAGAGGACGGGGATGAAGACCGCGACGAGCGACACCGTCATCGAGAGGATCGTGAAGCCGATCTCCTTCGAGCCGTCGAGCGCGGCCTGGAACGGCGTCTTCCCCATCTCCATGTGCCGGACGCAGTTCTCGAGCATCACGATCGCGTCGTCGACGACGAAGCCGACCGAGAGCGTCAGCGCCATCAGCGAGAAGTTGTCGAGGCTGAACCCGAGCGGGTACATGACCGCGAAGGCGCCGACGATCGAGAGCGGCATCGCGAGGCTCGGGATCACGGTCGCGCGCAGGTTCCTGAGGAACAGGAAGATCACCATCACGACGAGCGCGAGCGTCAGGACGAGGGTGAACTGCACATCGCCGACCGACGAGCGGATCGATTCCGATCGGTCGTAGAGCGTGTCGATCGAGATCGACGCGGGCATCTCCTTCTGGAACTCGGGCAGGAGCTGCTTCACGCGGTCGACGACCGCCATCGTGTTCGTGCCCGGCTGGCGCTGGACCGCGAGGACGATGCCGCGCTGGCCCGTGTACCAGGCCGCCGCCTTGTCGTTCTCGACGCTGTCCTGGACGCGGCCGAGGTCCTCGAGGCGGACCGGGCTCCCGTTCCTCCACGCGACGATCGCCGGCCGGTAGGCGTCCGCGTCGACGAGCTGGCCGTTCGCCTGGACGGTCAGCGCGCGCGCCGGACCCTGCATCGCGCCGGTCGGAAGATTGACGTTGAGACGGTCGACGGCGTCGGCGACCTCGTCGATGCCGATGCCGCGCGAGGCGAGCTCGCGCGGGTCGACCTGGATCCGCACGGCATACTTCTGCGCGCCGTAGACGCTGACCTGCGCGACCCCGCTGACCATCGAGATCCGCTGGCTCATCAGCGTCTCGGCGTATTCGTCGATCGTGGAGAGCGGCAGCGTCGGCGACGTGACCGCGAGGAAGAGGATCGGCTGGTCCGCCGGGTTCACCTTCTGGTAGCTCGGCGGCGTCGGCATCGAGGGCGGCAGGAGACGCGCCGCGCGTGCGATCGCCGCCTGGACGTCCTGGGCGGCCGCGTCGATGTTGCGGTCGAGCGCGAACTGCAGCGTGATCTGCGTCGAGCCCTGGAGCGAGGACGACGTCATCGAGTCGACGCCGGCGATCGTCGAGAACTGCTTCTCGAGCGGCGTCGCGACGGAGCTCGCCATGGTCTCGGGACTCGCGCCGGGGAGCGCTGCGGTCACCTGGATCGTCGGGAAGTCGACGTTCGGGAGGTCGCTGACGGGCAGGAGCCGGTACGCCATCGAGCCGAACACCGCGATCCCGACGACGACGAGGGTCGTCATCACGGGTCGGCGGATGCACAGCTCGGAGACGTTCATTTCGCCGCGGTCTCCGTCGCGCTCGCGGGAGTCGTGCTAGCGGTCTCGGCGCCCTTCGCCTCGACGCGCGTGCCCGGGACGAGGCGGAGCTGGCCGTCGACGACGACGGTCTCGCCTCCCTGCACGCCGTCCGAGATCACGCTCGAGTCGCCCTGGGTCCGCGCGACGTGGACGAGGCGCATCTCGACCTTTCCGTCCGCGCCGACGACGAACACGAACGACCCCTTCTGGCTCGTCTGGACCGCGCGCGTCGGGACGGTCGTCGCGTCGCGGTCGACGCCCGTGCGCAGGAACACCTGGACGAACTGCCCCGGCCAGAGCCGGCGGTCCTCGTTCCCGAACGTTCCCATGAGCTCGATCGTGCCGCTCGAAGTCGCCACGGCGTTGTCGATGAACGAGAGCGTGCCCCCGATCCCTTCGGGCGCGTCGGCTCCGTCCGCGATCACGCGGACCGCCGGCGGCGCGCCGGCGGCGGACTTCCGGATCTCGGGCAGCCGGTCCTCGGGGACGGAGAACGCGACGCGGATCGGCGCCACCTGCGCGATCGACACGATCTCGGTCTCGTTGACCTTGACCGCGCTGCCGCGCCGCACGAGGAACTTGCCGATGCGCCCGTCGAAGGGCGCGCGGACCGTCCCGTACTCGAGCGCGAGCTTCGCCATCTCGAGCGCCGACTGGTCGCGCCGGACGACCGCCTCCGCCGCGGCCGCGCCGGCCCGCGCCTCCTGCGCGGCGCGCTCGGACATCGATTTCTGCTGCTGCGCGAGATCGATCTGCGACGTCGCCTGGCGCTTGTCCTCGGCGAGCGCCGTGTCGCGCGCGAGCTCGGCCTCGGCGGCGTGCACCGCGGCCTCGAGCGGTCGCAGGTCGAGGACGACGAGCGGGTCGCCGGCCTTCACGTCGGC
>JADMIO011184644.1_pt1 | contig 31150 bp, 32 predicted proteins | sample 8958161 | NCBI WGS metagenome assembly JADMIO01 (sample SAMN16585339, study PRJNA669376) | soil metagenome | isolation source: Crop rotation soil | place: USA: Cullars Rotation, Alabama | collected 2011 | reverse complement strand
CCGCGACTTCAAGTCACGTGAATTCCAAGCTTCGGATCCCACTGTGCTGGAAAGCCCCGCTTCTTCGCGGCGCGCCCGACTGCCCGGGCGCGCCCATCGAGGGCCGGCCCTTCGTGAGGACCGGCCCTCGGCCATGTCTTGGGACCGCCTGTCTGCGGGCAACGCCAAGGCCGGCATCCGACCGCCCCAGCGCCAGGGTCAGGGCGCCTTCGGGTTGACGAAGCGGCAGCGATCGATCAGCGGACAGATCGCGTGCTCCGGCCGCTGGGCGTGGCAGATCTTGCGCCCGTGCTGGATCAGGTTGACGTGGGCCTCGTACATCTCGTCCGGGCGAAGCATTGCCAGGAACAGGTCGTGGCTGTCGTCGACGGTGGCCTTCGGCGGCAGCAGCCCCACGCGACGCACTACGCGATCCACGTGGCGGTCGATCGGGAAGAGCGGCAGGCCGAACGAGAAGAGCAACAGGATGGACGCGGTCTTCTTGCCGATCCCGTCGATGCTGGTCAGCCAGGCCCGCGCGTCGAGCGGGTCGCGGCTCGCCAGGAACTCGAGGTCGTAGTCACCTCGTTCCTCGCGGATCCGGCGCAGCGTGGCCTGGAGACGCGGCGCCTTCTGGTTGGCCAGCCCGCCCGGCCGGATCGTGTCGACCAGCTCGGGGAGCGGCGCGAACTCGATCGCCGCCCAATCCGGCGCCGACCCGTCGGGCAGACCGAAGCCGCCCCAGCCCGCGCCGGGATGGTGGGCCCGGACCTCGCCACCGGACGGGTACCGCTGGCGAAGGGCCTCGAAGGCGACCTCAGCGTTGGTGTCGGCGGAGTTCTGGGTCAGGATGGTCAGGATCAGCTCGCTCGTCGGATCGAGCCTGCGCTCCCAGGCGGGCTTGCCGTAGCGAGCGGCGACCTGCTCGAGGACCCAGGGCACCAGCCCAGGTCGGTAGCGCTCGAGCCGCTTGGCCCAGGTTCGGCCGGGATCGGAGAACCGCCGCTTGCGCGGCCGGGCTCGTGCGGCGCGCGGCTTCGTGCCCGGACGGGCCACGCCTGTAGTCGGCACCTTCGACGCCGCCATCAGGACAGCCAGATCGAGGCAAGCCGTGCGAGGCGCTCCCCGCAACGTTCGAGTGGCGCCGTACCCGCGGACATGGCCTCCTCCACCGACTGCGGTCGCTCGACGACCGGCACGGCGACGGCACGGACCGCGGCCAGGGCATCGATCCCCGCGGGTTCGACGCCCCCGCCGACGGCCAGGCACGGGACGCCGCCGTCGGCGGCTCGGCGCGCGACCCCAAGCGCCGTCTTGCCAAAGGCGGTTTGCGCGTCGATCCGGCCCTCACCGGTGATGACGAGGTCGGCACGCCGAAGACGGTCGTCGAAGGCGGTCGCCTCCATCAGCAACTCGATGCCGGGCCGGAGCGCGAACGACTGAAACGCCGCGGCGATGGCCAGCAGGCCGAACCCGACCCCGCCGGCGGCGCCGGCCCCGGGCGTATCGCGGACCCGCCGGTCGGCGGCGGCCTCCAGCGCATCGGCGAACAACGCGATCCGCCGGTCGAGCTCGACGACGTCCTCGGACGTGGCGCCCTTCTGGGGTCCGTAGACCGCGGCCGCGCCGTTCGGGCCGAGGAGGGGATTGGTCACGTCGCAGGCCACGGCCAGGTCGACGTCGCCGAGCCGAGGATCGAGGCCGGCCAGCTCGGCTCGGGCGGCGTCGCGGTCTGCGTCCGCGCCGAGACCCCGCAGGAGCCCGGCCCCACCGTCCGTCGTGGCGCTGCCGCCGATCCCGAGCACGATCGAAGTCGCGCCGGCGTCGATGGCCGCCCGGATCGCATCCCCGGTGCCGACCGAGCTTGCCGCGACCGCGTCTCGCTCCGCGGGCGCGACCCGAGACAGGCCGGAGGCCTCCGCCATCTCCACCACGGCGCGCGAGCCGTCGGCGGATCGGAGCCAGCGCGCCGAGATGGTCCGTTCCAGTGGATCGCGGACCGTTGCCGACTGCCACGTCCAGCCACCGGCCGCGGCGATCGCCTCGAGGGTGCCCTCGCCGCCGTCGGCCAGCGGGCAGAGCCAGGTCGTGTCGCCAGGTCTCGCCGCCGACCAGCCGCTGGCCAATGCGGTCGCCACCTGGACCGAGGTCAGCGATCCCTTGAACGAATCCGGCGCGAACAGCACCGTCCGGGCTCCGCTCACCGCAGATCCTTCCAGAAGAACGTGGCCGGCTCTGGATGGCCGGCGTTGTCGAGCGCGTAGTTGGGGACGACGCCCGTCTCGTGCCAGCCGAGCGAGCGGTACAGGGCATCGGCGGCCGAGCCCTCGACCGTATCGAGGACGAGCATCCAGCGACCGTCGGCTCGCGCGCGTGCCTCCGCGGCCAGCATCAGCGCCCGCGCGATGCCTCTCCGCCGCGCCGACCGATCGACGATCACCTTGCCGATCTCGGCGCGGTGCGGCGAGTTTGGGTTGCCCGAACGAGCGAGGAGCGTGCAGCCGACGGTCGCGCCGTCCAGCCGGGCGATGAACGCCGTCGTAAGCCCGGATGCGACGGCGTCGATCCGCGCCTCCCACCAGGCCGTGACCACCTCGGCAGGCGTGTCGGCCAGGAAGTTGATGGAGGCACCGCCGGCGACGGCGTCGAGGCTCAGCGCGACCAGGTCGGGGATGGCCAGTCGATAGCCCTCGATGTCGAGCTCGATGATGGCCGGCGGTGCCAACGCGGTCGCCTCGGTCGCCGCGGCCGCCTCGGTCGACGCCGCCGATCCGGACCGCGGCCGGGCCGATCGGGCTTCGGCCGGAGTTCCTGTCACCGCCGGGCCAGGGCTGTCGTCGATCAACGCGCCCGCCGGCGGCGGGCCGCGGCCGGGGTGGCGTGGCCGTTGCCGCCGTTCGTCTCGACCTTGTCGAACACGGGCGTGAGCGTCTCGCCGAGGAGTGCGCGCCGACGCTCGACGTACTCCGGGATGCGGATCATCGGCGGCCGCTCCTGATCGGCGAGCTCGATCACCTCGAGCGACAGCCGGCCACGGCCGGACCGCGGCAGCTTCATGGTCGAGCCCATCTCGGCGAACAACCGCGCCTTGCGTCGCTCCTCGAGCCGCTTCATCACGGCCTGGAGGATCACGAACGACATCCGCGACAGCCCTTCGAGCTCCTGGTTGCGGTGGATCCGCCGTTCCAGGTCGACCTGGCCCAGCCCTTCGATGCCGAGCCGCTCGGCGACGTCGATGAGGTGCCCCATCTCGACCGCGTAGCCGGTGAAGAACGGGATCGATTCGAGGAGGCTGCGCCGGCCGGCATACTCGCCCGACAGCGGCTGGATCATCCCCGACAACTCGGGGTAGAAGAGGTTGATGAGCGGCCGCGCGACGAGCTCGGTGACCCGGCCGCCGCCCCCTTCCTTGAGCATCCCGGCCTCGACGATCGGGCGCTGGTAGTACCCCTTGACGTACTGGAGTCGTGGCTCGTGGAGGAGCGGACCGAGCGTCCCGTAAACCATCCGGTGATGCCAGTTCTTCACGTCCGTATCGGCCCACACGATGATGTCGCCCGAGCTCTCATAGACCGATTTCCAGAGCGCCTCACCCTTGCCGTGGAACGAGCCGTAGCGCGACAGCACGTCGGGATGCTGGACCACGCGGGCCCCCTCCGCGGCGGCGATCTCGCGGGTGCGATCCGTGGATGCCGAGTCGATCACCAGGACCTCGTCCAGGAGCGGTACCCGACCGACCATCTCGCGCATGGCGCGACGGACGATCGGTCCGACCGTCTCCTCCTCGTTGAGGGTCGGCAGGACCAGGCTGATGGTGAGGTGCTGCGCCTCCTTGAGGGTCACCAGCCGGCGCAGGTCGGCAAACTCGGCGTGGTGGAAGTTCGCCTCGCCGAACCAGCGCTCGACGCGGATCGGGACGGCCCGACCCTCCTCGGCAGCCCGATCGGCCGCCGCGAGCGTCTCGGCGCGTGCGGCGAGCTGCTCGAACGTCGTCCGCTCCAGCCGCTCGCGCGTCTTGACCACGATCACGGAGGGCTTCGCGCGAGCGGCGATCGTCTCCGGCAGCGACCCGAACAGGTACGAGGCCCCGGTCGGCCCACCGGGCTGCGCCGACGCGCCCATGACCACCAGGTCGGCGTGCTCGGCCTCGCGCAGGATCGCGTTCCGGACGTTGGGCGCCTCCCGAAGGATCGCCTCGCTCCGGCCCTGGAGGTGCTGTTTGACGAACGCGGCGAGTGCCCGCTCGGCCTGGGCCCGGACGGCCAGCGTGATCCCGGGCGGCACCAGGTGCAGCACGACGACGGTCGCGTCGTGGTGCCGGGCGATGGCGTCGGCGTACCGCATGGCCAGCTCGGCATGGGGCCCGCCGCGGACTGGCACGAGGACCCGCCGGATGTCGCGCGATCCACGCTGCTTGACCACCGCGATGTCGCACGGCGAGTCGCGGACGACCTCGTCGATCGTCGGCGAGAACGCGGTCGGCGCGCTGCCGTCCCGACCCGGCGGCGCCTTGCCACCCCAGCCGAAGATGATCAGGTCCGCCTCCTGTTCGGCGGAGGCCTCGATGATCCCCTCGGCGGCATGCCGCCCGATCCGTACGATCGGATGGATCGTGGTCCCGTCTGGGGCGTAGTCGAGCACGCGCTGGAGCAGCCGGCGGGCATGCCGGGCGCGCGTTGCGCCTTCGGACAGCGGCATCCCCTCGGGCACCTCCACGATGCCGAGCGCCGAGAGCTCGCCGGCCCGCTCGTCGAGCATCGCCGCGCCCAGCCGGATCAGCTCCTCGGCCGTCATCGGGTTGGCCACCGGGATGAGGATCCGGGCCGGCAATGGCGAACGCGCGGTCATCCGCCCGCCTCCTTCCATCGTCCGATCAGGTACGGCTTGAGGAGCTCGAACTCGCGGGCCTGGCGTTCGACCCGCTCTTCCGCCTGCTCGGTCGTCACCGAGCGGTTCTCGATGATGAAGCTCGCCACCCGTCCGAAGTAGATCGGCACGAGCGCGGCGACCATCGCCTCCATCGACGGTTTCGGATCGCGCGCCGCGATCACCAGGTCGTACACGATGCGAGCCCACAGGTCGTCCGGGAAGTGGAACGCCGAGACGGCGTCGGCCATCTCGAACGTGGTCGCGGTCGTGGACGCAACATCGCCACCGACGCCGAGCTTCGTCCGGGCGGCATCACCGAGGCGTCCGGCCTCCGCCCCGAGCTCGAGCACGGTCTCGAGGGTGGCCGCGGTCAGCATCGAGCGCCACTGGTCCGTGAGCGTCAGCGACCCCGCGTGGAATTCGGACAGCAACCGGAGGGTGTTCACCTCGAGCGGCGGGGGATCGATGATCCGTTCGAACCCATACGCCGGGATGTCGTGGCTGCCACGGATCGGCAGCCACTGGTCCGGATAGCGGTTGGCGAGCCGGAGGATGGTTCCGACGACCTGGCGGAACATCGGCCCGAGGTCCGAGCCTGGATCCTTTGGATCGTGGATCTTCGCCCCGAGGCGCGTCTGGCAGACGGCGAAGCCGCCGGTCACCGCCGACGTCGTCATCCAGATGTCGATCCCGAACTTGCTGATGTCGTCGGTCCAGTCGTCGAGCGCCAGGTAGTGGCGGACCAGATCGCCCGACACGCCGAAGTCGCCGCCGATCGGCTGGCGGATCCGGTGGCCGTACAGGGCCCGGGTCAGCGGGTACGTGACGGTGTTCGTGATCGTCCCGTCGTACTTGTAGCGGGCGTACAGGGGCGCCACGAAGTCGTAGCCGCCCTTGAGGATCGGCCCGGCCAGGAGCTCGATCCATTCCGGCACGATCGAGCGCAGGTCGGAGTCGACCACGACCAAGGCCTGGACCTCCAGCGATGCGGCGATCTCGAAGATCGTGCGCAAGGCCGCGCCCTTGCCGCCGACGCCGTCGATCTCGGGGTAGGTCAGGCTGACTCGCTCGAGCTTGTTGGTCGGCCGGACCAGCAGGATCTGCTCGATGTAGTCCGGCGGCTCCGTCTCGACGACGACGCGCCCGGTACCGTCCGGCGATCCGGCGTCCGAGTTGACCACGACCGGATGGAGGTCCGGGAAGTACTGGACGAGGCCCGCCTGCGCCGCGCGCACGACGTAGCCGATCGTCGCAGCGTTCTTGAAACTCGGGATGCCGACCATGATGTCGGCCCGACCGAGCCGCCCAATCTGTTCGTGGATGGCGGGCGTCAGCACGGTTTGGGACACAAACCCACCGTACCACCCAACCTCATGCGTGTCTGCGTGGCGCGCTCGCGACGCTGGCGGCCGGTCAGCGTCGCGGCATCGGGATCGTGACCCACTCGCCGGTCGCGACGCCCGGTCGGTAGCGGCTGTTGGCCGCCTTGTAGCTGAGGCCGTTGAACCCGAGCGCCCGCCACGAGCCGAGCCAGGCGTCGACTGGTGGGCGGACGAAGACGCCGTGGCGGACGAGGTCCGACTCGGCCACCACGGATTCGAGCAGTCGCCGGCGCTCGAGCAGCGGCACGTCGAGGAGCGATTCGCCATCGAGCCAGAGCAGGTCGATGGCCACGAACCGGACGGTGTCGTCCGGCCCGAACGTGCGGGCCTCGCGATCGTCGTCCATCGCCTTCACGGCGTCCTCGGCCCGCGTCGGCCGGATGCCCAGCAACGGCCGGACCACCATCTGGCTCGCGGATGGCAGGCTGTCCATGGCGACGAAGACGCCACTGCCATCCCTGGCCGCGAGCTTGGTCAGGAACCCATCGAGGACCAGGCGTTCGGCCATGGCCGACGCGGCCAGCATCGCGAGCACCGTCGGCAGGTCCTCGATCGGCTCGCCGCGTTCGTCCACGAGCGCGGCACCCTCCGGATCGATCGAGGCGAGTGCCCGGACGCCGGTCCACAGTGGCTCGATCAGCGGGTTCGTGACCCGATTGGGGTTGCCGTGATCGAACGGTTGCGGGCGCAGGCCGGCGAGCGCCGCGCGGGCCTCCCCGGATCCGCCGACGCTGGTCGTGGGCTCGGTCGTCCCGTCGGTCATCGGGCCAATCCTACGACGGTCCGCGTCGCTATCATCGGCCTCGTGGCCGACCTCCCGTCACCGCGCGGTCCGGCGCCTGACGCCCGCGGGTTCTCGGCGATGACGCCGAGCGGCCGGGCGATCGTCCCGGCGGCCTGGGCCCTGTACGACTTCGCGAACACGATCTTCTCGTTCGCGATCGTGTCCGGCGCGATCGGGCTCTACCTCGTCAACGACCGGCAGTTCGGCGAACGAGACGGCAACTTCCTGCTGTCGATCGCGATCGTGGCGAGCGTCGGGCTGAACGCGATCGTATCGCCCGTCCTGGGCGCCATCTCGGACCGCGCCGGCCGGCGCCTGCCGTTCCTGCTCGCCTTCACGGCGATCTGCATCGCGAGCACGTTCTTCATCGCCGATGTCGCGCCGGCCATCGGGCTGGTCCTGTTCGTAGTCGCCAACTTCGCCTACCAGGCGGCCCTGATCTACTACGACGCCACGCTCAAGACGGTCAGCCTGCCCGAGTCGCGCGGGCGATTGTCCGGCCTGGGAACCGCGATCGGCTATTGCGGCACGGTCACGGTTGGTCTCCTGATCTTCCTGCTCGACGTTCCGGTCCAGGACCGCTTCCGCCTGGCCGCGCTGCTGTTCCTGGTGTTCGCGATCCCGATCTTCGTGTTCGTCCGCGAGCCGAAAGCCGAGCACGCCGTCCCGCTGACCCTGTCCGACGTCCTCGCCTCGTTCCGGCAGCTGCCCGTGTCGATCGCGCACGCGCGCCAGGTCCCGGGTCTCGGCCGGTTCCTCGTCGGCCGGTTCTTCTACTCCGATGCCGTCAACACGGTGATCGTGGTCATGAGCGTGGTCACGGTGAAGGTGCTCGGCGTCTCCGAGGCGACCGCCAACCTGATCCTGCTCAGCCTCACCCTCGTGGCCATCGCGATGAGCTTCGTCTGGGGCGTGCTGTGCGATCGGCTGGGTCCGAAGCGGGCCCTCGTCATCGTGCTGGCGTCGTGGGCGATCGGGCTGCTGATCGGCGGGGTCGCCCTCGGATTCGGGCCGTCAGGCCTCGTCCCGTTCCTGCTGGCGGGCGCCATCCTGGGCAGCGGTCTCGGCGGGGTCCAGGTCGCCGATCGCGTGCTCATGGTCAGGCTGGCGCCCCCCGAGCGGCTCGGCGAGTTCTTCGGGCTCTACGGTCTCGTCGGGAAGGGCAGCCAGGTGATCGGCCAGCTCCTGTACGGCGCGACGATCTTCGTGTTCCTCGGACCGCTCGGCCCGGGCGCCTACCAAGTCGCCGTGCTCAGCCTGCTCGTCACGATGGGGATCGGGCTCTGGCTGATCTGGCCGGTCCGGGACGACTGGTCGGGTTCGGGCGAGGTGACGCCGCTCCTCGGGGGCCCGAGCCTCGGGCCGGTCGCCCCGCCGGAACGGCTGGCGCCGGGCGGCGGACCGATGGAGCCGCGCTAAGCGTCGCTACGCCCGTACCCGGCAGGGTGGGCCTGTCGCCAGGCCCAGGCTGACTCGACCATCCCCTCCAGCGACGGACGCGCCGGCCTCCACCCGAGGAGGTGGGCGGCGCGGTCGGCTCGGGCGACGAGGACGGGCGGATCGCCGGGCCGGCGGGGTCCGACACGGTACCGGATCGGGCGGCCGGTCGCCCGCTCGGTCGCGGCGATCACCTCGCGCACCGAGAAACCGCCGCCGTTCCCGAGGTTGCACACGAGTGGCTCGGTCGTGCGCGGATCGCCGGCCTCGGTCGCCTCGAGCGCCAGGAGGTGCGCTTCGGCGAGATCCGAGACGTGGATGTAGTCGCGGATGCACGTGCCATCCGGTGTCGGGTAGTCGTCGCCGAAGACCGTCGCCTCGGCCTCGCCATCCGCGGCGCGCAGGAGATTCGGGATCAGGTGCGTCTCCGGCTCGTGGTCCTCGCCCAGCGCCGGCGTCGCGCCGGCGACGTTGAAATAGCGGAGGGCCACGCTGCGGAGGCCGTAGGCACGCCCGTACCAGGCCATCGCGCTCTCGAATGCGCGCTTCGACTCGCCGTACGGATTGATCGGCCGCACCGGGGCGTCCTCGGGGATGGGCGTCGTGTCGGGCGCGCCGTAGACCGCGGCCGTGGAGGAGAACACGATCCGTTCGACCCCGGCGGTCCGGGCAGCGTCGAGCAGCGCGACGCCCCCCGCCACGTTCTCGCGGAAGTACCGTCCCGGGTCGACGATCGACTCGCCGACCAGCGAGCGCGCGGCGCAGTGGAGGATCGCCTCGATGCCCTCGATGGCGAGGGTTCGCGCAAGCGCCGATTCGTCCACGTACGTGCCCTGGACGAACCCGGCCCGCGACGGGACCGCGGCCCGGTGGCCCGTGGTCAGGTCGTCCAGGACGACCACGTCGTGCCCGGCATCGATGAACGCGGCGGCGGAGACCGAGCCGACGTAGCCGGCGCCACCGGTGACGAGGACTCGGGTCATGGTCGAACCTTACGCGTTCGTCCCCGCGTCAGGGGCAGGTCACCGCGCCCGGCGCGTGATCCGGTCCAGCCACGATCGTGTCTCCGCCGGGATCGGAGGGGCCGCGGGATCGGGGACCAGCGGCGCCGCCGGATCCGTGACCGGGGGCGCCGTGGGATCCGTGACCGGGGGCGCGGCGGCCTGGGAAGCCTGCGAAGCGGCCCCCGGACCATCCCCCATCGGTGCCCGAGCGGATGCCGGCACCGATGCTGGCGCCGATGCGTCCCGCGCGCGCGCCTCGAAGGCCCGGTAGGCGAGGACCTCCTCCAGCCGATGGACCATCCGCTGGGCGGCCGCATTCTCACCGTCGATGGCCAGGGCGCGCCTGGCCTGGGCGAGCGCCCCGGGCTCGTCGCCGCGCTCCAGCGCCACGCGGGCGAGGCCGACGACCGCGATCGAATTCCGTGGGTCGGCGATGACGACCTGTCGGTACAGGATCTCCGCCTGGTCGAGCAACCCGAGCGACAGCGCGCTCTCGGCCTGCAGCAGCACCTCGATCATCGGTCGTCCGTCAGCATGGCCTGGGCGAGGAGCAGGAGCGTCGGTCGGTCGTTGAGCGACGGGTCGACGATGACGCGTTCCAGGAGGTCGCCGAGGATCCGCCCGAGCAGTGGGCCCTCGCCGAGCGCCAGCTCGTCCATGAGGTCCCCGCCGTCGATCGCCAGCCCGCGCCGGTCGAGAACGACCTTGGCGGCGAGCTCCGCCTCGATGCGCGCCCGGAGCTCGTCGAGGCGGCCCGCGGTGGCCGGCAGCCCGGACCCGACGTTGTCGGCGGCACGCAGGGCCAGCAACTCGTCGAGCACGCCCGGACCGATCGTTTCGATCTTGCCGATGAACCGCCGGACCGCGGCGTCCGACCAGTTCGACTCGTAGCTGAACATGTGCTGCTGGACCAGGGCGACGACCCGATCGCGGACCGATCGGGGCGCGTGCAGCCGGTCGAGAAACGCCCCGGCCAGCTCCGCCCCGACGGTGTCATGGCCAAGGAAGTGGCCCTCGGCATGCGTGGCGGGTTTGCCGATGTCATGGAGGAGGGCGGCGAGGCGGAGGACGGGACGACCCGACGGGGTGGCATCGACGGTTCGGAGCGTGTGGTCCCAGAGGTCCTCGCCGGGCACCTTGTTCTGGGGGATCCCGCGTTGGCGGGCGAGCTCGGCCGAGAGCGGTTCGAGCAGGCCGGTGTCGGCCATCAGCCGGAGACCGACCGACGCTGCCGACGCCGCCAGCAGCTTCTCCAGCTCGGCCGCGATCCGCTCACCCGACAGGTGAACCACGAGTGGCGCCTTGGCCTCGAGCGCGGCCAGGGTCGCCGGCTCGATCGAGAAGTCGAGCGTCGTGGCCAGCCGGACCGCACGGACCATCCGCAGCGCGTCCTCCGCGAACCGCTTTGCCGGTTCGCCGACGGCACGAAGCAGTCGCGCGTCGACATCCGCGCGGCCCTGGTACGGGTCGACCAGGGCCGGCGCGGCGCCTGCCGGGGCACCCCAGGCCATGGCGTTGACCGTGAAGTCGCGGCGGGCGAGGTCGAGCTCGATGGTGTCGCCGAACTCGACGCGGTGTGGGCGCCGGAAGTCGGCATAGTCGTGATCGCTGCGGAACGTCGTGATCTCGAAGACCGCCCCATCGCGCCGGACGCCGACCGTGCCAAAGCGGTTCTCGTAGGCCGCGCCCGGGAACAGCTCGAGGAGCCGATCGGGTCGGGCGTCGGAGGCGAGGTCCCAGTCGGCTGCCGGGCGTCCCAGCGCCACGTCGCGCAACGATCCACCGACGACGTAGGCGGCCTGGCCGGCGTCCCACAGGGTCCGGAGCAGCGCCTGGACTGGACCCGGGATCGCGCGCTCGAGCGCCGTCAGTTGCGTCCCAGGAACAGGTACGTTCGCCAGGCCTCGTTGCGCTCGTCACCGAGATAGGGCGTGAAGAGCGAGTAGATGTCGCTGCGTGGCTCGAATGGCTGGCGCGCGAGTCGCAGGCGGGCCTCCTCGAGCGTCTTGCCACCCTTGCGGTGGTTGCACGGCTTGCAGGCCGCGACCAGGTTCTCCCAGGTGTGCGAGCCGCCGCGGTAGCGCGGGACGATGTGGTCGAGGGTCAGGTCATGCGACTGGCGGCCGCAGTACTGGCAGGTGTGCCGGTCGCGGGCGAACACCTCTCGGCGGGACAGCTTGACCCGGGGCCGCGGACGGCGGATGAGGTGCTGCAGGCGGATGACGGATGGCGCGCGGTACTCGGTCCGCACCGTCCGGATCACCTGGTGGTCGTACTCGATCACTTCGGCCTTCTCGCCGAAGACCAGGCGGAAGGCGCGAGGCAGGTTGCAGACGTTGAGCGGTTCGTAGTTCTGGTTCAGAACGAGCACGACACCGTCCATCGAGCGGGACGATAGCAGAAGCCCGCGAACGTGCAGGACGCCTACGGGCGACCCGTTGCGGCCCCTGTCGAATCGTCCCAACCGCCCGCCTGACCGACCTTCGTCGCGAGCGGCCGGCCGAGGGATTCCGAGATGAATCGGGCCGCCGCGAGCACCCCGTCGAGGGAGACGCCGTGCTCCCAGCCCGACGCGTCCAGGAAGTAGACGAGGTCCTCGGTGGCGAGATTGCCGGCGGCGCCGGGCGCGTACGGGCAGCCACCGGTCCCACCGGCCGCCGAGTCGAAGCAGCGCACCCCGGCGTCGAGGCCCGCCGCGACGTTTGCCAAGGCCGTCCCGCGCGTGTCGTGGAAGTGGTAGGCGATCTGTCCGAGCGGGACCCCGCCACGCTCGGCCAGCCCGGTCAGCGCCGCGACCTGGCCCGGCACGCCGACGCCGATCGTGTCGCCGAAGCAGATCTCGTCGACACCGAGCGCAAGGAGTCGCGTGGCGACGTCGACGGCACGCGCCGGCTCGACGCGGCCGGTGTATGGGCACCCGAAGGCGGTCGACACGTAGCCTCGGCGCCACCAGCCGAGCTCGCTGGCGCGCTCGAGCACGGGCGCGAAGGCGACCAGGGACTCGTCGATGGACATCCCGATGTTGGCCTGCGTGAACGCATCGGTTGCGGCCGTGAAGACGGCGATCGCGTCCGCGCCGGCGGCCTCGGCGCGGGCCATCCCCCGGACATTCGGGACGAGGACCGGGTACCGGACCCCAGGCCGTCGCTCGACGGCGCCAAGCAGGTCGTCCGCGTCCGCCAGCTGCGGGATGGCCCGTGGCGCGACAAAGCTCGTCGCCTCGATCTCGCGCAGGCCCGCGTCGGCGAGCAGCCCGATGAACCGGAGCTTGTCCCCGGTCGGGATGGGGCGCGCCTCGTTCTGCAGGCCGTCGCGCGGCCCGACTTCGTAGATCCGAACGCGATCGGCCATGGGTCGCCGGCCGGGCGTCTCAGCCGGGACCGCTCAGCCGAGGGGCGGATCCATCGCCCGTTCGATCCGGGCGACCTCGACCTCGATCTGGCCGAGCAGGTCGATCGCCGCCACCTGCGCCTCGCTGCCATGCGGCGCCTGGTTCCGGCGCTTCCGCGTTTCGCGGTGCAGGGCGAGCAGCTCCTCGCGCGTCTGGGGCAGGTCGGCGGGCTCCGCGGTGTGATGGGCCATTGGATCCTCCAGGTTCGGGCGCAGCGTAGCCCAATGGACCGGTCATGGCTCGATCGTCGCGACCGCCTGGCCGCGCACGACCTGGTCGGCGACCCGGACGGCGATCTCGGTCACCCGGCCCGCGATCGGCGCGGTCACCGCATGCTCCATCTTCATCGCTTCGAGGGTCGCGATCGCGTCGCCGATGGCGACCGGCTGGCCGAGCTGGACGTGCACGGTCAGCACGGCACCGGGCATCGGCGCGACAACGACCGATGGCCCGGCGTCCGCCGCGCCGTGGGCGACCGCGGCCTGCGCCGCGCGATCGACGTCCGGCGGCGGCGCGATGCGGAAGCCCGTGCTGCGCCCGGCAAGATCGAGGTAGACGGCGTCGTCGACCCGAACGAGCGCCACGTCAGGGGAGGCGGTTGCGGCGTCGAGCAAGACGGATCGCGTGGTCGACTCGGACTCCAGCCGTACGGTGCGGACGCCGTTGAGCCGCCAGCCGTCGGTCCACGGGTCGTCCGCTGCCGCTTCAGGCGGCGTCGCGATCAACGCGCGACCTGCGATCGTCCAGGCGGCATCGGGGATCGTCGTGCGATCGGCCCAGTCCTCGGGCGGCCAGATCCGATCCAGGCTGTCCGTGCGGGCCTGTCCCTGGAGCACGACGGGTTCACGGACCAGCCAGCGCAGGAACCGGAGGTTCGTCACCACGCCCAGGACCACCGTCTGGTCGAGGGCCCGCGCCAACCGTTCGAGGGCGGTCCGTCGATCGGGCCCCCAGGCGATGACCTTCGCGAGCATCGGATCGAACTGGCCGGTGACCTCCGAGCCGAGAAAGATGCCCGCGTCCACGCGGATCCCGTCGCCAGCCGGCCACCGGAGCGCCTCGACCCGGCCAGTCGCCGGCAGGAACCCCGCCTCGGCATCCTCGGCATAGAGACGGACCTCGACGGCATGCCCGTTCGGGCCGGCGCCGTCTTCCTGCGGTTGCAGCGGTTCACCGGCGGCGATCCGGAGCTGGTCGGCGACGAGGTCGCGGCCGGTCACGAGCTCGGTGACCGGGTGCTCCACCTGCAGCCGCGTGTTCATCTCGAGAAACGCGATGTCACCACGCTCGTCGAGGAGGAACTCGCAGGTACCCGCGCTGACGTAGCCGACCGCGCGCGCGAGGCGGAGCGCCGCCTCGCCGAGCCGCGCTCGCACAGCGGGCTCGACCGCCGGCGACGGCGATTCCTCGAGGACCTTCTGGTGCCGGCGCTGGATCGAGCAGTCGCGTTCGCCCAGATGCATCCCCGCGCCCGCCGCATCGAACAGCACCTGGACCTCGACGTGGCGCGCCCCTTCGACGAGTCGCTCGAGGATCAGGCGATCGTCGCCAAACGCAGCCCGCGATTCGCGCCGCGCCGCGCTGAGCGCGTCCGGCAGCCGCTGGGCCTCGCGCACGACCCGCATGCCCTTGCCGCCACCGCCGGCCGCGGGCTTTACCAGGAGCGGGTAGCCGATCCGGTCCGCGGCCGCCAAGAGCGCCTCGTCGTGCTGGTCGGGATCGTCGTAGCCCACCAGGACGGGGACGCCGAGCGATCGGGCGAGCTGCCGCGCCGCGGCCTTGTCACCCATGAGCCGGATGGCCGCCGGTGGCGGACCGACCCACCGCAGCCCCGCCGCCATGACGCGCTCCGCGAAATCGGCGTTCTCGCCCAGGAACCCGAACCCCGGGTGCACGGCGTCCGCCCCCGACGCGATGGCCGCGCTGACGACGGCTGCAGCGTCGAGGAGGTCCAGCGCATCGCTTCCCGAGGTTGGCGGAGCGATCGCGCGGATCCCAAGGCGGTCGCACGTCCGCGCGATCCGCGTCACGATCTCGCCGCGGTTGGCGATGAACACGGCGCGAAGGGGCGGCGGGTACTCCCGGAATGCCTCGTCTACCGCGGAGCGGGCCCGCGACATGAACACGTCAATCGCGTCATTTGCGACACGCCAACGCCCACCCACGCGTCGAGCGGGAAGCCGCCCCGCTGCGATCCAGCGCTGAACGGACCGGGTGGTGGCCCCGATCCGGGCGGCGACTTGGCTCGGGCTCAACTCGTCAGGCATCGATGGCGCGATTGTCGCGTAGGGCGCGCCGTCGCACAAGGGTGGGCTGCTGGCCCTACCGAACGTTCCGACGCCGCAGCGCCTCCCTTACTTCTCGTCCTCGTCCGGGACCCAGGCGGCGCGTCGTTTCTCGCCAAACGCCGAAAGACCCTCAAGCGCCTCCGGCGAGACGCGCTGCCGCGCGATCGTCCTGGCCGTGTGCCATTTGGCGGAGCCATGCCCGAGACCGCGGATCTCGCGGATGATCGCCTTGGCCGCGCGAGTCGCCGTGGGTCCAGCGGCGAGGACATCGCGCACCCCGGCATCCACGGCGGCATCGAGGGCAGCCTCGCCTTCGACGACCTCGTGCACGAGTCCGATCCGCTGGGCGCGCACCGCGTCGAACCGACGACCGCCGGGGAAGAGGGCGCGCGCCTCCGATTCGCCGATCTTGGCCACGACGAACGGGCTGATCACCGCCGGAAGGATGCCGAGTCGCGTCTCGGTGAAGCCAAATCGTGTCCCGCTCTCCGCTATCACGAGGTCCGCCACGGCGCAGAGGCCCATCCCGCCGCCGAGTGCCGCTCCGTGGACCCGCGCGATCACCGGTACGGGACAGGTGTCGACCGTCTCGAACATGTCGGCCATCGCCATGGCGTCCTGCTCGTTGCCTTCGACGTCGAGCGCCGCCGCGGCTTGCATCCAGGCGATGTCCGCGCCGGCACAGAACGACGGACCGTCGCCGCGCAGGACCACGACCCGAAGCTCCGTCGGACCCTCACGCGCGAGGCTCGAGAACGCGGCGCGAAGCTCGCCGATGAGCGCCGCGTCGAAGGCGTTGTGGACGTCGGGTCGCGAAAGCGTCACCTCCGCCACGACCCCGCCCGGGCCGGTTCGCGCGAGGGTCAGCGCTCCGCTCACGCGGCCATCGTAGCGGGCCGGATCGACTGCTAGGCTGCGGCCGTGGACCCGCGCAGCCCGTCCTGGCGCCCCGATCCGACCGGTCGACGGCTGGCCACGATCCGGTTGGCCCGCCGCGGTGCGCTGCTCGCCGCGGTGCTGTTCGCGCCGATCGGCGCCGTGGGGATGGCCATCCTCCCGGCCATCGATCCAATCGTGACGCCCATGGCGACCAGTCTCGCCGCCGTCGCCGGCCTCGCCGGAGTGGCACTGCTCGGCGCCGGCCTCGCCCCGGCCGCCATCGGCTCGCGCATCGACGGTCTCGTTGTCGGCGTGGCGCTCGGGATCGGCGCGCCGGTGGCCGCCGTCACCTCGGCGTTGATCGGGACGTTCATGGCCGGTTCGGCGTTGCGCGGGTTCGACGAGGGCGGCCGCATCGCGGGACAGGTGCTGCGAAGCGGGGTCGGGGGTGCCATCGCGCTCTCGCCGCTCATCGCGCTGGCCTCGGCGGCCTGGATCCTCGTCGTCCGCCGGTGGGGCGGCGGGCCGCGGACCTGATGGTCACTACATCCGGAACACGCCGAACCGGGTCTCCGGGATCAGGGCGTGCAGCGCGGCCTCGATGCCCATCGTCAGCACGCGACGGGTGTCGAGCGGGTCGATGACCCCGTCATCCCACAGGCGAGCGGTGGCGAAATATGGGGAACCCTCGCGCTCGTAGGTCTCGAGAATCGGCGCCTCGAAGGCGTCCCGATCGGCATCGGAGGCAAAGTCGCCGCGGACCGTCGACAGGACCCGTGCCGCCTGCGGCCCGCCCATCACCGAGATCCGGCTGTTCGGCCACGACCACAGGAAGCGCGGCTGGTACGCCCGGCCGGCCATCGCGTAGTTGCCGGCGCCAAAGCTGCCGCCGATCAGGACCGTGAACTTCGGGACCTCCGCACTGGCGACGGCGGTCACGAGCTTCGCCCCGTCTTTCGCGATCCCCGCCTCCTCGTATTCGCGACCAACCATGAACCCCGTGATGTTCTGGAGGAAGACCAGCGGGATGCGGCGCTGACAGGCCAGCTCGATGAAATGGGCGCCCTTGAGCGCGGACTGGCTGAACAGGATCCCGTCGTTGGCCAGGATCGCGACCGGATAGCCGGACAGGTGCGCGAAGCCGGTGACGAGGGTCTCGCCGTACAGCGGCTTGAACTCGTGGAACCGCGAGCCGTCGACGAGTCGGGCGATGAGCTCGCGCACCGCGATCGGGCGCCGCGCGTCGAGCGACACCGAGGCGTACAACGATGCCGCGCGATCGTCCCCGTCGGGGGTCACGGCCGGCGGCTCGGGCGGCTGGCGGTCCCACGGCGGTTGCGGGGCGCGCCGGTTGAGGTTGCGCACGATCGATCGCCCCAGCGCCAGGGCGTGCTCGTCGTCGAGCGCCTCGTGGTCGGCGACACCCGAGCGGCGCGTATGGACCGCCGAGCCGCCCAGTTCCTCCGGGGTCACGTCCTCGCCGGTGGCCGCCTTCACGAGCGGCGGCCCGCCGAGGAAGATCGTCCCCGTGCCGCGGACGATCACCGTCTCATCGCTCATCGCCGGCACGTAGGCGCCGCCGGCCGTGCACGACCCCATCACGAGGGCGACCTGCGGGATGCCGAGCGCGGACATCCGCGCCTGGTTGTAGAAGATCCGGCCGAAATGCTCCCGGTCGGGGAAGACGTCGGCCTGCAACGGCAGGAACGCGCCGCCGGAGTCAACGAGGTACACGCACGGCAGGCGGTTCTCGAGCGCGACCTCCTGCGCTCGCAGGTGCTTTTTCACGGTCAGCGGGTAATAGGTCCCGCCTTTCACCGTGGCGTCGTTGGCCACGACGACGCAGGTGGTCCCCTCGATGCGGCCCAGTCCGGTCACGATCCCGGCGCCCGGCGCGTCGTCGTCGTACAGGCCGTTGGCCGCCAACGGGCTCAACTCGAGGAACGCGGACGCCGGATCGAGCAACCGCTCGATCCGCTCGCGAACCGGCAGCTTGCCGCGCTCGCGATGCCGGGCGATGGATCGCTCGTCGCCGCCGGCGCCACCGTCGGTCAGGGTTGCCTGGCGTGCGCGCAGGTCGGCGACGAGGGCCGCCATGGCGTCATGGTTCGCGCGCGTCTCCGGGCTGGCCGGGTCGAGACGGCTCCGGATGACGGACATGCCCGGATGATAGGTCGGCGCGATCGCCCGGGCGGCGTTGGGTCAGGACCGTCTCGAACCCAGGACGTCCGCAACAGCGGCAGCCACGGTCGGGAACCGGAACCGGTAGCCCGCGGTCAGGGCTCGCCGCGCGACGGCCACGCGACCGTGCAGGACGATGTCGGCCTGGCCCCACAGGACCAGGCGCAGCAGGATGGCGGGGACCGGGAGGCTCGACGGTCGGTGCATCGCGCGGCCGATCGCCCGTGCCAGCTCGCGCTGGGTCGGCACTTCTGGCGCGACCATGTTGACCGGGCCCTCGAGCGATCCGTCGCGGACGGCGAGGTCGTACATGGCGACCACGTCGTCGACGTGCACCCAGGTGAACCGCTGCCGGCCGGAGCCCAGCGACCCGCCAACGAAGAGGCGGAACGGCAGCAGCAGCAGCCGCCACGCCAGCGCCTCCGGCGCGACGATCAGCGCCGTCCGGGCCATGACCACGCGGACGCCGTGCGCCTCGGCGGCTTGCGCCGCGCGTTCCCAGGCCGTGACGACGCCGGCGAGAAACGAGTCGCCGGGTTGCGCGCTCTCGGTGAGCTCGCCATCGGGCCGGTCGCCGTAGACGTCGATCCCGGAGGCGTTGACGAGGACGCCTGGGCGATCCGATGCCGGCAACCGGCCGATCGCCGTCACCAGCGCGTTCGTCGCGTCCAGCCGGCTCGACAGGATCGCCCGCCTGTGGCCCGGCGTCCACGGCCGTCCGCCGATCGGCACGCCCGCCAGGTTGACCAGGGCATCTGCTCCGCGGAGCGCATCCAGGAGCTCGGCGTCGACGCTCGGCGGGCTCCAGCGGCGAACCGCGGCGCCCGTGGCCGCGGCCCCCGCCTTCCGGTCCGGGCGCCGGCTGAGCACGGTCACCTCGTCACCGGCCGCGCGCCACGCAGCCGCGAGCCGCTGTCCGAGGAACCCCGATCCGCCGGCAATGACGATTCGCATTCGGGCCAACTCCAGCGTGCTACCCTGCCATAGCAAGTTATGACGGATAAACACGCTACTGTCAAGGCGCAGGTTACGACCGCCCCTGGACCGGCGAAGACGGCCGAGGCGATCCGGATCGAGCTGGCCACCGCCTGGGGCGAGATGGGCGCGGCGTGGGGCGTGACACCGGCGATCGCCCGCGTCCAGGCCTATCTGATGGCGCGCCAGGAGCCGCTGACCGAGCGCGAAGTGCGGGAGGCGCTGGGGCTGAGCCATCGCGCCGCCAGCCTGGCCCTGGCCGAGGCCGAATCGTGGGGCATCGTCGAGCGGGTCCAGGAACCCAGGCGCGTCGGGCGCCGCGGGCCGGCGGGCACGGCCTATCTCGCGGTCGGCGATCACTGGCAGTGGTTCGGACGGGTGATCGCGGAGCGGAAGGTGCGCGAAGGGGACCCGATCGTTGCGGTCCTCGAATCGAAGGAGCGCGAGGCCGCCGCGGCGCTGGAGGCACGGCCAGGGGACGAGGAGCTGGCCGCCCTGCGCGATTGGCTGTCGGCCTTCCTAGTGTTCGTCCGGCTGTTCGATCGGGCCGTCGGGCTGGTGCCGAAGCTCGATCCCCGCGAGCTCGAACGATCGCTCAAGCTGCTCGGGAAGATCCCGGACACGACGATCCTCCGGCTATTCGACCTCCTGTCGGGTCTGCCGGACCAGGACGTGATCGACCTGGTCGATGCCCTTTCGCGGCTGTCGCCGTCGGCCGCCCGTCGCGCCACGAAGCTCATGTCCGGGGTGATCCGAACCGTCGCGCGCTGAACGATCGTGCGCGAGGTTGGACCGGACGAAGGAGGACGACCCATGGCCGAACCCACCGCCGACCGCCCGCACATCCCCGGCTACGGCGTCCCGGAGTCCACGACCGGGATCCTGCCCTGGTCGTGGGCCCGCGAGCGCCTCGAGCGCGCGATCGTGTACTGGCTCGCGACCGCGGGCCAGGACGGTGCGCCGCACCTGGTCCCGATCTGGGGCGCGTGGGTCGACGACCGCTGGTACGTGGAGGGCGGCCCCGTTCGCTGGCAGCGCAACTTGCGGGCAAATCCCAGGCTCGCCATCCATGTCGAGTTCGGGGCGGAGGTCGTGATGGTCGAAGGGACCGCTACCGAGCTCGTTGCGCCCGAGGCGCCTCTGGCAGACGCCCTGCTCGCCGGGTTCGCGAAGTACAAGGCTGCGGCGAACTACGAGGCGGACGCCGCGAACTGGGCGCAGGGCGGTCTCTGGGAGCTGCGGCCGATCCGGGTGTTCGCCTGGTCCGAGCTCGGGAGGGACGCGACGCGGTTCCGCTTCTGACCCTTGGTGGGGCGCTCGTGCACGCTCGTGCAATAATCGACGCGCGCGAGGGGCTCGGCTGACTCGAACGGGCGACGACCCCGGGGCCAGACCCGGCCGGCGAACCGAGCGCGACCACCAGAGGAAACCGTCCCACATGACCGTCGAAACGTCGACCTGGGCGACCAAGAAGGGTCTCGCCCAGATGCTCAAGGGCGGCGTCATCATGGATGTCGTCACCCCGGACCAGGCCAAGGTCGCCGAGGATGCCGGTGCCGTCGCGGTGATGGCGCTCGAGCGGGTCCCGGCCGATATCCGCAAGGCGGGCGGCGTCGCGCGGATGAGCGACCCGTCCATGATCGAGGGGATCATGGACGCCGTGACGATCCCCGTCATGGCCAAGGCCCGGATCGGCCATTTCGTCGAGGCGCAGGTCCTCGAGGCCCTCGGCGTCGACTACATCGACGAGTCGGAGGTGCTGACCCCGGCCGACGAGAGCAACCACATCGACAAGCACGCGTTCAAGGTGCCGTTCGTGTGCGGCTGCCGGAACCTCGGCGAAGCGCTGCGTCGGATCAACGAAGGCGCCGCGATGATGCGAACCAAGGGCGAGGCCGGGACCGGCAACATCGTCGAGGCCGTCCGCCAGCTGCGCGACGTGCTCGCCGAGATGCGCCGCCTCCAGGCCATGCGCGAGGACGAGCTGTTCGTGGCGGCCAAGGAGCTCGGCGCCCCGTACGACCTGGTCAAGCAGGTCGCGGCCGACGGCAAGCTGCCCGTCGTCAACTTCGTGGCCGGTGGCATCAGCACGCCGGCCGACGCCGCGCTGGTGATGCAGCTGGGCGCCGAAGGCGTGTTCGTGGGCTCGGGCATCTTCAAGTCCGAGGATCCCGCCCGGATGGCCAACGCGATCGTCCAGGCGACCACGTTCTTCGACGATCCAAAGAAGATCGCCGAGGTGTCGAAGGGCCTCGGAGCCCCGATGCGGGGCATCGCCCTCGAGGAGATCCCGGAGCAGGAACGGCTCGCCGTCCGCGGCTGGTAGGGCGACCGACGACGTCGGCAGCGGCCCCGCGACCATGAGAATCGGCGTGCTCGCCCTCCAGGGGGCGTTTCGCGAGCACCTCGACACGCTCCGAGCGATCGGGGTGGAGGGCGTGCGCGTGCGCGAACCGTCGGACCTCGACGGCGTCAGCGGACTGATCCTGCCCGGCGGCGAGAGCACGACGATGCGCCACCTGATTGAGCGCTGGGGGCTGCGCCAGCCGATCCTCGACCTCGCCGAGCGCGGTGCCCCCGTCTTCGGGACGTGCGCCGGGATGATCGTCCTGGCCCGCGAGATCGCGAGCCAGGAGCCGCCCGTGCTGCCCTTGCTCGACGTGACCGTCGAGCGCAACGCATTCGGCCGACAGCTGGACTCGTTCGAGGCCGATCTCGCGGTGCCCATTCTCGGCGATCGGCCGGTCCATGCCGTGTTCATCCGCGCACCGATCATCGAGCGGACCAGCCCCGAGGTCGACGTCCTGGCGCGGCTCGATGACGGCCGCATCGTCGCGGTGCGCGAGCGGAACATCCTCGCGACCGCGTTCCACCCGGAGCTGGCGGGCGAGACCCGATTCCACCGCCTGATGGCCACCATGGCGGCGGAGCACGACGATCCCGGCGAAGGCTCCGGGCGCCGGCCGCACCCGACCCGCCGCACGAGGGCCGATCGATGAGCGCCCTTCGCGCGCAACGGACCACCGGCAAGGTCCGGCCGGCGCGGCTGACCGACCTGGCCGCTCTCGGCGAGCTGTCGCGGCTCTGCCAGTCCGACAGCGCCGACACCCGCTCGCTCGGCTTGCCGGTCAACGGTCCGCCCATCGGGGTGTTCAGCCTGTTCCGCCTCCCGCTCGGGGCGTTCCGACCGAACGACCTGATGTACGTGTACGAGGACCAGGGCCACATCGCCGGCCTGGTGCGGGTCGAGCGTGAGTCGGTCCGCGACGAATGGACGATCGTCGAGCTCGACGCGGTCGGGCTGGCCAACGCCGGCGACATCCGCTACCGGCTGGTCCAGCTGCTGCTCCGCGAGGGCGCCAAGCGCGGCGCGGCGCGGTTCCACGTGGCCTGCGCCGACGCCGACGACAACGTCGAGCTGCTGATGCAGGCGGGGTTCATGCGCTACGGCGAAGAACGAATCCTGTTCCGTTCGGACGACCGGGCCCTGCCCGCCCCATGGCCGGACAAGCGGGCGGCCGACGCCGGCATCCGCTCCACCACCTCGGTCGATGCGATCGCGTTGGCCCGGCTGTACTCGCAGGCGACGCCGCAGCCGGTCGCGCGTCTGGAGGCGTTTCGGCTGGCCGACTGGGAGCGCCAGGGCGCGCATCTTCGAGTCCCCCGTTCGAGCCTCACCCCGATCCTGCGCTTCGCCGATGTCGAGGGCTACGTCCAGATCACCTCGGACGGCGGACGGGACGGGACGCAGCTCGACGCCTACCTCCAGGTCGGCGTGGCCAAGGAGGACCAGCCGCATTACCTCAAGGTCGTCGCCCGGCCGGAGGCCGACGTCTCGGAGCTCATCGACTTCGGTCTCGGGGTGATCGGCGCGCAGACGACCCGTGGCGGAGATCATCGCCAGGAGCGGGGCGTGATCGCCCCCGTCCGGACCTACGAATCGCCGATCGACCGCAGAATGGAGGAAGCCGGGTTCGATTCGATCGCCAACGTCACGTTGCTGATGAAGGAGACCCTCGTCCGCGTTGCCGAACCGGCCCTCGTGCCGGCCGGCGTCCGGTAGCCCGGCTGTGAATGGAGGACAACGTGGGTAGCGAAGATCGCCAGCGGGAATCGATCGACGATCTCGACGCGTTGCTGACGTCGCTGCCGCCCGAGATCGTCGCGGCGGTTCACGCGCTGCCCGATCGCACCGTCCTCATCGAGGTCGTCATGGACCTCGGCCGCCGCCCCGAAGCGCGTTTCCCCGACTCGGAGATCGCGCTGCTCGACCGCGAGATCGTCGAGGCGGACCTGGCCTTCGTCATCGAGCACATCGGCACGTTCGGCGACGACAACCGGGCCGGCATCGAGCGCACCCTCCACCGGATCAGCGCCATCCGCAACCGCAACGGCAAGATCGTCGGGCTGACCTGCCGGATCGGGCGGGCGGTCTACGGCACGATCGAGATCATCAACGACTTCGTCGAGACCGGGAAGTCGATCCTGATCATGGGCCGCCCGGGGATCGGCAAGACGACGATGCTCCGCGAGGCGGCTCGCGTGCTCGCCGACAACATGGGCAAGCGGGTCGTGGTGGTCGACACGAGCAACGAGATCGCCGGCGACGGCGACATCCCGCACCCGGCCATCGGCAAGGCCCGCCGGATGCAGGTCCGGACCCCGTCGCTCCAGCACGAGGTGATGATCGAGGCGGTCGAGAACCACATGCCGCAGGTCATCGTCATCGACGAGATCGGGACGGAGCTCGAAGCCGCCGCGGCCCGGACGATCGCCGAGCGCGGCGTCCAGCTGATCGGCACGGCCCACGGCAACAACCTGGACAACCTGATGCTCAACCCCACCCTGTCCGACCTGATCGGCGGGATCCAGAGCGTGACCCTCGGCGACGAGGAGGCGCGGCGGCGGCGGACGCAGAAGAGCGTCCTCGAGCGCAAGGCCCCGCCGACGTTCGACGTGATCGTCGAGATCCAGGACCGCGAGCGGGTCGCCGTCCACGCCGACGTGGCCGACACGATCGACGCGCTGCTGCGCGGCGACCCGGTGGCCCCGGAGCTGCGTTGGCGCGATGAGGAGGGCGTCCATCGCAGCCAGGGCCGGCCGCGCCCGTCGCCGCGCGAGCAGCTCGGTGCGGAGCGATTTGCCGGGCTCGTGGGGGCCGGTTCGCCGTGGCGGATGGAGCCGGGCTGGCGTGGCGAAGGCGCCTACCGAACCGGCGGCTACCGCGAGGCCGATCGCGGTGCCGGGTTCCGCCCGGGCTACCGACCCGGGGCGACCGGCGGCTGGCGGCAATCCCGGGGCGGATCCGGGCGCGAGCCGGCGCCGCGTGGCCCCGCATCGGAGGGTGGCTGGGCCGGCACGCTCCCCGGTGAACGGTTCGCTGCCCCGCCGACCTCGCCGCGTGCGTCCCACGCCCCGGAGGTGCCGTTCGTGGCCGGCGAGATCGCCGATCGCGGCCCACTCGAGCGCGGCGCTGCCACGACCGCCGTCGAGACCCGGGCGCGCGAGGCTCGGGAGCTCGAGCGCCAGAAGGCGTGGCGGGACCAGGCCAGCAGGGCGCTCTCGGCACTGAAGGCGGAGGAGGGGACCGGCCCGGTCAACGTCGACGAGCTCGACGACGACCTCGACAAGCTCCCGCTCGGAGCCGAGGAAGGACCCGATGGCGGCACCGTGCTGGTGCCCGGCGGCTCGCCGCTGCCGACGCTGCGCGTCCTGCCCCAGGGGATCAGCCGCAAACGCCTCGAGCAGGCGATCCGCGACCTGCAGCTCCCCGTGGTGATCGCCCGGGAAGTGGACGAGGCCGACGTGGTCATGACCCTGCGCAACGAGTACAAGCAGAAGACGCCCCAGCTCCGTGACGCGGAGGACCGGGCCATGCCGATCTACGTCCTCAAGAGCAACACGATCCCGCAGATGCAGTCGAGCCTGACGTCGATCTTCTCGCTCGAGATCGACCCGCGCGAAGCGGCCATGCGCGAGACCGAGGACGCCATCGAGGTCGTCCTCTCGTCGTCCGAGGCGGTCGAGCTCTCGCCGCAGAACGCCTACATCCGGCGACTCCAGCACCAGCTGGCGGAGCGGGCCAACCTGGTCTCCCGCTCCCGCGGTCGGGAACCGTACCGCCGGGTCAGGCTCTACCCGGACGCGGCCCGCAGCGGCTGGCGGTGATCGAGCCCCTCGGGCTGCGAGGCGGGTTGCGCCGCCTCGGGACGGGGTTGATCGCCTACGGGCTGGTCGGGTTGGTCGTGGCGCTGGTCGGGCTGGGCGGCCTGGTCTGGGTCAACGACCGGTTCACCACGATCCGCGACGAGGTCGACGCCACCCTCGTCCAGCGCGCGACGACCATGCGGCTCGCAGCCGTCGTCTTGCGCGACGTGTCCACGACCGCGCAGAGCTTCACGGTGACCCTCGATCAGTCGTCGCTGGCAGTGGCTTCGGCGGCGGGAACCATCGCCGAGGTGCGCTCCGATCTCGATGCCCTGGAGGGACAGCTCCGCTCATTCAGCATCCTGGGCGCCGCGCCATTGTCCGAGGCGGCTGACGACATCGGGCGAATCCGGGCGAGCGTTGTCGGGCTTGACACCCGGCTGTCGCTCATCGCGGACAGTCTCCGGGGCGACCGAACCGCATTGGCGACGATGGCGGCATCGCTCGGCCAGCTCGCCGATAGCAGCGAGGACCTGGCGAGCCGGCTCGACTCGCAGGCGATCGGCGACTCGCTGGGCGACATCCAGCGCATCATGTCGGTGACGTTGCTCGTCCTGGCGCTCTGGTTGGTCGTCCCGGCGCTCGGCGCCCTGGCGGTCGGGACCTGGCTGCGACGGACGCTCGTGCCAGGCGCGCCGCCGATGGCCTAGACGGGTCGCCGAATCAGCGTGGTGCCGACGCCCAGCCAGGCCGGAAGGAACGCGGCGGCGCCTGCGGCGAGCAACAGGCCACCGGTCATGCGGTCCACGCTGACGGCATAGCCGAACCCGACCATGGCGACCACGACGACGCACGAGACCATGACGGCCGCGCTGGTCCGTCCCGGCCAGGCCCGGGCGCGATACGCGCCGACCGACAGGGCTACCAGGCCCGCCACGAGCAGGCCCCCGAACACGAGCAACCAGGGCTGCAACCCCCAAGCGACCAGGAACAGCAGCGCGACGCCGGCCCCAGCACGAGCGAGCCGGGCATCCGGAGGCAGGCTCAGGACCTGGCCGCCGAGGCCGGCGCCGAGCAGGCCGACGGCCGCCAGCAGGAACGGGAGCGCCGCCGACCCGTCGCGGTACGCACCGTAGCCGTCGTACTGCACCGGACCGAGGAGCGACACCCCAAACGCCACGGCCCAGAGCGCCGCGCCCCCCACCGCGGCCATGCCGAGCCGTCGCGCGAGACGATCCCGTTCCGTGAGCGGCGGCGTCTTGCCGTCGGGCGCCACGACCTGCGGATGGAGGTGGGCATCGAGGGCGCCGCGGACGATGTCGAGCCGTTCGAGCAGGGTCGGCGGGCGCGACGCGAGCAGGTCGACCAGCTCGACCTCGTACCGCGAGCGCCATGCCTCCGGATAGAGCCGAACGAGCCGGCTCATGAGGATTTCTCGAGTCTCGCCAGTCCCGTGCGCACGAAGCTGTTGAGTTGGATCAGCTGCGCCTGCAACGTGGTCTCGCCCAGCGCCGTGAGGCGGTACGGGCGGCGCCGATCGTCCGGTTCGAGGGCTTCGATCAGGCCCCGTCGCTCCAGGCGCGCGAGCGCCCCGTAGAGCGTCCCCGGGCCCATGGCCGCGCCGGAGAAGGCCTCCACGTCGGTCATGATCGCGTAGCCGTGCTTCGGCCCGTCCGACAGGGATACGAGGATGTACATCGCCGGCTCGGCAAACCGGCCGAGCTCCCCGAGCGCGTTGGTCATGTCGCGGAAACCTCTGTGATGCGTGGACCTGGTGGTGGCTCGACGATGGTTGCCGATCCGCGAGCGGTCATTCGCAGACCAAGGAACGTCCAGGCCAGGCCGTACGGCAGGGCGGTGACCACCATGGCCGCCAGCCCGCCCGCGTCCCCAGGCCCGAAGCCGCCCAGGATCGGAATGCCGACGATCGCGGGCAGCAGGACAGCCGATGCGACGAGAGCCCAGCGACCACGTGGTCCGATGCCGGCGCGGACCGCGGCGAGCGTGAGCATCCCCGCGCCGATCAACAGCCAGACGGAGACCCCGGCGATCAGATTGACGAGGCCATCCGTCAGGGTCCAGGGCACGCTCCAGGCGACCGCGGTGGCCACCGCGATCGCCGCGATCGTCGCGCCGATCCTGCGGAGGTAGGCCATCGCGTAGTCCCCCGGCACGGAGACGAACATCAGGAGCACGGCGAACCCGACGCTCCCGCCCCACTCCTCGTCTGGCCTGAGCCCGAGCAGACGGACGAAGAACTCGGTCCACAGCAAACCGGCGCCGATGGCCAGCAGTCCCGGGAGGCGATGCGTCCACGGTTGCGGCGCGGCGCCGACCAGCTCCGGATGCAGGTGGGCGTCGACAGCGCCAAGCACGATGTCGATCGCATCGCGTCGGCGGGCCGGTCGCGCCGCGAGCATCCCGGCGAACTCCGCCTCGTAGCGCGCTCGCCAGGCCGCGGGATAGAGACGCAGCAGTCGGCTCATTGCGAGACCCCTTCCAGCAGGGACACCTGGGCCGGGTTCCACGGCTGGGTCAGACGATACGCTCGCCGGTCACCACCGATGTCGACGGATTCGATCAGCCCGAGGCGCTCCAGTCGCGCCACCGTGCCGAACAAGGTCCCCGGGCCGATGTTGCCGTCCAGCGCGCGGACGTCGTCGAGCAGGCGGACGGCGGTTTTCGGTTCGGGACGGAGTGCGACGAGGATCCACATCGCGGATTCGCCAAGGCGACCGAACCGGATGTCCGCCACTAGGAGGGCTCGATGACCGCGCAGGCGATCCTTGCGCCGCTGCCACCGTTCCCGGCGTCCGTGACCTGGTCGTCCTGGTTGGCATGGATGATGAACGCACTGCCATCGGCGTCGAAGAGGGTCGCCGGACCGGAGCCGATCGTGACGCGGTCCGTGGTCGCGTCCAGGTGCCCGATGCCGGCGCCATTGACCGTGAGGTTGGGCAGATCGCCGGCGTGCGGGCCGCTGGGATTTTCGAGCCCGTGCTGATGCAGGAACGGGTTGTAGTGCCCGCCGGCTGCCGCGAATGTGGGGCCGCACGCGCCGACAGCATGGATATGGATGCCATGGAGCCCGGCCGGCAGCCCATCCACGTGAGCGTTCACGTGCACGGTCCCGTCGCCGTCCTGGACCAGTTTCGCCCAGCCCACCGTCGTGCCGGCTGCGTCCACGAAGGTCGCCGAGGCGTGCCGGGCGCCGCCGGCCGCGGCGGCTGACGCGAGCGCCGCACCGAGGAGCGCCACGACCGCCGCGGCGCCAAGGGATCGCATGAACCGCATCGCCTCTCCTCGTTCCTGGTTATATATCGTGTCGCGTACTATCGCCACGCGATGTAAACAGCTGCGGCTGGCGATGTCAAGCTCTTCGGTGCGATTCAGCTCTTGACGCGAGCCGCCAATCGGGATATATCGTGCTGCGTAGTAGGCAGCGAGCGGAGGCCGCGTGCACCCAGCGCCGACAGCGACAGAGGACCTGGGGGTGGTGCCAGACGACGGAACCACCGCGCGAATTGGGGTCGTGGTGCGCGACATCGCGAGGAGCGGTCTGGCGGGGTTGCTGACGGGCCTCCTCGTGGTCGGACCCGGGGGCCGCCTCGTGATGCGACTCGCCGCGTTGCTGGAGCCCTCAGCCGCCGGGCGGCTCACCGAGAACGGCAACGTCATCGGGGAGATCACGTTCGGCGGTTCGTTCGCGCTCCTGCTGGTCGGCATCTTCCTGGGCATGGCCGGCGCGGTGGTCTGGGTTGTCGTGTCGCCGTGGCTTCCCGCCGAGCCTCGCACTCGAGCGCTGGTGGCCGCGCCGGTGGCGGTCGCCCTGACCGCGGTCGGCCTGATCGACGGCTTCAACCCGGACTTCGGGGTTCTGCATCGCAATGTCGGGGCCGTGGCGCTGCTCGTGCTCCTGGTCGCCGTTTCCGGCCTGGTCCTGTCCGCGGTCGACGCATGGCTCGACAACCGCCTGCCACCAGCCGGCGCCTCGCTGTCCGGCGACGCCATCTACGCCGCGCTGACCATCGCCGGCGCGGCGCTCATCCTGCCGCCGACGCTTGCGGGCTACTTCGGGAGCGAGATCGCGCTCGGCCTGGCGTTGGCCGTGACTGGCCTTGCCACGGTTCTGCGCTGGGCCTACCGGTATCAGGGACGCGCCCAGCCCGCGTGGCTCGTGCCATTCGGGCGAGCGGCGCTGGCGGCGGCGGTGGCCCTTGGCGCGATTGCCGTGGCACCCGACATCGCCCGGGCGATCGGCCTCTCGTTCCGGTGAGTTTCCTCGAGCGGATGGATCACGCGATGCGCCGCAGCGTCGTGTGGCGCTCGCTCTTCCGCCAGCCCTACCCGCGCGACGAGCGGTCGCGCGCGTACGCGGTCATGAACAACGTGTTCCTGCACATCCACCCGGTCCGGGTCCGCCAGCACGCGGTCAAGTTCGCCTACACCTTCTGCCTGGGCGGGCTGTCGTTCTTCCTGTTCCTGGTGCTGACCGTGACCGGCGTCTACCTGATGTTCTTCTACGTCCCGTCGGCCACCCAGGCGTACACCAACATCCTCGAGATCCAGAGCCAGGTCACGTTCGGGCTGCTCAGCCGGAACATCCACCGGTGGGCCGCCCACCTGATGGTCTTCTTCGTCTTCCTGCACATGATGCGGGTGTTCTACCACGGCGCCTACAAGCCGCCGCGCGAGTTCAACTGGGTGGTCGGGGTGGTCCTGCTGTTCCTGACCATCATGCTGAGCTTCACCGGCTACCTGCTGCCGTGGGACCAGATCGCCTACTGGGCGATCACGATCGGATCCAACTTCCCGTCGTACTTCCCGATCTTCAACACGCCGGCGAAGTCGATCATGCTGGGCGGCCTGGAAGTCGGCCAGAACACGCTGCTGCGGTTCTACGTGGCGCACGTGATCCTGCTGCCGGCGGTCGCCGCGACGTTCCTGGCCGTCCATTTCTGGCGGATCCGGAAAGACGGCGGGATCAGCGGTCCGCTTTGAGGGCAGGCCGCCGGCAACGGCGTCTCAGCTCGGGCGATCGACCTTGTTGGCCGGGTCGTTGACGCCCGTGACCTGGATCGAGAAGTTGGCGTCCTCCGGGAAGCCGGACATCTCCCACGCGACGAGGTAGCCAGCGTCGGCGACCCACACGTCGATCGCGGCGCCCGGTGGCATCGCCGCGGCTGCCCCGACGAACGACGTCGCGTCGATCCGGACGTGGTGCGCCTGGACGCCGTTCTTCTGCTCCGTCCCCAGGTTCGACGCCGCCTGCGCCCAGTCGACCCCCGCAAACCCGCCGAGCATCAGGGCCGGATCGAACGCGAGCAGCATGCTGCTGGCGAGCTGCGAGGGCACCGATTCGAAGGCGCCGCTCGGCCCGTCCGCCGCCCACGCCTCGTCGCCGATCACCACGAGCCGCTGCGACACCGCCCCGCTGTCGTAGATCGTGATGGCCTTCGAGAGGACCGGGTTCTTGACGACGACGCTCTCGTACTGCTTGACCCCGCCCACGCTCGTCTCGGTCCGGTACGAGTCCACGCCGGGCAGTCCACCGGTCAGCGCGCTCAGGTCGAACGTCGGGAGCGGCACGACCGGCGTCGCGTCGGTGCCGCTGGCGGGCGTCGGTGTGGCGTCGGTGCCGCTGGCGGGCGTCGGTGTGGCGTCGGTGCCGCTGGCGGGCGTCGGTGTGGCGTCGGTGCCGCTGGCGGGCGTCGGTGTGGCGTCGGTGCCGCTGGCGGGCGTCGGTGTGGCGTCGGTGCCGCTGGCGGGCGTCGGTGTGGCGTCGGTGCCGCTGGCGGGCGTCGGTGTGGCGTCGGTGCCGCTGGCGGGCGTCG
>JADMIO011863420.1_pt1 | contig 31153 bp, 32 predicted proteins | sample 8958161 | NCBI WGS metagenome assembly JADMIO01 (sample SAMN16585339, study PRJNA669376) | soil metagenome | isolation source: Crop rotation soil | place: USA: Cullars Rotation, Alabama | collected 2011 | reverse complement strand
CTTTCCCTGGTGGTGGCGGCGGCTAGAGACCGTTGAAGGGGAGAGTAGTATAGGGGCCGGGGCTGTAAGTTCAAATAATGAGGGGCCCCGGTGCTTCTTATTTGGGTTTGCGTTATGGTTACCGGCGGCGGGATGATGCTGCTGGTTAGCCAAATGATGGCAATAGCAATGGTCGACGACGTTGGACACGTAAATGGTCTGCGTAGTGACCGGCGGCAACGCGATCACCATGCTTGTGGTGGAATCAACCGAGGTCGTTACGACTCCGCCGTTGACGGTGACAGTTTCGACCAAGTAATATCCTTGTAGGCAACGGTAACGGGCGCCATGGTGATGGTCGTCAGGGAGGGTAGCACAAAGGCGGAAGAATGAGAGTGCAAGGCGGATAACACTAGATGACGGGATTTAATTGGGTATAGATATCCGGGCTAACGCAAATGGGCCCAGATCCGTTGCCTCCCTGGCCAGGGCCGTCGCTGGCGCCATAGCCGCGCCATTCTCTTAAAAAAGGTGGTAAAACTTCGTGGTAAGACTGCTATCAAGACGATCGACCCTATAGACTACACCGCGTTGACTCAAATGCCAGTAGCCTTGTACATCGAGGACAAAAAGGCTGGCGGGGATGATGCCATAAACAGTGAACTACAATTAGGCTCTTGGTAAGCTTATCAATGGCGTTTTCTACGGACGCACGGTGGTAAGGATGCTTTAGCCAAACTTGGTTTCTTCCCAGGCATTGTCATTCATGGCCATGACTGGTATTTTATCGCGTTAACAAGATGATAAGAAGATTATTGTTTGGTCTCATTTCCAGTTTGGGTCAACCGGAACTGTTTTCGAGACGTACAAGATTGTGAGGGTGTTACGCAATCTGGCCAATTGGACCAGGGATACCTATTGACCCTGGTTTAAAAAAAATATTTTGAAGCTTGGCGGCGAGAGTCAGGCCAACAAGGGTCGGGACACCAATCAGGGTCAGGACGCTAATCTAGGTCAGGACGTCAATCTGGGTCAGGGCATCAATCTAGGTCAGGACGTCAATCTAGGTCAGGATATCGAGCAACCCAAGGCTAAGGCCAAGAGGACCAGAGAGGCTGAGGTGGAAAAAGATGAAGTGGGACCAAAGCGCCCACGTCTCCGAACGTACTCAAGAGAGGGTAAAAGGGGTAGAGGGGGTGCGGCCGGCTTGTAACCAATGCTGATTATCATTTTTTACTGTGTTCTCGTTTTTCTCTCAGGTCGGTAGTTTGGCCTGTCATGTTATGGTGTCACGGTTTTTTAAGGGTTTACGGGTCTTTTTTAGCATCGGGCTATATTGCGTGGGTCACGGAGCAAGGAAATACATGGAGAGAAAATGAGCGTGTGGAATGAATCTATCTAGGAATGGGAGCGCCCAAGCGCTCTATATAATAGGGGAAAAGCAAGTGCAGCTGAATAAAGCTGAGGAACAGGAAATAGGAGGTGTGTGACAAAAGCAACTACGCGACCGGCACTGAGGCTGGACCTGATCCTGCAGTAGAGGCTTCCGCTGTAACATAATCAATCACTTCCCACTAATCGATGACCCATCTCTTTACCAATCCTCCGGACAGCCCCGAAGAATATAATGTGTTGGAAACGGTGAGCTTCTGAACAGACCCAACACGATAATCTCCTAATCCCACAGATGGTTCCGTAGACGCTTGGTGGCGTCTTCGTTGCCCTACGTAACAATTTCTGGACATATTAATAAATATTTAGCTAAATAAGTTAGGTATTTCGTGAGCCAAAACAGTACCACGAACAACACCAAGGGTCCACTCCATAGCATAATTACCTACAAGCTGCCCTACGCCGTAGTGTGATCGTCCGTAGGGCAGCTTACTAATGCATTGGCCCCTATCTGGCCGGCCATTTCTGTGCCAAATCCAATGAAAATAGTGGCCTAATTAAAGGCGATACATCGTCAAGCGCTGTGTCGGCTTGGCTCCGACTCGTAATTAGCTTCGATGGTTTTGTTAGTGGGGTCGGCGAAATTTGGGAAATCCATATGGATGCCGTCCCCGCAATTCTAAGCAGGGGCAGAAGCCCGCGTTTTGCCGGAACTGGCCAAGAAATAGGTGAGTAGATTGCCCATTATTAGGCACATTGGAGCATTGAATGGATAGGTGTTCGCGTCTAGCCTTTTTGAGTTATCGCATGTGATATACAATACCTGAAAAGCTTCGCTGGGCATCATCAGCACAACTAACCCTAGAATTTCTAAATATGATATTTACTCCAAAAGCCTTGTGTGCCTTATTAATTTCGAAATGCTGATGCTCAGTTTGGGGAGGTTACCGAATATCGAACGCCAGTCCTTGTCGTAGGCGCCGGTCCTTCTGGTCTGCTTGCGGCCTTTCAGCCTGCTCATCATAGCATTAGTTACATACTGGCCGAGCAGAATTTAAACACGACAAAATGGCCAGGAATGGATATCACGAACTGTCGGAGCATGGAGTTATTTAATAAGCCCCCCCTCACGACAAAGTAACAACAGTATTAGACCGATTCTCTGTATTCTCATCATACTCTACCATACCAAGCATAATTCGACTAACATGAAGCTCTCTCCCGCATTCCTTGCCACAACAGTTGCCCTATGGATCAGCATTTCCCAACACCCCTCAGCGTCACCCACTCTTCCTCTAACATTGAATATAGCAAGAGATCCCACCACTTCCTCTCGTGCCAATGACACTTCCTAAAGCGACCATCCAAAACAAACCCGAGCTTCTCATACAGATGCCTCCCTCTTTCATTATACTCCACGCAACCCAGACTAATGACATGGATGTTTGCCTTTTGAAAGGCCCAATCCACAGCCCAGTTGATTGCCTCGGCACCGTACCCCTTGTTCTGGTAGGGTGCGGCGATGGCGAGACCCAATATACAGAATCGGTGATGATGACGGTAGTTATCACCATTATCATCGTTGAAATGGAGAACACCGATTGGTGTGGGCTTTGGCTTAGGGTCTGAGGTCGTTATGTCTGATGGCGGCAGACATATCATGACCCCGAGCATCGCGTTCTGTATTTCGTGGAGTTTGGAATCACTGAGCTTCTTGACTTGCGGTCGCAGGAGGTTGGAGTCGCCCAGCGCGAAACCGACCGGGTCATTTTGGATTTGCTCGTGGAACCAGGCTTTGTCTTCATCACTATCTTCTATAGCGCGATATACAAGTCGCTTGGAGCGAAACGAATGTTCCAGAGGCACCGCCATTAGTAATTGGGACGTAACAGGCTCAGGAAGGTAATATGGATGGATGGAGATGCTAGAATATGGTGATTGGGTATGGCCTTCTCTGTTGTAGAGGAATAAATGGTGACTTGATATCACTTACGCCTCCGTACTTGAAGTCTGCTTTTATAGTTTTGCTGAGTTCTTCTGTCCTGTGACGACCGATTAGCGTTTTGAGCTGATTGATACGTTGCCGAATGCCAAGATCATATATATGCAGCTTATATGCACCGGGCCCCCGCAAAGGCTTAGCTCGGGCGCAGCTTAGCCGGTGACTCATGCGGGCAACTGCAACATGATTACGGGGTCGCGCACCTCTGAGCCACTAGAATTGTCGGAAACGAGCATTCTAGAGGTTGGTTAGAGGGGTGCTAACGCCAACTCCCGTTGGGGGATAATGCTGTTTCCTTACTACCTGAGAGCCTCTTTGTCAACCAAATAAATTTTATTAGATATTCTCTGTAGCAGAGCTCTCGGGCGATGGCCATCCCGCTCCAAGATACGGCGATCTCACTAGTTATATTGTAGTCACTGTGGCCTCTGGCCACTACCACCTGAATATAAGATCTTCGTTGTCCTCATTATGTCCTACACGGTCCTATCCGATAAGAATAGCATTATGCGTGGAGTGTCACCACGCGAAACCCAAGACGCATTGTACCGTCGATTGTTTGGCGGTCCAGTTACGGCATATGGATAGCAACTTGGTCTTTCGCCTCGGCATCGAACTCTTGAGCGGTTGCTCCAGAGATAGAGCACACGTCTTGTACGAATTGGGTGACTGCAACCCGGAAACCAAGAAAAACCTAAATATCTTGGTCAGCACCTGCTATAAAGTAGCAGCTTCGGGAGAACCTTTTGCTTGTCGGGAGGTTGGCGTATATCTCGAAGCAAGACGCTCGTCTCAACTCGAGAGACAGGTTCCGAAGAGGAAAGTATAAACTTGTGAGTTTAATTTATGCCTAGGAAGGGCGTGCCATTCTCTCTCGCCCACTTAGAGACTTGCATCATCCCTTCTCTACCTCTGTTCCTAAAGCCACCAGGTACGATAATGTCCGAGGCCGTACAGACCGCGCGCCACACCTTGTGGAATTTGGTCTGGTTAGCGGCCTGCATATTGGGCTCGAGATGCTCGGCGTTGACTCAAATTAGATTGAGCTTCCGGAACAAGCGCATTGGGGTGTGCTCCAGGTCTTGACTGCGGATAGGTAGGCGTCATGCGTCTTCACGTACTTCGCCACAAGGGCGATGTTGACTGTATCCCCAAAGGTGCGGATGATATGCCCCGACAAAAAGAAAGAGGTTGGTTGATAGAGGAGAGAAAGAGACACAGCCAGAAAAAGAGGAAGTCGCAATTAAGGACGCGGTTAGAAGAGTAAGACGCGGCGGTAGGGTATCGATAGCATCGACTGCGTTTTACCCAGACTTAGTCTAACCAGATTTGGATAAATAATGGGTTCTATTCCACAATTGCCGGCGCTCCACTCTCGGAGCAGGGATTTTCTGGCAGTGTAGCTAGACATAAAAATCTATTGGCCTCAGCTCTTCTGTTGGGTGTGAGTTAGCAGAGCTCTCGGGCGACAGTTTGCCCGCGCCGCGCCACGGCGCCGCAGCTCATCTCATGTTATATTGCCGTTCATCGTGGCCTTCGGCCACTTCTTCTCTTCAATACAACATCTTCTTCGCTGCCTTCGCTGTGCCCTACGCGGTCCCACCGACATCTTCTCCCTATTTCCTACCTCTTCTCAACTCAAGGTAGTTATAGGGGGTTACCAACATTAGCGTTTCTTCAAGCATTTGTCACGCATTTGCTCAAGACCTCCTTCTCACGATTTCTTCAAGCCATCACAGATATCGCTATAGATACCATTTTGGGTACCACTATAAATACCGTTATAGATACCAATATAGATGTACAAGTTATTTCTCTTTAGTTTAATGATGTCCCGGCCGTGTGATTATGATTTCTCAGCCTCATTCTTGTGATAACCCTCGCCCATCCATGCAACAGACAGCTTAGCATTATGCGCTCTCCCAATGACCTCCCTGTACAATTCTGCCCTTCTCGAATTCCTGTATCTAAACCCACCCGCCAGTGTCAACTTCTCTCGCGGGGACACCGCCAACTCCATTCCCTCCTCAAACCCGGCACTCGGCCACAATGTCTCCAAACGGATCCATTACCATCGTGCACCCGTTCTTAGTTGGACTTTGTCCATGCTGATCGGGTTGTTAAAGACTACATATATAGTATTGTCGTACGCCCGCGCCGGCACCCACTTTATCAACCAGGCGCGACCCTTGAGACCGTCGAACTTGGTACGCAGGCTCGTTGGGTCGTGTTCTCTATTATCCCATAGTTCGCGGTCCACAAACCTGGCGCCGGGGCGCGTAGATGTAAGATACTTGGTGTCGGCGGAAGCCACGAACACAGGTAGCATGCAATGGCGACGCCGGAGGCAAGGAAATGTGGCTGTAGATTGCTGAATAACTTCAACCTGCTGAGCCCTCCATCTTCGGAGAGGCATCGGTACCAAACTATATAGCATACAAATGGGAGTCTTAGAACTCAAAGACTAAGTAAGTACCTATGTAACTATGTCTCAATTCCCCGCAGGCCAGCTCGTAGTGCCGGCCACTAAGACCTGCAAAGCCTGCGGCCTTGAAATATCCTACCGTTCCTGGCATATCTCGACAATTGGCACGCATTCTGGTATGCCGCCTCTTGCCCTTTCCGGCATTCCTCGAACCATGCCTCCTGACCGTTCCAGCCGCTTGGCCACTGGCCCGGCTCTCGGAACGTGGACGGTCCGGTCCTGCAGCCGGTCGTCGGCAATGTTCTTACAGGCTTGTCCCGGGGTGTGGGTTTCTTGTACTTGTTTTAGTCTGCGGTCCCTTTTGGTTTGCCTACATGCCGTCTACTAAAGATGTTTAGTTTCGTTTGTGGGGTCCTTTCGATATCTTTTCTACTTTGTTTTTACTTTGTCCGACCACCACGGGGCCCTTAGGAACCCTGATGTGGGGATCTTTTGTCTGGCATTTACCAGTGTGTTGAGAATGATTTGTGCTAATGTTTTAGGCTCCTTTGTTTCTTGCTCTTTTAGCAGTGCCCCCACCCTGTCCGGGTATTCGTCACCCAGGATGTTGGGGTACCTGTGTCCTCTTGTACGTTGTTGTGGGAGGTCGATTATTATTGTCTTGTGGTCGCTCCTTGTCGGGAGGTTTTTTACAACGTCTGAGTGTGTGTTGTCAATGTTATTCTACGTAATGTTAAGCACGGTTCCTTCCCTGTGTGTGGGTTTGTCTTGTTCTGTGAGGAGAGCATACCCTGTTCTTCCATCCACTTTTCTACCTGCAGGTCTCTTCTCGATGTTGTTGAGGTGCGGCCCAAACGCACAGATGAGGGCAGCGGGTTTGCTGGGGCAACGCCATGGCGTGACTACGCCGAGACTGGGTGCAGCGCCGCCGGTGGCGGCGACAGCTGCACAAAGTTTGTGCGACAATTGTCACATGAGTGGCGTGTTTCACCCAGAACAAACCCATCGAGAAGAGACCCTGATCATTACGATTTTTCAACTTCGTATTTCCATCACTCCTAACACATTTCAGCAACCCTGCCCGGTTCGCCGTCGATACCCCTGTCGCTACCGACTGCAAGTTACTAGAGATCATGGCCAAGAAAAGAAAGGGAAGGACAAACCGCCGTTCGGTTGTTGATCGGGCTGGTACCCCGCAGAGCGTGGCCTCGTCTAGTTCTTCACCTTCCATCATAATCGACGAAACCAGATCAACAGCTATCGGCTTATCACCCGCCACAATGGCTACTAGGATTGCGAAATTCTGTCAAACTTTCGGGGGGTAAGAGACATGCCCAGTTCCAGGGCTTTCATCCCCTTGAACCGAGTAGGTGATGATTAACTTGGACCAGACAATTCAATGATGCCGAATTCTCTGATGCGGTGATTGAAAGTGAGGGCCACATGTTCCATGTCCACAGGGTTGTTTTGGCTGCCCATTCGCCCGTATTCAAGAGGGCATTTGGCGGTAACTGGAAGGTTCGTGGCTGCCAAATACAATAAATAGGGACCCTCCGGTGCGATTAACAAAACCTCATCTAGGAGCGAGAGGAAGGCAGAATGACCATTGACGAGAAGGCGCCTGTGGTTGAGGCTGTTTTGACCTATCTGTATAATTTCAATTACGAAACGGGAATGCTAATTACATCCCGGCCACCTCCGATGGTGTTCCACGCCCAAGTGTACGCAATGGCTGAGATGTACGGTATTCAGTCCCTCAAAACGTACTCAAAGGAAAAGTTCGAAACTACAATTGCCACTGGCTGGAACCTTGAGGCCTTCCCGTCGTCAATCACGGAGGTCTTCTCAACAACCCCTGAAACGGACCGCGGGCTCAGAGACCCAGTCATCAAAGTTTGCTGCGAAAACTCTAAGGCCCTTGTGGCGGACGACGGGTTCAAGGTTATCTTGCGGGAGGCCCCCGGATTTGCTGCCGAATTTGCTGAGGTCCTTGCCGGAGGCGACACCGTGGTCGTTAAGGAGTGCCTCCTTACTGTGTACGAGTGCCCGGACTGCGGACGGGAATGGCATGGAAACCTCAACGAGAACCCAGATTTACCGTCCTCTCTTTGCCCGTACTGCCAAATTGAATATGACAATGAAGATTGGGCACGATACACCCGAAGGAACAAGAAAAGATGATATGTTCTCCGGAACTGGAATTTCTCCAATCACACAGATTATGGTTCTATGACTAGGGGCGGAAGAAATGAATCCGTTTATGGTCAAATATATCCTCGAGTTGATTGACATTCAATTGAAGGCTGGCCGTCATAGAAGTCTCTCATTAAATTGGAACTTCTTTTACCTGGGTTGGTTAATGGTTGTAAATGTTAGCAACTGCCACATGGCTCGATCAGCATGACCGTGAATGGCAGAGAACACGCATCTCAATGAGGGTGAACGAGACCCTCCACAAATGGCGGAGTGGTCGCCATGCTAGCACTGCTTTTCCCTCGTCTGATTCGTCGTCGTCGTTACCGTAGTAGATGTTCCCCCATAGTTCCAGGAATATATGAGCTTCAACGCAAATCGTAGCCCTGGCTTTGAGTATCTTACCAACAGTGGCGGTCCAATTTTGAACAAGTTGCCTTTATAAGCCTGTGTTCACCTTGTGTGATGTAACCGAACGTTGGTCTATTATGAGACCGGAATAATACATATCCTTTGACAAGACATCGAATAAGTAGATACTTGAAGAACCAAGGACTAAGTGAGATTGGCTAGCATGGATGTAAGTATGTCAGAGCGAGCGGAAGAGGGAAACGTAAAGGAAGCGTGAAGATCTATTGAGGGCTGCTCGTAGAGTAGCTATATATACGGGCAAGACACTGGTGACTAAGCTACATCCGACAAAGCAAGACCTAAAGTTCGGTTTCCCGCTAAGCCTACTTTAAAGCAAACCTCTCACAGACTAATTTTTCTTCTCTTAATACTGGGCTGACCTTAGTGACATGGTATCCTTTAACCATTTCGCTTGAAAAGATAGGCTAGCTAGAACCAGAGCCCCAACGTGTTACGTCTAAAAGAGTTACTATGCCTAATTTAACTACTTTGATAATGCCCCGACTCCTCCCATCCATTGCGGTAAAACTACATACCGCGCCCCGATGTTCCACTTGGCGTTAGCCTCCGCTTCACTTCAAACCCGAGGTCATCCTCGTACATGCCTTTGAAGATGCCCGTGATGCGATTAGACTTACTCAGTGTAACTTTGCCGGTACTACGTACACTCATCCCAGTCCCATGCTCTCGACTTCTGTAGTCAAACTTCAGATATTTGCCATAGGTAAGCTTCTCAGTAGAGGGTTGGATCGACAAATACTCTTTACAGATGCCTATATTGAACTGACCCCAGATTTTATTTCCATCTCGCTCGACATGTATGCAGTGAGAAAGGGACCCGGCTCTTACTAGCCATTCTGCCGCAATCGTCTTTATCTTTGTACTTTACAGAAAGGTACTTAAGGTCTTCCGACTAGCTTTTGTATAGAACAATATTTGTAGGGTTAGTAGACGCCCCTTAAATGATCTTAGGATACGTTCCTATCCAAACTGAGAATACATTTTTTAAGGTTTCTGGAATATTATATGTTAAATAATCCTAATACCATTAGACCGAGTAAGATGATATCTATAAGAAGTAGGCCCCCTTTAGATGTATTCCAAGATCTACTTAAAGTATGTACCTTAAAGGTACATTAGAAAAGAGGGTTGTTTGTTGTAATTATTACTTTCCAGATTTCGGGTATATATGTATTTATACCTAAAGTATACGTTTAACACCGATCTTTGGTCCCTTTAGTATTCTTATTATTTTTGTAAGGACATGTACCTCTGTACCGCCGGATTGAGCCGCCGGGTTGGGCCGCCGGGCTATCCTGTCAGAGGTGCCCTTGCGCTATAGCTAACTATTAAGATAGAGTGACGAGATGCTATCACGACAGTATAGGTGCTGTTAGACAGACGTGCTGTAGAAGGGAGTATAGGGGTGTATTATCATGAGACTAATCTCTGCCTTCTACATCTCTCTTCCCGACACCTAGTCCTCCTTATACCTATCGTCTCCGTAGTGCTTTCCCAGTTACCCCTCTTGCCTCGACCTTCTATAATTGCTTTTCCGAAATGCCCCTCTTTTACCCAGTCCTATGAACTTTCCCTAATCTTATTACACGACTTCCTAACTCCCTTACTAACTCGTCTCTATGACCTCGTGACTCTCCTGACTTTGCCGCCATACTCTTGCGACTCCACTATATATTGTCGCCCTTGCCCTCGCTCTGGTGTCTTGGCCTCGTCTCCGCTTTCTCACCGTGTCACCCTGAACCTCGTCAAATCCATAATGTTGGTCCCTATCGACCTATTGGTCACACTAAGTGGGTTAGGGAAGTTAGCGCCGTCCTAATCCCAGCACCATGGCGCTGGTGTACTAGCGTCCTAGCCGCATCATCAAAACGTTGACATCATAGCCGTGAAGCTGCAATTACTGCTGTCAGCACTTCTTGTGCCTGACATATCCCAATGATTAGCCGGTGGATGCCACACCTCGGTAACCATAAGGGTATCACGAGTTCCTAGTTTGGCGCCACGGTGGAGGCGTATGGTGTTTTGCTTTTACCAGGAGCGGGGTAATTGGCTAAGAAGAGCTAAGCCGATAGGAGCCGTCAGTTCATGACCAACGGGAACAGTCACTGTTCCCGTTGAACTAGGTAACCCCGTAACCGTGACCACAGATGGGGAGACACTCACCTTTGAGCCAACGCAAACGTCAAGAGTATCAACTCAACCCTTACCGGACGGAGTGGTGGTTACCTTTTCCTCGGGGCTTTTACTATGGGGTACGAATACATTAACTGTACCGACTGGTTTAACCGCCCCTGTGACGGCGACTATGGTCGGCGAAACATTCACATTCCAACCTACAGGGTTGCCGATCCCCACAAGAACTGCCTCTGTATTGGCCGAGACCCTACCTGACGGAGTGGTGGTTACCTCTTCTTCCGGTCTTTTGATTTGGGGTACTAATTTTATAACTGTGCCTACTAGTTTGACTATGACCGCAGTCGTCACTACGGACGGTGAAACCTTTACACTTTTTCCACTAACTAACACTGGAACTACGATAGACACGACGACAGGCACGACGACAAACACCGGAGTCTTGATTACGTACACAACCTGGCCATCCGTTGTGAGCATCCTACCTGTAACAACTTCTGTACCCGCGCCCCAGGCTTCAGACAACAAACCAGTTATTCCTTGAAAGGCTTGGTTCTTCTTCGTACGTCCTCATTTAAAAAAAAATAAAGAAAAAAGAATTAGAAAAGGTGGCATCAAAACGACTAACGGTGCGCCGGCAGATTTGTATTTCGTGGGATCTCAACATTGGTGGTTGGCAGTTGACGTTGTCACCGGGAATCTACCCACCGTATGAGAACCCCTTTCCCCCCGCTTCCCGAAATGCGGTAATCAGGCTTACCATGAACCAACTCAATAGTGGACCGCCGCCTGGGCTTTAGTTCCCACCGGGTATTACTATTCCGGGACCCCTTCCGCCATGGCCCCCGATCACGTAAGTTTGGCCTTTTCAAACGGAAATGAAGGAGGAAGATATGGCTAGCTAATGAATCAGATGGTAGTTGTGCAGAATTGGCAATGATGATGTGCCCACCTACTCCGAGGAGCCCACATCGTGCCAGACCAACTCGGCGACCATGTTTCTTACGACGACGTCCTTCAGCGTATCGGCCACGGACACCACGGCGACCCGGGTGCTTTCGACGAGCGACGTCGTCGTCGGCTGTGATATCCAGGATCAGACGTCTACTGCGACGACGACAGGTCTCTGCCCGACCACGGCCACAACATGCAGCGAGGCAATTGTCATCACATTGTCTGTTGATGCCAACGATCCCCCACTGACTGTAGCTGCCTCTGAGGCCGGCGCGCTTGCCACGTCGGTGTATGATTTTGTGATGAGTTTCTAGTCAGGTCAGTTTTCAGGCCCCTCTTGTTTCCTTTCTAGGTCAAATTGCGAGTTGTGAGGGACATCTTGTGAAGCTTCTAGCTATCTCACCAAGGAGTCCTGTGCTATCAAGTCACACCCGATTTGATAAAAAAGGCCAATTACTGACTCTTAATCTCGAAACAGAGCAAGATGCTGCTCAATCTTCAACAATGACCACAACCACTCCCCCGACAGATCTCCCAACGCTCACAGCAACGACCACAGCCCCTCCGACAGCCCTGCCAATCGTTATCTCGGAAGGCAGCTCGTGCCTGTCGACCGTCACGACTTCCATCTGCTCGATCCCCCAAGAGTCTTGCGGAACCAGCCTCTCATGTGCTAGTTGGACGGCCACTACGACGACTGCCACAACCCCGCTCCCCAGCACCACCACAGCAGCACCAACGCCAACTTCAACTTGGTACTTCATACTGTACGACGCTACTTGCAAAGATCAAGTCACGGGCTCTGGGGACTTTTCTTATGTGAGTTCTACCACCCCCAGATAACTTTATTTTTCCGACCTTCACTAACACCCTCCCCCATTCCAGTACGCTCTTTCCGGCTACGAAGCACAAAGCGCAGATGAAACGTGTATTTCGCTCAAGCACGGCCTGCCGCAGGGCTCTTTTACCTCGAACTCTTGCGCATGGTTCACTGGCGGCGGTCTCAACCCGAGCCAAGAGCGTTCTGCAGGGACTTTCAACACCCCGACAGCGTTTGTCATCCGAAATGGCTTCTGTACTGTCTACACCGACGACGGCTGTACTGGGTATTCCAACGGCGTCAGTTATGGCCAGCCCAATGGCTGTATCGACCACGCCAGCACGGAGTCACTGCCGCAAACTTGGCTTTCCATGAGGTGTTTTGCTTACCCCCCACAAACCAAGCGAGACGCGAGGATGTGAGGACACCCGGATGACAGCAGTGTACGGCTGGAAGGCTTCGTAGCCCGAAGGATGGACGTTTTTGTTTATGGTTTACTTGGGGATGGGTATTTAAACATCAGCGTGGAACAACGAGGGTTAGTTCTTTAGTCATTTGGAAATAAAGCAATTACACGAAGTTTGAAAGTAACAACTATACCTGCCAACAACTGCAACTATATCTGGGGTCGGACAATTTTCCAGCTTACTCGCCAATAAGTGATGGCGTACTAATCGTACTAATAATAGCTGTGCGCCTCCAATAAGTCGCCCCCAATAAATGAATTTTCTGTTTCTATAGCCAAATTCTGCACGAAGTCCCTATAAAACGCAGGATACTTACTTCAAGCCAGCCTTGGCCAGCTTACACTGTACTCGTATTCGTATTCGCCTGGACTTGGTTCGTGCGCTTCCAGGGTCTTATTTAACGGACTTAGGGATTTTCACGGTGCTCCTCAGGGCATTTCATGGTGCTACAGTCGGAGGCGCTAACGGCGGTACCATTAGTGCTGGCGGGTTAATTAACCCGCCGTACAAAATACGTGTGGGCGTGTTCCGAAACACGCGCCCACCCACTTGTTTTTCCTATATGTTACACAGTAGAAAATCAACAATCAATAAATGATTCATTCGTTCCCTCAAGTATTACTGTTAGCTGCCAGCCCATGTAGCCGAGAGCTACAGGGTGTCCAGTTCCTAAATAGGTATAGTATATATGGCGTCCGGGCCAGTTTCAGCCACCATATAGCAGAACACACCTCTCAAATAGAGCAATTTATGGACTTGGTCACGAGTTTATTATGGGAGATGAGGTGAGTAGACGTATTGTAGCACAAACACAATCACGAATTTGTTTGCTCTGCTAGTTAACAAACCTTTATGGTAGAACCGGCGCAGACGCCGTAGCAAATACAGACTATGCCTATTTAGGACCTGACCCCTGTAGCACCATGAAATTACCCTGAGGAGCACAGTGAAAATCCCAAAGTCCTATTTAACAACCCCAACCCCAATTCATGCCTTCCATTGAATTTTCTCCGTCCATCACAACATCACAACATCACAACAGCTAATCCAATTTTTGCCATGCCTCGAATACGCTCATATTTCAGCGCCTTGGCTGGCAAGCATCAGCGCCAGCACCGTAACAAGAATGAGCACGTGCCCGCCCGCATCACCGCACGAGAGCTGGTGCCTCTCGACCCAGGACGACCGTCACTGGCGCAGCTGCCCGACGACGTTATGCTGCGCATCCTCAGCTTCGTCTAAGATTCAAGCCCGGGCGACGTGCGCGAGATAGCCGCGCTAAGCTCCACCCTGTACGAGATGGCGCGGTACGTCCAGCACCGCATTGTCCACATCAACCTCGATCAGAGCAAACATGCGCGTGGCCGCCTCGATATCCTCTTACGCAATCTTCTGCTTCCCGCCGTCCGCGTGCTCGAGGTGAGCGGTAGCAGACAAAATCCCCAGTTGCAGGAGGAAGGGGAAGGGAACGAGATTCTGACCCTCCTGGCCGGCATGTTGCCAGGCATGGCAGGGCTGCGTGACCTTCACTGGCACGTCAGGTCGAAGACGGATACATCGCTCTTCAGGCCAACGGAGGCGATGGTGCCCATACCGCTCTCCATGCTAGATCATTTGCCCTCGCAAGTGCGCCTGCACACCTCTGTCACCTGCGAAGACACGTACGAATTCCACAACCAGGCGTACGCGCGTGAGTTCCTCGCCCGGCTCGTAGACAACCAAAATCTCTTCTCCCTTTCCGTCCGGATCTCCTTCTTGGACGAGCACGAGTGTCGCGAGACTATGCGCGCCTTGAAGCGGGTGCTGCTCTCGTGCCCGAATCTCGTCAGCATTCCATCACTATATGTCTGGTATCCTTCTGGCCCTCAATACCATGGTGTCGCGGAAGGGCCCACGCTTGGGGCCCCGTACTGCGGTCTGGGTCTGTCTGGCTGCGAAAGACCCCCGGCGTTGGAGGAGCTCGGCATCGATATGTATCCGTGGGGCCATGAGGTTAGTGGCTGGTATTGTATCGGGTATCCCGAGAAGGGCGCTGAATCGCATTACTGGGCCGAGACGTTCGATTGGTCGCGATTGCTCAGGTTGAACGATATCAATTCTGACCTGGCGTTGAAAATAGCTCCGAAATTAACGCATCTCAAAGAGGTCGTATTCGGGGAGCGATGCGGTGCGCTTTGGGAGGAGAGAAAGTTAACGGCAACGTTCCTTGATGAAATCCCCACGGCGCTGGAGCTCTTGAGCATTCCGAGTTGGAGCCATGTAGACTACAAGCCTAGTCCAATAACCCGGCACGGAGCGGAGTTGCGTAAACTGAAGATGCATCGAGTGGAGAAATGGTGGACAACCGACAGCCTCGTGACCGATAAAGATCTCGTCGACTTGTGCAACGGCCTCCCGCATCTCGAGGAGCTAGCCATTGATATAGCCAGGGATAAAAATGGGAACGACTGGCCCTATAGCGCGCTCGATATCATTGCTAGGTTTTCGTGCCTCCGAACCGTTCAACTATGGTTTGAACTAGGCAACGGACGTCCTGCACCACCGACACCACATCTCACCGTTTTTGCAGCCCGCCAGCTATTCGGCTACCTCCGCGAGCGGAACAAAAATATACAGTGTCTTAAGCTGGGCTCGCGTGCTCCGTCGGCTGCACCCTACTGGTTCCGTAGTCATCCTTGCTGGGAGGTGCAAAATTCTATAAGCTTTGTGTGTGAAGTTTCGATTCGTGATGGTGATGCAGCAGAGGGTTTTATAAGAGTGACGTGTCCGGACTTGAGCAGGGAGATGAATGCGGAGCTTGGCCATCTTGTCAAGGGAAACAGGAAGGAGAGGAGAGGACTGTCCGAGGATGTAACGAGATTACCTCTCAAGGTTGCTCTTGATGGACCGCTCCCTATAGACGAATGGACGGCTTGGTATTGGAATAAGGCTCGCCGCCGACAAACTTCTATATTTAGGAGGTTCGTTTCAAGTGCTCTAAAGTGTATATAGAAACAATGAGGAACCCCAATAGTTATAGAATAGCTTATCTTCGTTTTATACTATCTTCTCAATGGCGGATAAAGAGAACAACCAGTATCATGGTTACGCACTACCGGTACCATTTAATAACACATACTGACATGCGATATCTGTTATATAGGTCGGAGGAATATATCTCTAAACCTGAATAGCACACTCCGTTAAAAGCTTATCAGTAAATATAATATACCTAATAGTTCTTCACATTTAATAACTTTAAATTATAGTTTGAAACTCCATCAATAACATCGTTCCCCCTAAGGTCTTAGCAAATATATATACCTCTGTCTACTCGAGTATTGTGCCGAGCCATTGTCCAAGTCCGGCTCATCTAGTTCCTCCTCCAAGTCAATAACTATGGCAAGGGGAACAAGAGCCACCCAAGTACTGCATATGTCGTACGATTAGGACGGTCGAGGGTCTTTGGCGGGAGTGGACAGTTGGTTTACAGGGCCAGTCCTCAGTGGCTATGTTAGATAGTTAATGGGGGAGCCGATGGCGGTCCGGCCGGCAAAGCGAGTTGCAATGGTATTCCCTCCGTTGGAAGTTATCAAGGAAATCAGGCGGACGGCGCAGGCCCAGTGGAGTAGCGAGGAGGCGGCCATGTTAGTAGTTGAAATGCAACAGCGGCAGATGGGTTGCTCGTTGGACCCGTTTTGCAAACGGCTCAGGGCTGCCCGGAAGGCGGCCGCGGCAGCATAGTAATATTGACTAGATAGCTCTATCAAACATTAGCTTTTATTTTCAGTATAATTCAAGCCGTCATTTGCGTTGAGCGCGCCGAGCGCGCCGGCCGGAGGCCGGCGTGGATAAGGGTTAATATCGGCTGACGACAGACTCATCGTCCAAGAAACCACCGTGCGCCCGGGACCTCCTCCTCTCTCCCCATACTAGGATCCAGATTTCTATGATCCTATACAGAACAACCGTTGTGGAGTTGATCATTGCTCGGGCGCCCAATCTGGAAATTCTATGATCTCGTGTACTGCCATTCACCATTCCCGTCACAGGTCGATGACTCGCCGTGATGACATTTTTCCCCTTTTAGGCCTAGTTGTCTCTTACTAAAGTTGAACAACAGGTCCCGTGGGTTTATCCTCGCTCCGCTCGATGACATCTTTCTCCTCCTTCAGCTTAGCGCATGCTACATGCCCTTGTCTAGCTTACATGATTGACGTTGTTCAGTGCACGACACATTTCGACTCCGAAGACCAGGCCCGGTCGGTTTTACTTTCTTCACTACCTACCACTACGTTTCGACAACAACGACACAGAACTAGGTGTTTGGTAAGTCAGAATAATGGAACACTCCGTTACTCCACTTTCTTCAGCCCTGGGCAAGGGCGAAGCGAACGGGGTCAGCGATCACCCCAACCATGTCGACACCAAGGCCGAGGTCAAGGCCAACAAGCAACGTAGGAAGATTCAAAATCGGAAGAACCAAAGAGCACATCATAAGTCTTTCCTTAATGCCTTACCTCCTACTAAGCTTATAAGCTTTAAAAGACTACAGATTAAGGAGCAAGACCTAGGTTCTGTTCAGATATCACATCCGTTCCAAGTTAGGCATTAACACGTCAATAAACCTGATGATTATCCTACCTAAAACACCTCGTTAACGTCGAAAGGTGTAACCGCCACATACATCTCCCCTTGGCCACCCCACACTCACGTTAATACATCAATGTTTACACCCAAACACATTAAAATACTTCAAGGGCCATTACCCATCACTCCAATCTATACCCAAACATCCCTAACACCCCTATCTATTATCTTCCCCTTTTTAACCGATCACCTCTTTCATTTTATCTAATATAATATTTTCCATATTTTTATTTCCAACAAACATATTCTTAATACCCTTTTCATAGGTGGAACCAATAACCATCCTTCCCTAACTACCTGTCCTATCAGCAATCCTTACCATAACAACATAAATATCTACCCCCTGAACCCTAATATTCCTTTTTCTTTTATCCCGACCTACCTCTAACAAACCCGTTTATATTTCTTCTAGATCAACCTTATTCTTTTCCTTTATGTTTATGATAATCTTATAAGGTACGAAGGAAGTTTTAACCTTTAAGAACTGTTATAAGATCTTATCAATAAGCTTATAAATGTTACACCAGCTTGAAAATGACAAGATATACCCCACATCATCATTGTTTCCAACCCCAAACCCCTACCCCTTATAACAAGATATAACAAGGATAAGGTTACTATAGGACATAAGGGACTTATTGTTTAAGGTAAACCATATGATATATAAAGTTAGGAGGCCACCCCTGGCTTTCTTGCAAAATGGTCATAGGTTATAGAGGGATATGACGATTTAATTAAATCTAGTAACTGCTGGAGGCTGATAAGAGGAGAGGAACCTATAGTGTGATAGGATCCCAGAATATCCAGGAAAACCTACTATCTGACGATAAGAGTGGGGAGCGCGCGCAGCGCGCTCTATAGAAGGGAATAAAGTAATATATACATATAAGGGCGGGGACGCGCGCAGCGCGTCATGGAGAAGGGAACAAGAGGTTGGTGAGATGGTGGCATTCAGGTTGCATGATGTCTAAGTGTCAGAGGCATGCCGCAGGCATGCCCTAAATAGGTACAGGACTCGTCACGTGGCTGCGGCCACGTAGTGGCACGCAGCAGATACCAGCTTTTCCTAGGATACCAGAATATCCTACCTCATACCACCCCTCGAGAAGTTATCTACGTCCTCGTAGCGTACGCTTCTCGTCATCAGAACCAAGAGCTATAGTAAATGCTGGACTAGTTGGGAAGTACAGATAGGGCCTTCCAGGTCCTAGAAACAAAATAAGGAAAATAAGGAAATAAAGGGTACATGTCTATGAAATAAAGAAACGAAAAATAGGGGTAAAATGGCTGTGTAGAGTCCTCCACCCCTCGGGAAGCATACTGTGTCCTCGCAGCGCGCGCTTCTTGCCATCAGAATCAAGACCTATAACCAAGGATCGTCCTAAGCATTCCTCCAACTTCCGCCACGTTCCTCCTCCTCACGTTGCTGGAGAGAACGGCTAACTTGAGCTCTAATACCAATCTTGTCGAAATCCATCGTACAATCCACGCTCCCATCAGGTCTATAGCAGAACGAAGGATTCGTGACGGCGATGAAGGGCATACCAAGTTGGCAAGGGTGCGCTCCGGGGACGGTTTCAACAATGAAGAACTTTTGGAGAATATAATAATTAAAGAGCCAAACACGTTCTGTTGTACGGCCAAAAAACCATAATGGAATATCACCATCCGATTCCATGTTCAACCCGTTTTCATCAATATAGCTCTTAGTTAGGGTATTGTACCCTGATCCTGTATTAACGAGTGCGCGAACTGGGGTATTATTCTTACTACCGATATAGACCTTCAACGTGGGGACTTCCGGAGGGCGTTCGGTTAACGAGTAGACTCCACGCTCAAGGGGTTGAAAGTACTCCTTGGGGGTCCGGGACTGGGAACGGCGTCGTGGCCTTTGGCCGGCTTGAGCTCTGGATGTAGACATTCTCAAGAAGAGGGGACAATGACGAGTCGTACGGCCAGGGATTGATCGAAAAATAAAGAGAATAGGAGGGTATAAGGGAAGCGTGCGCTCCTTAGAGCTCCTGGATTAGTCCCTAGTTTCCACCTCTCAAGTTGGGCTCCGTATCCTTACTATTACAACTCGTCAACTGCTTAGCTTGGCATGCGCTCCCATGTCAATAAGTACGGCCCACCCTGACAAACTGGCATCTGTCGTGAGGACTATGAGATCAATGGTTGGGTTATCACCAATCTTAGGGGGTTGAAGAGCTACAGTCTCTGATGGCTGTGGATGATGTTGTGGTCTTGGTCGTGGAGCGTGCTCTCCGTTGATGAAGCGAGTTACCGTCTTGGGCATTGGAAGGGAAATGAATAATAAGGGGATATGGAGGTAAAATAAATAGAAATGCGGAACGTACGCTTCGCGTATGGGATGCAAAGGGACAAGGAAAGGAAGAAAAGAAAGAAGGAAACCGTCTCCAGACCATTGTCTTCCACCCCTAATGTCTGCTGTAGGCATCACATTATCCATCTTCATCGGTAATCGGAAACGTACGCTTCGGCAGATGACTCCTGGATTCAGCTTCTCAGATTGCCGGCTCTAGTCTTTACGGAAGTAGTATCGCTCCCGTTAACGTCCATTAGTGTACGCTTGGCTTGGACGATCGTAACCAACCGATTGGACCACCCCTATTCCAAGGTTCCAGTCCCATTTCCATATCCACGGCCACAGGGCAACGACGTGTCCGCTTCTATGGGTTGTTAAAGATGATGTTGGCGATATTGATGTTCCAAAAGGCTAGGGTCGGTAAGGAGCATGGGCAGGTAAGCGTGCGCTCCATACGAACTTTTGAGAAATGAAAGAAAATAAGGAAAGGAAAGGGGTAAAGGGGAAAAGAGCTGTCGTCCAATGGTCATCTTCCACCCCTCGAGTCAGACCTAATGTCCTCACAGCCTTGACTCGTTAATAATCGGTCAGGAACTCGTCATCTCGGGCGCGTACTTCTCACACATTTCATTCGCCACCCCTGGAATAGACTACCCCTAAGAAAAAGGGAAATTCTCAGATAGACAATCAGGGTTTTTCAGGTTCCCTAGGAACATGGAGGTCGTTATGTCCTAAGGACGTGGTTGTCAGGCACAAATGTATGGAATTGTGGTTGTTTTTGACGAGTGTCCATAGGTGGTCTGGAGCGTACGCTTCACATGTCATTTCGATGTTGGGCTCCAATGGCAAATATCCATAAGTTGACGAGCTGGGCACAGGGCCATTGAGTCGAAGAAGGCCATATGGCGTTGAAGGGGCCAAGATGCCGAAGTAATCGTGGGTGCCAGTCGTTGATCGGAAGAAGGGAAAAGGGGGTCATGCCAGCCGAAGGACAGAGGTCGCACGCAAGTATACGCTCCACTGTTAACAAATAAAATAGAACAAAATAGAGGATAATACAAATGAGATAAGTCCTCTTATCATACGTTTCTGAAGCTCCCATTATTAGCGTTAAGACTTCCATCTCTGATGGTGATACAAGGGGCGGAACCACATTTGGAGATACTTAACAAATGGGTTCCAGAGATCATATTCGGAGTTTACTCGACAAATAGGGGATCCTAGGTTCCAGTGACCTGCCAGGGTGGTTCTTCCTATCCCTGTTGAAGTATGGTAACCTCTTCCAGTTAGAGCTACGCTTGTTTCACGCACTTCCCACGCTAGGTACTAAATAGGGGTTTTGTCATGATTCGTAATCCCTAAGGTTCTGCCCAGATAACTGCATTACGTTGAGTGACTAACTGTACAATCCCCGAGGTTCTGCCCGAGTAATTACGGCCTTTGAGGTTCTGCCCAAATGACCCAGGACTCCGAGGTTCTGCCCGAATATCCTTGCACCGTGCTGGATGACTGACAGACGAAATACACAGTCCCCGAGGTTCTGCCTAAGTGACTAGAGCCCTTAAGGTTCTGCCTAGGTGACCGCACCTACAGTAGGTGTCTGACAAGTGCCCGTACTTCCGGGCGAAGCGGCGCTTTAGCACCTAGTCGTAACCAAGTGCGCTCTTAATGGTAATCGAGAGGGGAGTAATCCAGATGAACGTCGGTCCAGGCAAAATGGGCTTGCGATAGCTCCATGCCTCCTCCAAACGGACTTCCAAAGGTACTCCAAGCATGTGCTCCATATGAGGCATAATCGATTGCCTTCCAAGAGTCGGACAAGTGCACGTTTACACATCCGTGCACGCGTGACACAGTCCTCATCCCTTCCAGCGTTGTTTTTGATCACTAGTCGCGTCGTCGGACTGGCCACTCCTCAGAGCGCGCTTCGTGGTTTTTGTCGTTTTCTTCGAAAAGGGGGTCCCGCCGTAGGTAAGTCGAACAGCCAAAAGGTGCTCAATCCCACTCTCATCACCAATGTGATAGGATCCAAGAATATCTAGGACAACCTAATATCTGACGATGAGAGTGGGGAGCGCGCGCAGCGCGCTCTATAGAAGGGAATGAAGTAATATATACATATAAGGGCGGGGACGCGTGCAGCGCGTCATGGAGAAGGGAACAAGAGGTTGGTGAGATGGTGGCATTCAGGTTGCATGATGTCTAAGTGTCAGAGGCATGCCGCAGGCATGCCCTAAATAGGTACAGGACTCGTCACGTGGCTGCGGCCACGTAGTGGCACGCAGCAGATACCAGCTTTTCCTAGGATACCAGAATATCCTACCTCAATAGATCTCTCTAAATCAAAAGGGTAACTACTATATCAAATAAATCTTAAAACAAATGAAAGATGGCTAGCTAACAGGCAATAAAAGTTATCTTTAGAATATTATATTGTTAACTATAGATTATTATATCTTAATTTTAGATAATAAACAGACGGTTATGACCACCATATTTAAAATATCATAACTAAAAACGTTACACCCCACATCGTCGCTATTGGGACTTCCACCTTACATAATACTAACAACAAAGATGGCTTCCTACTTATCATCAAGATAAATTTTTGTTGATTTGAAAAACTAACGACTTGCTATGAAGGTTGATATTGTTTTATAAGTAAATCTTTGGATTTTAAGAAACATAATATCCATCTATTACATAACCAATTCCAGTCCCTCCCGCTTTAGGATAAAAAGGTAGATAACAAAGATGTTAGGGGCCTAAGCGTCACGATATTGGAGCTTCATATTGTAAGGTTATGGATAATAATACAATTAATATGCCTAAGGGATGTATAAGATAAAGGTTTTCTCATTTTGTAGTATTGAATTATAACAAGTTAAACAGCAAAGATATTATTAGTTAAAGCTGCATCAGGTTCGGGAATTCCTAGGATTTTATCGGGAGCTGAATCAAGCTAAAGAAGTTGCTTACTTACGATTAGTTTCATATGCACCGCATCTGGACTCCGGATTTAGATGGAGCAGCCCTAACTCATCAAGTCTGGCACGTCTCCTACCTGGAACGTCTACGCCTGCTTTCGCCGTCTCACGTCAACAAATCCGCGAACCGGAATGTTATGATACCATCATGTTATTCTACCGCTGCTCGCAACTCCAGGGAAGATGACGCCCCCGAAAATAGTTACGTAAACTTCCTTCATCTCGTCACCAGGTAGGAAGCCATGGGCTATATACTAAAGCGGCTGTTACCTTTGTTGGTTAAAGGAAGACGTTACGTTCAGAAAACGGCTAGGGAAAATCTGCTTCTTAAAACAGAGTTATATTAATAAAACCAAGATCGACGTAATATGTCGCTTAGGGAAAACGAGAATAACACATTACATGGCTTTCTCAAGCTGCCCTGTTAAAGATCAGCCTACTCACCGAAGCATTAAGTACACATACACACCATAATGCTCGCAAAGTCCAACATTATCGTTTTTGATAATAACATCTTCAACTGGTCATATATCTTCGTTATCAACAACTTCTTCTCTACCCCTACGTACCATAATCTGTATTACTGTCACCACCAAGGCCTTGGTTTTCGACGGCGACAGCGCCACGTGCTACAACAACATCTACATCCTCGATACCATAGAGTTATCGGCATAGTTCACAGGGCCCAAGACTGGTGTGGGTTGTATGATGGCCCTACGGTCTGGCAATTAGGAGGGTCCATAACAAGGGTACAATCTAGCATGATTTCTGTTCTTACTACGACAATACTAAGAGATCAGTTTATTAACATGGCGTAGGGTGATTGCGCTACAAATAAATTATAAGAGTATCACGAATTGTATGGCTCCGTGATTTATAGGGATATATTCATAAGGAAATCTATCAAAAGTCACGTGGATGGTACCTCAAGAGATGCATTGGAAAACGAGTGTTAATTGTGTTTTCTATCTAATGTTGGGAGCGACTTGCGCATCCTTATATAACATTGTGAAACGAAAGTATATTTGAGCATGAATGGAGAAAATAGAAACTGGAGATGCTTGGATAAAGAGCTGCGCCAACGACAAAACATGCTGACGTATAGTCGTTAATGCGACACATGACAATATATCATGCTGAAATTCGTAACAAAATCACGAGTTTGACTGTATACTAAGGGCTAGGCCCCTCTTGGTTCCCTACTCCTCGTCCGGCAATCCTACAAACTTGAGCGAGTCGTTTCATAGCCTCTTCGCCTTCCCCATATCATAGGCGTATGGGGAATACCTGGCTGAAGAAACCTTGTCATCCCCTTCCATATATGGCTTTACCATGACATAGTTGGCGAGGTACTTGCCACCCTTATGTTTCCATACCTTGTCGACGGCCGCCCATATTGATGTTATGGCACCTTGCTCAACGTTTTTTATGATGGGGTACAAGAACTCCATCCCCTTGAAGGCATCCAGGGGCATATGCTAGGTCAGCCTTGTCTGGATAATGTCAGGATGGACGTTCGTGGCGTGTAGGTGGCGCGAGCTATAGCAACGTTCGATCTTGTTGGTCATGTAAATATTGGCTGTTTTGGATTGGCCATAGGCTATAATGGGGTTATAGTTACCTTTTTGGAAGTTATAATTGTTAGGGTCATTGATCCTATAGGCAATGTGGGCCGAGGAAGCGAGATTGATGACGTAGGATGGGAGATTGGGGGAGGCGGCAGCGAGGAGAGCGGGTTCTAAGAGCTTGTAGAAAAGGAAATGTGAGAGGTGGTTTATGCCGAACTGGAGTTCGTGCCTATCGGCGGTTAGGCGGAGGTCGGGGATGGCCATGATGCTGGTATTGTTTACGAGGAGGTGAATCTTGGAGGTTTTGGCGAGAATGGTGGCGGCGGCGGCGTGGATGGAAGAGAGGGTTGCTTGATCCATCTTGATAATCTCCATATGGGAAGGTTCAAAGATACCAGCGAGGGCGGATTGGGCCTTGGTGACGTCTTGGGCTGTGAGAAAGAGGGTGGCGTCAGTGGTGGCCAGGGCGCGAGTGGTTTCGATCCTGATGTCGGAAGACGTACCGGTGATGATAATGACCTCGTCCTTAAGCTTGCCTTCAAGGCCCTCATCCTTGATGATTTGCAGGGCCGTCGGGCGCGTGTCGCCAGGGCCGTTTGGCTTAGTGTGGGCTTCAACGTAGCGCGACATGATTGCGTTGGCGAGGGATTCTGAGATGGTAATGAGGAATAAGACTTGCTTAGGCATCATGAGGAGGACTGATGTGATATTGAGGAGTTGGACTCTGGAGCTGAGTGGAAGTAGGAGGGGAAAATGGTTCACTTATGTATTCAGCTTACTTAGAAGTAAGATGCCTATTATACACGGCGCCGTGGGTCCATTGTAGGGGAGTATTACTTGGGAAGACCATGACTTACAAATCACCTATACTTTAGAGACCCTTTCCGGCGCTAGGCTAAACTGAAAGCTTATATCGCCCCTTTATGAATGCTTTATGGATTAAGATTAATTAATATGATGCCATGTTTTGTCCTTTCCTCGTCCTTTGCCATTCCTATCACTGATCTACGACTCGCCGTGATGACCTTTTTCCCTTTTCCGGGCTAGTCACTCTCTCCACAAATAGTAAGTTCCAGGGCCAGAGCTCCAGTGGTTCCTAAATATCAATGTTTCAGGGTCTGGGGTTAAGCGTGCTTATCTTATGGGATTAATATCATCGAGCGGGGTTAGGATAAAACGGCGGGAGCTCGGACCTGTTGTTCAACTTTAGTGAGAGACACTAGGCCGAAAAGAGGGAAAATGTCATCACGGGAGTTAGGATAAAACCGCGGGAACTCGGACCTGTTGTTCAATTTTAGTGAGAGACACTAGGCCGAAAAGGGGGAAAATGTCATCACGGCGAGTCATAGATCTGTAATGCGAATGGTGAATGGCAGTACACGAGATCATATTGATTAATCTTGTTCGTGAAGCATCATTCAAAGGACGGCGTTAACTTATGGATTTACTCCTATCGCCGGGAAGGACTATGGCTCAAATTAAGAAGGGGGACGAAGTTGATGTGGGATGGTAATAATGTCGTTCCGTAGAACATAAATAGGCGGTAAGCTCAACGTAATATGTAATCACTACTCTCTTTTTCTGCTACATCGCTATCTTCAACTCCTACCTGACTCTCCAAAGAATCCCAACAACTCGTTTCATCATGGCCTCAAGTCCTTCCTCAACGAACCATAGAGAGCACATTGAGGCTACAGCCCGAGCCTTCTTCTCAGTGTGCGAAGAGGGCAGAGCCCAGGACGACGCCTCCATCATCATCAACGACGCTACAGCAGAATATACCCGGTACCTGCTTCCCGCGTCCATACCCCAGGCCTTTGGCCTAACATGCGCCACCCCGCCTTTTGATCACATGAAATAACCGCGCCCCATACAAACCCCACCAACTTCAATTACCCAAAACGCAACCAATTTTGAAGCTATAAACATAAAAAATACAGCATTCTGTAGACAATTAACGCATTTATCTATCTCAACGTTCTTTTTAATAATATGCCCTGACCTGGTGGTAATTTCTGGGGATTTGGGCACATGTCCCATTGAAACTATCTACGCCTCTAAGTCCTCCCATTCTTCTTCCTCTTCTTCCTCTTCCTCCAAATCAATATCCATTACAACAAACATCTCATTATCTCCAACCCTAAAAATAGCTTTATCCGAGGCTAGAGCCTCGGCCAGAGTTATGAATCGTTTATTCGGGTTAGGAATAGCCATTCTTTTCTTTCCTCTCTCCAAATGGGCGATTGTAAGAACTTGTACCACCGTACCGCCACATTGCGCCACCGGGCTGTACCAAGGTGAGCCGGCGGGATGAGCCACCGGGCTACATTAAGGTGAGCCGGCGGGATGGCGCATGAGGCTATCGCGAGTGGGAAGTTTGGCGCCACCCCGGTAACGCATAGCGTTTGCCTTTATCTCGAGGTTTGGTAGCGAGGGTCGTGGAGCGCGGGGCTTATTACCCCGCCCCTCATTGTAATAACATCGTAAGGAGCTCAGTGGGCGGAGCGCAAGCCCAGCGGAAGCCCAACGGAAGCCCAACGGGCGGGGTATCGTACGATGATGGGAATAGAGCTGTATTAAGCGATGCCGCCGGCATCGAACCGTGCCGGCCCCATTGGATAATAGGGGCTGGGCCGCCCATCAACAATGAGCTCGGCAGGTTGAAGTCTATTGACGAATACCATTGTTTGCTATTGACTCCTATTGTCACTGTAATCTTCCCTAGCTCACGGTGATTTCATCACATGCTATCTGCGTTCGTGGCCTCCTGCTATCAGTTACATTACATAGATGTTACAACCACTGTAATTTAGATGTTGCTGTAACGAACTGGCAAGGAGCCTAGACACTGTGGTGGCGCCACGGCGCCGTAGGCATTGCGGAACGCACTCAACCCGCGCCGCAAGTATCAGGACCGTTAGGAGACATGGCAGGGCTCAGGCGCAGCCTAAGGCATGCATGGCATGCATGGTTATTTAAGACAGTTAGACTCAGGAGTTCGAAGCCCTGCTCGACAGGCCTCAGTACCGTATAATACAGCACTGTACCCTGCGCTGCGCGCAAGTCCACTGACCGTCATTGTGATCCCTCTCGTTCCCTCTGTTACAGTTGCAACCATTGTAATTTAGATGTTGTAACCACCGTAATTAAGCCATTACAGCCACCGTAATTTAGATGTTGCAATTGTTATAATTTAAGTATTAAAGTAACTATAATTCAACCATTAAATGTACAAACTACGCAAATTGATCGCGTATTGTTTTGATAGAGCCTTGCCCGCGCTTTGTAATGGGTCATGAGCCACGTTGGTTAGTGGCTATTCAGCCACTAGGGTACTTATTGTTACTTCTGTAAGAAGTAGACGCCATCTCGCTTGCGGCCACAAAACCGAATGCTATTATTTGAAAAAGGTTTTGACCCAGTTGGCCCTATCGGCCTCCATACACCAGGCACCTTCCCCAACAGAGTGACACAAAAGCAGCGATCCGCGTACACCCCACCGTGGTGGGTTTGTCAAGATTCCTCTCATCTAGCAAGGGGAGTTACAATACGGACTTGAAGTTCATCAAGCCAGTTCACGATTTTTACAGGATGAAAATTTGCCTTTTCGATACTTTATCAAACAACCTACCATCCATAACCACATCGCAATATGCCTCACCTATTAATATAAACAACCTTATTAAAGTTCGACGTAACACATGGGGAATCCGTAATCCCGTAAAGATGACAACAACCTTACCAAGTAACATCATAATTGGACCTATACCAACATAGCCCTTTTCGTAAGGAACGGTTGTTTGCCAATCATTCCCGCCATGCTAGTTCGGAAGTGCGAGACATGGATCCTCAAATTTCGCCCGACGGCTCATTATCTCATCCACCAACGTCAAGAGTTTATATTGCTCACACATCTCGTATTATCACGGGCTAGGCCCGAGTGTGGTGGCCAAGGTTATACTCCGCTGACCTTGGCGGATCTTCGCTTTATTCAGCCGCGTGCGCTCCGCTCCTTTCAGCTGCGCGCCCGTGGCGGCGCCACGGCGCCATTAGTCCGACGACCACAGCGACGACCAGTTGGCTGGGTGAGTGCCTCACGGCACTCAGGGGTATTTAATTATGTCGTCCTCCGTGTATCTAGTCCTAGCTCTCTTTCCCCTCAGCTTAGTTATTAAACATGCTTTGGGACACGAACACCCGCTGTTTCTAGTATCGTGACTTCCCCGTGACACGTATTGACCTAGAAAAGCTTCATATTGTCTCCTGGTATCCGAAGTCGATTACATTGTTGTGTTGTGATAGGTGTAGAGGTCCCCGATGGGTATTTGTTACTTAGCCTTCTGCCACCACGCCTTATTGGTGTAGATTGGGAGGTTTTTGATGGTTGAAACCTTATATATCAACTTGACCTATACCAGATAAGTAATATAATCCATATAATTAAATCGTTCTGGTATATACTATAGGTTCTCGATGTCCTTAATAACGGTAATTATAATTCCTCTAAGGCCTAGGGCTAATATATTAGAAGTTGGTATAGTCTTAAGCTTTGTATTTGCGGGAGCATAGAAAAGATAAGGGTCAATGGTAGGATTGTTAATTTTGTAGTACGAGGGGTTTAGGTTGGGCCACCAATCTGGAACCCGAGATGAAACTAGTCTAAAGTCCTGGTATTATGGTGCCATTAGTTCGGTGGTTATAGCGATAATCAGTTTGCTGAGTAAATGCCTTATGGCACTTAGGGGTATTTAATTATGTTGCGCTTTGTGTATCTAGTCCTAGTTCTCTTTCTCCTCAGTTTAGTTGTTAAACGCGCTTTGGGATACAAATACCCGCCGTTTCCAGTATCGTGACAGCCCCGTGACAGGGGTACACCTTCTGGAGCCCCACTCCGCCGCCATGGCCCCGCCCGATCCGTAATCCCCGCACTTCCCCACTTATTGCAACCGAATTTGGGTAAGATGTATGGATTATAACAGGCGATTAGGGTGGCGATGTGATAAAGGGTTTCAATAAGCTTCGCGGAGGATACGAAGTATGCTTCCACTGCTGCCTCTGAGGGCGGGGGCTATGCTGTGTCAGCTCTGCGGTGAGACTGCTCGATTGGCCGCTTGTGTCGTACCAAGCCTGAAGTTTTCTTAAAACGAACAGTACTAACAGAGGTAAAGAGGCGCCCATTTTCCCCAAAAATATAAGCTTTTAAGGGTTAGATCAGTAATTGGGTCGGTGGCGACCAGCGAATCCCTAGTGTTGTATGTTTTTGCGTCTGTTTCTCCTTAGGTTAGCCTCGGCCGAGAGACCCCGTCCCTCATCAGTTTGATAACAGGCTGAGCCCCTAGAGGGTAGATTTGTATAGGTAGCCGAAGAGCTTTGAATAGCCCTCGATTATGAAGTAGCAGTACTCTCGCATCTATGTTGTACGCGGCCGGATTTTGCTGGTAGTACCTATGGCTATCTGAATGTTGTTTAGCTCTATGCGGGGGGGTCATCAAGCCGTCATCGCCTACAAACCTGAAGGACTAGGTCATTGGAGTCTAGGAATTCACACCTATCCACTGTGCTCTTGGCCGGTACAAGAATGTTTCCAGTTCTGTGAGATGCACCCCTATTTATTTCTCCGTACCTACCTAATAATAGTCTGCTGCCACAACACCTGACTATCACTATCAGTCAACAAGTACAGTTTACCTCTACTTCTTTTCCTCCTTGTACCACAACACTAGTGGATAACGCACACAATCTTCCCCTTATTCTGGTTGCTCTCCATCAACTCATGCGCCTCCTGCACGTTCTCCCATGGCACAGCACGCTCCACCACATGCTTGAAGCGCCCGTCCACAAGCCCCGGAAGCACGGTCTCGACAAAAAGGTCGCGCAGCTTTGCCTGGTAGTCGAGGCTGCGCGACCGCAGCTGGCTCCCCTGGACGCGCGCCCGCTTGGTCATGAAGCCGGCGATATTGACGCTGCCCTCGGTAACGGGCCCGGCCAGCCACCCCAGCTGCACGATGCGGCCGTCGAGGGCGAGCACGTCGAGGTTGGACTCGAAGTACGGGCCGCCGAGGAAGTCAATGACAAGGTCGACGCCCTGGCCGCCGTTCAGGGCCTTGACCTCACCCACCCACGTGCGCTTGTCCGGGTGCTGGTCCATGTTGACGGCGGCGGTGGCGCCGAGCTCGCTGACAGCGAAGTCGCACTTGTCCTGCTTGCGGGCGGTGGCAAAGACCTTCGCGGGAGTGGCGGACGGGACGCTGTTGAGGTGGGCGTGCGCGGAGAGCTGGATGCCCGCGACCGAGACGGCTGAGGCGGCGGCGTGCCAGAGGATGGAGCGCGTTGTCTCGGGAGAGTACTGGCCAACGAGGTGGAGGGCTTGGAGAGCGACGAACCAAGCCTTGGGAGGAGGGTAAGGATGAGAAAATTTGGCGTGAAAAGGGGAAGAAAAAGAGTTGGGTATTGGGACTCACCTCGCAAATCCCACCAGTCTGCTCAAAGGACAGCTCCTTCGGCTTCCTGATGAGCATCCTCTTGTTGACGTTGACATACTCGGCATAGCCGCCGCCATACAGCAGGCCAAACACCTCATCGCCAACCTTCCACTCGCCCTCGGGCTCATCCTTGCGCAGCTGCGAGATGATGCCGCTAAACTCGAGCCCCATGATCTTACTCAGGTGCGCGATGCCTGGGTACTTTCCCTCTCGCTGCAGGATGTCACCGCGGTTGACGCCGAACGCCTTGACGCGGACGAGCACCTCGCCCGGCTGTACCACGGGCACTGGGGTGGCGTCGTTGATGAAGAGGGACGACGCGGGGCCACCGCCGTTTTTGACGTCGACCTTGGGGGGGGGGGGG
>JADMIO011486948.1_pt1 | contig 31156 bp, 23 predicted proteins | sample 8958161 | NCBI WGS metagenome assembly JADMIO01 (sample SAMN16585339, study PRJNA669376) | soil metagenome | isolation source: Crop rotation soil | place: USA: Cullars Rotation, Alabama | collected 2011 | reverse complement strand
GGCGGGAACAAACTTGATGAGCACTTCCATACTTGCTCGGTTTGCAGGATTGGATGAATCCCATGCCTCCATGCGATAGACGGTATCCGCTGTGGGGTGCGCTGAGAATGTCCCAGGGCGAATTCCGACGAATGGAACAAACTCTGACGTCACCCCTCGAGTGGGCACAGGAATTCCGTTGATTGTGACGTTATCGGCGTTCTTCGTATCCCAAGCAAATTCAGCCGCAGAAGTATCGACGAATGCGCAACTGTTGCCAAAGATTGGATCATTGACACAGGGCGTCACATATTGCCGCCCGCGCAGGTAGAGGATTTCCGGTCCAGATGGAATCTGGCTCGGTGGCAAAGGATCTGAGAAAGCTGAACAGGTGGCGACGGTCACAGCGATTTGAGATGTCGCAGAAACGCCGCAGCCGTTTGTGACGGTTAAGGTATAGAGCGTGTTGACCTGAGGCTGAGATATGTCAACAAAGCCGTTGGCGATGGTGAACGTGCCGATTCCTGGACTGATGCTTAAAGTTATGCCCGTTCCGGAATTATCTGTGATGGACCAGGCGAGGCGGACCATCTCATTGCCTCCACTGAGAACCGTACTTGGATTTGAACTGAACGTATTGATTTGCGGAGCTGGGCAGCCGGCAACCGTTATGGTGATAGTTTGTTCGACATTGCAGGAACCGTTGGAGCTGACGGCGGTAAGTCGATAGGTAGTCGTGGTATTGGGCGTGACGGTTAGGGTGCCACTGGTGCTGACGGGATTCCCGTTGAGTAGCACTTGGGCAGCATTCAATGTGGACCATTGAAGGGTGCTGCTTTCACCGGCGATGATGCTGCTCCCCGTCGCAGTAAAAGAGTTGATTGTGGGGCAGCTCGCTACTGTGACAGTAACTGACTGCGTTGCCATTTGAGCGGCACAGTCATTACTCGTGACTGCGATCGTGTACGTGGCTGTTGCCGCTGGCCGTACATCTAAAAAACGCTGGCCAGGCGGAACTGTATAGGTATTGGTATCACCGCCAATAGCGGTAATTTGGACGGTCGCGATATTTGAAGATTCATTCCATGTGAGACGCGATGTTTGGCCGGCGTCTATCAAAGCTGGAGAAGCAGAAAAAGTGGTGACCGTTGGTGGTTGTTTGATGCGAACGTTTACGCTGGCGGTAGTCGGAAATGGAGGCGAGGCAGCAGTACAAGATCCAGAGCGGGTAGCTGTGATGGTATAGGTTGAGTCTGCGGTTGGATTAACGACAAGTGAGCCGGTTCCATTTGGGTTACTCGAAAAGGTTTGAGAGAGGCTGGGTCCTGAGATCGTTACGAAATCCGAGTCCGCAACATTCCATCGAAGGGTTGAGCTATCACCGCTCAGCACACACGAATCGGCCGTGAACGATATGACGTTCGGGCAGGCCGGTGCGACCGCTACAGGCCGCACGATTACTACGGCTGTTTTCGTTATTGTTTGGGGCGAGCAACCATCGCTGGTTGCCCGCAGAGTATAGGTATAGCCAGGGCTCTGATTTATGGCGGTTGGTCTAATAGTGAGCGATCCCGAAGCACTGACCGTTTGAGGTCCCGACATGCCCGAACCTGCGACTGGTGAGGGCGTAATGGTTACTGTCGACGCGTCCGTGGTAGACCACTGAAGAGTTGTGTTGTTACCTAACTCGAGGTCTGAGGGGTTTGCCGCGAATGTTGCCGATGGTGATGGCGTGGTATTAATGGTGACTTGACGAGTGAGTGTTTCCACGCCAGAGCAGCCGTTGCGACTAACGGTGAGAGTAAACGTTGTCGGTGAATTCACGGTAAACGGCCGCGTGCCGTTTGTAGATGCTGGTACAGACAGGCCAGTGCTGCTATCAGTGATGGTCGCGGTTTCGGCGTTGGTGGAAGCCCAGGAAAGATTGACGGAGCTGCCCGGAATCACGCAGTAACTGCTGGACTCGAATTGATCGATTGAAAATGCTTGTTTGACTGTTATTAAGGTCGTGACAGTGGTGGTTCCGCCTGGGCCGGTCGCGGTAAGTGTGTAGGTCGAGTCGGCTGTAGGTGATACGACCATACTCCCGGTTGTGATCGTAGCTCCAGAGTTGCCGGGAAAGGTTTGAACGAAGTTGCTGCCGACGATTGCGATCGACGTGGCATATCGCACTTGAAAGCTGAGGGTCGCAGATTGACCACGGTTTATGCACGAGGGATTTGCGCTGAATTGAATTACTTCGGGGGGCGGATAATTGACGATAACGGTAGTTTCAGCGGAGACTGCGCGGCACCCAGATCCTTCGGCGTGAGCGCGATAAGTAGTGTTATCCAAAGGTGAGACGTTGAAGTTTAGTGTTTGAGAGACATTGGTTTCTGTTAGACCAGTTGTATTAGTGCCGGCGATGGTGTTCCCTGTTTGATCTGTAATCCAGATGTGGTTTGCATTTGTGTAAGTAACTGTAAGAGTTGATGACGAGCCGACTAGGATGTTTGTAGGATTAGCGGAAAGTGAAACGGCTGTATTGCATCCGGGCTGAGCTGGACCAAGCATGAGAGCCCCGGAAGGGCGAACCCGACCACGCGCGTTTCCCTGTTCTCCCACCGCCGAGTCAATTTGGTATTCGAGAATGTATGCAGGCTCGGAGTTAGCAGAAGCTCCGACGAGCTGTTGTCTGAGTGACTCCTGAAAGACAGCAACCCTTGCCTTGTCAGATCCATATCCGTGTTCGCGTGCGTAGTTTTCAGCTATCACGCTTTTTCGTGCTGCCCAGGTGTTTAAGTTTCCAAGCAGACTGGTGCAGTCGCTGGCATTGCTATTTGTGATTGAACCATCTGCGTTGAGCACCGGTCGGCTCAGATTGGGAGCGATATGCGGAGGGTCGAATGCGGGCAGTGGATAACCCGCGACAGCGATTTGCGCGCGAAGCATCTCCGCATCAAATACTGCCGGTATATCGGTTATTAGTGACGCCTGAATAGTGGCGGCGCCGGAACGTGCCTGCCAGTATTGTGTTGCCTGCGTGTTGGTATCTTCGACATCGCGTGCGCTGGCAACGCGAATCTTCGTGGCGGCAAAGGTTATAGCAAAAAGCGCCACGAGGCACATGAGCGCAACAACGAGCGCGGAACCACGTTCGGTTGGACGCCTGGTAGCGAGAGATTCGGGATGAATGATGTTTGTCATTTCTTTACCTCTATTGCTTATGCGAAAACTCCGGCTCGGTTATGGGAGTGGAAGTTCGTTTGAGCTGAGGGAACGTGGAGGTGTTCCGTACTTTTCAGATGACCTAATTTCTCTCTCAGTTCATCGACGTTGTTTGAACGGAGACACGCAGCTTCAAACGTAACTCTGCGTTCAGCAACCAGGTGGGCCAAGGATTGATTTAGGATCATCATTCCGTGTTGGTCCTGACCGGATGACATAACGTTTTGGATAAGGTGAAGCTTGTCTTCGCGAATGTTGTTCTTGATCGCTGAGTTGGGAAGCATGAGTTCGACGGCCATGACGCGGCCAGATCCATCAGCTTTCGGGAGCAGTTGCTGACACATAACACCGGCAAGAACGTTGCTCAGTTGCGTGCGAATTTGCGGTTGTTGGTTAGCCGGGAAGACGTCGATGATTCGGGTGATGGTAGAAGCTGCGGTATTTGTGTGTAGCGTAGCGAAAGTTAAATGACCTGTTTCGGCAATGCGCAGGGCGGACTCAATGGTTTCAAGGTCGCGCATTTCGCCGACGAGTATGACGTCAGGATCCTGCCGGAGTGCTCCGCGAAGTGCGTCAGGAAAGCTTGAAGTGTTTGGTCCTACCTCGCGTTGATTCACACACCCCTTCTTATGCCCGTGGATGAATTCGATCGGGTCTTCAATGGTGAGAATGTGTACCGGACGCTCGCGGTTAATTTTGTCGAGGAGAGCGGCGAGTGTGGTTGATTTGCCGGAACCCGTAGGTCCAGTAATGAGAATTAGGCCGTTGGGTCGATCGCAGAGATCAATGAGAGGTAGCGGAAGTTCCAGCTTCTCAGCCGGAACTATGTCGAAGGGTATGGCGCGAAAAACAATGCCGATGCCATTACGTTGATCGAATATATTGACGCGAAACCGGGAAAGTCCTTGGATGCCAAAAGAGAGATCTATTTGGTGGCGGTCCTCAAAGTCGCTCTTCTGTTTGTGGCTCATGACACTGTAGGCGTAGGTCTTTGTGTCTTCTGCAGTGAGGATTGGGTAGTCGGACAGTTCGCATAGATCGCCGTTAATGCGTACTCGAGGCGGAGTATTGATGGTGATGTGTAAGTCTGAACCGTTAAGGTTGATTAATACCTGTAGCAGCTCAGTAAGTTTGGGAGTGGGTTCGCGGAGGTCGTTTGTTTGCATAGTGTGAATAGAGACGGGAGCGGTTTCTAATGTTGGACCAGGCACTGGTTGCGCAGGCGTTCCCAGTCTGTCGGTGCGATCCTGGCGAAGGCGTCGACGACGGCGGGATCGAATTGAATGCCACTGAACTTAAGTATTTCCTCAAGTGCGTCCTGATACTGTCGGCCACGTCGATAAACTCGATCGGATGTGATCGCGTCGAAAGTGTCGGCAACAGCGAAGATGCGTGCGCCCAGGCAGATTTGATCACCCTTTAGACCAAGTGGGTAGCCTTGACCATTCCACTGTTCATGGTGTTGTCCGACAATAAGTGCGGCGTCTTCTGGCAAACGGTCTTTCATGGCGCGCACCATTTCCTGTCCTTTGACTGGATGAATACGCATGATGGCCCACTCGTCCTCAGTCAGTGGTGCGGGTTTCTTCAAAACATGGTCTGGTACGGCTATCTTGCCGATGTCGTGGAGGCGGGCTCCAAGTTCGAGGGCAATAAGATCAGTCCCGGACATGCCAAGCTCCTGTCCGAGGCGAACGCTGAAAACGACAACGCGTTCGGCATGACCTTCAGTCTCCCTGTCGCGAGCATCGAGCGCGAGCGCGAACGCGCGAGCGACAGTATTCCAGTCGTGAGGATTCGTGTGAGTGTGAATGGCAACTGCCGTCGCTTGTCGTGTGATTGTTCGTGAAACAGCATTGAGGAGATCTTGGTGATTGAAGGGCTTGATAAGGTAATCAGCGGCGCCGGCGCGGTGGGCTTCGACAGCGATTTGTATGTCGCAGGTCGCGCTCATAAAGATGACCGGCAGATTGGGATGAATCTTGGAGGCATGTTTCATGAGGTCAATCCCGTTCATGCCGCTCATGAGGACGTCACTAATCATTAAATCGAAGATGTAGTTAGGGTTGTTAAGAGTAAGAAGTGCCTGACTTGCAGAACGTGCGGTGAGGCATTGATAGCCCGCGGCATTCAGGGCGTCGGTCGCCGTAGTAAGTACGGCAGGCTCGTCATCAACGACCAGCACTACGTGTTGTTTTTCTGCGGTTACACCGGGACTAAAGGAGACATCTGTAGCTACTTGTAGGGAGGTTGCGGTTGTACTCATTGCTTTTACCTTTGTTTAATGACTATCCAATAGTGATTAGAGTTGTGGCTTTACTGACGCTGAACCACATCGGTCTGCCGCAACGCGAGTGGTTCTATGGGATTATTGACATTTTGATTTGGCTCGACGGGAAGAATTGCGAGCGTTATTCGACGCAGCCTCTTATCCGGGTCCAAGGTTGTGACTCTCCAGGCGCGGTAATAAACAACAGAAGAGTTGGTTGGTGGAGTTTGATTTAATCCGATGTTCATGAAATCAGACCCGGTATCGGACGTGTGAGGGACTCTAACGATGAGATCGCAATTCGCTTGTGCGATGCAGATGCCTTCATCGAGTTGTATGGGTTCACCTTCTGCAAAGGTGTCCAGCGGTCCCTTCGATGTGAAAGGGTTACCGTCTTTTAAAAAAGAGTAGTTCTGTGCTGCTAGTGCATTCATCGTGTTATGAGCTTGTTCATCTGCTCGCCTGGCGCGCTCAACAAGAGCAAGATGTTCGACATGTACGCGAAAGAGTTGAGCCCCAGACAAAAGGATGATGGTGAGAATGAACAGACCGATGATTGCTTCTACCAGACCGACTCCACGCTGGCTGGTTGTTAAATGCGCGTCAGGGAGTTTGGTTTTCATGGGGTTCTTCCTATTTCTTGTTTGCAAGGTCTCCGACGAGGGAAAAGAGTGGCCAGTACGCGGCGACGACAATCAAGCCGATGACAATTCCCGCAATGATCAAAGTCATTGGTTCTACAGTTTTCGATAATCGAGCAGTTGATTCCTGGACGCGGCGATCTACGAGACGCGCGTAATTGCCAAGTTGGGCGGCAAGGCGTCCTGTCTGTTCTCCGGTCGCGACCGCTGCCGCAAACTCGTCTCCAAAGAGTCGAGCATAGGGAGTCATGGCCGTGGTTAGATCGAGTGCGCCACTTCTAAATGATTCCCTGATAGCATCGAGTGATTCGCGATAAACGACATTGAGTGCGGCAGCCGACGCTTCGCGTAGAAATTCTGTGGGCGTGAGCACCGGCGCAAGAATGGCCATTAGATCGATGACGTGAGCGGCGTTGAATTCGCGAATGAGCTTCCCGATTAGTGGCCAGTTGAGACTCTTGCGTTGAAACCAGTCTTTGCCGTTATCCGTCCGTAACCAGCGGATAAGCATGACGATCGCTAATACGACAAGGCTCATGGTTATCAGGCCGTAGAAACTAACGAGAAAATTGCTGAATGCGAGCAGGGCTTTTGTGAGCCATGGGAGAGAGGCGCCGGATCTCGGATCAATGAGGGCTTCATACATTCGTTCCATCGACGGAATGACCCAGAACGACAAGACGATGACAATCGCACTTGCGAGTGAGAGCACTACGGACGGATAGATGAGCGCACCTTTGACCTTTGCCATGTTCTCAGCCGTGAGTAACTGACGTTCGCCGTACTTTGAGAGCATGTCGGAGGGATCGCCCTTGGTAGTGCCCACACGAAGAATGTGACGAAAGGCATCCGGAAATACGTCGGCGCGAATGTTGAAGGCTTGATCGAGGTTCACAGATTCCTTTTTTATCTCGGCGTAAACGGCGAGAAGGGCTTCACGCAGTAGGCGATTGGTAGTTGAGCGAGCAATATCGAGAATGGCTTTCGGAATGGGATCTGAGGCTTTAGTTCGTTCGGCAAGCTGAATGGCGAAGGTCCCAAGTTCCTCACGGCTCAACGCTCTCTTTCTTCGCCGGAATGCTTCTCGGTGAGGCGTAATCGTGTCTACCTCGATCTTGGCACGGGTAAGAATTGCCTCTGCGTGGTCTGGTGTTGCAGCGTAGATGTAGTGGTTGACAAGCGATGCTCCCAGTATGTTGGTGCCCTGGAAGTCGTAGCGGACCTGTTCAGCATCGAGTAGATTGGTTTGTGGTTGGAAGGTTTGCGTTGACATTGTTTGGTCCTTCTATTGATCGATGGCGGTGCAGGCTGCTTTGGTCCATGGGCCAGTCAGAGCACAGCGGCGTAGAGTCTGATCCTCAGAAATGTAAAAGCTGTAAGTAGCGGGATTACCCTGGGCTGGTACAACCTTGGCCCCGAAGGTTGTTGACGAAGCTGCGCCCTCATCGGTGAAGGTCCAGCCAGTTACGGTGGTGTCGTTTGCGGTGAGAAGCGTGGAGCCTCCGGCAGTAGCTGCTTGCAGTTCTGCAATGGTGCCATAGCGCCGTTTGCCCAAAAGCGTTTTGAAGGCTGTCTGTTGTTGGCCGATAGCTGCAAGTTTTTGCTTTGCCGTATTCTCATAACCGGCGCGGCGAGAGGCGATAAAACTTGGGATTGCGATCGCGGCGAGTATTGTCACGATTGCAACAACAATGAGAAGTTCAATCATTGAGAATCCAGGGGCGGCCGCGTGTGTAGATTGAGTGTGTGCTTGTGGCGGCACAGTGAATTCCACGTCAATAACGTCTCCCAGGACGGTGTCTGACTCATTGTTGGTATCTGATTCACTGTAGATATCAGTCGCCGATGGATTTGCGCTGCGAGCTGGTTCGTTTTCGTAGTTGGTTTGCCAGGCATGAGTTTCTTGTTCCGGAGCTGCGCGGTGGGTTGACATCAAGAGGTGCTGCACGTGATCCGAGGAAATCATGCCGCGGCACAGTTTGCGGGCGGCGGCTTCGGCGAGAGTCATCATTCCCTGCGTGCGTATGGCATAGTCGACGATCTCTTCACCTTCAATTCCTTTGCGAAGCATGCGGCTGATTTCTGGCGTGATCTCAACCATTTCGGCGATGCAAGTGCGGCCCTTTACGCCGAGGTAATGACAGGCGGGGCATCCTTCTGCATGAAAGAAAGGAGTTGTGCCTTGCGCAGTTGCAATTGCTTCTTTCAGATCGGGTCTATTTGGAAAAACAATTTCGACAAGACGTTCAGCGATTTCGCGACCGCGTGGATCGGGTTTGCGACAATTGCGACAGAGTAATGGGACCAGTTCCTGTGAAACGATGAGGCGAATAAGATCTGCTTGCTTATCGCGGCCGACTTTTAGGAAATCGAGTCGCGAAAAGGTTTGCGCGACATTGTTGGTATGAAGTGTCGTGAGAGTAAGGTGTCCAGTTGCCGCTGCTTGAAAGACGATCGCTGCTTCATCGGCGTCGCGGAATTCGCCAGGCGACATATAATCGGGATCCATTCGCATCGAGGACTTCAAGGCTTCTCCCCACGCATCATCACCATCGACAGGGAGTTGTGTACGTCGCTCGTTGGGGAATTCGATTGGGTTCCCGATTTGAATGATGTGTTTGCGGTACTGACAAACATGCTCGAGCTTCCTGAGCATGGCTTCGAGAGTATTTGATTTCCCTGATCCGGTAGCGCCAGTGACAAGGATCACTCCATTTTTATGATCGAGCGCGCGGTGAAGTGTTTGTTGTTGGCTTGGTTCGATTCCGATTTGATCGAAGTTGCGAAAAACGGATCGGTTGATGCGAATGACGATCGCTCGTCCGTAATAGCAGCGGGTCCCGTGAAAACGCAGGGTCATGCGTTCTCGTTTGCCAGCGTTGGTACGGACGGTGATGTTAATTTCAGCGCCCCGGCTTCGTTGCAGGAGTTCATAACCATTAACGCCAGCCATATCGCTAAAGGCGTTGGCTAAGTTTTCCATCCGGGAGGCGGGGATTTCGGTGATGAGGGGTGATACAACTCCATCGGTGCGAATCCTTATTTCGCCGCTTGTCTCACCGGGAACTACATGAATGTCGCTCGCACGACGGTTGATTGCTTCGAGGATGATTTTCTCTGCGGTGGCACGCAGTCCGGTGCCGAGTCCGATTTCGATATCAGGTTCGGCGGACTTCGCTTGGCTAGTAGCAGTTGCCGCATTTGAATCCAGTGACTGCCAATCGATAGTGTCACGAGTAGATTCGCGGCGGTGTAGTTCTGGCTCAGGTTTGAGTAGTTGTTCGCCTCGTTCTTCGTAGGCGATTTCGTGAAGCATCGACAGGCGCTGCGAGATAACCAGACGAGGTCTCACCCTGTTCGACGGTATTCGTAGAGCACGAACGACATTGCGAAGATTGACCGCGTTAAGCGGATCGGACATACCGACGACATAATTTCCTTCGTGGGTACATTCGAGTAAGACAGCCTGATTCTCGACCGCTACCTCTCGCGGAAGATGCTTGGCGAGTTCTTTGAGAATTTCAGGATCGTGAACATCGCGAATAGGAATCAGTGCGGAGAATGCTTCATCAAGTCCGGTTTCGATTTCTGAAGTTGTGCCAATGCCAGTAAAAGGGCCGGGCCGATCTGTTGTTGTTTCCATAATGGCGGAATCTCCTTTGCGTCCCGAGTTACTGGCGTTTGTCGTAGGGGGAAGGTTTCTGCGCGCGTGGTGGTGGGGGTGGCGTCGTGATCGCATCTGCCGGGGCCACGAAGTTCGGCGTGGCCGAATTTTGAGGGATAACCTCAACAGTGATAGCGAAGTAAAGGCGATCTCGATTTTCCTGGTTGGCGCGACGCTTGAATAAATTGCCAAGTAGAGGTATTGCGCTCAGGCCAGGTACTTTGCTTTCAGAATTGGCGACTTGATCAGCGGCAAGGCCGCCGATCACAACAGTCTCGCGGTCACCTAATCGGAGGACAGTTTGGAGGCTTTGGCGATTGACGCCGGGGACTCCGTTGAAAGTTCCGAGTGAGGTATCGACGCTGTTGTTTTCGAGCTGGATATTGAGAGTGACGTAATTCGGTTTACCAGTTTCGTCTTCCGCGACTTGAGGTGTAATCCGAGCAATGCGTGAAGCTTCAATAAACTGAACCTGACCGGATTGAAAGGGAGCGCCACCGGCGATGGTTGTCGTTACTACGGGGATCTGTGTGCCCGCAACTAAATCAAACGTGTCGCCATCGGCGACGATCCCGAAGGGTCGAGATTGAATATTGACTGCGCCCTTTTGTTGGGCCAACGTTAGCTGGTAGGCGAATTGAGCAGTTCCGAAAACACTGGTGACACCGAAAGTGGCAAGTGGGTTAGCAGCGCCGAGAGCATTTGTTGGAACGCGCATACCGCTTGCGAGTCCGGGAATGCCGCCCGGATTGAGTCCGCTAGGCTGTTGATTGTCGCTGCCACTTCCAGTGTCAGTGTTTGAGTTAGGTAGGGTTGTGCCTCCGCCCAAGTTTGTTCCACTCGAATTCCCGACCACGATCGCAAGTTGAGAACCGATATCTCGCAGTCGATTTTCATTTGCCGTGTAGACGAGTGCAGAGATCTTGACTTGGTAACCGGGTCGATCAACGCGAGCAATTAGATCTCGAATGTCCTGCATCTGCTCGGCAGTGGCCGCGACAAGCAATTGATTGCGACCTGGAACGCGACGAGCTTCGCCACGAGGGTCGCCACCGGCCTTGAGGATGTCGCGAATGGCATCTTCAAGCGATTGAATGGTGGCGCCGTTGGTGGTTTGTGTTTGTCCAGCGAGGTTCGCGCGTCCGCCGGCAGTCTGTTGTAGATATTTGAGTTTGAAAACCTCACGAATGATTGGTGCGCTACGTCGGCGGAGATCGCCCATTGCTGCGATCTTGGTGCGTTTGGCAATTTGAACTATGCCTCCATCGAGGCAAACCATATCGAGGTCATTGAGATCGAGTAGGGTGCGAAGGATAGAAGTCCATGGAGCGTTGCTAATGGTCAGGCGTACAGGTGTTTCCTGCACGTCATAATCGAGGACGAGGTTTGCGCCGTATGCCTCGTTGAGTCGGTTGGCGAGCGTGAGAAGTGATAAGGGGCGATTCGATTCGTTTGTAATTGTGATGTTCTCACCACGGTATGCGGGATCACAAAGGGTCTTGCGCGGCTCAGGCTTTGATTTTGCAGTGATTGGTCCATCGGTTTGCTTAACGATTTCAGGTGTGGGGTCAGGACTGGGGGCAGGTGCTTCGTTTACCTGTGGCTGTGCAAGCGGAATTGATATTTCGTCAGGAGCGAAGCTGGTTGGATCGTCAAGATTGAAAACAGCAGCGGCTGTTGCTGTCCGAAAGTTCAGGGTTGCGCGCGATCGTGTTTGAGCAGCGTGAGCATAGTCGAGTTTGTTTGCGCGCCCAGTGATTGTGGAAAAAGGGTTAGAGATTGTTGTCAGCGAAGGAGTAGGCGTTTTCTGAGTTGGTCTGAGTACCTGGTCCGATGGCGACTCGTGGTTAGTAACAGTATTTGAGTTCGTGTTCTGAACGTAGCGATCACGAACTGCGATTTGTAAGTCTGAATAATCGTCGCGGCAACCGACAGCGTTGGGCCGAGCCAGTGCGGCGGGTGTGAAATTGTCAGCCGGCTTTGTCTCTGAGGTTGGCTTTAATTGTATCGGGCGTTCGGTCGATGGTGACGCTGCGGGCCTCGCAGAGAACTCTTCCTGACGATCCCATTGGATGAGTTTCGTTTGTCCCGTCGAGGTTCGAAAAACGACACCTTGGCGATCTATGCCTGTCAGAATTCCGTCATAGAACTTGGCGCCTACGTTGGCTGCAATCTGACGCTTTTCTGATTCGATAAAGAGCCATGCGGCTTGTGCGCCGGAGGTAGTGATTCGGCCAGCGGGACTTACTTCTGAGATTAGGTAAGCGGTGGTGATTGATGGCGCAGCCAATCCGCCTGCGTTTGCATTTCTGACGGCTTGTTGCCACTGGATCAAACGAGCAACTTTGTCAGGTGTTGGCGTTGGCGGCAGTAATGGTGATGTCGGTAAGGCCGGCAATGATGTAACGCGGGCTGTATTTGCCTGGGTGCTGCGGTCTATGCCGAGGCGGTCTATGAGCGGATCGACGAAGGCTGCGGTGATGGGGGTTAGGTCAGGACGAAGAGCCGCCGAAAGCTTCTCCTCTGTGTCTTTTGGCAACTGCGGAATCGCCGCGATCGCGTCAGCACGCGCTTGCGATAGTTCAGTGGGCGTGGGTTGGTTGTCCAACTTCCGTCCGAGGAGACGATTAGCGGCAACAGTTGCGACGGCTGTAAGCGCAAAGACTGCGGTTAGCAGGAAAATGGCAAAAAAAGGGTTAGCTAGGGACAGTTTTAGCTTGTTCATGATGATTTCCTTGGGGGTCTGTGTTGGGTGGTCTGGGTCTGTGTTGGGTGGTCTAGTTAGGAAGTTGTCCAGCGTGGGTTTGAAACTCGGCACGCAGCTCCGTGGGTATTGGTGGCAGTATGCCGGATGTGGGAGCGTCGTAAGTTACGAGCGTTAGGTTCACGCTCTCTTCGTTATTCAGGGATGTGATCGAGAGATCTCGAACGTAAATGATCCGTGGGTACTTGGCGACATCGCTTAAGAAGCGTGCGACGTTTGCGTGAGTGCCTTGTATCTGAGCAGGCATCACGCGTTCGTTCAAAGTAATTTCGGGTTGCGATGTCTGGGGAGACTTTGCGGCAGCCGATGTTGTTCCAGGGCTAGTGGCGGCATTGGATTTGGCTGCGGGCTTTGAGGCGTCGAACATCGTTACGCGCACATGATTTGTTCGCGCCATCTGTTGTATGGCGTCGAGAACGTTTGAGACTTCAGCTTGGACAGGGAGGAGTTCTCGCGCGGTGTTGTAGTTATTGACTAGGCGGCGAAACTGATCAAGGAATTGAGGTTTCGTTTCCTGAACCATGCGGGCGATGGCGTTTTGCTTTCGCTTTTGAATCAGAGTCTGATTGAGGGCATCGTTAGCTGCTCTCTGTACGGAAAAAAATTGATAGTAAGCAAGTGACGCGAATGCCGCGGCGAGTAGCGTAGCGAAGATTAGTAGTCGTGGGCAGCCGGCATTTAGTATCGCGGTCCTCAGTTTTGCAGCGCGATTATGGCCGTGTGCTTGCTTAATACGCTTAGAATGTTTTTGAACCTTAGTCATTGTTCTTTTCCTGGGACAAAGTCGGAGTGGGCAAGGTCGATGGACCAATAGGAGCGGTCATATTCGATCCCGTTGTATGGGAGCTGTTTGTTGCGGAAACTGGTGTTGTTGCCTGGGTAGTTGGTCTGTTTGGAAGCGCGAGTGGTGCATAGGTTGATGTGATCGTGAACTCGATCACGCTAGAAGAAGCTGGCTGGGCGGCAGGCGATGTGACCACGCCGCCAGAATTATTGGCGACGTTATTTCTCGTGAGTATCCCTGAGAAGAGTCCGTCGCTAAATTCAAGCGATTTTGCAAAAGAAGTTATTGCTTGTTCGTTTTTGGTTTTTCCCTTGATTTCAACGTTGGCACCTTTGACGTTAATTTCCCGGATGTACCAGCTTGTTTCGTTGGGCCAACGCTGATTGAGATCCGTTAGTAGTTGGTGAGTTGCGGGTTGCCGCTTTCTGAGTGCGATTAAATTGTCGAGTAGCGATTGGAACGCGGCAAAGTTGGCTTTTGACGATTCGTAATCGCTGTTCGCTTGCGCGAGCTTTTGCGCGATTGCAGTCTCATCGTCTATGTGGGCCTGTAGACGTAGTGCTTCGGCGGAATTATCAACGAACAGTGCTAACACGATCGCGAGAGCAGCTGCGAACGGCAAAAGAATGGCAACAAGCGCGACGCGGAAGTTTGCGGCCGTTTGGGAAGCTGTCTCGAGTTGACGCTCGGCTTCAATTTGATTGAGTCGGGCTTCCGGGCTGATACCGAGGTTGCATGGTGGCACGGCGGCATGATCGAGTAAGGAGCCGATAGCAAGGGCAGTTGCCTGATCGAGTGGAGTCGAGTTGTTGTCGTTGTCGAGATATAAGGGTTCAACACGAACGGAATTAAATTCGACGGAATCGTTTAGGAGCGACAGCATCGAATCTCCATAGCTGTCCGATGCAGAGAGGACAACAGTGGTTACGTTCGGAAGTTTGAGTTTAGCCAGGCTGGCGGCGGTTATAAATTTGGCAAGCGTATCGCGAGTGTGAAAACACTTAATTTCAGTGCTCGCTCCGGGTTCAAAGTCCTCTTCTGTTTCGTAAACGAGGCCTGATTGCTCAGACCAGAGGCCGATTGTGTAGTCGTCTTCACTCACGACGAGAATAGCTGCGGTTCCAGGAGGTGTCTCGATGTGACCCGAACGCCAGAGTCGCGTGATAGCGCGAGTCCTTGTTTCCGCGCGTATCGTGTTTTGCTCCGCATATACGTGGCTTGGCTGCTGGTCCTCAAGCCACTTTTCAGTGCGATGGACGGTTTGATCGACGGAAGAAGCGTCTACCTGAGTAACGATAATTCGACTGTCGGGAGTGCGGGTGAAGCTGAGTCGATGGGTTCGGTCGCCGTTAGTTTTTTGAAGAATTGCCCGGAGGATTGTTTCTTCGGGAGCGTCTGGACTAACAGCGAGAGGTAAAGCATCGGTGTGTGCATTTCCTCTGCTGAGAGTGGTTCTCAGGTCGTTGCCAAGTAAGTTGACGGCGCGGCGTTCGCCGATTATTGGTTTTTGAATGTGCAAGCCGCCTGAAGCTGAAAACTCTGCAACGATCATTTGTCCGTTGCGATCATCGAAGGCGATGCCGCAGGGGGACGAGGGTTGTTGTAATGGGTGATTGCGCTTGAACATTGATGGACTCCTGATTCAGTTGAGTTGATTTGAGGCAAGGTTCATCGCGCGGGGGCGTGATTCTAATTCGATCGTTCCACGCGGTTCGCTTGAAGTGATGGCATTAGTCTCGATGCCCTCGGCACCGAGAGCTATGTCAACTCGGAAGACGTTGTTGGTTGAATTGATTTCGATGTAGCGAGCAAAAGTCGCTTGGCGAACGTTGAAGGCAATGGTTGAAGGTCGGTCAGCTTCCATTCTCACGAGTCGAGCATCGGTGCTCGTGGTGTAGGACACGGGTGGCTGTAGTTTGGTGATCGTTGAGCCGGTTGGGTATGCGTGGGCATGGTCTGCGTCAGTGGACCAGAGTCGTGCCCAGGCAGGATTGCTCTGACGTACGCGGACAATAGAAAGTGTGAGCTGGTTGGCGCTCGCGGTTACGGACGACACACGGCAAAGACTTGAAGCGGCCCCACTTGGAGCAGACGGATTGAGGCTGCCCCAATCTATAATCAACAGATAATCTCCTGTATTGAAACTGCCTCGTTGTGGGGCTCTCACAATCAATTCAGTAGTAGAGTCGTCAATGTCGGCAAGCGTGGTTACGGCGTCGGTGGTGTGGTCTCCCGATAGTGCCGTAACACCGGATCCTCCGCCTGTTATGGTGATAGGCGCCGTTAGTTGAGAGTCGAGATCCCAGGGAAGGGGCGCGAGTTCGGTTGAATTCGCCGACAGAGCGACCAGTGGCGCGCCCGTGATGGTTACGTTTGTGAACGACTGATTCTGGGCAAAGATATTTATCCCAAAGGAGATTGGGTAGGATGTGACCGAAACGTTGCTGGTCCATAGTGGAGCCGGAATGTTGTTGCGGATTCGATACAGCTTCGCAATCCGTTGTAATGTGCCGTTTTCGATCTTGAAAGTGTAGGAATCGCCACTGACGTGCGCTGAAACCGTCTGACTCGGGCCATGGCAGCAAGTACTGGCGACTTCGGTGCCGTTAACGTAGAGACCTATCCAAACACCCGTGCTTGCGTTTCCGAAACCGATAACAAGTGCAAAAGAGTCGCCGTTCGGCGAGGATATGTAGGCACTGCCGCCATTGTCGGGTGGAGTAAAGGTAAAGGAGCCGAGACCCGTAGCAATCCCGTGGGTAATAGTGGCTCCATTCTCCCATCCGGTCCCTGTCGTTTTGGTGATAGTGCCGTTAGACCAGATGTAGTCCTGCTGAGAGGTTAGGGTTGCGAAGATTGTACCGGCCAGTGGCGGTGTTGGGCGCGTAAGGTTTCGACCGGCGCCATCTAGGTCCGCACGTAAAAGTGTTTCAGCAGAGCCGCGAGCTTCTTCCATACTGCTCACTTCCGTGAATGCAGCAACGCTTCTGCTGAACTTAGTAATTAGGCCAACGGCTGCCAGCACAGCAATCACTGTCAAGGCCATTGAGATGAGTAGCTCGACAAGACTAAAGCCGGCTTGGTGTTTGATCGCTGGGAGCATGGTTCTAGTGTTGGCGACTGATGGCTAAGTGTGCGTGAGGGATTTCGTTGTTGACGTGAATAGCGGCAACCCATCGGAGTTCGATGGACTTAAGATTGAAAAGAAGCCCTTGCGCGGTTTTACAGACGAGTTCCTTGAAGGCTTTCAGGCGTTCGTCCAGGGTTTGTCCGAGTTGTTCAAACTGGCCTTTATCGGGTGTGATCAGAAAATGCATCACATCTCCTTCAATGAGAGCGTCGGGGTTCTTGATCGGTGGTAGCATTGCTTTCGTTTTTCCTTTCGTGACGTCAAAAGTTGGGGTTGCGGGTCTGTTCGCGAAACCTGTCCATACGCGCCTGGCTTCGTCGTAATTCCAAAGCTCGACCAGGCCAGCAGGGTGAACGGCTACAGCGCGAGCGGTAATGCCGTTGGTTAGGTAAATCGTGGGAAAAGTATTTTCGTTGTTTGGGTTAGTGTTGGACGTGTACGGGGGTAGTGACGAGGCCTCGAGTCTACCGTCTGGGGTAAAGGCGAAACTCGTCACGAGAGTGCCTAACGGAATCAAAGAAATTGGGGAGAGGTCGCTGGCGGCGGTGGCGATGTGCCAGCCGGCAGGAATTTGAAGCGGACGGCCCTGATAGACGAAGTTCCATTGGCCCACGCTGCCAGGCTGGGAAGGGGGCGCGAAAGTTGTACGTTCGGGTCCTTCAACGACGAGTGGTGCTGTGGTCGCAAGATTCGTGAAATCTATCTGGATTGCTGGTTGTCTGAAATTTTCGAGAAGTGTTGGCTCTGTCAGGGCGTTGATTCGAATGGCCGCGGCTCGGCGCCCGCGGATTCGTGCAGCAACGTCGGCTTGGAATCGTCCCGCTTGGTCTCGATTGGCGAACGAGGCTACGGAAATAGCGGTAACTATAGAGATTATGGCGCAAACAATGAGGAGTTCGAGCAGCGAAAAGCCTGTCTGCGGCGATCTAGTGGTCGAGCTGGGTTTTGGGGTTGAGTTCGACATCGTTTTTCAAGTCTCGCTATTCGCTCGGGCCAAGAATCCTTGTGTTGGGAGCAGTTCCCCTGAGAAAATGCCGTTTTTATTAGGATTTCACGCTTGACTTAGAGAAAAGGGCGGTTGGCTAAGAATGCGTGAATTTACAGCAAATCTGCTGTTTCCAGGCCAGATTGCATGGTTTGCAAGTCTGGCGGGTGGCTGACGTAGCATCCAGTGTGCCGGACTGTTTAACTGGCTTATTTGGTAGGGTTAGTGCTCAATTTAGGGTGAATTGTCCTGATCGACTATTTTTGACGCGAGGAAAGTAGGGTTAAAAACCTTACGGAATGGAGAGTGTTATTCGAGTTTATGTGGATTTCTTTATTTTAGTGGCGTGGCGTTTCGTTTGCAGAGCGAAGTCGAGGGTGAATGTGGATCCCCGGCTCAACTTCTTTGTGGCCAGACTCGTTTAGGTGCCTATGTTAGAAATCAAATGTTTGGGTGTTAGCGATCGCAAACAGTGGTTTGCTGCGGGTGTTTTTCTGTGTTTGCTGGCGACAGTGGCTCATGGTCAGACCGTAAGGATAAGTGATGCAGATCTGAATCTCATTGATTTGGGCACAGTTAGCGACGGCTCTAGGGGTTCCGGCCAGGCAATGGAGGTATTCGTTGGGTCTCGTGGGAAAAAGCTAGTCAACCCCGTTTACGGGCGGGCTAAATCAGGGGAGTCGCAGCTTCGGGAGGCTATATATATAGAGGCAGCTCGGTACAGCATCGATCCGGATTTGGTTTTTGCCTTAGTTTGGCAGGAGTCTCGTTGGAATTTGAGGGCGGTATCGCCTAAAAAGGCGAGAGGTCCAATGCAATTGATGCCTGGAACGGCGGCAAGATTTGGAGTGCGCGATCCGCACGATCCTAAAGAGGCGGCTCGGGGCGGGGTTGCATACTTGGTTTGGTTGTTGGATCGGTTTGGAGGGGATGTTTCGTTGGCTCTCGCAAGTTACAATTCCGGCGAATTTGCTGTCGATGCTTATCGGAGTGGTAAACCGATCATGCTGCGAGGAGGAAAAGTAATAAACCCTCGTGGGATAAGGACGAATGGCATTCCGCCATATCCGGAAACTGAGAATTACGTGCGTCGTATAGCTGAGCGGTATCGTCAAATACGCGCTGAGCGTGAGGCTTCCACCTTTGTGCGGTAAAGGATCACTTAGATGTCAACTTCTGCAGTGGCTGCTAGTTTAAGGGAACGTGACGAGACTCTTGACTGGACGGAGTACCCGAACGGTGTTCCAATTTTAGTGGTTGATGACGACGCCGAAGTGCGGACCATGATTGGGCGCTGTTTGCGAAAGTTTAAGGTTGAGATTGTTCACGCTGGGACTTTGACACAAGCGCGGCGACTGCTCAGTAAAAAACGACAGCAGTTTTCGTTTCTATTTTTGGACAAGTGTTTGCCTGACGGAGACGGGTTAGAGTTCTGGCAGGAGATAAGAAATACTCGTCCGGAGTTGCCCTGCGTCATCATAACGGCCCAGGGCAGCGGGGTCGAAGCACATTTTGCTCTTGAGACTGGTGTATTTGATTATCTTGCGAAGCCGATTGCTATAAGCAAGATCAGATCTATCGTAACAAAGCGTTATCCTGGTCTGTTGAGGAGTGGGGATGAATCGGTTGTAGTTGGTCCAGTGATTGATGGAACAGATTGCGTGATTGAGGATGATAGAAAGGTGAAGTTCATTGCTCATAGTTCTGCAATGATTTCTGTGAGCACTGATGTCACTCGAATCGCGAAGATTGAGAACGCGCCAGTGTTGATTACAGGTGAGACTGGTTCGGGAAAAGAGGTTGTTGCGCGCTTAATTCATGAGAGGAGTGCGCGAGCTAGCCAACGATTCGTGGCTGTGAATTGTGGGGCGGTGCCAGCGGAGTTGATCGAATCGAGTTTTTTTGGTCATCTCAAAGGATCTTTTACCGGAGCGCATACTGACCGAAAAGGTTTTTTTGAGGAAGCGGATGGTGGGACGATCTTTCTTGATGAGATCGCTGAGACGACACCATTGTTTCAGGTGAAGCTTCTGCGCGTATTACAGGAGGGCTGTATTACACGTCTCGGTTCTACTGAAGAAATCAAACTTGATGTTCGCGTTATTGCGGCGACTAACCGCGATGTGAGGGACGTTGGTTCATCGGGTCTCCGCACGGATCTGTATTATCGCCTAATGGGGAGTGAGATATTTCTCCCTCCGCTAAAGGATCGGCCAGAAGATATTATTCCGTTGGCGTTTGATTTTGCTTTGCGAGTTGCGCGCAAATTGAGAAAGAAGGTGTGGTTTTCGGCTGGCGTTATCGAGGCGCTCAAAGCGTATCCGTGGCCAGGAAATGTGAGAGAGTTGTCGCGCGTAATTACGGCGGCGGTGGGGCGGACGGTTGATGGTGCCGAAAGCGTTATTCTAGTTAGCGACCTGCCAGACTGTATTCGTATCAATGTTGGTGATTTGGAGCCAAATGAAGTTCCTTTAATTGGTATCTCGAAAGATTTTAAGACGTTGGAGGCAGTGGAGGAAGAGCATATTCTAAGGGTATTGCGAGCGTATGGGGGAAACATGTCGAAGGCAGCGAGGGTTTTGGGACGTGAACCGACGCAATTTGGGAAATTGTGTCGAACGAAGGGCTGGCGCGTTGAAATAGACGAGTTAACTGAGGCTGACGAATAGTAAGGGACAGAACGCTGGACGAATGGTTGGCCGGTTGCGCTGGAAAGAGGCGTGCTGGCTTTTTGTTTTGAGGCCCAAATGGTTAAAAACAGGTGCGATGGCGGGCTCTCAGAGGCGTTTTTAAGGTTCGGTAAAGGTGATGGGTAGGGTTTTTTGAAAGTGTTTGAATCAGTGAAAGTGTCGAGCGATTAGAACTGTTGATAGTCCATTTGGGAGCGCACGATGTATGAATTGGAACTAATCGAGTCAGCTAGGGATTGGGAGGGTTTTGAAGTCGAGCTGCGATCAGAGGACGCGGTTAAATGCTTTTATCGATCGCTGTGCGACTCGAGGAGTGCGACGGCTTTGCAGTTTGTGCAATGCGGAGATGCGTTTCGTTCCATTGCGTTGTTGGATGAAGCATTGAAGTGCTATGGGGAAGGGATCGCCAGAGATGGTGTTTGTTTGGATGCTTATATAAAGCGCGGGGAATTATTGTTTGAGCTGGCTGTTGGTGGCGGGAGTGATGAAGAGATACTTCGGTTCGGACGGAGATCTGCGGATGACTTTCGCAAGGGCTTGGTGTTGTCGATGGGTGCGAACGAGGTTGTTTGGCGATTAGGGATCGTACTCTTATTGGTCGACGATGCTGGGGGTGCTCAGGGGCTGGCGGGTAATGTGCTGATAAAAGGGAAGGCATTAACGGAGTCGGTGCGCTGTGATTTTTTATATCTGGTGGGATTAGCAAGACTATTTAGCGGTGACAATCTTGGCGCTGATGAAGTGTTTGAAGAGCTATTGGGGTTCGAGTGTGGCGTCGAGAGTGGTTGGTTTGGGAAACTCGTTTATTGTTTGGCCCTGTCGGATGGTGCTCAAGCGGAACTGATATTGGCGCAACTTAAGTTGAGAGATGCTGTTTTGTGGGAAGCAGGCTTACGTTTGCAGAGATCGGGTTGTAGTCGTTTCGTTTGTGTGGCAAAAGCGTTGTTAGATGTGGGCAACGCAGTTGTAAGAAGAACGCACGGCAAATTGAGAAGATGATAGGCGGTGGACCAGCGACAACAATAACCATCAAGAAGGAGTAGCAGGTGCAAATAAACACGGATGAGTTAGCAGACAATCTCTGTATCGCGTATCTCGCAGCACAACTTGACATCACGATCGCTACGGCCGCTAAACAATACAAGAGTCTGGGTACAACTGGTACGTATTGGAAATCGATGGCCCAATATCTCTACCAAGAGAATGAAGCGCAACTCTTCGAAGCTAGAGAAGCTCAAGGGGAAACGCTTCCACTAACAGACCCACTCCCTCTTTATTTACGTCTGGCCTGGAAAGCCACACTCGATAATGTGACCATGCAAACCGCGCAAAAGCGTTATGGTAAAGACCCTATCGGTCCCTTCTGGGTCAGCATCGCAAAAAGCACTGTTACCGATTTAAATCCAACTGAGCATGACAGCATTAACGACGATGGTGACGAAGTTGTCATTTACGATCGGCGGCCATTCACTCCCTGGATCATAGAAGTCATAAAAGACGAGGATGGTTTGTGGGAAGAATATGAAGCGGTCTACCGAACCACTATGCGCGATGGGCGCGAGTGCGAGCAATTCACCATCCTTGAAACGGATTCAGACTACGCTCCTGTTCAGATCCAGATTTTCAAAAACGATGAAGTCAATGTATGCGCGTTTGAAGCAGCATTCGTCACTATCAAACGAAGGCCCAAACGGATCATCTCCATCCGCTTCCTATTAGACGAAGATCGGCAGGCAACAGAGCTGATCGCAGAAGAAGCCTCAATGAATCAAATGGTGCTCAAGCTTATGGAAGAGAGGGCGGCCCAGGGCCAGCCCGAAGGTCGATTGGCGAACGAGTGGGTAAGATTCAGCAGCACGATTGAAGGAGAACAGGACGAACAGCTTGCAAACGATCCTTTCCTGCGCGCCTGCTTTTATTCAGGCGCCTTCGCCTTAAGTAAACTAAACTTCGATCTAGCACGAGAATCTCCCGATGAGGATGCATATCAAAATGCTATGAACGGAGTGCTCGCCGAGCTTAATGAATTTACCGACGCATTTGCCATCAACAGAGACACAGTCAATCCCTTAGATCCGATTCATCGCTCTGCAGGAATAGAAAATGCCGCACCAGGCGAAAGGGTAACTCCCAAGCCGATCACCAAAAAAGAACTCGAATCCATTATCAACAATCCACGTTTCGAACCGCTGGCCGACAACTTATTCATTGCTTACGTTGCGGACAGGAATGCCAGCTCTATTGAAGAAGCGGAAGAACTTTTTGGCGTTCTCCTGTCTCACCGCGAGGAAAATCGCCTCGGTGAATTTTGGTACAGTTTGGCAGCAATGGTTGAGCAGCAAATGCGAATGCATGCCACGGGTGAAAAGCTTGTAAGCCTACACGAAGATAGATTGGACATCTACGAGGAGAGTGACCCACTGCCGCGCTATCTTCTCGCCGCCTACACAGCCTTCGAACAGAGCATCAGCCTCCCAGAATATTCCCAGCTAATTGGAGGAATAAATACACAAGATGAAATTGGCAATTATTGGCGGTGGGTCGCACAAAAAATACGACGTGAGTTTGATTTCCTAGACGCCGATCAGCGACTCGACAGCGATGCGGATCTGGATCATTAAATTCAATATGAACAATGGCGAACAATTATCTCGAACAACTTGTTGCTGAGTGGTATGAATATCAAGGGTACTTCATTCGCCGTAATGTTAACGTTGGCAAACTTAAAAGGGGTGGGTATGAAGCCGAATTGGATGTCGTGGGCTTTCATCCGTCGAAGAATCATTTGGTCCACCTAGAGCCATCTGTTGATACAGTGTCGTGGACAGAACGGGAAAAAAGGTTCGGTAAGAAATTCGAAGCGGGTCGAAAATACATTCCAACCTTGTTTGAAGGCTTCAATCTGCCAGAAGAGATCGAACAGATAGCGGTGTTCGCGTATGCCAGTAAAAAGAATCATGCTTCTATCGGTGGAGGTCGAATTGTCTTAATGACGGATCTCCTGAAGGACATCTTTACTGACTTAAAAACGCGGAGCATTCTTACAAACTCAATCCCAGAACAGTTACCGATCCTTAGAACGCTCCAGATCATTGCACACTACGGAAAGGAGTTCTGCCCGATATTATGTTGACCGGATCTGACATGATCTTGTTGGTATTCAGGGTGAGCTTCCAAGATATGAAGTAGGTTTTGGCAGAGACGATCGGCTTAATCTCACAAGTAGTGAGCCAGATGTCAAAGTCTTAGACTTGCCGGATGACGGCCAGAGCCGTCGTCAAAACAAGCACCAAAAAATATTTGTGCCAGAGTGGAAGTTTGGGTCCTGTCGCGCGTCATTTGAATGTGAGGGGGACAAGTGACTTGAAATGAGCACACACCTATCTAGATCACAACTGGAACGGTTTACCGTTGGTGCCATAGAAGATGATGAACTGGTATCAGTCGCATCGCATGTGGCGGATTGCGACAGTTGCCATGATGCTTTTGTGGAGAAACTAAGACGTCGAGTTGGCGCTGGACCATTTACGTTTAGTCTCGAGCCCGAGTTCTGCTTCCGTCATGACCATTTGCAGTTTGAGGACCTGGTGAGTATAGCCGACGAAACGGTGGATGATGAGCTAAAGGAGATATTCACTATTCACTTGAAAACATGCAGAGGGTGCCGCGAGGATCTTAGTAGCTTCCTTGCTTTTCGGAAGCTGGAGAATGAGACAGAGGATAACGGCTGATCACGTCAAGTGAGGATGCGTTTGTCGTTGTCCTCTGAGCCTGCTTTTAGTTGGCTTTTGGGGTTGCGTTTGTTGATTCTTTGTAGTTGCTTGAACAGCCACTGAGAAGTATGAAAAGCCTCGATCGTAGTGGGTGTGATAATTACCGCGCCGCCGCTGTAAGCATCTAAACATGGCTTACTACAAGTGTTTGCCCATTCAAAGCTTACTGGCTCCTTAATGGCAAACTTGTGGAGTAGATGTTGCACAAACTGGCAAGCGGCATCCAGGCCGTCATCGTCTGAGTGAATCCAGATGCCTGAGTTCTGCTTAACTGTCTCGAAACGCCAGTCATCCAGTGAATCCAGGAGTTCTTTGGGAAAGTCCAGTGTGCCGGTTCGGCGGTCGTCATCGGACACAAAGCGAAGAGTGTCTGTTATCGCCACGACGTTCATCGCGTACTCGATTGCTTGCTCGTCGGGTAGGTCCAAAACAAAGCTGAACGACGTATAGTAATCTGGCATTGTCTCCTCAGATATCTGTTTCTTGAAGGTGTTGACCTCGCGGGTGAGGTTGTCTTAAACAGGCTAAACTCCGTTGAGAGTTTCTTGGTGTAATGCAGAATTCGCGAAGTGGCGCATGTAATCATCAAGCGTGCTTGCACCTTGGCGTCTAGCTTCTTCTCTTTCTTGCTGGTATTCGTCTTCTGAGTCACCCCAAAAGACACGGGCTGCGAGTTCAACAACTGCTCGTGTGGTGCGATAGTGTTTCATCCGAGCTAGAACTAATTGCTCATAGGTCACTTTTCTTTCCTCCTCTGACGCCGCAGAGAGCAATCGCCGACATAGCGAAGGGTTAGGTGCTCGCGGGTTGGCGCGAGCACCTCTGATCATGTCTCTCGGAATAAAGGCGAGCAGTGTCCCTTGTGCCGGCAGCGCGTTTGGGAAGTGCTCGGGTTGGCGGGAACAAAAACTCATTTTGTGCCAACCGCTATTAAATTTTGGGTGGCGTTACGAGCGCTGGGACTTGCTTGATTTGGAATTTCAGGTGGGCCGTTATAAGGTACAAGCACATCTCTTGCGAAACGTGGGTGATGCGCTACGTGCCTAGTAGGTGGAAGAGTTTCTGAGACAGCAGGGACGCGGATCAGTAGGAATCACGCGTGAATGACGCCAGATTCCGAGCTAGTGTCAAACGCATTCGAGCAAGGCGGTCTTTGTGAAAGAGGATATCTTAGAACAACTGGTTGACGATTACCTTCAGAGTCAGGGATATTTCACCCGCCACAACATTAAATTTAGACCGCGACCGGATCACCCTGATTACCTCCGCGATAAGGATTCCAATCATAGCGATGTCGATGTAATTGGCTTTCACCCTCACCGGGAGGGCTACGACAGAGTCTGGGCAGTAAGCTGTAAGAGTTGGCAGAGCGGCTTTCGCGTAGAGACGAAACTGGCGGAGCTGATCGAGAACAAGAAGGTATCTGGAAGAGAGGCTTGGCAATTCTTTCGGGAGTTAATGAAGCCGAAATGGTCCGAAGCATTCGTCGACGCTGTCGAGCAGGCCACTGGGACGCGAAGATTTACTTATGTGCTCGCTGTAACCGCAATCATAGGTGACCCGCAGTTATGGGAAACTCATGAGCCCTTTGTTGAGGCGATGCAAGGCAATCCCATCCGCATGATAGATCTCACCGAGATGCTGAATCATATTCAGGAGTCGAGCACGACGACCGTCGCTTCATCGGACATAGGTCGCGTCCTGCAGTTAATGAGGGCTGCACAGAAAGGGAAGAAAGCTTTAGTGGCTGAAGTAGAATCGCAAGGTGAAGACTAACAGGGTGGGTGTTCTGAGCACGTCGGCTCACAGGGTTGAATTCATACGGCGGTTGGGAAAGTGGTTGTCACTTTATATGTCGACTGAACTGCAAGCACTGGAGGGGGGATCTGGAGTTCTTCGTTAGCCATTCACCATTGCCCTCTTGTTCAAAATGTTGCGTGCCTTATCGAGTGTTTCCTGATCCAGATTGTAATAACGGAAGGTCATGTCAATGCTACTGTGCCCTAACAAACGTGCGAGCGCAGGCATCGGCATACCGTTGTTCGCCATTTCAGTGGCGAAAGCATGACGCACAGAGTAGAACATTCGGGTGCCTTTTGGAACATTCGCTTCGGCGTATGCCGCAGTCCACAGTCTACGCAGGTTGATCTTTGCCTCCTCAAACACAAGTGCCTCAGGATGGTTATTCTTACGTTGGAGTTGCAGCTTTAGTAATTCTTTCTTCAATCGAGCTGTCATTGGCACCGGCCACTGTTTCTTGATTTTACCTTTGCCTTTGTATGCGGTGACTATGATTAGTTCTAATTCAAAATTAATATCTTTCCAGCACAGGCTATTTAGCAAGCTGCCCTTACGAACGCCCGTATCCATCACCGCTATAAAAATTGGTAATGTATGTCGGCGTTCGGGAGTATCAAGGGCTCGAAGCACTCGCTGCGCTTCTGCTTCTGACATTGCACGAGTAGCGACCTCTGACGGTGTTTCAGCGTTAGTTTGAATCAGGTCAGGCCTGCCTTTGAACGGATTCTCGTTGAGCCATTTCTTCTGTATCGCGATGTTGAAAAGAGCTCGGGCGGTCGACAACTGACGATGGACTGTTGAAAGCTCGACTCTGCTCCACCCCTTAAGACCGCCGATACGAACGACTTTGTATTTTTCCAATAAGTCTCCATCGATCTTTTTTATATCCTTGTCGCCAAAGAAGCGGACCAATTGATTGAGTACGCTCTTAGCCGCTGTGAAGCCTCGTAAACCGGATACAACTGCACCGTTCTTATCATAAGTTGGTTTGGCGTAACGCGTGGACTTTGCGTAGTCAACTAGTTGCCGAAAAGTTACCTTACCGGCCACCAATTGCGCCGGTCCTTTTTCAACGAGCTCACTTTCAAGCTGCGCCAGTTTGGTTCTGGCTTCCGACTTGCTGTCACAAGTGCGAAGGAGTTCGTGTCTGCCATTATCATCTTGGTACCGAATACGAGCGCAGTACTTGCCTCTGGCCTTGCGAATGCTGCGGCTGAGTATCTTCATCGGGCACCTGCACTCACTTCGCAGCACCTTATGAGATAGGCCAGTTGACTCACTGCGAGAAACAGCTTCAACTTATCCAAAATTTTGGCGATTTCTGTATGGGTGTTCAACATAAATCCTCGCCGTCTGGTCCATAGACCAAATGTAAGTGTACCCCTTTGGCGTACCCCTTTTCTACGTGATTCACAGGACATCGAGTGACACTGCGTGACACTCAGGGACACAAAAAACAGGCGAGTTTATTGAGTATTTTTGAGTTTATTAGGAAAAGAGAGGCGCGTTGAATGCTTTGGCAAGGCGATGCTCTACCACTGAGCTACTCCCGCTTTGAGCAGCGTCGATTCTAATGATTCAACTCGTGTTGTCAAGCGAGCGCAGATATTCGCGGCCGTATTTGTAGGGGCGGCACTCCGTGGCCGCCCCAACATTCGTTTGAGCGCCGCTCAGGATCGCGCAGGTGAGCGCTGGCAAGCAGTTGACCCCTCGCGCATACGTCGATTTATCACGAAACACAGCGGGCACAAGAGTTGCCATCGTCAACGACGGCCATGAGCGCCTCCGTCGTCAATCTACCTGCGTCAGGCTGGATCATCAGCCGGCGCAACGATCTGTTTTTCTTCATCGGCAGCGCGCTCTTCGGCTATCTCCTGATCGCTCTCGCGACCGCCCGCAACGGATTGCCGCCAGCGTTTCTCCTGCTGTACGCGTTCGCCATTGATGGTCCTCATGTCTTTTCAACTCTCACGCGCACGCTCCTGGATGGACAAGAGAGAAGTCGACTCCGCACTCTTTGGCTAATCGGATTTCCCGCGTGCATAACCGGAATTGCTGTACTGGCGATCGTCCTGGGCGCTAATGCTTCGTTTATCGTCGTGGCGTGTTTGAGTCATTATCACTTAACCAAGCAGCACATGGGATTTGTGATGCTCTACAAGCGCAAGGCTGGAGAAAGGGATGACTACAAGCTTGATAAGTATTTTACGATCGGATCTTTAATGCTTCCGCTCGCCGTCTATCTATCGGCTCTACTCCACTTGAATGTACCGCTCGTCGCATTTCTGATTCCAGGGTTAGTCCTGGTTGCGCTGTACGCGCGTCATCAGTTTCACAAACAGTCGGTCAATAAACCCAAACTATTACTACTCGCAGCGTTCATTCCGTTGCAGTGGTTCACCTGGTCGTATGCAGCCGGCGAGCCGGGCTCGGTTATGCGGCTTGCGGTGGCTGGCGTGGCCATGAACGTGGGCCATAGTTTGCAGTATCTTCGTTTGATGTACTTTCACAACCATAACCGCTACGCCAACGGACCCACACTGCTTCGGATCATCAACAAGAGCGCGGTTTACTTTTTAACTTTAGCGATACTTCTTGCGCTGCCGAATTTCCTATCAACCCAGATTCCCAATTTTTACCTCTCCGCATTCGTCGTCGGGATGCTGCTGTTTCACTTCATCGTCGATGCGCGCATCTGGCGCGTGCGCGGCGATAAAGAACTCGCGCAAGCACTCAAACTCTAAGCCCGGTTGACAAGCGCCACCAAGTCGAATAAGTTGCGAAACGCTTCGACTTTCTGAAGCATTCCACAAAATTTTGGATTGCCGGTCGCGGAGGAGCCTACCATGAGAGCACACAACGGATTCCGTCTTGCATTACTCGCGTTTGCCGCGCTGCTGCTGTTTGCCGCCGCCGGCGTTGCGCAAGAGGGTTACAAAAAGCCGCCGAAGGAAGTGCTCGACATTCTGAACGCGCCCGTCACGCCGAATGCTTCCGTAAGCCCGGCGCGCGACAACGTCCTCCTGCTGACCGGGCTCCGTTATCCGCCGCTCGCGGATCTGGCTCAACCGATGCTGCGTCTCGCCGGACGTCGCATCAATCCTGCGTCAAACTCGCCGCATCGTTTTCAGTATTCGGTCGCTATGACTCTGAAGCGAGTTGCAGACGGCTCCGAGATGAAGATCGACGTACCGCCCGGCGCGAAGATTAACGACCTCGAGTGGAGCGATGATGGAAAACACTTCGCTTTTTTGAATACGACCCGGAATCGGGTCGAGCTCTGGGTCGGCGACGCGGCTACCGGAAAGATTCACAACCTCAAAGCGATGACTGTCAATTCGGTAATCGGTAATCCGCTGAGCTGGATGCCTGACAATCGCACGCTGCTGGTCCAACTCGTACCGACAACGCGCGGCGCGGCGCCTGCCGAACCGGCCGTGCCGACCGAGCCGATCACGCAGGAGAGCTCGGGCCGGCCTGGTCCAGTCAGAACCTACGAAGATCTGCTGAAGACTCCGTACGACGAGCGTCTGTTCGAGTATTACGCGACTTCAAGCTTGGCCCTCGTCGACTCCGCTGCCGGAACCTCGCGCGTAATCGGCGAGCCGGGGATCTTTCAATCTGTTGACGCGTCGCCCGATGGCGAGCACGTGCTGGTCACACGTCTACACAAACCGTTTTCATACCTGTTTCCCGATACGGAGTTTCCGAAAGAGATCGAAGTGTGGGACACGAAAGGCAAACTCGTCTACAAAGTCGCGAGCCTGCCGCTCGAGGACCAGGTGCCGATCGACGGCGTGATTACCGGACCACGTGCGGTTCGCTGGCGGCCTGACGAACCGGCCACGCTCGTTTGGGTCAAAGCTTTGGACAACGGCGATCCGAAGAAAAAGGTGGCCCACCGCGACAGTATCCTGATGCTCAAAGCGCCGTTCAAAGGTCCGCCGACCGAGTTGTTTGAGACCGAGAATCGTTTTTCAAATATGAACTGGGGCGAGCGCGACGGGCTCGTGTTGATTTCCGACTACGAACGCAACAAGCGCTGGACACGTACGTTCATCCTCAACGCCAACAAGCCGGACGTGGCGCCGAAAATGATCTGGAGCCGGAATCAACAGGATCGCTACAACGATCCGGGCACCCCGGTGATGCGCCGGGGGACTGAACGAATGATGCTGCAAAACGGCGACTCGATTTATCTCACCGGCAACGGTGCTTCGCCGGAAGGCGATCGTCCGTTCCTCGATCGTTTCAATTTGCAAACGCTCAAGTCGGAACGCATTTTCCGCAGCGATGCAAACAGTTATGAAACCGTCGTGGCTTTGTTGACCGACGACGGCAGCAAGTTCATCACGCGTCGCGAGTCGTCCACGGAAGCGCCGAATTATTACGTGCTCAGCACCAACGGCGGCGACCCGCGCGCGCTCACGCAGTTTCCCGATCCGACGCCGCAGTTGCGCGGCATCAAAAAGCAGCTCGTAACTTACAAGCGCGCCGACGGCGTGCAGTGTTCGTTCACGCTCTACCTGCCGCCCAACTACAAAGAAGGCACGCGTCTGCCGACCGTTCTTTGGGCGTACCCGCTCGAGTTCAACGATGCGAACACAGCGGGACAGATCACGGGTTCAACGCAACGCGCCACCTCGATCATTGGTCCATCGCACCTGTTCTTCCTGCTGGAAGGCTACGCTGTGCTCGATAACGCGACGATGCCGGTGGTCGGCAGTCCCGAAACCGTTAACAACACGTACATCGAACAGATCGTGATGAGCGCGAAAGCTGCGATCGACAAGGCGACGGAAATGGGCGTGACTGATCCGGAGCGCGTCGGTGTCGGCGGTCACAGCTACGGCGCGTTCATGACGGTGAACCTGTTGGCCCACAGCGATCTGTTCCGTGCGGGCATCGCGCGGAGTGGTGCTTACAACCGGACGTTGACGCCGTTTGGTTTTCAAAACGAGCGGCGTACGTTGTGGGAGGCGCCCGAGCTTTACCTGAAAGTCTCGCCGTTCATGTTTGCGAACAAGATCAACGAGCCGTTGCTGATGACGCACGGCGAGGCTGACGACAACACGGGGACGTTTCCGATCCAGTCGGAACGAATGTACCAGGCGTTGAAGGGAAGTGGGGCAACTGTGCGTTTGGTGATGTTGCCGCACGAGGCGCACGGTTATGCAGGGCGCGAGAGTATCGAGCACGTGCTTTACGAGATGATCAGTTGGTTTGACAAGTACGTGAAGAATGCGCCACCGCGAACGAGGCAAACAGACACGCAGAATTAGCAAGGAGCTTGTATTCGAAGCGACGGGCGGCCACGGAGGGCCGCCCCTACAGTCTTCCAAGTAGGACGACCCGCTTGGATGATTGTAGGGGCGGCCCTCTGTGGCCGCCCGTTCTTTTGCCTTGCGTCAATCGAAGAAATTTGTGCTCCAACGGCGCTTGCGTAGTGACTGCTCGGTCCAGAAGTTTC
>JADMIO011020029.1_pt1 | contig 31157 bp, 28 predicted proteins | sample 8958161 | NCBI WGS metagenome assembly JADMIO01 (sample SAMN16585339, study PRJNA669376) | soil metagenome | isolation source: Crop rotation soil | place: USA: Cullars Rotation, Alabama | collected 2011 | reverse complement strand
CGCGACAACTTGTCCACGTGGAATTCTAAGCTTAGGATCCCAATGTGCTGGAAAGTGCTGGCACTTGCGATCGCGGATGTGATGCTCGGCCGCGCCATCACCCAAGACAACGCCACGCGCGCAGGTGTGGACTGATAGCGCTTGGCCACCGCCGCGAGCGCATCTAGAATGCGCACGCCACGCTCGTTGAGATACTGCTTGATACCTCCGCCACGCGGACTCTTCGGGAGGTCCGCTTCGGCGCGATACTTGCCGGTGAGAAACCCGCGCGCCAATGAGAAATAGCTGAGCACGCTCAATCCGTGACGCACGCACAGCGGCTCGAGCTTCTCTTCGTAAGCGGTGCGGTCATAGAGGTTGTACAGCGGCTGCAGGCTCTGGTAGGCCGGCAGACCCTGCTTCTTGCTGACCTCGAGGGCCCGCTCGAGACGCTCGGCACTGTAATTCGATGCACCGATCGCGCGCACCTTACCCGCTCGAATAGCTTCAGCATACGTGGAGAGCGTCTCCTCAAAGGGCGTCTTGGGGTCGTCTTCATGCGACTGGTACAGATCGATGTAGTCGGTCTGCAATCGCTTGAGCGAATCGTCGAGCGCCTGCCGGATATACGCAGCAGACAGTCCCTTCTTGCCGGGCGCCATCTCCATGCCGACCTTGGTCGCGATAATGAGCTGCTTGCGGTTGCCACGAGCTTTCATCCATTTGCCGATAATCTCTTCCGATTCGCCGCCCTTGTGCCCCGGCGCCCACACTGAATAGACGTCAGCCGTATCGATGAAATTGCCGCCCGCGGCTACGTAGCCATCGAGCAGCTGAAAGGACGTCGCCTCATCTGCCGTCCAGCCGAATACATTGCCGCCGAGCGCCCAAGGCGAGACCTGCATGTCGGTGTTGCCAAGCTTTCGGTTTTGCACGTGTCCTCCGAATGTCTGAGCCGCGCCGAGCAACGCTCGCCGTGACCAAGTCGATCACGTATTCTACCGCCGAACCCTGCAGGGCCGTCGGCTCTGGATCGATCCGGCCCGCTATTCCTTGTACCAGACGATCTGCTGAGTCGTGGCGAGCAAGCGGTTGTCCTGGCCCCAGATTTCGCCTTGCTGATCGAAATAGCCCTGGCTGAAAATGTTGGCTCGTGCGACCGCAAGCACCGCATGGGTGCCTTGACGTGCGAGCGCAGCCGCATCGACATGAAAGTAGATGTTGAGCGAGACGGTGCCCACCGGTACGAGCTGCGGGCGCCGCAGAAAGATGCGCGGAAAGAAAGCGTCGCACACCGAAGCGAGCGAAGCGTAGTCGAGATCGCGCGGCTGAGCATCGCGTATCCATGAATACGTGAGGCTGTCTTCATTCTCGACCATCGCGTTGCCGCGTACATAGCGCATCTCGTACATCGCCGGCCAGCGCAGGTTTGGGAACGGCAGAGATTGCTCGGAGGCTTGCAAGTGCCGGACGTCCGGGGGCACCGCTTCGGTCAGATTCCATGTGGATCGACGCACGGCGAAAACCGAGACGGCGCTCGCGTACGGCGCCGGATCGTCTCCTTGCATGAGCTGCAGGGCCCAATGCTGTGTAGTGCGGGTGGACCGCAGCGGTCGCGCCGTCACGGTGAACGGCCCCCTCTCGATCGGTGCGGCGTAGTTGATCGTCAAAGTCAACGGATCGCCGATCCGCTCGGGACTCTTCAATATCGCGTTCAGCAACGCTGCCCCTGTGACTCCGCCATACGGGCTCACGAAATTCCAATAGTGCTCGCTGGTATGTCCGCGCCAGAGGCCGGCGCTGATCGGCTCGAGGTCGATCGCTTGATCGAAAGGGTGCATGGTTTGGGTGGGAAGAAATCGATGAATGAGTGAATGCGTGAAGGCTAGAGACTTCGGTTGTATGGTAGTTTACGGCCGCGCAAGAGCTTAGCTTAATACCGTGTCTTGCGCGCCTCGTCACCGTCGCCGCCTTCACGCACGCAGCCATTCACCCATTCACCGTTCATCCCTCGACTCTGCTACTTCCGTTAGAATCCAAGCAATGGTCGTCTTCGTTCTCCAGCGCCTCGCACAGGCACTGCTCGTGATGCTCGCGGTCGGGTTGATCGCGTTCGCGTTGTTTCGCTTCGTCGGCGATCCCGTCATGTTCATGTTGGGCCAGGACGCCACGCCTGAGGATCGCGCTCGCATGACTCATGACCTCGGTCTCGACCGGCCGTTCTACGTGCAGTACGCGACTTTCATGCGCCACGCCGCACAGGGAGAGTTCGGATTTTCGCTGCGCCAGCTGCGGCCGGTGTCCGCGCTGATCAAAGAACGTCTGCCGGCCACCCTCGAGCTGTCCCTCGTCGCCGCACTGATCGCACTGGCAGCGGGCATTCCGATGGGCGTCTATACCGCTTTGCATCCGCGCTCGATTGCATCGCAAATCATGCTTGCAGGCTCTCTGCTCGGCGTGTCTCTGCCGACGTTTCTGATCGGGATCCTGCTGATTCTGGTGTTCGCCGTCACACTGGGATGGCTGCCCTCGTTCGGCCGTGGACAGACCGTCGCGCTGGGCTGGTGGACGACCGGCTTGCTCACCGCCTCCGGACTCAAGGCACTCGTGCTGCCAGCGTTCACGCTGGCCATTTTTCAAATGACGCTGATCATGCGGCTGGTGCGCTCGGAGATGTTGGAGGTGCTGCGGACCGACTACATCAAATTCGCGCGCGCCCGCGGCTTGAGCAATCGCAGCGTCAACTTCGGTCACGCGCTCAAGAACACCTTGGGACCGGTGATCACCATCACCGGCCTGCAGCTGGGCTCGATCATCGCTTTTGCGATCATCACCGAGACCGTGTTCCAGTGGCCCGGCATGGGCCTGCTCTTCATTCAGTCGGTAACCTTCGCCGATGTTCCGGTGATGGCCGCTTATCTGTGTTTGATCGCGTTGTTCTTCGTCGTCATCAACCTCGTGGTCGACCTGCTCTACTATGCAGTCGACCCGCGCCTGCGGCTCGACCGCGCAGCCGCCGCTCATTAGAGAATGTCATGGCCAATCCCGTCGACCACATCCGCCGCTTCCATACCGATCTCATCGCTTTCCGTCGCGACATGCATGCCCATCCGGAGCTCGCTTTCCAGGAAGCCCGCACATCCGACCGTGTCGCGGACCAGCTCGCAAGCTGGGGCATCGAGGTGCACCGGGGGCTGGCGGGAACCGGTCTGGTAGGTGTCATCCGCGGCGAGAGGAATGGCACGCGCAGTGTCGGCTTGCGCGCCGATATGGACTGCTTGCCGATGCAGGAGACCGCGGAGCGAGCGCACCGCTCGCAGAACGCCGGGCGCATGCACGCCTGCGGACACGACGGCCACACCACCATGCTGCTCGGTGCGGCGCGCTACCTCAGCGAGACACGTGCATTCGCGGGCACTGCACACGTCATCTTTCAGCCGGCTGAGGAGCACGGCGGAGGCGGCAATGTGATGGTGCGTGAAGGTTTGTTCGAGCGCTTTCCGATGGATCAGATCTACGCGCTGCATAATTGGCCAAGCCTCGCGCCGGGCAAGATCGCGGTGCGCCCCGGACCCGTGCTCGCGGCCACCGATGAGATTCGCATCGCGATCAACGGGCGCGGCGGGCATGCAGCGCTGCCGCATCTCTCAGTGGATCCAGTCGTCGTCGCAGCGCATGTCATCACGGCGCTGCAGACCATCGTGAGCCGCAACGTGAGCCCGCTCGACGCGATCGTCATCAGCATGTGCTCGATGCAGACCAGTCAAGTGGGCGCCTTCAACATTATTCCGGACACGGTGGAGCTGATCGGCACGGTGCGCACTTTTCGCGAAGCCACGCAGGAAATGGCGGAGCGACGAATCCGCGAGATCGCGACCGCGGTGGCCACCGGCCTGGGCGGCAGCGCGCAGGTCGAATACATCCGCGGCTATCCTGCCACGGTCAACACGCCGCGCGAAGCGGAGTTTGCCGCCACTGTGGGAGAGCGCATCTTCGGCCGCGACAACGTCGTGCGTGAGTTCGATCCGACCATGGGCGGCGAAGATTTCTCGTACATGCTGCAGGTGCGGCCCGGCGCGTATGTGCTGCTCGGACAAGGCGGCGGCGATACCGGCTGCTACCTGCACAATCCGACTTACGACTTCAACGACGACGTGATTCCGCTCGGTGCAGGCTATCTCGCTGCGCTGGCCGAAGCGGCTCTCGCCTGACAGGAGAACGGGATGCAACGCGCGCTCTTCATCCTCGCGCTGGCCTGCTTTGCCGGCTCAGCACCGGCCAAGACCTTCCGCTTCGCCGATCAGGGCGACGTACTGTCGATGGATCCGTACATGTTCAACGAAGCGCTGCTGCTCAGCTTCGACGGAAACATGTACGAGCCGCTCGTAGGGCGTGACCAGAAGCTCCAGCTCACCGGGAACCTGGCGACCGAGTGGAAGCAGACCTCGCCCACCGTGTGGCGTTTCAAGCTCAGGCAGAACGTCAAGTTCCACGATGGCACGCCGTTCACGGCCGATGACGTCGTGTTCTCACTGCAGCGCGCGCGCAGCGAGGCCTCCGATGTAAAAACCAAGATCGCCCAGATCAAAGAGATCCTCAAAGTCGATGCACATACCATCGACATCGTGACGCTGCAGCCTTTTCCCATCCTGCCGAGCGCAATCTCCACCTGGTACATCGTCTCCAAAGCGTGGTGTGAAAAGAACAACGCAGCGCAACCCGTCGACGTACGCAAAGGCACGGAAAACTACGCGAGCAATCACGCCAACGGCACCGGACCTTTCATGCTGAAGTCACGTGAACCGGGCGTGCGCACCGTGCTCGTTCCCTATGCCAATTGGTGGGGCAAGGCTGAGCACAACGTGACCGAAGCGATATTCACGCCGATCGGCAATGCCGCGACGCGGGTCGCCGCGCTGATCTCCGGCGAAATCGACATGATGGAGCCGGTGCCGCTGCAGGACATCGCCCGCATCGAAGCCAATGCCGAGCTCAAGGTGCTGCATGGAATGGAGGCGCGCACCATTTTTCTGGGCATGGATCAGAAGCGCGATGAGCTGCTGCTCTCCAATGTCAAAGGCAAGAATCCGTTCAAGGATAAGCGCGTGCGGCAGGCCTTCTACCAGGCGATTGACATCGACGCGATCAAGACGCGGATCATGCGCGGCACTTCGACGCCGACCGCGCTGATGGTGGCCCCTGTCGTCGACGGCTTCGTGCCTGAGCTGAACAAGCGCCTGCCCTACAGCCCTGAAGCCGCGAAGAAGCTGCTTGCCGAGGCCGGCTACGCGAGCGGCTTCGAAGTCGGAATGAATTGCCCCAATGACCGTTACGTCAACGACGGCGAGATCTGTCAGGCGGTGGCGGGGATGCTCGCGCGCATCGGCGTCAAAGTCAATTTGATGGCCGAGACCAAGGCGATCTTCTTTCCCAAAGCCCTGCGTCGCGACACTTCGTTCTACATGCTGGGCTGGACGCCGGACTCGCTCGACAGTCACAACGCGCTGTTCGCGCTGATGGCCACGCCCGGAGAGAGCGGACAGGGGCAATTCAACCTCGGCAGCTACTCCAATCCGCGCCTGGACGATCTGACGCAGAAAATCGCCTCAGAGAACAATCGCACCAAGCGCCAGGCCATGATCGCCGAAGCTTTCAAGATCCACGCCGACGATATCGGACATCTGCCGCTGCATCAGCAGCCGCTGGTGTGGGGGATGAAGAAGAATATCGACGCGGTGCTGCTGGCGAATAATTTTAATTACTTGAAGTGGGTAGTGATCAAGTGAGGCGTGATGCGTTGATGGCGAAGGGGCGTGGTGAATAGCACTCAGGAACCTCGCGTCGCGACGGACGAATCGGCGGAGCGGATTGACGCCTCCCGCCTCGCGCCTCACGCTTCGCCGCCCGTCATTGACGCCTCACGCGTCTCCGCTGACGCCCCACTTCCACCGCGCGGCGCTATAGCGCGCACTTGGGACTCAGACCTCGCCTACAGCTTCCGCCGCTCACCGGTCACGATCGTCGCAGCCATTCTCGTGGCCCTGTGCATCGGCGGTGCTTTGCTCGCGCCTTGGGTTGCGCCTCACGATCCGTTTGATCTCGCTGCCTTCGATTTGCTCGATGCCTTCACGAGGCCGGCGTGGCAAAGCGGTGGTAAGGCCACGTACCTGCTCGGCACCGACAATCAGGGACGCGACGTGCTGTCCGCTATTCTGTACGGCGCGCGCATCTCGCTCGCAGTCGGCGCCGCGGCAGTATTGTTCGCGATGGTACTGGGAGTCACGCTCGGCCTGGTTTCGGGCTATGTTGGCGGCCGCGTGGATGCGCTGATCATGCGCATCGCCGACGTACAGCTTTCCTTTCCCGCGATTCTGATTGCCTTGCTCCTCAACGGCATCGTCCGCGTAGCACTGCCCAATGCCACCTTCGGCAATATCGCGCTATTCGTGCTGATCTTCGCCATCGGCATCTCCGGCTGGGTGCAATATGCGCGCACAGTGCGCGGCTCGACCATGGTGGAAAAGAACAAAGAATACGTGCAGGCCGCCCGCGTGATCGGCCGTCATCCGGCCGCGATCATGCTGCGGCATCTGCTGCCCAATATCATGGGCCCGGTGCTCGTGATCGCCACGCTGCACATCGCCACCGCGATCATCACTGAAGCGACGCTTTCTTTTCTGGGCGTCGGCATGCCGCCGACCACACCGTCGCTCGGCACGCTGATCCGCGTGGGCAACGATTTCCTGTTCTCCGGTGAATGGTGGATCGCGCTGTTTCCGGGCGCAGCACTGGTCGTGCTGGTCCTTTCCGTGAACATCCTCGGCGACTGGTTGCGCGACGCGCTCAATCCCAAGCTGCGATGAGCGCGCTGCTAGAGGTCAACCATTTGCGGGTGACGTTTCCGACGCGGCACGGCACCCTCACCGCGCTCGATGACGTGTCTTTTGCGATCGGTCCCGGCGAAGTCCTCGGCGTGGTTGGCGAATCGGGCGCCGGCAAATCGCTCACCGGCGCGGCAATCATCGGTCTGCTCGAGCCGCCGGGACGCATCGCCGGAGGTGCGATCCTTCTCGAGGGCAGCCGCATAGATAACCTGCCCGCGGAAGCGCTGCGACGCATCCGCGGCCGCCGCATCGGCGCGATCTTCCAGGATCCGCTGACCTCGCTCAATCCGCTCTACACCATCGGACGTCAGATCACCGAGACGATTCTGACCCATCTGCCGATGTCGGCTCGGGAAGCGCGAGAGCGCGCCGTCGCGCTGCTCAACGAGGTCGGCATCCCCGGTGCAGAAGCGCGACTCGATCACTATCCGCACCAGTTTTCAGGAGGTATGCGCCAGCGGGTGGTCATCGCCTTGGCTTTGTGTGCGCAGCCGCGCTTGATCATCGCAGACGAGCCGACGACGGCGCTCGACGTTTCCATTCAGGCACAGATCATCGGCGTGCTGAAGCGCGTCGTGCGTGAGCACCACACTGCAGTGATGCTGATCACACACGACATGGGCGTGATCGCAGAAACGGCGCACCGCGTCGCGGTGATGTACGCCGGGCGGATTGTCGAGATCGGCGGCGTGCGCGAAGTCCTGCAGGCGCCGCGCCATCCTTACACCGTGGGTCTCATGCGCGCAATTCCGCGCGTGGGCGCCACCAGCGCGAAGCTCGCCCAGATCGACGGCGCTATGCCGCGCTTGAACGCGATACCGACCGGCTGCGCATTTCACCCGCGATGCGCTCACCGGTTCGATCGCTGCGATCGCGAGCGGCCGGATCTGATGAATGCTGATGACCGGCTAGCCGCCTGCTGGCTGTACGACCATGCCACTGTCTGACCAAGTGGCACCCGCGCTCGTCAGCGTGCGTGGTGTTGCACGCTACTTCGACGTCTCCCGTCCGTGGCTCAACCGAGTGGTGGAACGCGCGCCGCGCTTGCTGCTCAAGGCAGTCGATGATGTTTCTTTCGAGATTCGCCGCGGCGAGACGTTTGCACTGGTGGGCGAATCCGGGTGCGGCAAGTCTACGGTTGCGCGCCTGATCGTGGGGCTGTACCGCACTTCGCACGGACGCATCGAGTTCGATGGACATGCGCAGCTAGCCGGCGCCGGCACCTGGAGTCCCGATGTCCGTCGCCGAATGCAAATGATCTTCCAGGATCCGTACGCGAGCTTGAACCCGCGCTGGCGCGTGGCGGATATCGTAGCGGAACCGATGCGCGTGCATCGCACGGTACGGCAGCGCGCACAAGTGCGCGAGCGTGCGGCAGCCTTGCTCGCACAGGTTGGATTGTCAGCGGACGACGGCAGGAAGTATCCGCACGAATTCTCTGGTGGTCAGCGCCAGCGCATCTCGATCGCGCGGGCGCTTTCTTCGGAGCCGCAATTTCTCGTGTGCGACGAGCCGACCTCTGCGCTCGATGTCTCGGTGCAGGCGCAGATCTTGAACTTGATGAAAGACCTGCAGGAGCGCCTTGGACTGACGTACCTGTTCATCTCGCACAATCTCGCGGTGGTGTCGCAGATCGCTAACCGTGTGGGCGTGATGTATCTCGGCCGGATGGTGGAGCTGACGAATGCCGCAACGTTGTTTTCCAGACCGCAGCATCCGTATACGCGCATGCTGCTCGATGCCGTTCCCGATCTGGAAATGAGCGGCCGGCCACGCACGCCGGTCGCCGGTGAGGTCGCCAACCCACTCGACCCACCGGCCGGCTGTGCATTTCATCCGCGCTGCCCGTATGCCAATGCCCGCTGCCGGACGGAGCTTCCGCTGCTGAAGGCGCATGACGGCTCTACGCTCGCTGCATGTCACGCAGTGGAGGAAGGGCGGCTACGCGCGTGAGCGCGGCCCTTAGCGTGCGTGAAGTGTGCCGCAATGCTTGAGAGAGTTTCCTCCACATCGCGGACATCATGGACGAAAGCGCATAGACTTCCTGCACATCATTGAGGATGAGCCGATACATCAGTCAAGAACTCATAAAAGTCCGCTGTAGCGACTACGACCGGCTAACCGGCTCGGGGTCGTTGAAAGTCCGCGTCTTCCAAACACCAACGGCAACAACGGGGCGAGTCCATCCGATCACTAACGTCCCCCAAAGCGTGGCCGGTCTCGGTACGAAGGGTGGCAAACTGCGTTGAGAGCAGCAAGACTAGCTCACCCCGCATTGGGTTCGAATACTTGGGGGCGCTATGTGGAGATTGAGGGCTCGCGGAATGCGGGCCCTTTTCTTTCTGCTGAACGCGCTACGCCACGCGAGATTTGTTCCGGTCGGATTCTGCGCACGCTTGCGTGACTCAGTAAGCAGTGTTATTTCAGCGTTTTCGATTTCCCGGAGTAATCCGAATCGGTCCAAGGGCCGAATGTGTGCCGAGCTGTATGCGGATGCTAGTTCTTCATAGCTCAAGAACAAAATAGTGCATACCCGGCGCCTGAGGCCTTGCCCCGACTCCTTAGGCGTTGCGCGAGGTAAATTAATTGAACAGAGAATTCAACGATAGTCGTCACTGTACCGCTGAGTGCAGTGCCACTGGCCGCGGCTAAGTGTTCAACGTCAGCCCCTACCGCTGTAAACCGCAGGTAAGAATTCTCACGCTATCGGTACGCGATCTGTACGTGCCTGGCTGATACCCTACCTTCAGAACTCAGTCCTAAGAGAACGGAAAGCCGCGACAAAGAAGTCGCCTCGGTAACGCGTGTCTTTCAGCTGGAGGAACCTATGAATGCGGTGCAATCAATGTCCCCGGTAGCAACAAGCATCGTCGCGATCGCGGCTTGCCTAGCGTGTTCCAACTTGGCACGGTCCGAAGATAAGCCGCGGCCTGAAATCACCGAAAGCCCTCGACTCACCTCTCCCGATACGGCTCAGTGGGTTTCTTGTGGCGGGGAAGAGCAAGGCATACCGAAGGGCTGCGAGTTCGCAGTCGTTAACGGCGATCTCACGAAGCCGTCGGCACATGTTCTGATTCGCATCCCCGCGTCGGCACGCTTTCCGAAGCTCTGGCACTCGACCCCCGAGCATGGCGTGATGATCCAAGGGAAGGTTATTGGTAAAGACCAAGACGGGAAGGAGTTCGTTGTGATGCCCGGCGCTTACTGGTACTTCCCGGCCGGATTCGTTCATGGTGGTGCGGCTTGCAGCGATGACGGCCCTTGCCTTTTCTACGAAGCCTACGACAAGCCGTTTGACATCACCATCGTCAAGTAACGTGTCGTGACGCTCGTCTATAGTCAATCGAAAGTACGGGCGCGGGATCGGCGTGTTCTCGAAAAATGTTTGTATCATTATCACTTAGTGATGGCCGATTTTCGGAGGCCTTCTAAGCCGACTTGGATCCGATCGATTCGGACGCTCCCCGAGCGTTCCTAATCCATCTGGTGGAGGAAATATGAATACGACTACTAGACTCATCTGTCTGGGGGTACTGGCCGCCTCATGCGTTGCTCCTGCGGTAAGCTTTGCCGCTCCGTGCGCCGGAACCAATATTAACAACCTGGTTTCGTGGGAACCTACTGAGATATCCAAGGGAACCACACTAATAACTCTCAGGATCACGAGCGTCACCGTGAACGACGACCACAACGCGCCAAATCACCTGGTGTCCGGGGAATGTATAGGTAGTCTTTTGACAGCCGCAAGTGGAACGACAGAGGGCCGCTTTTTCCGTGCGCGCAGGGACAAGGACGGCGATGTGCTGAACGAAGCGGGAGCTACGGTTGGCGGGAATGGATCGAAGGGTACGTGGAGCAACGTGGGCAGGACCGGCAAATTTGCGAACGCCACCGGGACTGCCCAATGGGAATTCACCCCGCTGCAGGGAAAGATGGGTGTAGTGCGTTGGGTGGGCGACTGTCAGTGGTAGAGGGGGCAGGCTCGACCGATGCCGGTTACCAGTCCGCCGGCGTCGATGCAAGCTCATGGCTGCAAGGCGCATCAGCGGTTTGCACTGACCACAACCGGGGGTTTGCGCCAACTGAAAATATGCCGCGTGTGTCGCACGATGGTACGCGGCGTTTTGAACGACCGCTTGCGTGCTGCGCCGAGGTGTCTTCAGGGTCGTGAGCGCAATGCGCCCTAATTGGTGCTAACGGCCAGAAGCTGCCGATCTAGGTGACTATTTAAGTTGCACTAAAGCGGACGTTCATAGGTCGGCGAAGTACGACGAAACGATTGGCCTCATTTCCATACTTAGGTGACGTTCGATATCGTGAAGGAGTGGATGGGACTTTCGAACTCATGCGGATGGGAACGTTTCTTCGTTCCGACGTTAGGACGCGCGAGGTTCGTGACCAGACCAGATGCGACCGGGTCGCTCACCATTGCCAGGACAATCGGAATAGTGGAAGTGGCGGGCTTGAAGGATTGCGCAGCGATTGTGGTATCGACCACGATCACGTCGACTTTGCTCTTGACCAGGTCGGCGACCAACTCTGGGATCCGGTCGACATCGCCGTCGGCGGTTCGCCACTCAATCACCACGTCGCGGCCCTCGGCGTAGCCCGCGTCCCGGAGCGCCTCGCGGAAAGCGTGCGCCGGCTTTCCCTCGGGTGTGAAGCCCACTAGCAGAACTCCGATACGTTGCGGTGTCCCTAGTTGCTGCGTGTGGCCCTCACTGGCGAGGCCGAAAGGTGCGAGATATGCAATTAGGACAGCAAGGGCGATCATCAGAAGACGGCGTTGAGTCAACCTGTCACCTCGTCCGATCAAACCATAAACGGTGGCAAAACGTTATGCTGAAGTGCTCTACCGGTCTCCTCGTAGCGAGGTATCCGTGCTACTGGATAACGGCCCGCCGCGTAGGCCGCGCACTCAAAAGGCACGCTACTCGTAATTTCCTCTCTGTTTTACTCGCATTTGGTCGACGGGAATGGCACCTCGAAGGTTTTGCTCTCTGAGACCGGAGTCGATTCGGTGACCGAGACGCATGCACAACCAACTGCATTGCAATTCCAGATGGTGTCGGGAGGAAGGTAAGGTACTCCCAAGTGTGAGACGGTGTTGGCGATGTTTGCTACAAACTCGACTTCAATGTCGAATCCCTTGCCTACGCGAGTGTCCGGGCCTGTTTGCCAATGCACGCTTTCCACCGCGTTGGAGAACTTACCATCCGGGGTCTGACCCTGTTGAGGATTGGTACCGGAGTCATCGCCCAGTTGCGCCTGACAAACGTCTTTGACCATCTGCACATGGCTGGTGCAATTAGTCCCGGGGTCTGGTTCTAAGCCGGTCGTGCAATACTTGAAATTCCAGAACGCTCCCTCGTTTCCAATGTTCCCGGCCTCGACTATTAGTGGAGGCACCGTGGTCTGCGTTACATTGACCCATGTCGCACCGAGCGAGAGCCCAGCCGCCGGCCCCTTGGCCGACACGTTAACCGTGCCGCCGATGCTGAAATTGAGACCAGACTGATAAGTCGTTTGCTCACCTTGAGTAGCGGCTGGTGCCGCATCGATCTGCACTACCGTGCCCTCGCTTCGCGGCACCATAGCAACCTGGTAGGAAAGAGGGTAGTTAATGTAGCGGCATATATCGTCAAAAAACCCGTGTGTGCCTACTGATGAACAGTAGGTCCTAACATTTTGCCAGTTGAGCACCAAGTTGCCGCTCGCGTCTACTGTCATGCTGGCATTAGGCTCCTCAGACGTAACGCCCTGCCATGTCGCGTGCGTCGGCGTCCAGTCCGCTCCCGCCGTCACCGCATAATGGTCGGTGCCATCCAGGCAACGGTGCAGCGCATACACATTTATAGGGGTGTTATAGACGCCGCTCGCGTCCTGGATCGCAAAGGTAATAGTAGCAAGCGGGTTGTCCTGCCATGCGATCGGCTGATTTGGATCGTGCACCGGCGCAGGAAGGCCCACTTTGGGCGTGCGCTGCAGTTCCAGCACCGTGCGGTCCGCCGCTCTATCGAGCGCTTGCTCCGTATCTGCCAAGCCTACGGGATCTGGGTCACCATTTGCAGTTTGCAAAGGGCTGCGAGCTACATAGGTCAACAGCGTGGCTGTAGGAACGTAATTTTCTTTTCGCAAAACATACGCCAAGTCCGCCACAGTTTTCTTAGAACGGTAATTTATGCCCTCTCCAACGATGACGTGCAGCGCACTCGTATGCGGAGGTTTGGCATCGAGCAGCGCGATACTGTAACCGGCTAGGTATGTTGCCTTGAGCTCCCGCTTCTGTCTCTCGTGCAAACGTAAGACTGTCTCCCCTTGCAGGAGAATAGGAGAGTCGTGCGTGGCACGCAGCGGTACCAGTTGAATCCGTTTCAATATTCTGAGGGCGGTGGGGCTGTGGATGCGACCGATGAGCCGCACCACCGGCTTATCCTCAATGGGCGCACCAAGTACCGTCGTTCCCCACAGCAGCGCGATGAGCGCTGTACATCCGATCTTTGTGGCTTTCCCTGTGCCGCGTGAAGTCTGCAACGAACTCCGCATGGTCAATCTCCTCGGTGTGTCTTGTTGTCGATGCACCGTACCAATCGAGCTGGCAGTTCGGCGCCATCGCACATCGCGGAACGCCGGGAGGCATATGGTACTCCAGGCCCCGAGGTCGTCGCCTTACCTAACCACAGAATTTGAAGAGCGCGCGGGCTAGTAGCTCGGACGCGCATCGAGACAGACTCACCAGAGAATTCTAACGACAATAGCCAACGGTAGCGAACTGCGGCTTTGGCTCGACACTGACCGGTGGTATCAACGCCAGCCGTCGGCCAACGCGCGCAGTGAACCCTTCAGCCGTAGCCGGCCATTCGTTGCAGCATGCACGGTCCGAAATTCGACCGACTCTGCCAGTTGGGACACCCAGCATGGGCATTTTGGACAAACGGGCGCACTCCACCGGTCATCCCTATTGTAAGTATTATGCGGACACGGCGTAAGAAATGGCTCCCTAGAAGAGTGGTTACTGTCGTACGACGTGTTGCGCAAAATAGCTTAGTACGAACGCATGTTTACGTTGAATAACTGTTCGGCGTCCCAGAACGAGACGTTGGAGCTGTCATCAGATTGGTACAAGCCTAAGGAGAAATGACATGAAAAGCCTCGCTTTGGTGATGTTAGTGTGGATGAGTTGGGTGTCGTCCTCCATTGCCGCTGACGATCTTTGTTCTGTTGCGCCGGGAAATTGTAAGGTCCTAAAGGAAGACGCGAAGGTCCGTGTGCTTGAATTCACCGCAAAGAAAGGTGATAGAACTCCGATGCACTCCCACCCGGCCTACGTCGTGTACATCGTCAAAGCCGGTATATCGAGGTTTACACTCGCTGACGGGACAAGCTTCGTGCGCCATCCAAAGGACGGTGAGGCGTTCATCAATGCCCCCGCCACCCATTCTGAGGAATGTCTCGAGGATCAACTCGCAATTCTCGTCGAGCTTAAGCAATAGGACCATTCCCGGTGTTTAGCTTCATCGACTTCTGGACAAAAGACTGAGGCGAAAATGAGAGACTACGATCTACTTGCAGGGGAGCTGCACAGAGAGCGGAGAGCATGGGCAAACGAGAATATCGACGGTTCACAGCTGAGCAGAAGCTGGAGATTCTGCGCGAGGCGGATCAGCCTGGCGTGACGGTGAGCGAGGTGTGCAGGCGGCACGGGTTGGCACCCTCGGTGCTGTATCGCTGGCGTGCGGTGGCACAAAGCGGATCGGCGGTGGCACTCAAGCGCGATGCACAGCGCAAGCCAGGTAAGGACGATACGCAGGCGCGCCAGCAAGCGGAGCTGGAAAGATTACGCGCGGTGATTGCGGAGATCACGGCGGAGAATCTGGAGCTGAAAAAAAAGATCTGAGGTTGGAGGATCTGACGCGTGTCAGTGCGCAAACAAAGGTGGCCGTGATGCAGATCGTTGCACAGACGAAGAAGCGATCGGGGTGGCCGGTGTATCGCACCCTGAGCACCCTGGGTGTACCGCGCAGCGTCTATTACGCGTGGAAGGCGCGTGAGAGTCTACAAGACCGCGCTGGCAAGCCATGTCGGGTGTACGAAGTGCTGCCCGAGGAACGCCTCGCGATCTGCCAGTTCGCGCTGTTGTATCCGAAGATTGGCTATCGCAAATTGACCTGGATGATGGTCGATGAGCAAGTGGCCTGCGTCGGAGAAAGCACGGTGTACCGAGTGTTGAGCGAGGCCGACCTGCTATCGCGCTGGAAGCGCTCGGTGGTCTCAAGTGGGGAATACAACTTCCGGGCGAGCGCACCGAATCAGCAATGGCACACGGACGTAATGTATGTCTGGGTAGCGGCTCGGTTTTATTTCCTGCTGAGCTTTGTGGATGCCTATAGCCGCTACGTCGTGCACCACAAGCTGCTGCTGCGCCTGGACGGGGAATCGGTATCGATCGAGCTTCAGGCAGCGCTGGAAGCCAATGGGGGCGCTCGGCCCCGGGTGGTCCACGATCATGGCGGCGAGTTCGTCAACCGCGATGTGGCGGCGGTCATCAAGGCACATAACTTAATCGACATCAAGACCAAGGCACGACATCCGGAGTCCAACGGTATCGCCGAGCGGTTCAACGCTACCGTGCGCGATGTGACTGACAACGACTACGGCGATAACTATCTGCAAGCCGAGGCGATTGTCGCCAAGCTCATGCACCATTACAACGAGGAGCGCTTACACGCGGCCCTGGGGTACATGACTCCGGCGATCTGGCATTGCGGCCAACCCAATGAAGTTCGAGAGGAGCGCGCGCGGCGAATCGCCGCGGCCCGTGCGCATCGTAAACTCATCAACCAGCAGCGGTTTAGCGCGGCCGCCTGAGCAGTGAAAGTCTCCTTTCTTAGCTCAGCTGTTTTGTCCAACTTGACGTGAAGCGCGACACCGGCGTCTTCGCAATCCGATTGAGGTCAATCTTCTATGTCACTAGTCCATCTTTGGTGCGCAGACGCCGAACATTACCGGTGAAACCGGACTTGCAAGTATCGTTCTCCTTTCCCATCCCGCCAGCGACTTCTATCGTGCCGCACCGAGCACGGACGAAGAAAATAGCTGTGGCGGGCGGAATGTGAAGGCGATCGCCACCGCGCCGAGGCCGATCACAAACGATGTGACGTAGAGCCAGTGATAGCTTGAAAACTGATCGAAAATCCAACCGCCCATCAAGGGGCCGATCGCCATGCCCAGGGTCGAAGCGAGGGTTGCCGCACCGAATGTTGCGCCCATGATGCCTGCCCCGAAATATTGACGGACAAGGATCGCGTAGAGTGGCATCACTCCGCCATAAGCCATCCCGAACAAGGCCGACAACGCGTAGAGGCTCGTGAGGTCCCGAGCAACAGTGTAGAGGAGGATTCCCATCGCCTGAACGGCAAGTCCAAGGATAAGAACCCGCTTGGCCCCAACACGGTCCGCGATGATGGCGCAAGCGATGCGACCAACAAGCCCGCCCAAGCCCGCGACGCTGAACACGGTGGTCGCTGCCAGCGTCGGGACGCCGCAGACCCGTGCATAGCTCACCATGTGGAAGATCGGGCCTAATGCGCTGCGCAGCACGCAAAGTAGGTCCCCGCCACGGCAGCGAATTGCGGGGTTCGAAGCGCATCCCCTACTTTCAAGGCGGTACCGCCCCCGGAAACCATCGGCCGTTCTTCCGACTGCGCAGGCGGTCGCCGCAACAGTAACGCCGCAGGCAGGACGGTCGCCCAAGCAATCCCACCCAGCGCCAACATCGCCGTGCGCCAGCCATTGCTTAGGATTAGCCAGGTTGCAAGCGGCGCTACGGTTATCGTGCCCACGCCGAGTCCAAGCGAGACCAATGCGACCGCGAGGCTGCGATGCCGATCAAACCAATTTGTAGCGGTCGCAATCAGCGGCGCATATGAGCTGCCCGCTGCAGTGCCGACCAGTACCCCGAACAGCGCCTGAAACTGCCAAAGCTCTACCGCTCGGCTCGCGGCGCCAAGTCCAAGGCCGAGCAACACACCCCCAGCGAGAACCGCAGCTCGTGTGCCGTAGCGATCAGATACAGCGCCCCAAGCAAAGGACGAGACCCCCATGCACAGGAAGGCGAGCATCAAAGCCGCAGAGATTCCCCCGCGTGACCAGCCCATTTCGACTGAAAGTGGCTGAAGGAACACGCTGAGCGACATCATCGTGCCAACGCCGATGCAGCTCACGATGATGCCCACAGCGACGATGACCCAGCCATAGTAGATCCGCATCAGGAACTCCTAAGTCGGACAATCCGAAGTCTGGCACTGAAGGTGCCGGACAGGTTGCAGATAGTAGCCAACCCGCACCTATCTTGGCTACGGTCAAGAGCGTACTTCAATTCGTGCGTAAGCGGCGGTCAGCGTTGAGCTGGTACCCCTGCACTGCGGGTTCGCTAACAGAAAACCACTTCTTACAGATCACCGTATGCTGACTGTCGAGCGCACTATCATGCGCTGAAGGGGATACTGACATGGTTACTCTCCAGGGGCTGCGCGAGATTCCGTTCGGGAAATCGCGAGAGATCGACGTGGTCGACTCGCTACGCTTCTGGCGCTGCGGTTGCACGACGTCGGGCGATCAAGAGCACACCGCAACAGATCATCGCGCAACGCATCGAGGCCGAGTTGAGCGCGGATGACCTCGACGAAATGTACATTCTCGTGGTTGTTCGCATTGCTCTGTTGCCCTTCGCATCGAGGTTCTCACGCGGTTGTTTGGTGAGAGAGCGGGCAATCACGTCCTCGTCGGTTTGATTCGGTGCAGTCACCCCACATCCGCCGGCCGCGTCCCCCTCGCTGACCAGCTATACTTATCCAGCGTCCCAAAGCGCGAAAGCCGGCGCCGTTACGCGCCCTGAGCCGGATGTCTGTCGATGCCGCAGTACTGCGTCGAGTCTATGCGGGTCGCCGCTTTAAACCCTCGCGTGACATCTGGCTGCCTTCCTGCAGCGCGCTCGGCCCGCGCGATTTGGCCGCGCGCTTAACTTACACGTTCATTTTTCGATGCACATCCGACCCATTTCCGCTGGCCCGCGCATACCGCTGTCGCTCCTATTGGGCTATGCGGCCGCGCTCGCGGCCGTCGTTACCATTGCGTTGTTGGCCAAATACGCGATCGAGAGTCAAGCCAATGCAGCGGCATGGGTAAACCATACGTTAGCGCTCAAAGGGCGGGTCGCATCGCTCCTGTCTTTAGTCAAAGACGTCGAGACCAGCCAGCGCGGATACCTCCTCACGGGAGATCCCGGCTACCTCGAGCCATTCGAACACGCAGCGAAAACATTACCGGGCGAGCTGAAAGCACTCGCTGAGCTCACGATGGACAACCCCGCACAGCACGGCCGCATGGCTGAGCTGGAATCGGTAGTGCGCGAAAAGCTCGCGGAGGTCCGCGAAACGATCGGGCTACGCCGCGCGGGCGACACCAGCGGTGCGCTCGCCCTGGTCCTCAGCGGCCGCGGCAAGAATGCGATGGACCGCATCCGCCTGCATGTCCAGGCAATGAGCGAGGAAGAAGATCGCCTGCTCGCTACCCGTACTGCGCAATGGCAATCAAGCGTCGCGCGGTCGACCGCCGTGATCCTCATTGGGGCCGGCCTCCTCTTCCTGCTCATCGTCGTGGCCGGCTACGGTACTTTGAGCGAGCTCGCCGCGCGGGAGCGGCAGACGTGGCTGCGCAATGGTCAAGCGGAGATCGCGAAGGCCGCGTTGGTCGGGGAGCAGTCCGTCGCCGCGCTCGCTCAGCAAGTGCTCGACCAATGCGTCAACTATACGGGCGCAGCAGTAGGCGTGTTTTATGTCGTAGATGAGGACGGGTCCGTACGCCGAGCCGCCGGCCATGCGCTATCGCCTACCGCCATGGCACCCGACACGCTCGCACATGGCGATGGCATGGCCGGCCAGGCGCTGAATACGCGTGAGGTGCTGTATCTCGAGGGGCTGCCCCCATCCTACCTGCAGGTCGCGTCCGCCGTCGGCGCTACCATGCCGGTCGATGTGCTGATCGTGCCGGCGCACACCGATGGCTCCGTGTTCGCGCTCATGGAGCTCGCATTCCTGCGCCGCGCAGAATCGCGCGTCAAAGAGCTCATGCAGCAGATCGCCGACCCGATTGCCGTCGCGGTCCGCACAGCGATGTTGCGCGGACGGCTGGTCGAGCTGTTGCGCCGGACGCAACAGCAGTCCGAGGAATTGCAGGCGCAACAAGAGGAGCTGCGCGCTTCCAATGAGCAACTGGAGGAACAGAGCCGCGCGTTGCAGGAGTCGCAGGCGCGGCTCGAGACGCAGCAGGCGGAGCTCGAGCAGAACAACGAGCGCTTGCAGCAGCAGACGACACTGCTCGAACGGCAGAAAGACCAGCTGGTTCATGCACAGAGAACGCTCGCCACGAAAAATGATGAGCTGCAGCGAGCGAACCGATATAAGTCCGAGTTCCTCGCCAACATGTCCCATGAATTGCGCACTCCGCTGAACAGCTCCCTGATCCTCGCGAAGCTGCTCGCCGACAACAAAGCCGGCAATCTGACGGAGGAGCAGGTGCGCTTCGCTTCATCGATCTATTCGGCGGGCAACGATCTGCTCAGTTTGATCAACGACATTCTCGATCTGTCGAAGGTGGAAGCGGGGAAGCTCGAGGTTCGGCCCGAGCCGATTGCGGTCGCGCAGTTGGTGGAAGGGTTGCTGCACACGTTCCAGCCCATCGCTGCGAAGAAGGGCATCAAGTTCGTCACGTCCGTCGCAGAAGATGCTCCGCAGCGGTTGGAATCCGATCCGCAACGAGTCGAGCAGATTCTCAAGAATCTACTCTCCAATGCGTTCAAGTTCACCGAGCGCGGCGAGGTGTCGCTCGCCGTATCGCAGGCGGACAGCTCACGATTGCGTTTCGCGGTCAGAGACACCGGGGTCGGAATTGCGCACGAGCAACAGGAGCTGGTTTTCGAGCCGTTCAAGCAAATCGATTCGGGTGCGAATCGCCGTTACACCGGCACGGGCCTGGGTCTTTCCATCTCACGCGATCTGGCGCACCTGCTCGGCGGCGAAATCGAGCTCACGAGCGCGCCGGGTCAAGGGAGTGTCTTCACGCTCGTTCTTCCCGAGCGCTATGACTCGAACCGCACGCAATCCAACACAGGCGGACGGCTGCCTGACGTCTCGCTCGCAAGCTTTACGAATCCCCTGACAGGCCGAGCTGAAAGCAGCCCCGCCCAGGTGAGTGCAGACGGCACGCGCCGGCTGTTGATCGTCGAGGACGACGCGCACTTCGTGCAGGCGTTGACCGCGCTCGGCGCTGAACAAGGCTTCCAGTGCACGGTAGCGACACACGCGGACGAGGCTGTGCGTCTTGCAGTACAGCAGTTGCCGAGCGCGATCCTGCTCGACATCCGCCTGCCGGATCACTCCGGTCTTTCCGTACTCGATCGGCTGAAGCGCAATCCCGTCACGCGGCACATCCCCGTGCACGTCATCTCAGCCGTGGACTACAGCCAGACCGCCTTGGGAATGGGCGCGATCGGCTACGCGCTCAAGCCGGTTGCGCGCGAAGACGTAGTCCATGCGCTGCACAAACTTTCTTCCGCTGCGGAGGAGCACTCGCGCAGGGTGCTCGTGGTCGAAGATGACGACGTACAGCGCGAGAGCATCTGCCGGTTACTGTCCGGCGACGGGGTCGAGACCATCGCCGTGGGGACGGCGGCCGAAGGCCTGCTGCGTCTGCGGGAGTCGACTTTTCATTGCATGGTGCTGGATCTCAACCTGCCCGATACCACGGGTTACGACATGCTCGAGGCGATGGCGGCAGACGAGCGTTATTCGTTTCCACCGGTGATCGTGTACACAGGCGACTCGTTGAATGCCGCCGATGAGGATCGGCTGCGGCGCTATTCGCGCTCGATCATCATCAAGGGCGCACGCTCCCCTGAGCGGTTGCTGGACGAGGTCACGCTTTTCCTCCATCAGGTCGAGTCGAAGCTGCCCGCCGAGCGCCGTAGGATGCTCCAGGAGGCGCGCCATCGTGAGGCGCTGTTCGAAGGACGCGTCATCCTGCTGGCAGAGGACGACGCACGCAACATCTTCGCACTGTCCAGTGTGCTCGAGCCGAAGGGGGCGAAACTTAGAATCGCACGCAACGGCCGCGAAGCGCTCGAGCGTGTTTCGCAAGCGCCGCCCGTCGATCTGGTCTTGATGGATATCATGATGCCGGAGATGGACGGTCTCGAGGCGATACGCCGCATGCGGGCGCGCGCCGATCTGGCGAAACTGCCGATCATCGCGATCACCGCCAAGGCGATGCGCGATGATCACGAGAAATGCCTGGCTGCAGGTGCCAGCGACTACGTGGCAAAACCGATCGATATCGACAAGCTGTTATCGCTGATTCGTGTATGGATGCCCCGGTAAATTCGCACGCGGAGGACCTCTTCGCGCGGGTGGGAGACATCGAGCTCACCTTGCTGCTCGAGGCGATCTACCTGCGTTATCACCACGATTTTCGCGGCTACGCACGCGCCTCGCTCAAGCGGCGGATCGCGCAATCACTACGCAAGTTCGACTGCGCCACCATCTCGCGGCTGCAGGAGCGACTGCTGCACGAGCCGACGACCTTCACGAAGTTTCTCCATTTCATTACGGTGCAGGTGAGCGAAATGTTTCGCGATCCATCGTTCTTTCGCGCTATGCGCGAGGTCGTGGTTCCTCACTTGGCGACTTATCCTTCGCTGAAGATCTGGGTGGCCGGGTGCAGCAGCGGAGAGGAAGCGTATTCCTATGCGATTCTGCTAAAGGAAGAGGGTCTCCTCGAGCGCAGTATCATCTACGCCACGGACATCAGCAGTCAGAATTTGGAGCAGGCAGAGGCCGGTGTCTACCCACAGGAGCGCATCGCGCAATTCACGCAGAACTACCACCGAGCGGGCGGCCGTGGCAGCTTTTCGGACTATTACGCGGCTGCGTACGGCGCGGCAGCCTTAGATCGATCGCTCAAAGCGAAGCTCGTATTCTCGGATCACAGCCTCTCCACCGACAGCGTGTTTACCGAAGTGCAGCTCGTGTCCTGCCGCAATGTTCTGATCTACTTCAGCGACGCTCTGCAGGACCGAGCGATCGGTTTGTTCCGCGAATCGCTTTGTCGCAAGGGCTTTCTAGGACTGGGCTCGCGTGAGACACTGCGCTTCGCCGCCGATGCAGCAGCCTTTACCGACGTCGTGCAGCAGGAGAGGATCTACCAGAAGTGCTGAACGAGCCCAATGCGCTTGGCGTGGTGGTGATCGGCGCTTCTGCAGGAGGCGTGGAAGCGCTCGGAACGATTCTGCCGCGTCTCGCCGGCGATCTGTCGATCATCGTCGTGGTACACATTCCCCCCGATAAGCCGAGTCTGTTGCCCAGCATCTTCTCGCCGCGATGCTCGCTGCAGGTGAAAGAAGCCGAGGATAAGGAGCCGATCTCTGCGGGCACGATCTACTTCGCGCCCCCGGACTATCATGTGCTCATCGAGCAAAATCTGCATCTCGCACTTTCAGCCGACGAACCGGTGCATCACTCGCGGCCTTCGATCGATGTACTGTTCTATTCGGCTGTCGATGCGCTCGGCGTAGACGCCAAGGCGGTTCTGTTGACCGGCGCGAATCGCGACGGTGCGGCCGGGCTCGCTGCAATCAGTGCCGCCGGCGGAATCACGATCGTGCAGCACCCCGCCCACGCTCTGGCGCCGGAGATGCCCTCGGCCGCGCTTAGCGTTTGCCGGCCCACACATGTGCTGCCACTCGATGCGATTGCGCCTCTGATTAGCCAATCTGCACAACGGCACCGGGACGCAAGATGATTGCCGATAGCAACTGCATCGCGAAAATTTTGTTGGTCGACGATGTGGAAGACAATCTCGTCGCACTAGAAGCCCTGTTGCGAGCGCCGGGGCTGCAATTCCTGATGGCCCGCAACGGCAAGGAAGCGCTGGAGCTCTTGCTGGAACATGAGGTCGCGCTGGCTTTGATCGACGTGCAGATGCCCGAGATGGATGGCTTCACCTTGGCCGAGCTGATGCGCGGTGCGCAACGCACCGCGCATATTCCAATCATCATGGTGACGGCCGGATCGCGCGACCGCGAGCGGCTATTCCGTGGCTACGAGGCCGGTGCAGTCGATTTCCTATTCAAGCCGCTCGAGCCGTCTATTCTGCTGAACAAAGTCGCGACCTTCGTGCAGCTCTATCGGCAGCGCGTCGAGCTCGAGCGCACGTTGCGTCTGAACGAGATGTTCATGGCGGTGTTAAGCCATGACTTGCGCAACCCCGTTGGCGCGGTGGTCACCATCGCGGCGGTGCTGTCGGCGAAGCCGAGTCCCACGATGGTTCAACAGTCGGCGGAGCGGCTGCGATCCATCGGCGCGCGGATGGGACGCATGATCAACGATCTGCTCGATTTGGCACGCTCGCGTCAAGGCGATGGCATTCCGGTGGTTTGCAAGCCGACTGACTTGTGCGCTTTGATCGGCCGCGTCATCGATGAGCTGCGGCTGGTGCATCCGGAGCGCATGGTCGCCGCGACGCTGCCGGAGCAACCGGTCGTGGGCGATTGGGACGCAGATCGCTTGGCTCAGCTGATCGAGAATCTCATCGCGAACGCATTCGAGCATGGCCCGCCGGATCGCCCGGTAACGGTAGCACTCATGGTTCCGGACACCGTCGCTGTGCTGTCGGTGGCGAACGAAGGGGACATCTCGCCGGAGGCGCTGCCGCAAATGTTCGATCCATTCCGGTCGGGAGCCGAGCGCAAGCCCAATAGCACAGGCGCTGGTCTAGGTCTAGGTCTGTACATCGTGCGTGAGATTGCACACGCGCACGCTGGCAGTGTGGCGGCAGAGAGTGCAAACGGTGTGGTGACGTTCACGGTGCGGCTGCCGCTTGCTGCTCACAAGGATTAAATCTGGAAACCCGGAGAACGTGAGCGAGCACCAATCAAGAGCACACCGGCAGAATAGAACCTATCTCATCATTGCGCGCGCATGCAACCAAGGTCTATGAGTGCAGATCCAGACGGCACACGCGGGCCGTGTATCGACGTCAAAAGACGCACCTCGAACTAAGGTGCCCGAGTTCGGTCACTCACCGTGCGGGAGATGCAGGCTCACGAGAGTGACGTAAACCATGCCAAAACGAAGTCGTGCCGAACATTGGGCACTGCTGCTGGTCGATTTTCTGAATCCGCTGGATTTCAATCGCGATCCCAAGTTCGTCGGCCGGTCGCTCGCAGCGGCGAAGGCGACGAAGCGCCTGATCGCACGCTCGAAACGTGCGCACATCCCGGTGATCTATGCCAACGACCATTGGGGAAAATGGACGCGCAACTTCGACGACGTAATCGCCAACATCGCTTCGCTCGATCTACCGGGTCGAGAGCTCGTCGAGGTGCTGGCGCCGGCACCCGAGGACTACACCGTCCTCAAGCCCCGCCACTCCGCTTTCTACGGAACGCCGCTGGAGTTCCTGTTGGAAGAGCTCCAGGCCGACTCTCTGATCATTTGTGGAATAGCCGCGGATAACTGCGTGTTGTTCACGGCGAGCGATGCGTACGTACGCAAATTCAAGGTCTGGATCCCGGCCAACTGCGTGGCCTCGGAGAACGACGCCTGGCGCATCTCCGCACTCGAGCATATGAAGCGCACGCTAAAAGCACGCACCGCCGCGGCGTGACCTGTCCTGCCGTCGACTACGCCGGCGCTCGAGCTGCCCGCGGCATCGTGCGCTGAGCTTCGACCGCCGACGGTCCCGGGTCAGGCTGGCCCTGTTTCGAACCATGCGACTCCGCATAGGCCCGCGTGAACTCGGCGCCGAGCAGGAAGACTTGTGAAGAGTAATACACCCACAGCAACAGCACCACCAATGCTCCGGCTGCCCCGTAGCTCGACGCGACGCTGGTCTTGCCGATGTACAAACCGATCAGTAGTTTTCCAACCGAAAACAGCAGAGCAGTGACGGCAGCGCCGACCCACACATCGCGCCAGGCGATTTTGACCCGCGGAAGAATCTTGTACATGAGCGCGAACAACAGCGTGAACACCGCCAGCGAGAGCACGAGGTTGGCCGCGTGCAGTGCAACTTCGACACCGAAGAACCAACCACTCCAGTATTTTCCCCACGCGGCCAGCGCTGCATTGGCCACCAGCGACACCATCAGTAGAAATCCAATCGTCACCACGAGTCCGAGCGACAGCACTCGGGTCCGCAACCATTTCCACACGCCCGACTGCTTGTTCGCGGCCACACGCCAGATGCGATTGAGGTCGGTCTCCAACTCGCCGAACACCGTTGTCGCTCCCACCAAGAGCATCACGATGCTGAGTGCACCGGATATCGCGCCCTCCTTCGGCTTCTGCGCGCTGACCAGCATAGATTCGATTGCGCTGGCGCCTTCCGGCCCGACGAAGTCACGGATCTGGTCGAGGATGGCCGTCTGCGCGGCGCTTTGCCCGAACGCCAAGGCGGCTACCGCAATGGCGATCACGAGCAGAGGCGCGATCGAAAAGACGGTGTAGTAGGACAGCGCGGCTCCCATGCTGGGCGCGAAATCATCGGACCAGTTCGAGACCGATGTTTTCAACAGCGCGAAAATGCTCTTCAGATTGAGTCTATGCTTGCCGCGGACGTCGACAGCAACGGGTGAAGCGCCCTCAACAGGCGGTGGCGTGCCCGGGCTCACAGAGCCATCCGCGCGGCGCACAGCGCGTCGCTCCGCGCGACGTTGGAGATTGCGGATCAATACAAAAGCATTCCAAATTGCACAGATCCAGGAGATCTTATCGTCTGGGCGCGACTGCGCTGTTTCCGCAGACGCCGACGACTTTGGCTTGCGCTGCCGGCTGATCAGAAACGGCAGCGCAAACGCCATTGCGACAGCGCCGACCACCACCGGCTTCCCGGCAGATCCCCGCAGCAGCCTGAAGCTGCGCTGTGCCAGATCCGGTCGCTGATCCCCGCCCCGGGAAGAGAGAGTCAAAAATCCAGCGCTGGGCGAGTAGGGTCCTGCATTCGCATGCGCGGCATAGGCCTGATGCGGCGAAGGCTGTTCCTGTATGGGCATGATGAGACTCGTGGCCGTGCGGCTAATAAATCTATTAGTCCACAAGGCTCAATGGCGAGCAATCGGACGCACGCGGATTACGATGACAGACCAAATCGGACAAAGCGCTCCGGCAGGTCTGCCAATCCGCCCAGCCGCTTCGCGGCCTTCTACTGTTTGCGTTCCCGTTCTGCGTGCGCCGCCTCGACTGCTGTCTTTACATCTCTCTTCTCTTCCGGGGGCGGCAAAACCGCATTCATACCGAGCGACATCAACCACAGCTCCCGGCACCAGCCTTTGGTGTGATACAGGTGCTCGTCTTCTTCATCCTCGACGCGATCGTATGCCGCTTTCAGAGCCGCCTGCTCGTCGCCCGAAAGCTGTTTCGCACATTCGCCGATCAGCTCCCAATCGAAATGATCTTTGGTCTCTGCAAGCACGACGCACTCGCAGGCGACCAGCTCGGCGGCTGCGGGATCGCTTGCCGCCAGCGCCATCTTCATCGCCACGGCCAGCGATTTGCCATTGTGCTGAACAATCTTGCGACCGGGAGTCATCTCGTCGGGGTCGAGGCCGAGCTGCTCGCACGCGGTCGTGAGCAGCTCGACGTGCGTTTGGGTCTGCGCGAGGTACTTCTCCCATTCCGCCCGCAGATCATCGTTGCGAACGCATTCGAGCGCGGTCTGATAGAGGAGGACGCCGCCATACTCGTGCTCGAGCGATTGCAGCAAGAGCTCTTTCAATTGTGGACGTAAGATCATCGGATCTCCTGATATGGTTTTCGATAACACTGTAGTGGTACACGATCGCGCACGCGTAAGGCTTCTGGACAGCAAGCCTTACGCAAGTTCGTCGATCGATGAGGCTGCTCAGACGATCGGCGGATCGGTTTCGCGCTCGAAGCAGCGGTGTCGCGTGATGGCCTGTACAAACGCTTGGAGAGCCGCATCGCCTCCGCTGTCTCTGAACCGCAGCACTGCGGGGTCGTCGGCGCCCGAGGGAAGCTTCGGTGGAATACGCGCCGCTTCCAATAAAGAGCCCGAAGCGCCAAGCGCCAGAATCGGCTTGCAATGACGATACTGATCTTTGACGAACTCGAGTGTCTGGCCGCTGCGCGACAACGCGGAGACGGCCGCTTGGCCGTCTGGCAGCACCACCGCATCCCACACGACAGAAGGCGCCGCTTCCAACGACACCTCGATGGCGATGGGATCGCCGCGCTCGCCTTGCACATCGCCAAGCTTGATGCCCACGAAACGCGGCACGGCACCCTGCTCCGAGAGTCCCTGATGCAACCGCGTCAGCGCGTCTGAGTCAACGCCATCAGCCACTAGAATAGCGATGCGGCGCGTCTTGATTCCCTCCTGCCCGGGACGCGCAAACATCGAAAGCGACGGCGACCTTTCTACTTCCGCTTTCGGCGGGGTTTCCAGAAGCATAGGAAGAGGATCGGGAAGCGCTGTCATACCGAGGCCGTCAGCAACGCCTCGAGCCAGCTCTTCTGCCACATTGCGCAACTGCGCGACCACCCGTTGACGGATCGCTACGGTCTGCACTTTGGTGAGCTCGAAACGATAGGCTTTGATGATGTGCGTCTTTTCGACGTCGCTTTGGCTGTTCCAGAACAGTCTCGCCTGATTGTAGTGCTCGGCGAAACGCTCGGGCTTGCCGCGCACTTTGCTTTCTTCGACCGGCTCCGGAAACGACATGAATCCGCGTGGGCCTGCCTGAAACGGACAACCGCCGGCAAGCGAGTTCGGTTCGTATGCCACCCGGCCGCGCGAAATCGCTTGGCGATGGAAGCCGTCGCGCTGATTGTTGTGCACTTGAGCAACGGAGCCGTTGATTGGGATCTCATGAAAGTTCGGACCACCCAGGCGCGAGATCTGTGTGTCCACATACGAATGAATGCGGCCCGCGAGCAAGGGGTCGTTGCTGAAGTCTAGCCCCGGAACGATGTGCGCCGTGCAGAAGGCGACCTGTTCGGTTTCGGCGAAGAAGTTGTCCGGATTACGGTTGAGCACCATGCGTCCGATCGGCGTCAACGGCACCAGCTCTTCCGGAATGATCTTGGTCGCATCCAGCACGTCGAAGCTGAATCGCTCGGCATCCTGCTCGGTAAATACCTGCACACTGAGCTCCCACTGCGGATAAGCGCCTGCTTCGATCGCCTCCCACAGATCACGTCGGTGAAAGTCTGGATCGGCACCTGAAATTTTCACGGCCTCGTCCCAGATCAGCGCGTGCGTACCGGCGACGGGATTCCAATGGAACTTCACGAAGCGCGATTCCCCCGCGGCGTTGATGAAGCGGAAACTGTGCACGCCAAAGCCTTGCATCATGCGGTAGCTGCGCGGAATCGCGCGGTCGGACATGACCCACATCAACATGTGCGTGGATTCGGGCATGAGCGACACGAAATCCCAGAACGTGTCGTGCGCCGACGCGGCTTGCGGCATCGCGTGATGCTGCTCGGGCTTGACCGCGTGGACCAGGTCCGGGAACTTCATCGCGTCTTGAATGAAGAACACCGGGATATTGTTTCCCACCAGATCCCAGTTGCCTTCGTCGGTATAGAACTTGACCGCGAAGCCGCGCACGTCGCGAGCGGTGTCGGTCGATCCGCGCTCGCCCGCGACCGTCGAGAAACGTACGAACACCGGCGTGCGCTTTCCTGCTTCCGCGAAAATCGACGCACGTGTCAGCTCTGTGAGAGGCGCATAACATTCGAAATAACCATGAGCGCCCGAGCCGCGCGCATGCACGATGCGCTCCGGGATGCGCTCATGATCGAAGTGCGTGATCTTTTCCCGCAGAATGAAATCTTCGAGCAAGGTGGGACCGCGCAGGCCGGCCTTGAGCGAATTCTGATTGTCCGCGATCGGCACGCCCTGGTTCGTCGTGAGCACGCGCCCGGCGGAATCGACGCGTACGCGGTCGAGCGGCCCGTTCAAGGGGTTGAAACTGATCTGCGGATTGCCTTTTCCGGCCTTTTCCGATGCATTGAATTCCGTCAGCGTGCTCCCGGTAACTGCAGGATGCGGCGGCTCGACCGTCTGCCCCACCGCGGGCTGCGCGCTGGCATCGCCAAACTCGGAAGGCTTCGCGGCATTGTGCGCAAACGCCCCGGCGACCGCTTCCGTTCCCGCGATCTTGGCGGTAGCCGCGTCCGTGATTTGCGTAGCATGCGGTTTGCGGGTCGGGCCGCTCACGGTGGAGCGAGAGGAGCTTCGCGCCGCGCCGGCCGAAGCGGCCGAAGCTGCGCCGGAGTCAGACGAATTGAGTGAAGTTGAGTTGGAAGACTTGCCCGGTCCCTTGGAGGCCTGTTTCTTTGTAGCCATTTTCGACGTCCTCGACATAGATACCAGCTTCGCGCTATCCGGTCCTACCGACGCGCAGCCAGCTAGTTGCAACACGATATAAGAAAGGCCGTGGTAGCCGGCCAAAGTCTCGGGTCGTAGTGACCCGGCCAGATGGGAAGAAACGCACCGGCTGAAATGAGCTCACGCACATTTCTTCGGAAGGACAAAGTAGACTGCGCATTCAGCAATCTTGTTCCCGAAAGTCGTCCGGTCGTAAGAGTGGTCCGCGCGGACCTAACTGAGCTCTGCCAAATGCCGTGAGACTAAGCTCATGGTGTATCGGTATATGTAATTTCTACAATGCACTCCATAGCCTATGAATAACGACGAAGTGAAGACGGAGTCCTTGGAGCAGGAGGCCAATCACGTCATCGAGGAAGCCCGAATGGTGCTCCCAGGCATCCAGGCGCTGTTCGGGTTTCAGCTGGTCGCTGTATTCAACAATCGCTTCGAGACCGCGCTGTCGCAGCAGGAGCAGTCGCTGCATCTCGCATCGCTTCTCCTCATTACTCTGGCTATCGGGCTCATCATGGCGCCCGCCGCGTATCATCGACAAGCCGAGCGCGGACGCCTATCACGGTACTTCACCGACTTGGCTTCGAACCTCCTTACCTGGGCGATGGCGCCATTGCTTCTGGGGATCGTGCTGGACATCTACCTCGTCTCCCAGATCATTCTCGAGAACAGGGCCGCGAGCATCACGATTGCCGCAGCCGTGTTCATGATGCTCGTAAGTGTCTGGTTCATTCTTCCTCGCATCAAAGCCAAGCAGCGCAACGGCGGCGGGAACGCCAAATGAACGCGGTGCCCGCGGATCAGTGGTGCTTGACTGCACCGGAGATATCACAGTAACGCAGCTGCGCCAACTGTCGGCACGTCTCCGATTGTTTTGTAGGACAAAGCCCATGCACTCAGTGCGTGCGCGCCAGGACTAAGAGCTCCGGCACTGCTTTCGGTAGTGCAGCCGTCCGGCAAATCAGCATGGCTTGCGACATGCGTGCGCCATCGCTTCACTCCTCCGCGCCGAACCAATCATCGATGCCAACGCCAAACGTCAAGGCGAGCCTTGAGCCGCGTGCAATGTACTGGCGTCCGTGGTCGATGATCCAGCCGCATGGAAGGCAGCCGCTCCAGGCTCAGGAGAGAAGATGAGCTTGCATAGTTGCGCAGTGAGCTGCGCTGTTCAAAGGAGAGCCGCCATGGCGAATGGTCTGTATCGGTCGATGGCCTTCGGATTTGTTCTATGTCTTCCGACCTTGTGTCTCGCTGCACCGGGCGCGGAGTTCGCGACCACCAAGGAAGGGATCGTCGGCACGTATCGCAAGACCGTTCCGGAAGAAGACTTCGCGACAATCAAGAGCCGCGACGAGAAGAACAAGCCACGCGTAATGGAGCGCCAGAAGAGCCTGCTCACCGAGCGCTACGATCTCTCCGATCGAGCCTCATCGACGATGATGTCGGGCGGACGAAAGGCGGTCCAGCAAGGCGTACGCGTGCGCCTGCCCGCAGGTTCGAGCTGGGACAAGCTCGCGGCGATGAGCCCCGACCAGATCCGCGACAAGGGGCTCTTCCCACCCGGCTTCCTGCCCCTGCCGCACGCGAAGCACGAGACCGGAGGGCAGGTCTTTCCGCAATTCGAAATCGATCGCATCGACAATCAGGAGCACCGATCCCTGCAACGGTTCGACGTGGACTTCGATCTGCCCGATCATCTGCTGCCGGAGTTTCCACCGCCGATCTTCCTGCAGTCCCGTCCCGAGCTCGGCGACGTGTCCAAGGGACAACTGCTCCTTTCCAGCACAGTGGGATCCGAAGCTTGGAATTCACGTGACTTGAAGTCGCGGC
>JADMIO011485890.1_pt1 | contig 31159 bp, 26 predicted proteins | sample 8958161 | NCBI WGS metagenome assembly JADMIO01 (sample SAMN16585339, study PRJNA669376) | soil metagenome | isolation source: Crop rotation soil | place: USA: Cullars Rotation, Alabama | collected 2011 | reverse complement strand
GGCTCTACCGCCTCATTCCCTGACGCGCCGGCGGCCCGTCAGCCCGCGGTCGAGAGGGGACGCAGCCGTTTCGCCGAGGCCAGCACGCGGGCGACGCGGGCGACCTGCTGCTCGCGACCGATGACCTTGCAGGCGTGGACGACGCTGTCGGCGAAGCGCCACCGCAGCGTCGGCATGAAGGTCGCGGCGAGCTCCAGCTGCCCGGTGATGGGCGCGCCCGCGGCGATGACCACCGTGAGCTTCGCGAGCGCGCCGATCTCCTCGAGCCACCGCTCGCAGCGGATCTGCTCGTAGCTCGAGCAGCCGTCGTAGGTGCGCGTGTCGGCGACCATGAAGCCGACGCGATGCTTCGCGAGCGCTTCGTCGAGCGCGACCCCGACGTCCGCGAACATCCGGTCCATGAGGGGGCCGTCGAACCAGCCGTCCTGCACGACCACGACGACGTCGTCGATTCGCTCGACGGTGAGGATTCCCCGCTCCTGCGCCTGCATGCGCACAGCATGCACGAGGGCTCGCCGAATGCGCTGGAAATCGCCGACGATTTCTCCATCGAGCGGTCGTAATAATTACGGGCTATTTCCACTCCTGGACGGCGGCGCCCTTCGGCGGAGCGAACTGGAAGCGTGCGGCGTCGAGGCCGCTGTTCGTCTTCATGTTCGCGAAGGTGATGCGGTTCTCGTTGCCCTGCGCGTCGATGACGATGCTCGTCTTCACCTGCCCGGTGGCGTCGTCGACGGCGAAGAAGAGCTTCGCGAAGCCCGGCTGCGACTTCTTCGGCACGAGCGAGAGCACCACGGGCCCGTACTCCGGGCGCTCGACGCGCGCGACGTCGAACTCGTCGACGAGACGGCCCTTGCCGAAGAGGAAGGTGACCGCGGCGCTCAGCGAATCGCTGGAGAAGCCGCGCTTCACCATCACCGACTTGTCGTCGGGCTCGTAGAGCCAGAGGTCCTTGCCGTCGAGCACGAACTGCTTGGGGTGCGGCTTCGCGTAGTCCCAGCGCATGAGCCCGGGCTTCTTCACCTGCACCGTGCCGCTGCTCTTCTGCGTGCGCCCGAGCATGGTGTTCTTGAACGACTGCTCGAAGTCGGCGGTGAAGTCGTTCGTCTTCTCGTAGAAGCGCTGCACCTTCTCCGCGAGCGCGACCGCCTCCGGCGTGGCTTTCACCTCCACCTTCGGCACCGGCTTCTCGATCTTCGGCTCCGGCTTCGGCTCGGGCTTCGGCGGGACGGGCTTCGCGGGCGCGTCGACCGGCGCCTGCGCGAGGACCATGACCGGCTCGGGCTCGCGCACGAGGCGCGCGAACGGCGGGAGCGCGGCGACCGAAAAACCGAGGAAAATCGCGATGTTCATGCCCCTGCTCCGGGACTGCCGGTCCCGCCTTTTTCGACGTCGGCGGCCGTCTTCGATTCACCCGCGGCCGCCCGCTCGGCCGCCTTCAGGAGGCGGTTTCCGAGCGAGATCCGCTCGTACTTCTCGCGCAGCGCTTCGCGCCCGGCGTCCGTGAGATCGGTCGCCCGCCCGCCCCTCTCGAGCACGTGCACCGCATGCGAGAGGCAGATGGCCGCGGCCACCGAGATGTTGAAGCTCTCCACGAACCCGCGCATCGGGATGATGAACACGCGATCGGCCTTCGCCTTGAGGCCGGGCGAGATCCCGCGGTGCTCGTTGCCGAACACGAACGCGCACTTCTTCGTCACGTCGAGGTCGTAGAGAGACACCGCGGTCGGGTCGAGCGCGGCCGCGTAGATCGCGTACCCCTGTGATTTCAGGCGATCGACGCACGCGTCGGCGCTGCGGTGCTTCTCGAGCTCCACCCACTTGTCCGCGTCCTTCGTGACCCCGCGCGCGGGCTCGAACGTGTCGATGCGCCCGTGCTGGTCGGGCGTGTCGATGACGTGCGCCGTGAGGAGCCCGAGGCCCTCCGCCGTGCGCAGCACCGCGGCCTGGTTGTGCGGGTCGCGGATGTCCTCCACGACGATCGTGAGGTCCCGATAGCGGTGGCGCACGACGTGGTCGATGCGCGCGCGGCGCTCCGGCGTGAGCATTTCGCGCAGCGCCTCGAACGAGTACGGGTCGCGCACGTCGCTCATTCGCCCGCCCCCGAGTCCTCCGGCCGATCCTCCGGCGTGCCCTCGTGGATCGCGCCCTCGACCGGCTCGCCCTCGTCCTCGGGCGGCAGCGGGCCCGCGGGGCCGGCCTCGTCGAGCGCGCGCACGATGTGGTCGAGCACCGTCTGCAGCCCCTCGCCCGTGACCGCGCTGATCCGCAGCAGCTCGATATTCTTCGACGATAGGTACTTTTGAAGAGTATCGGCGCGCTCGTGCGCGTCGGTGAGGTCCATCTTGGTGGCGACGGCGATCTGCTTCTTCTTCGCGAGGTGGGGGGAGTACATCGCGAGCTCGCGGTTGATGGCTTCGTAATCCGCCACGGGATCGCGCAGCTCCTCGCCGCCGCAGTCGACCATGTGGACAAGCACGCGGCAGCGCTCGACGTGCTTGAGGAAGCGGTGGCCGAGGCCGAGGCCCTCGTGCGCGCCCTCGATGAGGCCGGGGATGTCGGCGACGACGAAGCTGCGCTCCTCGCGGTAGCCGACGACGCCGAGGTTCGGGACGAGGGTGGTGAACGGGTAGTTCGCGATCTTCGGGCGGGCGGCGCTGATGCGGCTGATGAGGGTGGACTTGCCCGCGTTCGGGTAGCCCACGAGCCCCGCGTCCGCGAGGAGCCGCAGCTCGAGACGGAGGGTGCACTCCTGCCCGGCTTCGCCGGTCTGCGCGAACGTCGGCGCCTGGCGGGTGCTCGTCGCGAAGTTCATGTTCCCGAGCCCGCCGCGCCCGCCCTTCGCCGCCATCACGCGCTGGCCGTGGTGGGTGAGGTCGAAGAGCGTCTCGCCCTCCGCCGTCTTCACCACGGTGCCGACGGGCACCTTCAGCTCGAGGTCGTCGCTCCCGCGCCCGTTGCGGTCGCGGCCGGAGCCGTTCTCGCCCTTGTTGACCTTGAACTCCTTGCGAAACCGGTAGTCGAGGAGCGTCGTCAGGTTCTCGTCCGCGACGAACCACACGCTCCCGCCGCCGCCGCCGTCGCCGCCCGAGGGGCCGCCGCGCGGCACGTACTTCTCGCGCCGGAACGCGACCGCGCCGTCCCCGCCGTCGCCGGCCTTCACGTAGATGGTCACTTCGTCGATGAACATGGCGCCTATACTCTCACGAAAGAATTTGACCGGTCGCGGCGTCGAGACGGAGCTCGGTCCAGTCGGCGGCGCGGAAGGCGACGAGCTTGATCGACTCCGGCCGGCCCTCGAGGAGGAGGAGCGAATCGGCTTCGAGCGGCGTGCGCCAGCGGCGCTGGAGCTCCGTCCCGAACAGCGAGACGCCGTGACGATCGAGCAGCACGAGCGCCTCGCCCGCGGTCGCGCTGCCGGTGAGCTCGTGCTCGCCCTCGAGCGCGCCGGCGACGTGGCCGGACGGATCGACGACGAGCGCGGTGGTGCCGAGGCCCGCGACGAGCTGCTCGCCCCAGGGCATCACGAGCGCCCCGCCCTGCTCGCGCTGGAGGACCACGGTCCAGAGCGTGCGATCGCCCTCGAGCGGGAGGGAAGCGCTCAGCACGAGGCCGCGCGTGGCGTTCGTCCGGACGCCGACGACGGTCGGCACCGCGCCCGGAGGCACGCTCGCGAGCGGGTCCTCCGAGGGCTCGGTGACCCAGAAGGCGACGCGGGCGCCGTGGAAGTCGAGGTGTCCCATTGGCTGGAAACGCGGCGCCTGAAACGCGAGAGCCGCGACCCGCATCGAGGCGGGTCGCGGCCCTCAGGTGAACGTTTCGCAGAAGCGGCGGCCTACGCCTTCGCGGCGGGGGCCTTCGCCTTGGCGGCGGGCTTCTTCGCGGGGGCGGCGCCCTCGGCGGCGGGCTTCTTCGCCTTGGCCGGAGCGGGCTTCGCGCGCGCGGCCGCAGCGGTCTTCTGCTCGGGCGTGTACACGCTCACGCGCTTGCGATCCTTGCCCACGCGCTCGAAGGTGACCTCACCCTCGATGGTGGCGAAGATCGTGAAGTCCTTGCCCATCCCGACGTTCGCGCCCGGGTGCACCACCGTGCCGACCTGGCGGACGAGGATGTTGCCCGGCACCACGTGCTCGCCGCCGTACTTCTTGATGCCCCGGTGCTGTCCGGGCGAGTCGCGCCCGTTGCGGCTGGAGCCCTGTCCCTTTTTGTGAGCCATCTTCTTTACCTGCCGGCCGTTGCTACTCCACGAATGGAGTCATGTTCCACGAGGAACAATCGGCCCGTTGAGGGTCGACGCGTGCGGCCTAGGCCTGCACCTGGGTGATCTTGAGCTCGGTGAACTGCTGGCGGTGGCCGCGGATGCGGTCCCAGCCCTCTTCCTGCGTCCGGTAGTGCCACACCTTGCGGTGCTTGCCGTGCCGCACGACCTCGGCCTCGACCTTGGCGCCGGACACGGTGGGCGCGCCCACCTTCACGTCGGCACCCTCGCCGATGAGGAGCACGGGCAGGGTGACCTTGTCGCCGGGCTTCGCCTTCGCGCGGAGCTCCACCTGGATGGTGTCGCCCTGCTTGACGCGCGCCTGCTTGCCGCCGGTATCCACGATTGCGTACATCACGTCCTCCGAACCGCCCGGGGGGCCTCGCACCGCGGACCGACCATCGGTCCGTGCTGCCGCGCCGCTTGGCGTTGCGCTTCCCGGTTCGCGAAGGGCCCGGATAGCTCCGGGCCTCACGAAAGCCGGCGGATTTGTGGGGATCGGGGGGGGAAAGTCAAGCAAATCCGCGAGGGTGCGGGCAGGCGCCCCCATGGGTGGGGGAGGTGCTCGCCCCCTGCACTACGCCTCAGCGGATCGAAAGGCCTGCGATGCGCCCCTCGGGGTCGACCGCGAGCCAGAGCGCGGGCGAGCCCTTCTCGCACGCGAGCCTGAAGTCGAAGCCGCCCCGGGTCGAGGGCCCGACCGCTTCGGCCCGCGTGCAGCTCCCGACGCCCGTGCGGATCCCCCGGAAAAAGTCGACCCACGACGCGGCCGAGAGGTCCTTCAGCCACCCGGGGGCGATCGCCTTCTCGAACTCGGCCGCCGTCGTGTCGCGGGTCGTCCAGCCGCGCACCATCGCGGCTGCGCCTGCGAGCGCGGGCGGGACCTCGACCTGCGGGGGCGGGACGAGCGCGAGGAGCTCGCGCGCGAGGTCGTCGAGGTCGTCGGTGTCGCCGGCGGTGAGCAGCACGATTCCGAGCCCGCGAGCGGGGATGAGCGCGAGCGAGCTCGTGTAGTCGTTCGCGCCGCCGTTGTGCCAGACGAGCTGCCCGAGGGAGGGATGCTTCTCGAGGCCCCATCCTGCCCCGCGCGCGCTGCCGCCGGTCGTGGGACCGAACCCCCGCTGCGATTCGCGCACGGTCGTGCGCTTCACGGGCCCGGCGTCCGCCTCGCTCCGCGGCGGCCACGCGCCGAGCTCGAAGAGCGCGTACTTCGCCATGTCCGCGACGCTCGAGTAGAGGCCGCCCATCCCTTCGCCCGCGCCGAGGCGCCAGTGCGGCGTCTCGGCCGTCCCGTCCTTGCCGTACGCGATCGCGAGCCGCCCGGTGGGGACCTGCTCGCGGTCCCACGTCGTCGCGCTCATCCCGAGCGGCTTCAGGATCCGCTGGCTCACCACGTCCCGGTACGGCTTCCCCGCCACCCGCCCGGCGATCACGCCCGCGAGCGCGACCGCGAGGTTCGAGTAGTTCTCGCCCGTCCCCGGCGCCCGCTCCAGCACCACCCCGTCGATCGCCTTCAGGAGCTGCGCCTCCGTGAGCGCGTGCGCCGTGTCCGACCAGTAGTCGAGCGTCCCCAGCCGCGGCAGCCCCGAGGTGTGCGTCACGAGGTGCCGCAGCGTGATGGGCGGGCTGTCCTTTGTCGGGTACACGACATTTGCGAGCTCGGGCAGCCAGGTCGCGGCCGGGACGTCGAAGGAGAGCCTCCCCTCGTCGCGCAGCGCGAGGAGCGTGAGTGAGGTGAAGGTCTTCGTGATCGAGCCGATGCGGAACACGCTGTCCGCGTCCACCGGCGCCTTCGACGCGTGATCCCGCACCCCGTAGCCCTTCGCCCACGCGAGCTTCCCGTCCGCGACGAGCCCGGCCGCGAGCGCCGTGACCCCGAGCCTGGGGAGCGCGGCGGCGAGGCGCGCGTCGATCGCGGTGAGCGCCTGCGCGAGACCCTCGGGCGTGCTCGCTCGGAGCGGCGCGGGAGCGGGCGCCTCCGCGAACTTCTGGAGGATGGGCGTCGGCTTCGGCGCGGCCCCGGCGACGCCGGCGGCGAGGAGGATCAGGACGAGCGTTCGCATCCGCCCATCCTACGCCGCCGCCTGGGCGCCGCCGGTCACGTGCGCGATCACCCGGGCGATCACCGCGGGATCCTTGAGGATCCGGCGGTGTCCGAGCCCCTCGACGGGCCACACCTCCGCGCCCGGCCACGCCGCGCGAAGCCGCTCGGCGTGGCGGATCGGCACCTCGGCGTCTGCCGGGTCGTGCACGACGAGGAGCGGCACCTCGAGCCCGCGCACCTCGGGGTCGATCCGCATTTCGTCCGGCGTGCGCCCGAGCCGCGCGCACGCCCGCTCGAGCACGTGCGCCTGCCCCTCCGGCCCGAGCCCGAGGAGCGTGCCGAGGCCCTTCGCGAAGTCGTGCGGCTCCACCGGGCTCGCGAGGAACGCGGCACGTCGCACCTTCATCCCGCGCGCCATCGCGAGCGCGCTCGCGGTGCCGCCGAGCGAGTGCGCGACGAGCCCGTCGAGCGGCCCCGTGACGTCCGCCACCGCCTGCACCGCGCGCGACATGCCGAGCACGTTCGCCTGCCGCCCCGTCGACGCGCCGTGCGCGGGCAGGTCGAAGAGCACCACGCGGCGCCCGCTTGCGACGAGCGGCGCCACGAACCGCGCGAGCTGCGCGGCATCGCCCTCCCACCCGTGCACGCCGAGCACCGCGGGGCCCTCGCCGAAGGTCCACGCCGCGAGCCGCTCGCCCTCGCTCCAGACGGTGAACGCGCGCGCCTCGTGGCCCGGGACCTCGGGGATCCGCGACGCGTGCCGGCGCGGGGTGAAGAAGAGATCCACCACCCGCTCCTCGGCGAGCCGCGGCGCCACCGCGCTCAGCGCCTGCGTTCCCCAGCGCAGCAGCCGCAGCGACGCGGGCAGCGCGGGCGACTTCGCACGAACGGTCGTTCCTTTTTCTGCGCCAGCAAGAGCCATGGTCGAGCTCCTTTCGGGTGTGCGCCCGTCCGGGCGCGGGAAGGGCCTGATCAGGCCCGGAGGGAGGCGAAGAGGCGGTCGACGGCGGCGCGGGTGCGCGCGGCGGCGCGGGGGTCGGCCATGAGGCGGTGCGCGTAGTGGAAGGCGTAGACGTGGGCGCGCAGCTCGAAGGCGACCTGGTCGGGGTCGGTGTCCTTGCGGAACTGCCCGGCCTCGATGCCGAGCCGCACGGCCTTCGCGAGGAATTCGTCGATGCGCCGCATGGTCGCGACGAGCTCGTCGCGCACGGGCCCGGGCGTGGCGTCGTCGAGCTCCGCGGCGGCGGCCATGAAGAGGCAGCCGTGGAGCCCCGCGTCGGTCCCCCAGGAGAGCCAGCGGTCGAGGAGAGCCCGCAGGCGCGGCTCCCCGCGCGGAGCCTTCAGCGCGGGCGTGATGACGAGCGTCGTAAAGCGCGCCGCGGCCTCCTGGAGCGCTGCGAGCTGCAGCTCCTCCTTGGACCCGAAGTGCGCGAAGAGGCCGCTCTTCGAGAGCCCGAGATCCGTCGCGAGGGCGCCGATGGTGAGCCCCGCGAGCCCGTCGCGGCTCGCGAGCGTCATCGCCCGCCCCACGATCCGCTCGCGCGTCTCCGCTCCCTTGCCCATGGGAAGAGAATAGAACGGTCGTTCTTTTTCGTCAAGCCCGCCGGCCCGGCTCAGCCGCCGACGAGGTTCTCCTCGAAGTTCCGGAGAAGGCGGCGGCCGTCGAGCGTGTCGCGCACGCGCGCGGCGAGGAGCGCGGGCTCGGCGCCCTCGCGCTCGAGCGCCTCCTGATCGACCCGGATCGCGGTGCGGACGATGGCGGCGGTCGCCTCGGGGTGGAACTGCACGGTGCGCGCGCGGCGCCCGAGCGAGAGCGCCTGGATCGCGCACGCCTCGTTCGAGGCGAGCAGCGTCGCGCCCTCCGGCACGCTCGCGGCGGCGTCCTCGTGGATCGCCTGCACCTCGAGCGTTTTGCCGAGGCCCGCGAAGAGCGGGTCGCGGCGGCCGGCGGCGGTGAGCTGCACCTTTACCGTGCCGAGCTCGCGTCCGCGCGGGTTCTTCACGATCTCGCTGCCAGCCGCGTGCGCGAGGAGCTGGTGGCCGAAGCAGACGCCCAGGAGCGCGCCGCCCGCCTCGGCGTAGTCGCGCAGGCGCGCCCCGGCCTCGTGCATCCAGGCCGCGGGCGCCGTGAGGGACAGCGGCGAGCCCATCACGAGCACGCCGTCGAACCCGGACAGGCGCGGGAGCTTCCCGCCGTCGTGCACGGGCGCCACGGTGAAGCGCTCGGCGTCACCCAGCGCGTCGGTGAACCAGCGCTCGAAGTCGCCGTGGGCCTCGTGCAGGTCGGTCCCGGCGGTGCCGGGCTTCACGAGCAGGATCCGCGGCTTCGGCATGGCGACTAGCTCCTGCGCGAGCGGCGCCGCGCGAGGAGCGCCGCGAGGCCGGTGAGGGCGAAGAGACCGAGCTGGCCGGGCTGGCTGCCGAGGCAACCGCCCTCGACGGCGGGGAGGTCGTTCACGTGGAACACGACCTCCGAGGGCTTCGAGCTCTGGCCGAGGTCGTCGCGCACGACGAGGGTGAGCTTGTAGTCGCCGTTCGTGTCGGGGACGAACGTGGGGCTCGCCGTGTCGGCGCCCGTGAGGGTGCCGCTGCCGTCCACGAGCTTCCACTCCCAGCCCACGATCTTGCCTTCCGGATCGTTCGAGCCCGAGCCGTCGAGGGTGAGCGGGTCGCCCGCGTAGCGGTACTTGCCCTCGGGGCCCTTCGCGACCGCGGTGGGCGGCAGATTCGGGGACACGATCACCGTCACCTTCGCCGGCTCGCTCGAGAAGAGGCCGTCGTTCACCACGAGCTGGAACGTGTACTCGTCCGGCTCGGTGGGCGTGAAGGTGGGCTTGGGACCGTCGGCGCCCGTGAGCGAGACGTTGGTGCCGTCGAGCTGCGTCCACGTGTAGGTGATTGTCGCCCCCTCGGGATCGCTCGAGCCGGAGCCGTCGAGGGTGACGAGGGTGCGGATGGCGGCGGTGGCCGGCGCGGTCGCGACGGCGAGCGGCTTCTTGTTGTCGCCCTGGGTGACCGCGACGGAGACGCGGACGGGGAGGCTGTCGACGTCGCCGTCGCTCACGACGAGCTGCACCTCGACGATGCCCTGCGCGAGGGCGACGAACGACGCCTTCGCCTGGTCGGCGCCGTCGATGCTCACGCGGGGGCCGCCGACCCAGGTCCACTTGTACGTGAGGGTGTCGTTCGAGTCCTGGTCGCTCGAGCCGGAGCCGTCGAGCGCCACCGTGTCGTTCACCTTCGCGCTCTCGGGCGCCCCGATCTTCGCGACCGGGCGGTGGTTGCCGCCGCTCGGGACGACGTGGATGGTGACGTCGTCGGTCGCGTCGTAGGTGCCATCCGAGACCTTGAGGGTGAGGACGTAGTCGGCGACGGGGCCGGCGACGAAGGTGGTGACGAGCTTCGACTGGTCGGCGAACACGATGGCGGCGCCCGTGGGGCGCTTCACGCTCCACTCGTAGGTGAGGCCCTGGACGCCATCGGGATCGAAGCTCTCGGAGCCGTCGAGGTGGACGGTCTCGCCGCTGTAGACGGTCTGGTCGGGGCCGGCCTTCGCGACGGGCGGGTGGCCGCCCGGGGTCTGGGGCGCGACGCGGAGGGTGGCGAGCGCGGAGTGCGAGAGCTCCTTGTCGCTCACGGTGAGCTTCAGCACGGTCTCACCCGCGGACTGCGGGATGTAGTGCGCGATGGCGGACGCGATGGAGCCCTCGAAGCGGCCGCCGGCGCCGCTCACGAACTCCCACTTGTAGGTGATGACGTCGCCGTTCGGGTCACCCGAGAGCGAGCCGTCGAGCGTCGTGTCCTCCTGCTCGCGCGCGTTCAGGATGAGGTCGGGCGTGATGACCGCGAAGGGCGCGGCGTTGCGGACGGTGATGACGACGGTGTCCGACGCCTGCCGCTCGCCGTTCGAGACGGTGACCTTGAGCTCGTAGGTGCCGGCCTTCTTCGCGAAGAAGTCGGTGGAGGCCTCGTTCGGGGTGGAGAGCGTGACGCTCTCCGTCGCGTTCACGACCGTCCACGCGTAGGTGAGCGGGCGATCGAGGGTGTCCTTGCCGGTGGCGGTGACGCGGGGGCGGCCGGGATCCCAGGTCGCGTCCTCGCCCGCGTTGACGACGGGCGGCACGTCGCCCACGGCGATCGTGAGGGAGCGCTTCACGCTCGCGGTGCCGTCGGAGACGGTGCACTCGATGGTGTAGGTGCCGACGGCGAACGACGCGGTCTGGGTGGCGCCGGTGCCGACGGTCTGGCCGTCCTTCGTGCAGGTGTAGGTGAGCGTGTCGCCGTCCGGATCGCTCGCCACGATGGTCCACGAGACGGGGGTCTGCACGCCGGTGGCGGCGCTCGCGACGTCGTCGAGCTTCGTGATGACGGGCTCGGAGTTGCCGACGGTGACGGCGGCGCTGTCGACCTTTCCGCCGAGGGCGAGGCCGTCCTTCGGCTGGATTTCGACGGTCCACTTGTCGCCCTTCACGAGGGGCGCCGGCACGGTGGTCTTGTCGTCGAGGGCGGACTGGGGCTGGTTGTTCTTGCGCCAGCGGATCTGGGTGCCGTCCTGGGCGTCGCCGTTGGGGTCGGAGTAGTCCCAGGTGACGGTGAGCGAATCGGTGCGGATGGGCGAGGCGGGAGCGATCTTCACGTTCGACGCGACGGGCTCGTCGTTGCCGATGGTGACCTCGTTCGACTTCACGAGGGTGCCGGCGGTCTGGCCGTCCTTGGGGGTGACCTCGGCGTACCACTTCTGGCCGCGGCGGATGGCGGACGCGGGGACGGTCTTGAGGTTCGTGAAGGATGTGACGGGGGCGCCGTCCGCGTACCAGTTGATGGTGGTGCCGCCCTCCGCATCGCCGTCGGGGTCGGTGTAGGTGTAGGTGAGAGTGAGGTCGGTGTTCGAACGCGGCGCGGCAGGGCCGACGACGACGTTCGCGACGGACGGCGCGCGGTTCTGGATGGTGACGACGACGCTCGCGGTGCCGACACCGCCGTCCTTGTCCGTGACCGTGAGCTTCACCGTGAAGTTGCCGAGGTTCGGCCAGCTGTGCGAGGGCGAGGCCTGGGTGGAGGTGCCGCCGTCGCCGAAGTCCCACGCGTAGGTGAAGGTGTCGGCGGTGCCGGGGTCGCTCACGCTGGCGCTGAAGGCGAGGTTCTCGCCGCGGGCGGCCTGGCGGTCGCCGCCGGCGATGGTGACGGTGGGCGTGACGTTCGCGACGGTGACGGTCTTCGTCACCGAGACGGAGCCGCCGTCCTTGTCGGTGACCTTGAGGGTGACGGTGAAGCTGCCGTTGTCCTTCCACGCGTGGGTGCGGCCCGCGAAGTCCTGGCCGGTGCCGGTCTCCTTCACGCTGCCGTCGCCGAAGTCCCACTCGTAGGTGAAGCCGGCGGCGCGATCGGTCGCCGACACGTCGCTCGCGGTGGAGGTGAAGGCGAGGGTCTCGCCCTCGCCGCCGCCCGACGGGCCGCCGAGGGTGGCGGTGGGGTTCGCGTTCGCGATGGTGGCGGTGCCGGTGATGGTGCTGCTCACGCCGCCGTCGGCGTCGGTGACCACGAGCTTCACGCTGTAGGTGCCGTTGTCCGCGTAGGTGTGCGGGGTGGTGACGCTGAGCCCGCTGCTCACGGTCGTGTCGGGGGTGTTGTCGCCCCAGGTCCAGGTGTAGGTGAACGGGCGGCCGCGGTCGCCGTCGGAGACGTCGTTCGCGGTGGCCGCGAAGCTGACGGGGCTCGCCTCCGTCCCGCTCGGGGTGCCGGTGATCTGGCCGGTGGGGATCACGTTGTTGACGGTGATCTGGCGGGTGGTGACGGACTGGTTGTTCGTCGCGTCCGTGACGGTGATGGTGACCGTGTACGGCTGCGCGCGCGAGTTCGCGTACGCGTGGACCACGGGGCCGAAGGTGGTGGGCGCGGTGAGCGCGGTGCTGCCCGTCGTGTTGGTGCCGCCCGGCTCGCCCCAGTTGATCACGTAGTTGAAGGGCAGGAGCTTGTTCGCGGGGTTCAGGTCGTCGAGGGTGCCGGTGAGGGTGATGGTGCCGGCCTCGTTGATGGTGGTACCGGGCGCGACGGTGAGCCCGGTGAACGAGGGGCCGCCGGCGGACGTCGGATCGAGCACGGTGAGGGTGCGCGAGACGGGCGTGCTCGCGACGTTGTTGCGGTCGGTGGCGACGACGCTGACGGTCCAGCTGCCGGGGGTGGTGAAGCCCTGCTGCACCTGCACGCCGGCGGCGTTGCCGGCGGTGCGTGCGACGGTCTTCACGGTGGCCGCGCCGCCGCCGGGCGGCGTGAAGGTGAACGTGTACGCGTAGCCGGCCGCGAGATCGGCGGTCGAATCGTTGAACGCGCGCGCGCCGAAGGTCGCGTTCGTCCCGTCGCCGAGCACCGACGACGGGAATGTCGTGAAGTCGACAGTCGGCGCGATGGCCGCGATGGTGACGGTGACCTGGACGGTGGCGACGCCGCCCTCGCGGTCGGTGACGGTGACCTTGAGGGTGTAGGAGCCTTCGTCGGCGTAGACGTGGGTCTGGGTGGCGCCGGTCGCGACGTTGCTGGCGGTGGCGACGGGGCTGCCGTCGCCCCAGTCCCAGGCGACGGTGTAGCGGCTCGAGAGGTCGAGGGTCGTGTCGACCATCGAGATGGACCAGGTGGCGCTCTGGCCCTCGCTCACGGTGCTGGAGGGCACCCCGAGGGTGAGGGTCGGCGGGACGTTCGCGACCGTGATGAGCGGGGCCTGGGCGGTGGCGGCGCCGCCGAAGGCGAGCGTGCCGATCGGGTAGGTGTTCGCGGGGATGCCGTTCGGCGGCTGCGAGACGGCGAGGGCGATCGAGTTCCAGTCGCTCACGCGGACGTTGGGACGGAAGGTGTTCGTGGAGCTGCCGGCGGGACGGCTCTCGGGATAGTTGCAGACGAAGACGTTCGAGGTCTGGCCGGTGGTCTCGTAGGCGAGGTTGCCGTCGCAGTCGTAGTCGTACTTGAGGAGGTGCTTGTTCCCGTCGGACGCGGTGACGGTGAGGGTGACGCTCTGGCCCTCGTTGATGCTCGTGGCGCTCGCGGCGACGTTGGTGATGACGGGCGCGACCTGGATGTTCCCGCAGGCGTAGGTGCCCTGGACGCCGGCATCGCCGCGGCGGCCGCCGGAGTTCGCGTTGCCGCGGTCACCGGCCGCCACGTCGACGGTGGTGTTCGGGCAATTCGTGTTGCCGGGGAGGGGCCGGAGGATCTTGATGCGGCCACCGGCGCCGCCGCCGCCCGAGCCCGCGTTGACGGTCGCGACGGCCGTGCCGCCGGCGCCGCCGCGCGCGGTGAGGGTGACGCCGTTGGGGGTGCGGACGGCGACGTTCTCGCTGGCGCGGATGGCGATGCCGCCGCCCGCGCCGCCGCCGCCGCCGGAGCCCTGGAGGACGGAGGCCTGGGTGCCGGCCGCGCCGGAGAAGTCGAGGCGGGCGGTGGGCTCGATGATGACCTGCTTGCCGTCGAGGAAGAGGACGCCGCCGCCGTTGCCGCCGACGCCGCCGGCCTGGCCCTGGGGCCCGTTGAAGGTGGGCGAGCTGGAGCACCCGCCGCCGCCGCCGCCGGAGCCGAGGTCGATGTCGTCGATGTCGTCGAGGGGAGCAGGGCCGGTGCTGCCGTTCAGGGCGCCGGCGGTGCCCTGGACGGCGCCGCCGTTGCCGGGACCGCCCTGGCCGCCGTTGCCGCCGAAGCCGCCGCCGCCGCCGCCGGAGCCGCCCCAGAACTGGGCGCCGCTCGGGGGGTTGGTCGCGCCCGCGCCGCCGCCGGCGCCGGGGCCGTTGCCGTTCGCGCCGCCGCCCACGTTCGAGCTCGTGCAGCCGGCGCCGCCGATGTAGCCGGAGCCGCCCGCGGCGACGTTGCCGGCGAGGTTGATGTTGGGGGCGCTGAGCGTGACCTTCGCGCCGATGGCGACGAAGAGGGTGCGCCCGTTGGGGAGCGAGATGGAGGACGCGGCGGTGTAGGTGCCGGGGCAGATGGTGCGGCCCGCGGGGAAGACGGCGTTGCCGTTGGCGTCGGTGGCGGCGGCGAACTCGTTCTGGCCGAAGTTGCCCCCGGGGCAGGACTGGGCGCGGGCCTCGCTGGTGGCGAGGGAGGAGGCGGCGAGAGCGGCGAGGACGACGAGGCGAGAGCGCATTGCGGGCTCCGTGAGCGGACGTCGAGACGAGATCGAATGCCGCCGCGGCGTGGGGGCGTGCACCCAGGACCGGACGGGGATCGAAATAGTACGAGGGAAGGCGCCGAAACGGAAACAACCCGGCCCGCGGGCTTTGCCGCGCTGCGCCGTGGCGGTAGAGTCCGCGGCCGCCCGCGCCAGGCGAGGGAGCGACACTCCCCGATGTAGGTGCAGGTGGGAGTCGGCACCGGTGGCGCATCCGAACGGGTTCCAGGGGACGATGACCGCGCTCGTGACGCCGATGTCGGGCGGGCGGGTGGACGAGGAGGCGCTGCGCCGCCTCGTCGACGCGCAGATCGCGGGCGGGGTGGACGTGCTCGTGCCGTGCGGCACCACGGGCGAGGGCGCGACGCTCAGCGCGGAGGAGTCGGTCCGCGTGGTGCGTGTGTGCGTGGAGGAGTCGCGCGGGCGCGCGCCTGTGATGGCGGGCGTCGGCTCGAACTCGACGACGACGACGATCGAGAACGCGAAGCGGGCGAAGGAGGCGGGGGCGCAGGGCGCGCTCGTGGTGACGCCCTACTACAACAAGCCCCAGCAGGAAGGGCTGTTCCTGCACTTCCAGGCGGTCGCGAAGGGAGGCGGCCTTCCGGTGGTGCTCTACAACGTGCCCGGGCGTACGAGCGTGGACCTCGCGGCGGAGACCGTGGGGCGGCTCTCGAAGGTGGCGGGGATCGTGGGCATCAAGGAGGCGAGCGGGAACATCGTGCGGAGCCTCGAGATCCTGGAGTTCTGCGAGGGGCGGCCGTTCGACCTGCTCTCGGGCGACGACGGCTTCACGCTGCCGATCCTCGCGGTGGGCGGCGACGGCGTCATCAGCGTGGCGTCGAACGTGGTGCCGGAGCGGGTGGCGGCGATCGTGCGGGCGTGGCGGCGGGGCGACGTGAAGGCGGCGCAGGCCGCGCAGATCGCGCTGAACGGGCTCGTGCGCGCGCTGTTCGTCGAGACGAACCCCGCCCCGATCAAGGCGGCGATGGCGATGGTGGGGATGATGAAGGACGAGATCCGCCTCCCGCTCGCACCCGCCGGCGAGGCGACGCGCGCGAAGGTGAAGGCGGCGCTGGCCGGGCTCGGAAAACTCTAAGCAAAGAATTTTCACCAGACGGGTCCAGAGACCCCGAGGGTTTCCGGGATGGCGAGCGAACAGCCCCTGAAGGTCGTCGTGACGGGCGCAGGCGGGCGCATGGGCGGGACGCTCATCCAGGCGATCCGCCAGAGCGACGACTTCGTGCTCGCGGGCGCCACGGCGCGCGAGGGCGGCGAGATCGTGGGGCTCGACGCGGGGCTCGTGGCGGGCGCGGGCGCGGCGCAGGTGCCGGTGAGCGCGCGGCTCGAGCAGGCGCTCGAGAAGGCCGACGTCGTCATCGACTTCACGAACGCGGACGCGAGCCTCGAGCACGCGCGGATCTGCGCGGAGCGGAAGGTGCCGCTGATCCTGGGCTCGACCGGGTTCTCGGCGGGGGCGCGCGCTGAGATCGCAGGCCGCTCGCAGCACGTGCCGATCGTGATGGCGCCGAACATGTCGGTGGGCGTGAACGTGCTCTTCCGCATCGCCGGCGAGGTCGCGAAGGTGATGGGCGACGCGTACGACGTGGAGATCTTCGAGACGCACCACCGGCACAAGAAAGACGCGCCGAGCGGGACCGCGCTGAGGCTGTGCGAGGTGGTGGCGGACGCGCTGGGGCTCGATCCGGAGCGCGACGTGATCACCGCGCGGCAGGGGCAGACCGGCGAGCGCCCGGAGCGGAAGATCGGGCTCGCGGTGTCGCGGGGCGGCGACGTGGTAGGGGAGCACACGGTGTTCTTCCTCGGCGACGGCGAGCGCGTGGAGCTCACGCATCGCGCGTCGAATCGCAGCAATTTCGCGCGGGGCGCGCTGCGGGCGGCACGCTGGGTGGCGCACCAGAAGCCGGGCCTCTACGACATGCTCGACGTGCTCGGCCTCCACTCCATCCGGTCGCCCCAGGCATGAGGCGGCTCGCGGTCGCGATTGACGCCGACGTCCACACGAGCATCGAGTGGCGCGACGGCACGTGGTTCGTGCGCGATTCGGATCTGCCTTATCCAAAGCAGGATCCGACGCTCGCGTGCCCCGTGAGGCCGTCGAAGGTCGTGGCGATCGCGAAGAACTATCGGGCCCACGCGGCGGAGCTGAACAGCGAGGTCCCGAGCGAGCCGCTGTTCTTCCTGAAGCCCTCGACCGCGGTCATCGGCCCCGGGGACGCGATCCGCGTGCCGCCGCAGAGCGCGCTCGTGCACCACGAGGGCGAGCTCGGCGTGGTGCTCGCGAAGCCGCTGACGCGCGCGTCGAAGGAGGAGGCCCTCGCGGCCATCTGCGGGTACACGTGCCTGAATGACGTGACCGCGCGCGACATCCAGCGCAAACAAAGCCATTTCACGCAGTCGAAGGGCTTCGACACGTTCTGCCCGATCGGTCCGTGGATCGTGACGGGGATCGATCCCTCTGACCTGCGCGTGGTCGTGCGCGTGAACGGCGAGGTGCGGCAGGACGGGCGCACGAGCCAGATGGTGTTCGACATCGCGACGCTGCTCTCGCACGTGTCGCACGTGATGACGCTGCTCGCCGGAGACGTGCTCGCGACGGGAACGCCGGCGGGGGTGGGGCCGCTCGTCGCAGGGGACGAGGTCGAGGTCGAGATCGAGAACGTGGGAACCCTGCGAAACAGGGTGGTTTCGTCGTGAATCCGGTGCTGACGGAGGCGCCGCCCTACCCGTTCACCGCGCTCGACGCGAAGAAGGACGCGCTGCGCGCGAAGGGCGTCACGCTCCACGACTTCACGATCGGCGACCCGCTCGAGCCGACGCCGCGCTTCATCAAGGAGGCGATGATCGCGGCGATCCCCGACGTGTCGCAGTACCCGACGGTGGCGGGGAGGAAGAGCTTCCGCGAAGCGGTTTCGGCCTATTTCAAGCGGCGTTTCCGCATCGACGTGGATCCCGAGACGGAGATCATTCCGTGCTCGGGCGCGAAGGAGGCGGTGTTCCACCTGGCGATGGCGATCGTCGATCGCGCGAGCGAGAAGCGCACCGTCGTGTACGGCGAGCCCGCGTACCCCGTGTACGAGCGCGGCGCGGCGTACGCGGGCGGCGAGCCGTACGCGGTGCCACTCACGCGAGACAATCGCTTCTACCTGGAGCCCGCGAACGTGCCGGCGGACGTGCTCGCGCGCACGTGCCTCATGTGGCTGAACTACCCGCACAATCCGACGGGCGCGGTGTGCGGCACGAGCCTCTACGGGCGCGTCGCGGCGGCGTCGAGGGAGCACGGCTTCGTCGTCGCGAGCGACGAGACGTACGCGGATCTCTACGGAAGCGAGGCGCTGCCGAGCTACCTGAACGTGACGAAGGAGAACGCGCTCGTCATCCACTCGCTCAGCAAGCGCAGCGGGATGACGGGCTACCGCAGCGGCTTCATCGCGGGCGACGCGAAGCTCATCGCGCTGCTCAAGAAGATGCGGCCGAGCGTGGGCGTCGCGTCGCCGGTGTTCGTGCAGGCCGCGGCGGAGGCGGCGTGGAGCGAGGACGCGCACGTCGCCGAGCGGCGCGCGATCTTCGCCGACAAGCGCGCGCGCGTGATGTCGCTCTGCCGCGAGCTGGGGCTCGACGCGCTCGAGAGCGCGGCCGGGCTGTACGTGTGGATCGCCGTGCCGCAAGGCGCGACGAGTTTATCCTACAGCGAGAATTTGCTCGCCGGCGGCGTGGTGGTGACGCCCGGCGAGTCGTTCGGGCCGAGCGGCGCGGGGTTCATTCGCGTCGCGCTGGTGCCGCTCGTGAAGGACTTCGACGCGGCGCTGGGTGCCTGGCGGAAGGCCCACGCGAGCTGACACGTGGCACGCGGAGTCAGGCCTTGGTGGGCGGCTTCCAGCCCTTGAGGCGGCGCGTCGGGTAGGGCTGCGTCGTCACGGGCGGCACGGTGCGCAGGTAGCGGTAGATGCTGCGCAGGTCGTCGTCCGTCATCTGCTTGAAGTTGTCCCACGGCATCTTGGTGCCGCGCTGCACCATGCCCGCCTTGAAGCGCGAGACGAACGCCTCCTCGTCCCAGGCGGTGATGTGGCCGCCCTCCGGCGACGGCGTCAGGTTGGGCGCGGCGATCTCGTAGTTCGGATCCTCGAAGTCGGGATCCGCGTGGGGCTCGCCGGAGAAATGCGGACCCTTTTCCACGAAGCCGGCGGCCATGTCGTGCGGGGTGTGGCAGCCGACGCAGAGGCCGGGCCCGTTCGCGATGTACTCGCCGCGCTCGACGCTGACGCCGCCCGCGGCCACGTGCTTGAGGTGCGGCGCAGTGCGCGGCTTGAAGTTGCCGGCGAGGAGCTTCGCCACGATGCCCCACTCGTCCTTGAGCGTCGGGTTCTTCACGGGCGGCAGCGAGCGCAGATACGACACCGTCGCGACGAGGTCCTCCTGCGACATGGTGCCGACCGCGAAGCTCATGAGCGGCGCGAAGCCTCCGTTCCGATCGACGCCGTGGTGGATGACGCGCGCGAGCTGGCCGTCGCTGAGCTTGCCGATGCCGGTCTCGGGATCGGGCGTGAGGTTGGCCGGATAGAAGGTGCCGAACGGGCCGGCGTGCATCACATAGCCGCCGCGCAGATCGCCCCTGGGGCCGAGCTCGTGCTTGTTCGTGGTCTCGCCGGGGCCGTGGCACGCGGAGCAGTGGGCGATCGCGTTCACCACGTACTCGCCCTGCGCGATGATCGCGGGGTCGGTGCTCGCCTTGATCTCAGGGAGCGGCATCGACGAGTAGTCGGGGAGCGCGCGCAGATTCGCCCACGCGACGAGGCCGGCCACGCCGACGAGCGGGATGGCGAGGACGACGAGGGCGACTTTCCAGGCGCGACGCATGAGCACTCCGGCGGTCCGGGAGGGACGCGCTCGAGGTCGATGAGAAGAAGACGCGAACTTCACACGCCGTGGATCCGCCTCGCAACGCGAATCGACACTGGGCCGCTCGGCGCGCGGCCTGCAAGAGCATCGGCCCATGACGATGCTGGTGCTCGCATTCCTGCTGACGGCCGCGGTGGACGGGACGCCCGCGCCCGCGTGGCCCGCGCCGGGCGCCGCCCTCTCGCCGCCGACGGTGGAGCGCGCGAAGAAGCGGCAGCGGCGGATGCGTGTCTACGTGGACGCGGGGCACGGTGCGGCGGGCAACCCGGGCAATCGTTCGGTGACGTGCGAGGCGGAACAGGACTTTACGTTCCGCATCGCGAGCGAGCTCGCGACGCGGCTGGAGGCGACCGGGCACTTCCGCGTGAAGGTGAGTCGCGCGGCGGGCGCGCTCGTCGACTACCGCACGCGCCTCGACGATGCGGCAGCGTTCGGTGCGGAAGCGTTCGTGAGCCTGCACTCGGACGCGCGCGGCTCCTACGACTGGTGGAGCCCGTCGGAGGGCGTCCAGTGCCTGCGCAACGATCAGGATCCCGGGTTCGCGGTGCTCGTCTCGAGCGAAGGACCGAAGCGGCTCGTCGGCCGGCGCCAGGCGCTCGCGCGCGCGATTGCGAAGCGGATGGCGGACACGGGGTTCCCCGCGTACTCCGGCTTCGGCTGGGCGAATCGCTACGACGCGGACGCCGAGCAGGCCGGCGTGTTCGTCGACGGCCGCGACCATGGACGGCGCCTGATGCTCCTGCGCAAGCCGCGCGTCCCGTCGGTGATCGTGGAGACGCACCACGCGCTCGACTTCGAGGAGGCCGCGCGGTGGGGCGAGGAAAAGACGGTGGCTGCATTTGCGAGCGCGCTCGGCGCGGCGCTGCTCGACGTGAAGCGCGGCGGGCCGCCTCCCGAGCGGCCCGCCATGTCATCGAATTAGGACAATCAGCTCCGAACGAGCGCGCGGCGACGGACGAGCGAGAGGAGCGGCAGGAACGCGAGGAGGCTGGCCCCGCCCGCGTCGCAGCCGCAGCCGCTCGAGGGCCACTCGACGGGGTCGACGTTGAGGCGGTGCGCCTCCGCGAGCGCGTCGGACTTCGAGCCCTTCACGACGACGAAGCGCCAGGTGAAGGCCTCGCGCGGCGCAGTCTCGTCGGTGAAGCGCACGACGCTCTCGCTCTTCGGGAGGAGCGCGGCGAGGTGCACGCTGTCCATGCGCTGGATGAGGAACAGATCGTCCGCGAGCCCCACGAACCCGATGGGCAGGCCCAGCGAGAGGAGCTCGGGCGCGAGCGCGGCGCGATCGAACTCGCGAACGGTGTCGTCCTCGAGGGCGAGGGTCGTGATCACCTTCGGCGTCGTGCGCGGAAACGAGGCAGAAACAGGGCGATCGCCGTCGGTCGCACCGAACGCGAGCTCGAGCTCGTACACGTTCTCCGTGCGCTTCGTCCACTTCGCGACTGCGCCGCGGTCCTTCGACGCGACGAGCGTGACCGGAACCAGGGGTTCCACCTCCTTGCGTGGCTCTTCCGTGGCGGGCTCGCGCGGACCGAGCACGCTCTCGACGAGACGCACGGCCTCCGCGGCGTGCCGTTCGGCGTAGAGGCGCTCGCCCACGAACGGGTTCCAGCCCGACGCGTCGGACACCTGCGCGAGCAGGACCTCGCGCCAGGCCTGCTCGGTGAGCGCGTCGAGCGACGCGAAGTTCTCGCCCTCCGGCACCTCCACGCCGTCCGCGACGAGCTGCGGGAGCTGCGATTCGAGCGTGCGCACGAGCTGCGCCGCGCGCGCGTTGCCCGCGAGGACCGCGTTGTCGGCCTCGGCGCCGATCGGGTTCAGGAGGCCGGCGCCGCCCATCCAGCGGAAGAGGTTGTCGGTGTCCTTCGGCTGCCAGGCGCCGTCCAGCACGGTCGGGAGCTCGGGCGTCGGCACGCCGAGCTCGACGGCGCGCTTCGCGTACGCGGCGGCGGTGGACTGCTTCCAACCTGCGGCCTCGAGCTTCACGAGCTCGTCCTCGTACTTCGCGATCTCCTCCGCGCTCTTCACGAAGAGCTTGCCGAGATACGGGTTCTTGCGACCCGTCACGGTGAGCTCGCCGTCGTCCGCGAAGATCCACGAGGACTCGACCTCGTCGTTCGACGCGCCCTGGGTCACGACGCAGAGCACGTCGCCGAGCTTGTAGATCGGCCCGATCGGCACGTCGGGCGCGTAGTGCTTGAAGAGGTTGCGAGGGAGGATCGCGACCTCGAGCGCGCGCTCCTTCATGAAGCGCGCGACGCCGGGCGCCCACTGGCCCTCCTGCGTCCACACGGCCTTGCCGAGCGGAAGGCCCGCGGCCGCGAACGACTTCTTCGTGAGCTCCCACGACATCTCCTGGTCGCGTCGCGGATACGCGAGCCAGAGCTGGTCGCTCCAGTGGAACGAATCGAGCGAGATCTGCGCGCGATCCGAGAGCGTCCTGAGCTTCGCGAGCACGCGCGGATGGCGCTCGCGGATGATGTCGATCATGTCCCCCTGCAGCTCGAAGTCCGCGCCCCACGCGGGGTGGCGCAGGTAGATGTCGAGGAGCGGCTCGAACGACTCGACGACGATCGCGTCCTCGGTCTGCTTCTCGTCGAGGTCGAACTGCGGGTCGGTGTTGTTGCCGTCGGGGAAGCCGCGCACGCCACCGGCCACGTACTGGACGTTGAAGTGGTACACGGCCATCGCGTGACGCTCGGCGGCGCGGGCGGAGGGACCGAGCGCGAGGAGGACGGCGATCGCGGCGAGGCGCATGGGGCGCGCATGGTAGCCCGGGCGCGGCTCAGGGCCACTCGAGCGCGAGCGCGCCGGTCGCGACCACGAAGCCGGACTCCGAGCGGAGCGCGGCGAGAGGCGCGACGAGGAGCGGACCCACGAGCAGCTCGACGCGTGCCTCGGCGAGGAGATCCCACTCGGATTCGCCTGTGAACAGGTCGAAAACGCGCAACGCAGCCGCGTCGAGGTGGACCGCGCTGGCGGTCCCGAGGGGCAGTCGCGCCGAGAGCGTCGCGCGCGGCGCGGCTGCGATCGACCAGGCGTCCGCTCCCCACATGGTCCGGGACTCGAGGCCGAAGCCGAGCGTCACGAAGCGGTCGAACGTGCGAGAGGCGTCGACGATGGCGAGCGCGTCCATGAACAGGCGCGCGCGCTGCGGCAGGGGAAGGTGTGCGTCGTAGTCCCACCTCGCGGCCGCGTTCCATCCGAGGGCGTCGAAGCTCGAAGAGCGCAGCGGGGCGGGCGTGCGCGCGAGTGACCGGAACCCGAGGATCGTGAGGCGAGAACGCTCGAGACGCGGCTCGGCGCCGAGAGACCATGACAGTTCCTCGTCGAGGACGCGCAGGCCCGAAGCGGCCGCGATGCCGTGCGCGCGACGGTCGCCGGGCTCCTCCGCGTACGCCGCCGAGCGCAGCGTCGCGAGCGGACGAATCCCCTCCGAGCCGCCCCAGATGAGGCCCGGCGCGATCGACAGCCGACCCGCGCCCGAGCGGGTCAGGGTGCCGGCGCGCCCGCGTTCCTCCGCGCGTGAGTGCCGCTCCGCGTCCTCGGCATTCCATTCGAGTGCGTCGACGTCGAGCTGCGCGACGAGCTCTCCCCCGAGCTCCGCGATCCGCCGCAGCCGCTTCCCTGCTGCTTCCGCGCGATTCGCGACGAGCTGCTCGTCGGCCGTCAACGCGCGTGGCGGCTGGCGCAGCGCATCGAGGAGGGGCGTCTCCCGGCCGAGCACGGCGAGCCTGCGCGCGAGCTCGTCCTCGCGCTCGAAGAGCGACTGGCGCTCCTTCGCGAGATCGCGTGCGTCGAGCGGCGCGGCGAGGGCCTTCTCCGCGAGCATGTCCGCCACGAGTGCGACGTACTCGGCCTCCGCGAGATCTGCGGCGGCGCGCTCGAAGCGGAGCGTCGTGGCGACGTACGCGTAGGCGCGACGCGAATCCTTCCCGGCGAGCTCCGGCAGGCGCTCATAGGCCTTCGCGCGGATCGCGGGATCGGAGGAGCCGTGTGCATTCCGCCAATCCGCGGGCAGGTCGAGCTCGGCCGCGATCGCGTCGCGAGAGGCGAGCGCGCGGGCCGCTTCGTCGAGCGACGACTCGAAGGGCGCTGCGATCGGCTCCAGGAGCGGCCGGGGGCGATCGGCCTGCGCGAGCGAGTCGAGGACGGCGGTCGGCAGAACCCACGGTCCAGGCGGCCGCTCGACCTGGCCGCCGTCGAGCGCACCATCGACGAGCGACACGAGTGCGGCGGCGCAGTTCTCCGAGAAGAACCAGTAGTCCGTGTAGCCGCGCCGCTCCGACTCCCACACCCGCTCTGCGAGGCGGCGGAGCTCGACGCGCGTGAGGTTCAGCCGGTAGCGACGGATGGTCCGCTGCTCGAACCGCAGCGACTCGCGCAGCACGTCGCCGAGCGGACTCGTGAGCGTGACGAGCGGGTAGCCGCCCGCGAGACCGCGCAGCGCGTATCGAATCCCCGACGACTCCGCGCCATTGAGCGCGACGAGCTGCACCGCGATCCCGAACGCGGGCCCCCGCACGCGCGTGCCACCCTCGTGCACGAGGCGAAGCAGCATGTGACCGAACATCGACTCGGGCCGGCGCCCGGACGACGCGACGAAGAGCACCTCCGCCTGCGTGAGCGCGTCGGCGTCGAGCCACCGCTCGAAGGCCGGACAGCGCGTGGGCTCGAGCGCGGGAACGCCTGACGAATCCAGCAGATCCGAACGCAGCAGGAGCGAGTGGAGCGCGCGGAGGCGGGAGAACTCCTGACACGCGACGCGTTCGTCGACGGTGAGCGCCTCGGCGCGAATCGACTCTGCCGGAACGAACGCCTCCTCTGCGAACGTCACGAGGTCCAGCGCAGCGGAGGTCGCGCCGCGGGCGCGGCTGAAGGCTCCGTTGAACGTGTTCAACGAACGTTCGGAGAAGGTGAGCGGACGATCGAACGCGGAGAGCCACCCGGTCGCGCGGCGCCACTCCGCGCGCTCGCTCCAGCCGAGCGACTCGTCCCAGCGCTTCATGACCGCGTGCACGACCGCGCGCCGACGCCAGAGCCTCTCGCGCTCGCGGCGGTCCAGGTCGCGCAGGCGCAGCATCGCGCGGTGATCACCTGCATCGTCGTAGGCGTAGAGGACGAAGGCGCCGTCATTCCACTCGGGGCGCTCCGACGATCCGTCGCCGAGCCCGAGGGGAGCTGCGGTCGTGCGGATCTCAATGCGCAAGGGGCCGCCGGGCGCCGTGCGCAGGAGCGGCGGCAGCGCCAGGAGTCCCGCGCAGAGCTCGGCCCTGATCGAGGGAGGGACGTGGGCGACGATCTCGTGATCGGCCAGGAAAGCAGCTGGATCCGCGCAGCCGGCGACGACCGCGACCGCGAGGGAGATCACTCTCGCGCCTGCGGGTGCCTCGCGAGGAAGGCGCGCTCGTCGAGGGCGAGACGCTCGTCGGCACGCGCGAGATCGCCGACGGTGCCGAGGAACGCGACGGCACGCTCCGCCGAGAGCGTTGCGGGATCGAGGAACGCCGTCAGGCGCGCGCGGTTGCGCTGGAGCAGGCGCGCGAAGGCGGGGAGGTGGTCCGGCGAGATCTCCGCGGCGTCCGCGAGATCGAGGATCGAGGGGCCCGCGCCGAGCGCGAGATCGACGGTGAGGTCGGTGGCACTCGAGCGCACGAACGCGTATGCGGCGCCGGTGAGCTCGCCCGGCGTGCGCGCCTGCATGGGGCGACGCCAGATGAAGGCGCCGACGACGAGTACGGTGGCGGCCACCGCCGTGGTGGAGAGCACGGGACCGGTCGTGGCGCGCGGGGACGTCTGCTCGGTGCTCTTCCCGGACGTGTCGCGCGACGAATCCTCCGTCGCCTGGATGGGCTTCGTGTCCGACGAATCGGCAGTGTTCCTCGAAGAATCGTTGGTGTTCGCGAGCGAGTCGTTCGTGTTTGCGCTCGAGTCCTTCGAACCGTTGCTCGAGTCGTTCGAGCCGTTGCTCGAATCACCGTTCGAGGAGTTCCCGCTGTCGCACGTGCCGGCCGCGAGGACGCGCCCCCAGAAGGCGCCCGTGCAGCCCGGGGTGACCGCGAGCGCGAGACCCAACACCGCGAAGCGCTTCATGAGGCGGAGTCATACGACGGATCCAGCGCCCCGTGCGCGTGACCCGGATCACTTCCGCCGGAAGATGTAGGGGTATGTGAGACCGAGGCTGCCGCCGCGCGGCTTGTCGAACTTCCAGAGCACGGCGCGCTCGATGATGCAGCGCTCGAGCTTCGGAGCGTTGAAGGTGGTCTCGACGATGCCGGCCTTGTCGACCTGACCCTCGGCGCCGATCGAGATCGACAGCAGCACCTTGCCGTCCTCGTCGAGGCGGCGACTCGACTTCTCGAAGCACTTCCGCACGTCGTCGAAATGGGACTCGATGACGTCATAGGCGGCCTTCATGGCCTGCGCGCCGGTCGGTGCCTTCGGCGCGGCCTCGACGACCGGCGCAGGCGGCGGGCGCAGGAGCCACCAGGTGCCGCCGCCGAGCGCCGCGGCGAGCGCGAGGATGCCGATCCACATCGGCGCGTTCGACTTCGGGAGTGCGGCCTCCGCGTCGAAATCGTCCTCGATCACGGGCTTTTTCGTGACCTTCGGCGCGACGCGCGCGACCTCGGGCTCGGTCGCGGGCTCGGCGGTGATGGCGAGGAGCTCGCGGCGGAACTCGTCCGCGTTCTGCGGGCGCTTCGCCGGGTCCTTCGACAGCGCGCGCGCCACGAGGTCCTCGAACGCGGCGCTCACCTGCGCTTCCGGCCGCTTCGTGCGGACGGGGACGAGCGGGTCGTTCACGTGCTTCGTGAGGGTGTCCATCGCGCTCGTGCCGAGGAACGGGAGCTCCCCGGTGGCGAGCTGGTAGAGGATGACGCCGATCGCGTAGAGGTCGGCGCGGTGATCGAACGCGGCGCCGCGGGCCTGCTCGGGGCTCATGTACTCGGGGGTGCCGCAGATCAGGTCCTGACGGGTGATGCCGGGCATCGAGCCGTCGGCGATCTTCGCGATGCCGAAGTCGAGCACCTTCACGAAGTCCTTCTCGCCGTCGCGCTCGGTGACGAGGATGTTCTCCGGCTTGAGGTCGCGGTGGATGACGCCCTGCGCGTGCGCGCGCGAGAGCGCGGCCAGCACCTGGGCAACGAGCTTCACGATTCGCGCTTCCCCCAAGGGGAATTCGTCACGGAGGACGCGCCGCAGATCGCGCCCGGGGACGAACTCCATGACGAGGAAGAGCGTGCCGCTCTCGTCCTGGCCGAAGTCGAGGACGTGGATCGAGTTCGCGTGATCGAGCCGGCTTGCGGCCTTCGCCTCGCGCTCGAAGCGGCCGACGATGGTCGGGTCCTCGAGGAGCGCGGGGCGGAGCGTCTTGATGCAGACGACCTTGTCGAGGCCCAGGTGGAGGGCCTTGTAGACCTTGCCCATGCCGCCCTGGCCGAGGAGCTCGAGCACCTTGAACCGGCCGGCGACCACGCGACCGACGAGCGCGTCGGTGCCGGGCGGCGTGGGGCGCGGACGCACGGTGGTGGCGGGGGTGAGCGAGGGCGTGGCGCCGAGCGGCGCGCCGCAGGAGCCGCAGAAGGCGCTCCCGTCGGGGCTCACGGACATGCACACGCGGCACGCGACGGACACGGGGCGACGCTCCTCCTCGACGGGAGACAGAGACCACAGGTGCCTGAAACGCGCCAGTTTTCGGGAGGTTCCGAGCGAAGTGACGGGGCGCGCGCGCCGCTAGGAGGCGTCGCCCGTCTTTTCGACCGGAGCGCCCGCGTGCGCCTTGCGCGCGCGCAGGTACCCGAGCCCGCAGACGACGACGATGGCGATGACGCGCATGCCGTAGTCCGCGAACCAGGCTGGCACGTGGTCGAAGAAGAAGGCGCCGTACTGCCGCACGAACTTGTCGTTCAGGAACATCTGCGCCGCGAGGTTCACGAGGATGGCGGCGCCGACGTAGGCGATCGCGGGGAAGCGGTGCAGCACCTTCGTGAGGAGCGAGCTGCCGAAGAGCACGATGGGGATGCTGAGCGCGAGGCCGAAGAGGAGGAGCTTCAGATCGCCGTGCGACGCGCCGCCCACGGCGAGGATGTTGTCGAGGCTCATCACCACGTCGGCGAGGATGATGGTGCGCACGGCATGGAAGAAGTGGGTGACCTGACCGGCGGGGTTCTCGTCGTCGTCGCCCTCGCCGACGAGGAGCTTCCACGCGATCCAGAAGAGGAGGAGGCCGCCGATTGCCTCGAGGAGCGGGATGCCGAGGAGGAGGGCCGCGAGCGCCGCAAAGACGATGCGCAGGCCGACCGCGCCCACCGCGCCCCAGATGGCGGCCTTGCGCGCGAGCTCCTTCGGGAGGCTCGCCACGGCCATCGCGATGACGACCGCGTTGTCCCCCGAGAGGAGCAGGTCGACCGCGACGATGTTGAGGACCTTCGAGAGGAAATCTGCTTCCACGCAGGGGACTCCGGCCCGGCGCGCGCCGGGCCGGGGAGATTCGTGCATCGCGGGCGGAAAGTCCAAGGAAACGGCGCGCACGAGCGTCGTGGAGAACGGCTAGCATCCGCGCTCCTCGCGCGAGGGCGCCGAGGAGGGAAGGCGCGCATGGCATCGCACGAGACGGTCGAGGAGCGCATCGAGCGCATCGAGCTGCCGTTCAACGCCGCGGGCTTCGACCCGTACGGGATCTCGAAGAAGCACCTCGCGGTCGGCTACAAGGCGCTGGGGCTCCTCTACAAGCGTTACTTCTCGGTGAAGTGCCACGGGCTCGAGCACGTCCCGGCGCGCGGGCGCGCGATGCTCGTCGGCAACCACTCGGGCGGCGTCGCGATCGACGGCGCGATGGTGCTCGCGAGCATGTTCTACGAGCTCGAGCCGCCGCGCCTCGCGCAGGGCATGGCGGAGAAGTTCCTGAACAAGTTCCCGCTCGCGAGCGTGTGGACGAGCCGCACCGGTCAGTTCACGGGCCTCCCCGAGCACGCGATCCGGCTCCTCGAGGACGACCGGCTCCTCATGGTGTTCCCCGAGGGCGCGAAGGGCACGGCGAAGCTCTACAAGGAGCGCAACAGCCTCGTCGACTTCGGCACCGGCTTCATGCGCCTCGCGATGCAGACGCAGGCGCCGATCATCCCCTTCGGCTTCGTGGGCGGGGGTGAGGCGGTTCCGACGATCGCGAACTCGTACCTCCTCGGACGGCTGCTGGGGGTGCCGTACGTGCCGGTCACGCCGTGGCTCCTCGCGCTGCCGCGCCCGGTGGCGCTCGAGGTGCATTACGGGGCGCCGATGCGCTTTCCAGGCAGCGGGCGCGAGGACGACGCGCAGATTCAGAAGCACGTGGATCAGGTGAAGGAAGCGATCGCGCAGCTCATCGAGAAGGGCCGCGAGTCGCGCCGGGCGCGGCTGGGAGGCGCGTCGTGAAGATCGTGGTTCCCGGCATCGCAGGCCGCCTCGCCCAGCTCCTCGCGCGCCGCCTGCGCGAGCAGGGCCACGACGTCATCGGCATGGACGCGCGCCCCTGCGAGCACATCAACGGCGTCGAGCTCTACAACGTCGACATCAGGAAGCGCGCCGCGGAGGACGTGTTCCGGCAGGTGCGTCCGCAGGCGATCGTCCACATGGCCACGGTGAGCGCGCTCACGGCCACGCGCGACGACGAGCGCCACCGCATCAACCTCGGCGGCACGCGCGCGACGTTCGAGCTCGCGAAGGCCTGGGGCGTGGAGCACGTGATCTTCGTGGGGCGCCACACGTTCTACGGCGCGGCCTCGGACCTGCCGCTCTACCACCGCGAGGAGGAGCCGCCGCAGGGGCTCGAGAGCTACCCGGAGCTGTCGGATCTCGTCGCGAGCGACCTCTTCGCGGCGACCCAGATCTGGCGCGTGCCGGGGATGGCGACGACGGTCCTCCGGCTCTGCTACGTGCTCGGGCCGAGCGGCACCGGCACGCTGGCGACGTTCCTGCGCGGGCGCGTGGTGCCGATGATCGCGGGCTTCGATCCGCTCTTCCAGTTCCTCCACGACGAGGACGCGGTGAGCGCGATTGCCAAGACGATCGAGAAGCGTCCGCGCGGAATCTTCAACGTCGCGGGCCCTCAGCCGCTCCCGCTCGGGACCGTGGCGCGCCTCGCCGGCCGCCGCACCCTGCCCCTTCCGGAGCCGCTCCTCGCGTTCGCGCTCGGCCGCGGCGGCCTGCCGAACCTGCCGCCCGGAGCGCTCACCCACATCAAGTTCCCGATCGTCGTGGACGCGAGCGCGTTCCGCGCGGCGACGGGCTTCGCGCACAAGCACGACGAGCTCGAGACGGTGCGCGCGTTCGCGCGGAAGTTCCCGCTCGGGAAGCGTTAGAGCAGTGTGATGCGGATCACCACCTGGAACGTGAACGGATTGCGTGCGCGCAGCGCCGACGTGCTCGCGTGGATCGCGCGCGAGAAGCCGGATCTCGTGTGCCTGCAGGAGATCAAGTGCCAGGGCGAGCAGGTGCCTGCAGAGCTGCTCGCCCTCCCCGGCTACCGCGCGTACTGGCACGGGATGAAGGGGTATTCGGGCGTCGCCCTGCTCGTCGCGGAGTCGCTCCCCGTCCCACGCTTCCACCACCCCGCGTTCGATCTGGAGTCACGCATCGTCGTCGCCGAGGTCGGCGAGCTCGTCGTCGCGTCGATCTACGTGCCGAACGGCGGCAAGGATTTTCCGGCCAAGATGCGCTTCCTCGAGAGCCTGGTCGCCTGGGCCGGGGAGCTGCAGGCGAGCGGAAAACCCCTGCTCCTCTGCGGCGATCTGAACGTCGCGCGGGAGGAGCGCGACGTTCACGCCTCGCTGCGCAAACCCGGTCAGATCGGGACGACCGCGGACGAGCGCGCTCTCTTCGCCCGCCTGCTCGACACGGGTCTCGTCGATTTGGGGAGGCAGTTCGCGCCGGACGACGCGGAGCTGTTCACGTGGTGGGCGCCGTGGCGCAACCTGCGGCAGAAGAACGTCGGTTGGCGCATCGACTACCTGCTCGCGAGCCCGACGCTCGCGAAGGTGGCGACCTCCTGCCGCGCCGAGCGGCTGTTCGGCACGAGCGACCACGGGCCGGTGACGGCCGATCTCACGCTCGCACTCGCGCCGGGGCGCGACGGCCTGTCGACGGCGCCGGCGCCCTCGTCGCCGCGGCAGCTCGAGCTCCTGTGAACGGGTTTCGGGTCGCGCCACGGGCTCACGAACGCTCGTCCCGCCCGTCGCGCGCGCCTGCAAGCGCCGTGGCGGGTGGAGGACGAGCGCGCGGTCACGCGAAAGCGCGGCGCCTCATGCGGACGCAGCCGTCCCCATGCTTTGCGCAGACCGCACGTCGAGGGGGAAAGACACGTCATGACCGGCAAGCCTGCGCTCGTGCTCGTGGTCGACGACACGGAGAGCCTCCGCGAGGTCTTCGAGATCGTGGTCAGCGACGCAGGCTACAGCGTGGCCACCGCCAGCAACGGCAAGGCAGCGCTCCCGCTCGTGAAAGAGCTGCGACCGGACGTGATCCTGCTCGACATGATGATGCCGGAGATGGACGGACTCACGTTCCTCGCGAACCTCCGCGAGACTCCGGACGCGCCTCCGGTCATCGCGATGTCCGCGTTCGAGAGCTTCCACGCCGATGCGCGCGCCAGCGGCGCCACCGCCTTCCTGCACAAGCCGGTCGACACGAACGAGCTGCTCGCGGTGCTCGATGCCGTGCTCACGGGCGCGGAGCTCAAGGTGAGGGAGCGGGCCATCGACGAGATCATGGCGCGGCGGGCGGCGGCGTCCGCGGCGCGGGAGCGGCTCCTCTC
>JADMIO010001192.1_pt1 | contig 31169 bp, 27 predicted proteins | sample 8958161 | NCBI WGS metagenome assembly JADMIO01 (sample SAMN16585339, study PRJNA669376) | soil metagenome | isolation source: Crop rotation soil | place: USA: Cullars Rotation, Alabama | collected 2011 | reverse complement strand
GCGACTTCAAGTCACGTGAATTCCAAGCTTCGGATCCCACTGTGCTGGAAAGTTGCTTATAGCCGTATTATGGGCTGCGCCTCTAATACGCGAAATTCCTTTAGCAGCTCTTGCTGCGATGTTGATTGTTACAGGTGTGAGATTAGCTTCACCATCAATGTTTGTTAAAACATATAAAATTGGAGCTGATCAGATGGCTCTTTTTTGTACTACTATGATCGTAACGCTCTTATCTGACTTGCTCATAGGAGTAATAGCAGGTTTAACCCTCAAAATACTTATGCATGCTAGTCGGGGTGTAAAGTTGAAAAATTTAGTAATGGTTCCCATAAAATCAGAGCGTACTGATTCTCATACCAAACTGATAATTGGGGGCCCAGCAATTTTTTCTAATTATTTTTCCCTGCAAAAACATATTTATGACGAGATAAATACTGGCAAAAAAGTTGTTGTTGATTTCAGCCAGGCGACTTTAGTCGATCATACTACTTTATCTTGTCTCTACTCGCTTCTCGATGATCTTGGGGAGCAAAAGCTGGCTTTTACTGGTCTTGATAAGCTTACTCGCCTCTCTAATCATAATTTAAGTACTCACAAGTTTGCCTGAGAGCTTGATCAATGAAAAATCATCAACATTTGGATACTTATTGCGCAGTCTGTGAAATCGAGCAGATTGCGCGTTTATTACCCCATCAAGGTCCTATCAAAGATTTTATTCACCAAAATACTCTATCAGCTTTTATGGATTTAAATTTTGATGAGGCTGTAGAACAAGCTGGTGAAATTCTAGAAGCCCGTTCTTACATGGATCTTGGATTTTATCGTTCTAAATTTTCTCATGGTGAGATCGCTTTGCATCATTTAAGCGAGGCGCTCAATTTTTTCTTGCCTGAAGATATGGAGGCTGACACTAATTTTTTTCGTACAGCGCTTAGTAATTTTCAAATAGTTAATAGTGAAAAAGCCCTTATGCATCTACGTCGCAAAGAGGGACTAAGCCGTGAAATTATTCATCGACAACTTTCAGATGTCATGAAAATTAAACACCATCGTCGCAAAAATCCTAAAATATTAAGCGATATATTCAACGCAAAGGTCGGATCTGAATTTGAACATGAACTTAATCAGCTTCTCTTTCGTTTACTCGGTTCTTTTGTTGATCAAGGCGTTAGTCTATGGCCTTATCTTAATAAGGGCTCGTCATTTATCGATACGCTTGTAGAACTTGCCGAGTCCAGTCGTTTGCCTCTTAAAAGTTGGATTAATAATCAAGATTTAGCGCGAACCTTGAAAAAAGATCCTCAGCAATCTATTCCTGAGATATTATCTTATATATTAGAAGATCCTGAATTATACTCAAAATATTTACAAGAAATACTTCTTGCGCATCCTGGCTGGTCGGGCATGATTAATATTATTGCTCATAAACCCCAATCATTGAGTAAAAAATGCCTGATCGATCTTTTGCAATTAGTAGCAGTTAAACTGGCTCTCTCTTGGCAATATATAAAAAACAACAAAATAAATTTTGTCCCTATAGGCCACAAAGATATACTTGCGCAAGAGCAATTTATTAACAAACACGACCTAAGTGATATACTCTCAACAACTTGGTTTTTATGCGCCCATCCCGTGCAGCCGCCCCCGAGCACTAAAGCTATTGAACTCTTAAGACAACATTGGCTAGAAAAAGTTTGGCATCGTGCTTTTGAAAATTCTTATTACAATAATGTCTTAAGCATTCTTAGTGCACCAAAACCTTCTACTTCTAAAAAAAATATTACTCCGACATTTCAAGCAGTTTTTTGTATTGACGATCGAGGATGTTCTCTTAGAAGAATACTTGAACAAGAATGCCCTGAAATAGAGACATTTGGAACTGCTGGCTTCTATGGCATTGATTGCTATTTAAAAGCCGGTGATCTTCTCCCTCAACAGATTTGTCCAGCACCAATAACTCCAAAATATCTTATATATGAAAATCCCAATCCAGATAAAACTCCTAAAAAAACTAAATCGTTAATAGATTTAGCAACTTTTTTGGCCCGTCATGGAGCAAATTCTACCCCTTTAGGCTTTGTGAGTGCTTATACATTAGGACACTTATCTCTATTTAGTCTTATGGCAAGCTTCTTTCAGCCATGGAGCTCTCGCCAATCGGGTCAAAGAGCAGCAAGAAAAGGTGATAGTAAGCTGATTTTTGAGCGATCTGCCAATGCCCAACCAAGCAATGGTCTGCTTGTGGGTTATACCGAAGAAGAGATGGCTGATCGCGTTTATAATACGCTTAAAAATATGGGGCTCAACGATAATTTTGCTCCTATAATATTTATTATCGGTCATGGCTCTTCAAGCGTTAATAATCCACATTTTGCTGCTTATGATTGCGGAGCTTGTTCTGGACGACCTGGCGCTATTAATGCTCGTGTATTTTCGGCCATGGCGAATAAAAAATCAGTTCGCGAAATACTTCGCAACAGAGGTATTTTTATCGGTGAAGATACTATTTTTGTGGGTGGGTTTCATGATACATGCGCCGACCATATTGAATTTCTCGATACCCATAATTTAAAATCATCACATCAAGAATTGCTTCAGCGATTTATTAATTATGTACAAATTAGCTGCGAAAAAAACGCGGCTCTGCGTTGCCTGAAATTTGCATTAGTACCTAAAAATATCTCCCCGCAAAAAGCTTTAGCAGAAGTCCGTCATCGATCATCAGCACTCTTTGAACCACGGCCAGAATTAAATCATGCTAATAATGCTCTACTTATCGTAGGCCGTAGAGAACGAAGTTACGGCGTAAATCTTGATCGTCGAGCTTTTCTGCAAAGCTATGATCCAAGTCAAGATATCAACGGCGTTATTCTTAATACGCTTTTATCTGCTGTAGTGCCAGTTTGTGGCGGTATCAATCTAGAATACTATTTCTCACGCATCGATCCTGCTATCTACGGATGCGGATCAAAACTCTCTCACAATGTCTGTAGTCTCATTGGCGTGGGAAATGGCTTAGATGATGATCTGCGCACCGGTTTACCGGTACAAATGACTGAAGCTCATGATCCTATTAGACTTTTAATGATCGTAGAACAAGAAGAAGATTTGATAAAAAATATTATTTATCAAAATGATGGTGTTAGGCCATGGATTGCCAATTCATGGATCAAGCTCGCTTCTCTCAGCCCAGTCGATCAGCGATTAAGTTTTTTTAACCCCGTCAGTCTATCTTGGCATGTACCAGGAAAACTATCATGATGACCATGCTCTCTCTAAGCCTAATAATTATATTGTTCAGTCCTTTAGTGCTGGCTCTGCTCCTTGGAGCTAGTTATTTCTTTATGAGCGACCCGCTAACAATAGAAAAGTTAGTATCACGATTGGTTCGTTGGTCGTTCAGTCTCATGCTGCTCTTTGCTTCTTTGGCATTGATTAGTTGGTTAGGTATAAGCAAGCCTACTGGTTCATTCGAATTAGCCAGCATAAAACTATATAAACAATATTCTATGGATATAAGATTATTTTACGATAGTTTTTCAATGATTTTTTTATGGACTCAAATTTTTATTACTAATTTAATTAGCTTTTATTCTCATCGCTATCTTCATCGAGATCCTTATTATCGTCGGTTTTTTATTATTATTTCTCTTTTTTCTTTTGGCATGACCCTTATTATTTTATCTGGGACTATGGATCTTATTTTTGCCGGTTGGGAGATTGTCGGGCTTTCTTCTTTCTTGTTAATCGGTTATTTTTGGCACCGCCCCAAAGCCATCGCTGCGGCGACGAGAGCTTACTATGTTTATCGAATTTGTGATTTAGGCTTGTTGGCTGCTTTGCTCAATACACATTTTTTTTGGCATCACGTCAATTTATTTAGCGACATTGCTCAAAATAGTAACCATTCTGTTTGGTCGCATGTACCTCTTGGTTGGCGTTGGCTTTTAAGTCTCAGTATTTTATTGCCAGTATTAGGTAAATCAGCTCAAGCGCCCTTTTGTTTTTGGCTTCCCAAAGCCATGGAAGGACCAACTCATTCAAGTGCTATCTTCTATGGTTCTTTATCTATCCATGCTGGCGTCTATCTGCTTATTCGTACTATGCCGATCTGGTACTTTACTCCGGGCTTTAATTATCTTTTGGCAACGGTTGGCCTTATTTCAGCCATAAGCGCTACACTATGTGCTCAAGTCCAATCTAATATTAAGGGCCAAATCGGTTATGCTTCAATTGCTCAAGTAGGTATAATGCTCATTGAATTATCTTTTGGCTTCTTAGATCTGGCTTTTTTCCATATGATCGGTAATGCATTTTTACGTTGTTTTCAGCTTTTAGTATCTGGTTCTATTCTGACCACCCATTTACATATGGCTGGCACCGTAAAAACCTATCAAGAATTAGTTAATTTTTCTTGGTTCAAATGGTTTCCTCTCAAGCTTAGACCTTCTCTCTATGCATTTGGCATTAACGACGCCTATTTTGAGTATTTTTTATACGTAAAAATAGTTAAACCTTTTTTATTAGCGGCGCACTTTGCTAATAAAACAGTTAGATATTTATTAAACGGAATTAAACTTTCTCGTTTCAGATTAAACAATAAAGCAGAAGCAAGTCCAACGCTTTTCTCTGTACCAGCTGCCGCAATTTTTCTCTTGCTAATTCTTATCAATTTTACTTCTAATTTATTTCCTGCCACGCGCATATTAGCCTTGTTCCTATCGCTAATTTTCGCGCTTGCATCGCTTGGAGAAAAAAAACATCCAGAAAATTGTCTAGGGTTGGCCATTTTTAGCTCCCTTTTAGCTTTTTTAAGCTTATCGCATGGCTCAGATGGCAGTCTCTACGCCATAGGCCTCTTGATTTCTTCTTTAATTGCTACTGATGCATGGCATGTCATAAATAAGAGAAGCACCATTAGAGAATTAAATCATCATTCTGGTGCTTTTGGTCAATTTCCTGCCGCCGCCAACCTTCTTCTAATAGGCATATTAGGTATCACCGCTTTTCCTTTATCTCTTAGCTATTTGGGTGAAGAAATCATGCTCAGTCTGGCAGTCGAAACAGGTTGGTATGCTCTTTTTATTATGCTGGCTATTTTTCTTATAAACGGCATTTCTCTGATTCGCATGTATGCCATCACTATGATGGGTCGTCGCGATAACTATACTCCCGATCTAAACTTAGACTTTAGTCGGCGCCAAACATTCATTCGGCTCTTACTACTCGTATTAGGAAGCATAGGCGGATTTTGCCTTGCTCAGATATGAGATTCAACATGCTTTTTTAAGCTCTTAGCAAAGTTATCAAAATTTTCAGTCATATCTGGAATATTTTTTTTAAATAATTTTAACAAATAACCACTAAATTTTTCTTCTATATTAAATTCACTAGTTTGATCATCTTTAGCAAGAACACTCAAGGTCCTTACACCTTTGAACAAATTAAAAGGAAGACCTGTTTCCCATACAATAAGCTGATTGTTAAGCAGCTTAGTCACGCGAACCTTAAAAGCCCGCTCAGGTCTTAGTTTGGAATAGATTTTTATTGTTTTTCCTAACCCGATCTCACCTTCTATTTTTAAACAGCTAGAATCAAATAACATATAATTATCAGCTCTAGCAATAATATTAAATACAATATCACTGGATGCGTTGATAATAATTTTTGATCTAAATTCCATAAATATCTCCGGAATTTTTTATCATATCAACTTAAGTTCAGCAAAAGCTTTAGTTATTTCTTCTTTTATTAGATCGCTTAAAAGATTTTGTTTAAGCAGATAAGCTTTAAGCTCATTTTTAATATCTTTTTTATTTGGCAACGCATTATTGCTGATTTTTTTTGAACTTTTTTCTTTTATTTTTGGAGCAAGCATAGCTTTTATGCTAGCCTTAAGTTCGCTGGCATTGGCAAATTTTTTATAAGCAAACTGTCTCATAATAAGGCGAGTAGAAAATATTTGAGGGTTTTCCCTAAACATATTTTTGATCTCATCACTCCAGCCAGCCATTTTAAGATAATGTCGTACGGTCCTAATGTCTCGGCAGAAATGATTGGATAGATCGTCCTCCGTCCAACCGGCTTGGATTAATCCTTTATAACCATCGGCTATATCTAAGCAATGTAAATCCTCACGGTTAAGATTTTCTGCAAGAGCTGCACCAATATGGTCGCCTTTGTGTTTATATGACTGCAACAAACATGGAATTTTTGTAATGCTTTGAGCAGCCAAAGCAGCAAGAATACGACGATGCCCAGCAACACATACTAATCTATAACCATTTTCTTTACTATTAATACGCAACTCAGCAACAATATTTTCTAATACACCATATTTTTTGATAGATTCAACCAAACGCAGAAAGCTTTCAGATTTGGTATCAATGGATTTACGCACGTTTTCATTAGTCTCGATTTCTTCAATTGGAATATTAGCTATTTTACCAATATTTGCTTTTAGCGAATTAAGGCGTTTTTTCTTTTCATTAGTTGCTTCTTCTATATCAGCAAATACAAAGTTCATGGTTTTTTCTATGGCGTTATTTAAATTATTCATGAAATCTCTCCAAAATTTTGTAGACACGTCTACTGTTATAGGTCAGCAGCAATCTCTAAGTCTAGATTAATTGCTTTTTTCTTAGATTTTGGTTTAACGCTCAAATTGACCTTAGTTGCCTTATCGAGTTCTTTGGCCAAAGCCTGATATGCCATACTTGCAGGAGAATCGTTCTTATAGTGAAAAAGAGGTAAGCCATGGGCAGCAGCAGCAGCTACAGATTGAGAATTGGGAATGTTAGTTTTGAATACAGAAAAATTATTGCTCGCAGCAAATTGCCTAATTAATTTTTCAAATTTTTGATGTGTAGCGTTATAGCGATCAAATTTAACGATTACACAACCCAAAAAATTCAATGCCGGATTTAAGTAGCGTTTAACTTTATCGATCGCTTGGACTTGATGAGCAAGTCCGCGGCTAGAATCTGCTTCAGGAAACATTGGTATTAAATAATGATGACTTGCAGCTACTGACGATTGAAAAAAACAATCCAATGATGGATGAGTGTCGATCAAAATAAAATCATATTGGTTTGCTTGCTCACAATCGAGCATGAGATCAACTAACCTAAATTGATTTGGCTGACCAACAAGTTGTTCACGTAAATCATCAAGCTCGCGATTAGATGGTACTAAATCAATATTTTTAAACTTAGTAGCCACTACGACTTTATCCAAAGTTAAATCATTTTTTATCGCATAAGTAAAAGATTTTTCTTTAGTGTTCAATTGTTCATCGCCACATAAAAGACTTGTTAGATTAGATTGATAATCGCCATCAATAGCCAATACTCGACGCCCGCTATCGGCTAAAGAAGCCGCTAAATTGGCAACCGTAGTGGTTTTACCGACACCACCTTTTTGGTTTGCTATGGTGATTATCACCGGCCTATTCGCCATATTTTTATGCTCCAAAAGAAAATTTGTTTACGCAATAAACATATCGTTAAACTGCATGCAAATCAATCGATGATTTTTAATAACAAAGCTACAATAATCGCCAAAATTAAGTTTTGTTAAAATAACATACATGAAGAATATCGCTATTATTGGAGCAGGCCTAACTGGCCTCACGCTTGCTATTAATTTAGCAAAGAAAAATTTTTATGTATCGGTTTTTGAAAAAAGAAAGCATGAAGAAATTATTGCTCCTAATTATAAAATTCTAGGAAAACCCGGACGCTCGATGAGTATGGCTCTTTCTCTGCCTGGCATTCATGCTCTTAAAGATATTGGTATTTTTGAAGAGATCACTCATCAATCAATACCTATGAAAAATAAAATCTTTCATAATTCAGATGGGTCTATATTAACTCTTCCTTATAATCTTGATAATTCAGAATATATTTTAGCGGTTTCACGAACTCATTTATATAAATCACTGCTTAATACTTGTAAATCTTATCCCAATATAAATATAAATTTTGGTCACCTTTTACATGACTGGAATTTAGAGCAGGAAGTCATTAAATTTTTACTCCCAAGCGAATATCGAACAGCTACCTATAATTTCGACATTCTAATTGGTGCTGACGGTGTTGGATCAAAATTAAGAGAATTGTTAGAGCACAAAATTGATTTGGGGTTTTTTAAAAATAATAATTATTATTCCTACAAAGAATTAACTATACCTCGAAATAATGCACAAAGCCTTGATTTAAATGCCATGCATTTATGGCCCCAACGAGAATTTATGCTCGTTGCTCAACCGCATTTTGATCGCTCTTTTACCTGTGCCTTGATTATGAAAAACGATGATTCTGTAAATTCGTTTAAATATATTAAAAATAATATTAATATTGTAGAATTTTTTAAACAATATTTTCCTGATACTATTAAACTTATGCCCAATCTTAATCAGGAATTTCATCAAAATCCGATAGGCTCTCTTAACGTCATTACAGGAAATAGTTGGATTCATGCTGATAAAGTACTCTTAATTGGTGATGCTGCTCATGCTATGATGCCATTTTTTGGACAAGGTATTAACTATTGTTTCGAAGATTGCACTGTTTTAATGGAATGCTTAGATGCCAACCAAAATCATTGGCCTACCGCTTTAAATCTCTTTAATAAAATACGAGTCTCAGATGCCAATACTGTATGCAAAATATCAAACATAAACTATCCTGAATTTTCAAGTAATCCTGATTTAAAAATATAAGATATTACCAACCAAAAATACTCACACAATTTTTTATTCTGTAAAAAAATACAGAAATAACACGATAAATAACCAATATAAATTAATTTCATTTTTACCGTTAATAACTTGTTTTTTCCAGCATATCTCATCTGATAGATTCACTCCCTATTGACAAGCTTATAGAGTATATTAGGCTCCTCCAGTCGGCAATGTTTTATAAATTTATCTAAAATATCTGGTCTCTATAATGATAGAAAAAAAAGAAAAACTAAGCGTAAATCCTTATATTTTAAACTCCATTTACTTGGTTATATTGCCCGTCATGATGCTGGCCTTTGTAGACCGAATATTTTTCGATGAATATATAAAAAATAATTCTCCCATGACTCTTGATTTCATACTTTGGTTTAATATTGCTTTTAATTTCCCTCACATTATTTGCAGTTTTTTAATAATGTGTGAAAAAAATTATATTATACATTTTAGACAAAAATTACTTGCATTATTTGTTGCTTCACTATGTTTTGTTTCCATACTTGTTTCATTTCGTTCTAGTTTTTTGCAGGAAACCATAACCTTGGTTGCTTTGCTATGGACCGTCAAGCATGTTGTTGGTCAGCAATTTTCTATGACAAAAATTTTTTTACGGGTGAAAGAAGATTGGGTTTTTAAAGCTTGGAGAATATATGGGATATTGATCGCCTCTTTAGTTTTTTTAGGCATTTATTCAAAAATATATACATATTATTTTGGTTACTTATATCCTGTTTTTGAAATATTCAATAAATACAGTTTTTTCTGTGTGCTCCCTGTTTTTATTCTATCAGCTGTTTTGTTAGATCGCTCAATAAGAGCGCGCAATAAATCTGGTACTTATATGATTATCGGTAATATGCTCATGGTAGCAAGTTCCGTTATTCTCTATAGCCATGAATATTATTGCCTTTCCGCGTTAGGGCCAAGGATAATTCACGATCTTTCTGCACTCTATTTCTATGGAATACATAGTTTTAATAAGAGAAAATCAAGAACAATGCCCAAGAATTTCTGGGGAATTATGAATCACTTTCAGCCTTTGCCTCTTTTTATTAGTTCCTCATTCCTAAGCGTAAGTATACTTTGGCTATGCTTTCGTTATGGGGATTTAAATATTTATCACGCTCTTAGCGCTATTCATTTTTATACAGAATCATTTTTTTGGAAAAATGATAGTCCTGCAAGAGAGCATTTAGTTTTTTAATAATAGCTGGAATAGAGCAATAATGGATAGACCAATAAATTATATCAGAGAGCTTGATGGCCTCAGAGGCATCGCAATACTACTGGTTATTTTAGGTCATATAGAACTAATTAATGGACCTTTTCTGCCAACTATTAATAATATTAGTTCCAAACCAGAAGAACTTTTTTGGTATATAACAAAATTTGGATGGATTGGTGTCGATTTATTTTTTGTGATCTCTGGCTATTTAATTACTAAAATAATAATCACTCAAATTAATTCTCCCAAAGATGCTCTTAATTTTTTTGCGCGCCGATTTATACGCATTTATCCTCTTTTTACTATATTCTTAGCAAGCTATCTCATCGCTACACAGCTTATTCCAGCACTCAATATAGCAGGTTCAAAATTTCAATTTTATTTCAATCATCAATGGCATTTGTGGCTGCAGATAAGTAATTTTCTTCGAGAAAATGGCGTTTTTCCTCAAGGAGAGCTCATGCATTTATGGAGCTTAGCTATTGAAGAACAATTCTATCTGGTCATGCCTTTGATGCTCCTCTTACTGAGAGCCTTGTCTCCTCGTCACCATGGATTAACTTTTCTTGGATTAATTTTAATATTATTAATTAGTATTATATTTTATAAGATTTTTATCCTTGATTTTAATATTATTTCTCCACTTAATATGTATGTTTCGACTTTTTTACGCGCAGAATCGCTTATCAGTGGTTCAGCTCTAGCTTTGGTTGAACATTATGCTTCTTTAAGAATAAAACAAAGAATTAAATACTTAGGATTTCCTCTTATTATTTTAGGCGGAATAATTTTTATATATACCGTTATTGTCTCTCACCGGGAATCTCCTATAGCTGCATTTGATATGTATTTTACTGCATATAGACATTTAATTCAGCGTTATGGATTTTCTAGTTTAAGTATATGTTTTACCGGAGTCTTAATATATACAATTTATTCACCAGAAAAAAGTTGGTTTAAAAATTTATTAGGGCAAAAATTGCTGATAAATTTTGGCAAATACTCTTATAGTCTTTACATGCTTAATACTTTAGTAATTGCACTTTTTACTGGTTCGGGATTTTCTTGGTTTTGGTTTAGAGCAAAACTTGGCTATGGTTTCTTGCCGATATATTTGATTCTTATTTTGGCTAGTTGCTGGTTGTTGGCACAGCTAACTTGGCTCGGTATCGAGGAGCCATTCCTCAAATTAAAAAAGTATAAATTTTTTAAATACGGCAAAAGCACACTTGATTTATTACCTGTAAAAAAATAACCGGGTACTGCCCGGTTATTGTATACTTTTTAAATATTAAAACTTACTTTCTTTTCTTAGCGCCAGCAAAGCTTCGACTCGGACTTTTGCGCTCCTCTGATCTGATTCGTGGAACCCTAGAACCCGAGGAAGGTCGCTCATTGCTCTCACTTCTTGATCGTTGAGGGGGGCGGCGATCGTCAGAGCGCTCTCTTTTAGCGGGTCCAGAAAAACCACGTGGGCCATCTTTCTTCTCAAAGCTTCTCGATTCTTTAAAAGAATCTCTCGAAGGACGTTCTCTATCCCCAAATTTTGTATTCGACTTGGATTTATCAAATGGTTTAGTGTCTCTATAAGAATCCCTTGGCGCTCTTCTTTCACCACCAAAACTAGTAGCTTCTGATCTTGGTCGATCAAAGCGTTTTTCTGGGTTGTCAAAGTTTCTTCCACCAAAAGACCTACCTTCGCTGGGTCCGCGATCACCACGACCGCCAAAATTACGACCGCGACCGCCACGATCGCCACCGCGGCTTCCGCCACCACGACGATCTTCCATGCCGCTACCGGAATATTTCTTACCGCGTATTTCCATAAAAGCTGCATCTTTCATCGAATGCTCTTCAAACTTATCAAGCGCTAGTTTGATCATACCAGCAGCAACATCTTCGGGAGATAAGCTCTGCTTAGCTAAAAAAGATCGATATTCAGCAATCATTTCTGAATCGAGCGCTGACTTCACTTTGCCGAACAAATTTGTTAGTTTAGCCGATTTGACATCGTTGATAGTCGGTGGATCTTCTTCCTGAATATCAGCCCTTGCAAATTGGGTAATCTTTCTTAGGCGGGAGTTATCACGGGGCTCTACCAACGATATTGCCCGACCATGCCTTCCTGCCCGACCAGTTCGACCAATACGGTGCACATAATCTTCAGGGTCATGAGGTAAATGGTAATTAAGTACCAATTCTATATCATCAATATCAATGCCTCTAGCGGCAATATCAGTTGCAACTAAAACACGAATTTGGCCAGAGCGAAATTTGGCCATTACTCGATCGCGCTGATTTTGACTCAAATCACCATGCAAAACTCCAGCTTCAAAACCGCGATATTTAATCTCATCAACAATTTCATCGGCAGTACTTTTTGCGTTACAAAATACTACTGCCAGTTTTGGATCGCGATAATCAAGTACTCGACAGAGCAATTCTGTTTTTTCACGACCGCTCACTCTAAAATAACTTTGGCTAATTTTGGCTACCGTAAGATTTTTAGTTTCAGTTTTAATAATTACCGGCTCACGCAGATAGGTATGAACTAAATCTAATATAGCCTTAGGCATGGTTGCCGAGAAGAAAATACGTTGATTTTCAGTTGGCAATAGATCAAAAATCTGCTCGATTTCATCTCTAAAACCCATATCAAGCATCTCGTCAGCTTCATCGAGCACAATCATACCAACAGTCGATAAGTCTATGCTTTTACGACGCAAATGGTCAAATAAACGGCCAGGAGTCGCGACGATAATTTGAGGTTTGTGAGAACGTAATGCTTTAAATTGCTGATCAATAGCTTGTCCACCATAAACAGCAGTCACGCTCACGCCTTTAGTATGGGCAGATAATCGTTTGATCTCTTGGCAAACCTGTAAACAAAGTTCGCGAGTAGGACAAACCACCAGCGCTTGGATATCTTTACTATCGGTTTTAACCATTTCAATCAGAGGAATCGAAAACGCTGCAGTTTTACCTGTACCCGTTTGCGCCTGACCTAATAAATCGCGGCCCTTGAGAAGTTCGGGAATCGCTTTTTCTTGAATAGCGGTTGGAGCAATATAACCAATTTCGCTAATAGTCTGTTTCATACCATCGGATAACTGAATATCCGAGAAAGTGCTGCTCTTATTCATAATAGACCTTTATCGCCGGACGCTACGCCCATGGCAAATGTTTAGAAGTTTCAGATTTGATTTGAGGTGGTAGCGACAACGCTCGTAGTGCTCGTCCATTATTATTTTATATAAGCAGCACTGAACAAATCCAAGACGCTTATTATCCAAACTCTTCCCAAACCGCAATCGGGTATAAGCTTCTATTTATTCTTGCTGTTTTTAGAAAGTAGACGCGTCTACTCTTAAGTATTAAGCTAAGACATTGATTTAAAATCTATTTATTATAAAAGCTTAATACAGAGGAACATATATGAGTAAATATTTTATTGGTAGATTATTTATGCTCTTATTTTTAAGCTCTTGCGTTACCAATAAAAGCCTTATACCTAAGTTGCCTATATCTAAGGGCTTTTGTTCTGGTACAGGAATAGACATTCGTGGCCTAAAATTAATTATAGACAGTAATAATATTCCCTTTCCTAAGATATCAATAAATAAAATAATAGAATTGCCTCTCCCTACTCCAATAAGCCCAGCAAGGGAAATAGTGTATTCGCACAACAATACGATAGTCCTAGTAGAAATCACTCCTACCGGCACCAAAGACCTTTTTGCTCTTGCTCTTATTTCTTTTACCAAAGAAAATACGGTTTATTCTACTCTTTCTCTAAATCTGGGCCTGTGCCAAGACGCAGAAATTAGGGTAGGAGAAGAAGTCCTTAAGGCTAGATTAGAGCTTAGTGGCCTAAATATAGCCCAAGATATTTAACATTAATATCAGTAGTATATTCGTTATTAGTATATATTTACAACTTAATTTATCTTTTGCAAAGATCCTTTAACTATACATGTAGTAATTGTATGATATCTGAGCAGCGGCGATGGGTATGAAATCAATTCTTCTTCACAAGAAATTATACCATTATTTTTTTCCGGATCTTTTGTATCTAGAATTTCTTTAATTTCATCCGCAAAATAGTTAAACAATAAGTCGCCCTCGTGAGTAAATGCAACTGATCCATTACCTAACAGTTTTACACTGTCTCCTATTATTTCTATAGATGAGATTTCTTGATTATTTATTCTTAGTGTATCTGGCTGATCAAAATCACAATGATTATTAGAATAATTATATCCTAATTCTTTCAGATACTCTACAACTGGACCGGTGAGCCTATAGATACCAGCAGAAAGATTTAACGAAGATAGTAAGATTACTGCAGCAAAAGCATTTCTTTTAGAAAACATGATTTTCTCGTTGTTAATCGATCATCTCATTGAGCCGTCTATCCTAGACGCTCACTTCCAACCACAGTTTGCTAGCGATTATTCCTTCCTAAATATTGCCAATAATTTATATGTTTTTTATTGCTTATTTTTAACAACTATAATTACCTACTAAAGAGCGGAGTTGCGTGAGCGATTTTTCAGTGTACCTAATAAGCTAATAAGTAAGAAGAAGGTAATCATGAAGCTTTTCATAATGTGCGGCCAAGGGCTTGAGCCTCTCTTGGAAGAAGAACTCATTGAGCTCGGTATACAAAATACTCAACGTGGTTTTTGCGGAATTTACGTCGATAATGCTTCGATGACTGATTTATATACAATTAACTATTGTTCGCGTATCGCCAGTCGCGTTTTGTCGCCGCTCTTGTTTTTTCGTTGCATTGACAGCGAAAGCCTCTATAAAAAAACTGTTTCTGTTGATTGGGGATCTATTATTAAAAAAGGCGCAAGCATGGCGATTGACGCCAATGTGAATCATCCAAAAATTCGCAATAGCCTATATGCCGCCCAAGTTACGAAAGATGCCATATGCGATCGCCTGCGCAAAGACCATGGATTCCGCCCCATTATAGATACACAATTACCAGACATTCAAATCAACTTATTTATTAACAATAGCGAAGCCACGATTAGCCTTGATACATCGGGACAGCCGCTCCATAAGCGAGCTTATCGTTTACGCGCCGGTGCTGCACCTATGCAAGAAACGTTAGCAGCCGCTCTCTTGCGTATAGCCCGTTACGATGGAAAATCTGTTGTTTGTGACCCATGTTGTGGAGCTGGGACACTATTAATCGAAGCTGCGCTCATAGCGAGTAAGACGCCGCCAGGTTATCTACGTAAGCACTGGGGATTCTTTTTTCATCCCAATTTTGACGAAGCACAATTTCTCGCCGTAAAACAAAATGCTGACAATAAAAAGAAAGAACTTTCCAAAGGTTTTTTCTGGGGAATTGAGCGAGAACCAGAAATTGCCGATTTTTGTCGAGCAAATTGCGAAGAGGCGGGATTTGGCGATGTTATTGATATTAGCGCTAAGAATTTTATGAGCCATACACCGAAAGCCCCCATTAATTTTCTCATTACTAATCCCCCCCACGGTAAACGTCTGGCATCTGAACAATCTCTGATACCCCTTTATCGAGGGCTTGGTGATTTCATGAAACAAAAAATGCAAAAGCCTGCGCGCGGTTTTATTTTCACAATGAGCCATGCTCTCGCTAAAGAAGTAGGGCTTCAGGCAAAACGACGCCATGTGATCAAGAGCAGCGGCATGGACGCACGACTTTTAGAATTTGATATTTATTCTTCTATATGACGCTATTTAAAATTATAATTTTTCGTTAATCTATTGGTTTTGTATTAATAAAAATTAACTTTTATATTAGTAAAAGATCTTTTCTTAGAATCCCCAAGCTGCCATACAAACCACGGTTCTTCACCTTGATTAAAGCTACTCGGTAATACTATTTCTATATAATATCCGTATTCAGATATGTTTTCTATTTTTACTTCTTTTTCTATTTCTTTATTTTTTAAAAAAATTTTAATATCCGAAGGAAGTAAATCAAAATGTATGCCATATAAAATTATTCTTTGATTTTCTATACTGGTATAAAGCGAACAAGGATAACAGTAATCTATTTCAGCCATAATTGCCGTTTCAGGGGCTCTATCTTCTATTTTTTCATTCTCTTGCTCCTTCTGCATAGCTGCAGCATAAGGAGATAAAAAAGCCAGGAAGATCAACAAAAATACATCGTATAAAAAAATATTTTTCATGCACAACACCTATTAAGTATATTAGATGGCACTACTGTTATTAATAAAAAATTACAAGCGTATTAATTAAGTTTATATTAATTAATACGCTATGATCAAATTTCAAGCTTATTGCATAAAAAGTTTTTGAAGATGAGAAAACTTACCAAAAAACTCGGTTTGCCAAATAAGTTCGGGTTCAATAGCATTAATAACTGGAACGTTTATTACCAAAAAGTCTCCATAAGAAGATTTTTCTATTATCTCTGCTGGTTGGTCGCCGATGAAAATCTTAAGAGGAAAATCTAAATTTTTACCGTACAAAACTGCTGACTGATTCTTTACGCCTAAATAAAGCGACTGAGGAGTCCAGTAATCTACTTCGGGGCATGAATTTTCAAATTCTAAGGTGATCTTAAGATATCGGAAAGTAGGATAAGTATGATGAAAGAAAAACTCTCTTAGCCGATAGACAAAAAGTTTTTCAATACCAAGTTCATTCCAAAAGCTATTATTTTGCGAGTCAAAAAGTGTCTCGAGTTCCATTATAGAAGTGATTTCTTTAGTCATATCTCTATTTCTAAAAATATCAAATATACGCATAGCATAGCTCTCACCCCAACCGTAATGGGCTGAAAAAAATTTTAAAAAAGTTAAAACTTCATTTTCTTTAGCAACCAAAGATATACTATCCACGGCATTTACTTTAGTAGGAATTCTATCCCCTACTTTAAATGTTCCCGTAGTTCTTTTAATAATAGTTCTAAGATAATCAATATTAGCCCCTCTTCGATAATAGGGCAGACCTTCTTCATCTAAATACATATAATATAGCACTATTTTATCAACAGTAGAAAGACTTAATTTAACATTAAATCCCCATTTATTAAGGTTTCTTTTGGAGTATAAAAGATCTATCTCGCCGTTTTTATCTACTATTTGCCTATTAGAAAAATGGATGCCATCAGACTCCCATACCGTGTCATTCCAGAATTGGACCAGCTCAAAGCGGATATATTTTCTTTCTGTTTTACCAGAATCCATAGCAAGTGCAGAAGTAGAGAAAAAAGAAAGGCTAAACAAATATACAACGTATACAAGAATTTTTTTCATATATAACACCTAGAGGATTTTAAAGACAATCAAATATATTATAATCAGTTAATATCAGATCTATATAAAACTGCAAGCAAGATATTAGTACCCTGCTTGATGAGAAAATTTCTCATAGCTTGCTAAGCTAGCATATCGTGGAGATTCCAGCCTTCTTAGGCATTATTTTAGCTTAATTACTTGCGAAAAGATTGCTCGATTCGATCAGCAAAATATAGAACATAAGACCAAAAATTTTTCTCATCGTCAGGGTTTTATGAGCAAGAATTTTGGTGGGAATTTTTAGCAAACTAATCTTGTTCTTATTTAGCAAAATAGAGCAGGAGAGTTTATGAAACACGGCGTTTTTTTAAGAGCACTAGTTATTTTTATACTTTGGTCTTTTTGTGTAAAAGCAAGCAATAGAGTGGTTGATTTGCTAAACGATGCAAGTGATCTTTTGGTGGATAATACAAAAATTAAACTCGTTCCTCTATGCTCATCCCAAGGGCCAGAGGAATATTCCCCAGTTTTAGATTACTTTGACACCATGTTTTCTTCTTACGACCACGTTAAAAGCAATTTTTCACAAGAAGTTTTTAATTCTTTGCTCGCCCAAGCTGCCCACAATGAGCTTCGAATATCTGAGACTATTATTCCAATACTATTAGATAAAAATTTTCATTATTTATTAATCTATGATTTAGAAAATAATATCTATCAAGGCTATATTTCTATTAGGCCTTATAAAACCAGAAACGATGTTCCACCTGAATTACAGCCAGTTTATGACTCACAGCAAGAAAACAAGATGAGCTTATGCAATCTGGGAGCATACTTACTAGCCGATTATCGTCATGATGGTATTATTCGAGAAGTAGTAAAAAATCTTTTGGTTCTTAAAAATCAAATCAGTAGCTATAATTTATATTTATCTTGCGGTGTTAACGACGATAATTTGGCTGTACAGCAATATATCTCAAAGCATCCAGAGTTTGGTTTTATTATATATATGACCAATAAAAATAAGATTTACTATATCCAAGATATATAAGGCGAGAAAGAATAAAGGAGCATAAAGCTCCTTTTTTTGACAATGGCCACTTATCAAGAGCAGCTAAAATTTATCAGTAGGCCGCCAAAACTATATATCGCTATATAGAGCAAAGAATCTTTCAAACTCTCGGAGCATTATTTCTCTTAATCTATTTTTAGCATCGATAACCTGGTTAGCATCAACATTTCTATTCTTATTCAAAACGTCAACCTGGCCAATAAAGTCCTCAAAACTAAATTGAGAAACAACGCCTAAACTCTTTTCGATCCGATCAATCACTCTCATTAGATCAAAGTTTGTGCTCAAAGTATCAACAACTGCCCTACGAATAAATCCTTCTTTGTCTTCTTCTTTTTGCTCCCCACTCGCTATTGCCCTATCGATATTATTCATTTTATTAATAAAATGATCAGCAGAAGTATAATTTAAAATAATATCATATAAAGTTTGATAATCTTTTAAAAAGTTATCCGAAGGTAATTTTATCATTTTATCAGAGATTTCATGAATAAAAAACCACAACATAAACAAATCCATTTTGGTGTCTTTTATGTCTCTTTTATCTTTATCTTGATAAATCTTTAAGTAAATCTTGCGAGCCTTATCAAGTTGCTTAAAGCTGATCTTAGAGAACATATTATTATAATGATTTTGATCATGGGCCATCCCACCTAATGGGGTGTTATATACTCCGAAATGAACATCGGAATTAGCAAAACCAAGACCCATCGGCGCAAGTTCATATAAAAGCGCAAGCGTCAAAGTATTTATCCCCATCGTGCCAGATTTAGAAAAAATCAAAACAAAATTCCCATGCTTATCCTGAATAAATTCTTTATATATCGCATCCAGTTCAATACTGGGGATAAAAAATAAATTATCCATATTTTCTTTTATTGAATCTAATAAATCTTTTTTATTAGAAAAATAAGGGAAAAAAAACTTATCTTCGTTCACTTCATTCCTAATTAAATACATATAAGACATAAAAAGGTGACCGATAGATAATTTATTCTCTGACTTATTCAAACAATCCACAATGTAATCATTTTTTCTTTCAAAATCATGTAAGTTATTTGTTTTTGCTGTTTCCAACATAAAAAATATTTTGTTGCGAATAATATTATCTTTTATATCTATATCATAGGTATTATAATACTGCACCCATTCGTCGAGTTGCTGCAAACCGCTATCAAAAATATACGATTTAGGACCTCCTATTTTTAGCGCAGTGACTGATTTAGGAAAAAACTTAGGTATGCCAGATATATCGCTATATTTTTCAACAAACATATCAATCTTTTCAAGCATTATTTCTTGTAATTTATATACATTATCCATAACTTCATCTGGGCTTACACCAGGAGAATCAAAACTTCTAACATCATAATTTTTAATAAAAATATCAAAACTAAGATTAGGCTCTTCTAAACCCTTTTCGATTGAATTAATCAATCTCATTAAATCCAAATTCAATCTCAATATAGCAATATATTGAGCCCTAGTTTCTACAGTTTTCTCATATAATGTTTTTCGTTGCGGCAAGAGAGTATCTAATTTTTCTCTCAAGTCATGGGAAAAATATCCTTCATTAATAAAATCTATTAAGCCTTGCTTATTTTCTAACAAATTATCAAAAATTTTAGCGATGTCATCAGGAATTTCATGAATAAAAAACCATAAAATAAATAGATCAAATTTTATATTTTTAAAATCTTGTTCTTTTTGGTTTTGAATTTCCAAATAAATCCTGCGTGCTTTATCTAATTGCTCAGAACTCAGCATAGAAAACTTATTATAATGATACAGATCATGACCGAGATTGTCTAATAGAGCGTTAAAAGTTCCCAAATGAACATCAGGTCTCTCAAATCCAAGACCGATAGGCGCAAGTCCGTATAAAAGCGCTACCGTCAGGGTGTTTATCCCCATAGCGCCCGATCGAGAAAAAATCAGGGCAAAATTCCCTTTCTTATCTGCAGTAAATTCTTTATAAATTTGATCTATCTCACCACTAGGGATCAAAAATAAATTATCTTTAATTTTTTCTATTAATTCCAATATAATATCTTTTTTATTTTTATCACTAAAATATAAACCAAAAAAATTGTTGTCGTTTTCGTTGTCATCATTTTTAATTAAACACACATAAAACATGAAAAGATGACCGATAGATAAATTATTTTCTGAATTATTCAGAGAATTAATAATATAATTCTTTTTTTCTTCAAAATTACTTAATTTTCCTTCTGACTTCTCTAGCATATAAAATATCTTATTGCGAATAATACTGTTTTTTATAGATAGATTTTCAGTATTATAATACTGCACCCATTCATCGAGCTGCTGCAAACCGATATCAAAAATAGGCTCTCCTATTTTTAACGTCGCTACTGATTCAGGAAAAAATTTTGGTATACCAGAAAATAAGTTTAAAGATATAAATAAAACGGTTATAAAAAATACTCGTATTTTCAATTTAATACCTCTACAATTTGTGATATTTTTCTGTTATTAATAATAATTTTTTACTTTAATATTTTGGTTTGTCAATTAGAATCAAGAAATATGAGTCCTTCTCGCTGAATATTAGGTATAAAATAAAACTTAGTATTTAGGAGTGATCAAAATTTTCCTGCCATAGAGAATCTAGTCAAAAGATTTTTTTAACTCTAAGAAGTTAGCAAAACTGTATACCGGCCTATTACAGATAGAGGATATACAGCTCTAGAAATCTGTTTGATTAGTAATAAGGGATATTTATGAAAACTATAAAGTCTTCTTTAGTTCTGCTTGTTCTTCTCTTTTCTTTCTCTTCCTTCGCGCAAGAGCTGAAAATAAATAAATCAGATCTTCCTCCTCTACGTTCAACATTTTACGGTAGCGTAAACTTTATACTTGGCGCTGTAGATTTAGGGCCGCTAGGCAGCGGCGGTGCAGCCTTAGAATTTCAGGCCTGGAGAAATTTGTGGATTGGTGGCTATATTGAAGGTGGGGGAACTAACACAAGCGGCATGTTTCATGCGGGGCCTGTATTCAGAGTAAGACTTCCTTTTGCCAATAGTCCTTTGACTTGGCTCATGACTGCTCGAGGAGGATTAGGCGCACATATAACTCAACGCTATTCAGGTAATTCTTTATATAGTTTCATACAGGCCTCGCTGGCTGGCCTTGAATGGACTATCAATCCTAATATGAGCTTGACGGCAATTATCCCAACACCCAACTTGCTGCTCGGCAGTATGGGAACAGCAGTATCGACCGGTTTAGAGCTTGGGTTTAATTATTGGTGGTAAGGTTTGTCACCGAGCTTAATAACTAGATAAACTCATGTTAGTCTCTAAGAAGTCCGATTTCGGGCTTCTTATTTATACTCTCGCTATAGACCATTTGATCGTATGGATGTTTTCTCTTTTAACCAAGAAAGAAGTCTTTAACTTTTTCCCCCAAGTATTCGAAAGCAAATTTCACCCTTTGGATAATACTTTCAAATAAGCTATTAAGAGATTCGTTATTAGTTTGAAATTCCAGATTAACCTCTGCTGGGGCATGCTTAATCGAACCTCCGAAAATATCCTCGATTTCTTCGGCGCTAAAAACATTCAAAACCTCTTCAGGAAGAATACTTGTAGCATGGCTATAAGAGGCTAATAATACCAATAAAAAAAACATAAAACCAGCAATATTTTTTCTCATTATTTATCCTATTTTTTATAGAAAATTTCTTAAAATATAAAATCATAGATATATAATTATTTATACTGTTTTATGCAGGCAATTGATCTTAAAAAAACTAGTAATAAACTAAGGCCTTCTCATTCTGATTTGCCAGGATAAAAGCTGCTCATGCCTAAACCAATATTTAATAATGAATTCGAAATCAGCCTTAACCTTGGACTTGATGAGCCCGAAGACATAGATTATTTGTGCAGGCTTGCGGCCAAAAAATTAGACTTGAATATTAACGACTTGCCTCGACTTGAAATCAAAAAACACAGTATAGATGCCCGCCATGGCCAAGTTCGCCTGGTATATACGCTTGGTCTTGCTGAAGATTTGTTGCATGAGCCTATAACTCATAGTTTAAATTTAGCGCTTAAGGGCGAGCCGGTGATTATAATTGGCGGTGGACCTGCAGGTTTATTCTGTGCTTATGAGCTTGCTCGTCGCGGTATTGCGGTGATTATTTGTGAACGAGGAAAAAAAGTTCAAGAGCGGCGTAAAGATTTGAAAGGTCTTAATCAACATGGTGTTGTTGACCAAGATAGTAATTATTGTTTTGGCGAAGGTGGAGCAGGTACTTACTCAGACGGTAAGCTCTATACTCGCTCACATAAGCGCGGCAGTGTTCGCGAAATCTTAGAAATTTTAGTAGCGCACGGCGCCAAAACCGATATTCTTACCAATGCTCGTCCCCATATCGGATCTAATAAATTACCTAAAATTATTAGTGCAATGCGAGAAAATTTAGAAAAAGTAGGGGTTAAATTTTTATTTGATGCTCGCGTTATCGAAATTCTTGTCGATAAAAATCGAGCCAAAGGCGTTAAACTTCTTGATGGTCGCGAAATTACTGGTCAATCTGTTGTCGTCGCTACCGGTCACTCTGCTCGCGATATATATTACTTGCTTGAAAAAATCGGTGCTAAGCTCGAAGCTAAGTCTTTCGCTATGGGCGTACGCATAGAGCATCCCCAGCCCTTAATAAACGCTATTCAATATGGTCAAGCAGTTGGCCATAAACGACTTCCTCCGGCTTATTATCGTTTAGCTTATACCCCTAGCGATAAACGCGGCGCTTTTTCTTTTTGCATGTGCCCCGGCGGCTGGATCGTACCTGCTTCTACGAGTAAAAACGAATTAGTAGTAAACGGCATGAGTCTATCAAAACGTGATTCTCCTTTCGCCAATTCAGGATTAGTCGTCGCTATTAACTTAGAAGATTTAGAAAAATTAAATCTACCAGGCCCCCTAGGGGGAATTAAGTTACAAGAACGCCTAGAAAAATGCGCCTGGGATGCCGGCGGCGGTAATTTAGTAGCACCAGGCATCAGACTCACTGATTTTATCGCTGGCCGCATCTCGAGCAATTTGCCAAGTACGAGCTATATTCCTGGCTTAAAATCTGCCGATTTAGCAGCAGTGCTCGATAGTACCCAATTGCCCATCGCAAAAAGATTAAAAGAAGCGATCAAACATTTTAATCGCCTTATGCCTGGTTATATAAGCGAAGACGCGGTTTTGGTGGGAGTTGAATCCCGCACCTCAAGTCCAGTACGCGTTTTACGCGATCCAGACAGCCTCAGCTCTAATATTAATGGCCTTTATCCCTGCGGCGAAGGAGCAGGTTTTGCCGGCGGCATTGTCAGCGCCGCCATGGATGGTGTGAGGGTTGCCCAACAAATAAGCTCAGTGAAGCATTAAATCTAACTCAGAAGATGAGCATTTTTTTCTTAGCTTAGAAAAATATCCATAAGTTCCTGCTCGCCAAAGCCACTCAATAGGTCCAAAATTAAAATACTTAAGCCAATAACTGCTCAATATAAGAGAAGCACTCATGAGTGTAAGCAAAATTCCTGCTTGCTGATAAGGCCCAATCTTTCCGTAAAAACCTAAGCCGTAACCGTAAAAAATTAAACTCAAGCATATATTATGAAAAAGATAATTGCTTAAAGACATTCTTCCCACACAAGAAAACGGATAAAATATTTTTTTAAAAATCATAAAATCATATAAAAACAAAATTATACTTGCATAAAACAATCCACGAGAAAGTCCTTTTGTAACAAAAAATGCTGCTGATAAATTTGGAAAAATAGTCGTTAAAATAAAAACCAATAAACTAACAGATCCAGTAAAAATTATGGTTTTTTTATTAATAATTCTATCCTGCAATAATTGTATAATAAAATTTGAACGATAAAGCCAAAAACCAAAAGTAAAACAAATTGCTAATTGAAAATAATAAAGACTAAAGCTGCCTACGCGATAGGCATCTAGAGGAAAAAGCATCCCTGGAATATAGACGCCAAGAAAATCTATTGCTCTTTGTTGGCTTATTGCCCAAAAACTACCTTGCTGATAAACAACCAAGAGCTCGGGCCCCAAGAAACCTGATTCTGTTTCTGGAATAAAAAGCATTGCCATAGAAAGAATTAGTGCGATACTTATAAAAAATATTAATATATTTGATACAAATTTAATGTTTTTATTATAAATAAAAAATAAAACTGTTCCCAATAGAGAATAAAGCACAAGAATATCGCCCCACCAAACCAACATGGCATGAGCAAGCCCGATCAAAAATAATAAACTCATTCTTCGTAAATGAAGCTTAGGAGCTAATATGCTCGGCTTGTCAGCTAAAAAAATTGCTATTGATAAACCAAACAAACAAGCAAAAATAGGATAAAAATTACCAACGGCAAAATTAAAAATTAATCGAGTATACCAAATATCAGCGGCAGTACGTTGAAAAGCAAAACCAGTTCCATCTAAAAAGGCGGGGCCGTTAAGCTGTGGTCCATTGACCAATAAAATGCCCATAATAGCTACGCCTCTAATAATATCAATCGCATTAATCCGCTGTTTATTGGTCACGCTATGCACCTCTTGCTCATATAGCATATTATAAAAATGAATAATGCTTTGGCCTTATTAGGCCAATATTAAAAACACTTATGCCGACGTTATGTACTAAAAATAGTATTCGCTAAAATTATTCGGAGCATTTTATGGGATGGTCAAGTATCACCTATTCGGCACCCGTGCATCTTCTAGCGCCCGAGCGCGAGGCTCTTCTTCGTTATCGTTTTCTTGATCGACAATCCAAATCGCAAAAGCTTACTGCAGGGCTTAATCGAAATATTTTAGAAGTAGAAAAATATCACGCGAAAATAAAACAGATCTGTTCAGTTCATCAAGATTGTAGTCAGGTTACCGATTGGACAAAACTTGTTAATTCCTGTGCACCACAAGCACCAAAACCTACTACCGCTCAGCAAACAATAGCTCGCTTTAAACTAGAAAGTTATAAACCAAGTCTGGCCGACAGTATTTTTGGTCTAGTTAACTCCAAACAAGCTTTATTAAAGCAAGAACTCGATGAAGCAATACAAAAAGATAAAGAAAAATATCAACGAATAAAACTAGACTACGCTCAAAAATATGATCAATGGCTTGCTCTTAAAATTTTAGCTAAGAATATATTATCAGGACATATTTCATCTTTTAATGCTGCTTTGTATGTTTTTAAACCGTTTGAAGAATTAAAAGAATTAGGATCACGTATATTGGTAAATTTTATAAAAAATAATCGCGCTCATATAAATTTTTTAGCTAATAATAATTTAGTAATACCATCTCACACTAAAAGCATCTCTTGTGAAGAAAAATTAATTATTAATCCTATACCATCTGCTTACTATTTTGAGCTTTGTCATATTTATTTAGCTGCAGCTGTTTTACGCATCGCTCGTGAAATCTTTGCTTTATTTTCTTTGGAAAAAATCTTAATCACTGGACGAGAGCATGCAACAGCGCCCCCAATAATATCACTCATTGTTTCAAAACTAAGTTTAGAAAAAATTCGCTTTGATTCAATAAGTGCCCCTGAAGCGCTGGGTTATCTTGAGCCACGTATTAATTTCTCAAGTACTGAAGGATTTTTACCGGTCGAATCTCTTTTTTTAACTTAAATCGAGGCCATTCCGGTAAATATGGTGGAGCATGCTCCGCCAATTTTTATTTTTTCACCTAGGACCACTAATATTCGACCATCCCGCTTAAGATAAGATCCTTGGTGAGCAATATAGTGATCAGCCATTTTTTTCTTGGTTTTCATTATATGCACTGCTACTGCTGCATTGCCCGAGCCACATACAGGATCTTCAATAATAAGCTGATTAGCCACAAAGAAAGTTCTTACTTCGAGCTGGCGTTCATTAATAATACAATAAAGCGTGACACCTGTTGCTTGATGTATCTGCATAATTTGATTAAACTTAAGAGGATTAATTTTTATATCACCCAAACTTGCGGCATTTTGCACCTCAGCGACTATCCAGCGCGGCCCTGTTGTAATCATACGGGCCTGTGCGCAAGATTGACCTAGGGCTGAACTAAGCTCTCTTTCAATAGTTAATTCTGTATCTAAAAAATGGGGCAACTCAAAGAAAACATTTGATTGCTCAAAACTAATATTAATAAGTCCAAAACTGCATTCTTGAACACAGCTATCTTTAGTAATCTTAGCAACTTGCTTAAGGGCCCAGGCAGTTCCTAGAGTTGGATGTCCGGCAAAAGGTAGCTCACTACCAGGAGTAAAAATTCTTACTTTATAATCAGCTTTTAATGACGGTTCAACAAAGGTTGTTTCTGATAAATTGGTCCATCGAGCAATTTTTTGCATTTCTTCTGTGCTAAGACCACTAGCATCTAAAAAAACACAAACCGGATTACCCAAACAAGATTGCTCAGAAAAAACATCAATTTGTTGAAAGGGAAATATATTCATAAAACCTCACTCAAAAGCACATAAGATTTACTTACAGGCTTTTGAATAAGGCGCCAAGCCCGTCGGTTTTGTTTAAAACAGATGTTAGAGGCTCTTATGAAATCATTAGCCGCTGTGGCTTTTGCCCCCCGCCAAGCACTTGAATTATGCGAAATCGATATTGCTCCTCTTAAACCAGGTGAAGTATTGGTTAAATTAATCGCTACCGGTGTATGTCATACCGATGCCTTCACCCTCAGCGGTCAAGATCCTGAAGGTATATTTCCAAGCATTCTTGGACATGAAGGAGCCGGCATCGTTGTAGAAACAAGCACAGATGTTAAGTCACTTAAAGCCGGTGATCACGTAATACCGCTTTATATTCCTGAGTGCAAAATCTGTAAGTATTGTACTTCGCAAAAGACTAATTTATGCCAAGCTATTCGACAAAGCCAAGGTCAAGGGCTTATGCCCGATGGGAGCAGCAGGTTTTCTTTGAAAGACAAACCCCTTTTTCATTATATGGGCACCTCAACATTCTCAGAATACACCGTAGTACCTGAAATCGCTTTGGCTAAGATTAGCCCTAAAGCACCTCTAGAAAAAGTCTGCTTGCTTGGTTGTGGCATTACTACAGGCATAGGAGCAGTACTCAAAACCGCCAAAGTCAGGCCCGCATCAACAGTAGCGGTGTTTGGGCTTGGCGCCATAGGACTAAGCGTCGTACAAGGAGCCTTGATAGCACAGGCCTCCCGTATTATTGCTATTGATATTAACGAAAGCAAATTTGAACTTGCTCGACAGCTTGGCGCTACCGATTGCATAAATCCTCAAAAATTAGATGGCAAGCTCGTTGATTATCTCATTAACTTAACCGACGGTGGCGTCGATTATTCTTTTGAATGTGTAGGAAAAATTGAACTTATGCGTGAAGCACTCGAGTGCTGTCACAAAGGTTGGGGTGTTTCTACTATTATTGGTGTCGCCGGCGCTGGTCAAGAAATTAGCACGAGGCCTTTTCAACTCGTCACCGGGCGTATCTGGCAAGGCTGCGCATTTGGCGGAGTACGCGGCCGCAGTGAGCTGCCAATCATGGTAGATAACTACTTAACTGGTGATATTAAAATCGATCCTTATATTAGTCACCAAATGCCTTTTAGTAAGATCAACGAGGCTTTTGAGCTTATGGCTCAGGGCAAGAGTATTCGCACCGTATTGAGGTTTTCATGATTAACTTAAGATCTGAGCATCGCTGTTTTAACGGCAGTCTACGTTTTTATAGCCATAACTCTCTCAGCTGCCAGGGACCAATGAATTTTGCTGTTTTTTTGCCTTCAAAAACTCTTAAACAACCCTGTCCTATGGTTTATTATTTATCCGGTCTAACCTGCACTGATGAAAATTTCATAATGAAAGCAGGTGCTCAGCGTATTGCAGAAGAGCTTGGCATTATTTTAGTAGCACCAGATACAAGCCCAAGAGATCGGGGTATCAAGGGTGAAAAAAGTGGCGGACGGCCTGGCGAAGGCGCTAGCTATTATATTAATGCCACTAAAGCTCCCTGGTCAGCTTATTATCAAATGTTTGATTATATAGCCGATGAACTTCCCAACTTAATCGATACTAATTTTCCCACTCAAAAAGAACAACGAGCAATCATGGGTCATTCGATGGGCGGTCATGGGGCGATGATGATCGGCTTAAGAAAACCTGAGCGATTTAAATCGATCTCAGCCCTTGCCCCCGTATGTTCCCCTATACAATCTCCCTTGGCCCAAGAAGCTTTTTATGGCCTTCTAGGAGAGAATAAAGCTGAGTGGGCAGCTTATGATACGGTTGAGATTCTTAAGAAAAATGGCTGTAAGACCAAAATACTCATCGATCAGGGTGAAGCAGATGAGTATTTGCCACATAATCTCAAACTCCAAGAGCTAAGCACGGTAGTTAAAAACCAGAATCTACCTATCGATATTCGTATTCATAAGGGCTATGATCACAGCTATTATTTCGTGAGCAGTTTTATCGAAGATCATCTGCGTTTTCATCACCGGTATTTTGAGCAAAACTATCATTCCTACAATTGACATATACAAAGTGGCTGCTTAAGTTTTTTGCTTGAGGTAGCCACATGAAAATATGGGTCGATGCTGATGCCTGCCCTAAAGTCATCAAAGAAATAATTTTTCGAGCGTCAGCGCGTACTCGTACTCCAGTAGTCATAGTCGCCAATCAAGCACTACGAATACCCTTGACTGGCTTAATCAGCACTATTCAGGTACCCCATGGCTTTGATATGGCCGATAATCAGATTATTAACGATATGTCAGCTGGCGATCTCGTTATCACTGCCGATATCCCCTTGGCGGATGCTGTCATCAGTAAAGGCGGTATTGCGCTCAATCCTCGCGGCGAACTTTATACCGAAGAAAATATCAAAGACCGTCTCGCAACCCGTGATTTACTTGCCGAATTACGAGATAATGGCTTAGTAAACAGTGGCCCCAAAACCTTAGGCTTAAAAGATCGACAAGCTTTTGCTAATAAGCTAGACGCTCTTTTAAGTGCTCGTCATCGCCTAAACTAAAAAAATAATCACGCATATAAACTCTGGCTCTTCTCACTCAAGAATTAAGCTCTAAGGTAGACATGTCTACACTTATCACTCGGGATAAACATGAAGCAATTAGATACTAATTTATGGATTGCCGATCAGGATCTTAAAATCCTATCAACCAATTTTGGTTGTCGTATGACCGTGATCAAAACCAGTGAAGGTTTAGTAGTTTATTCACCTATTCGTATGACTGAATCGATCAAAACAGCCGTTGAAAAACTTGGCCCGGTGACTTATCTCATAGCCCCTAATCCCTTTCATCATTTATTTTTAGACGCCTGGATTAGCGCTTATCCACAGGCAAATCTGATAGGACCTCAGGCTCTGGTTAAAAAAAGACCAAAATTACAATTTAATCAATTTTTTGAATCTCAAACTCGTTTAACTCTGCCTAAAGAACTCAGTTATACGATATTAGTTGGGCGTAAAGATCAGCGTGAACTTATACTATTTGATCAAAGCTCAGCGAGTTTATTAGTTGCTGATATGATTTTTAATCTTAAAGCTCAGCGTTGGTGGGATAAAATTTTGTTCGCTCCTTTGGGCGTAAAAAATAAGGCCGGTACCTCAACATTTTTTCGCTTTTTTTACCCTGTAAGCGCTCAAATAATCGCCGCGAAAAAAGATATATTGTCATGGCCATTCAAGCGCATTATTGTAACCCATGGTTCGAATATTGAGCATAATGCTCGTCCTACAATGGAACAAGCTTTGACGTGGATCTAATAATATTTAAGATATAATTTTTTATGTAATCTATTAGTAACAAGCAAGCACGACCGGAACCTATGGGCCCGGTCAAAAAAGATATACTTTATATTGAATTTTTTATTTCGTCTAATATTAACTGATAAGATATTATGTCGATAAGACCTTCTATGCATTTCTGACTATAGATCAAAAGGTACCGGGGATCTTCTAATCTTTGTTTACAAAGAAGCATATCATGATCATTTCCTTCATAATTACTAAAATAAAGTTTTACAAAGAAAAGAATTTTTTGGGAATGTACATCCATAGCTTGGTCATGATCAGGAAGTTTTTTAAAGCTAGTGAAACTTGATCTGAGAGCCTCAAGCCATATTTTTTTATATTTTTTGAAGGGAAAATACTGAGAGAAATATTTTATACTTTTTTCTTCATCGTGATTAGTTTTCGCCGCCTTTAAGAGTACCTTACAAAGTAAATCATCGTTCAAACTAAAGTCGTTAGTATGCAAAGCATGAAGCAAGCTAAGAAGATTTTTATAATCCCTATGCTCAATCGTAGAAGAAAGAGCTTGCCATAATCCATATTTTTTAAAGACTGAGCCAATATTAATGTAAGGATTACGGTCTTCGTAAACAAAAAGTTCTCTTAGGACCTGTGCGAGCTCATTCGAGAGATTTTCTTTTGCCAAATTCTCTATAAAATAAGTACCATTGGGCTTTTTTATGGTCAAAGCTAGCATTACTATTGGTTTTGTATCTTCTCGAGAATAAAAGTTGTTATTGGCTCCAAATAAGGTCTCAACGGTATCGCTTAGCGGCCAATCTTGCATAAAATGAGCGAGATAGGTTGTCGCCACGCGCTGTCTAAAAGAAAAACCCCTAGCATTTTGAATCTCTGTAGCCTCATTTATTAAGGGATTTATATTATTTTGTGCTCGATACAGCCTATTTTCACCGCTTATAAACTCGATTGCTTGAACTGGATTTAATTCTTCTAAAAGAGCAAATACGTGCAGAGCATCAAAGCTATGTTCAGGATGTTCGCAAGGAGAAACTCCTCTTGC
>JADMIO010703292.1_pt1 | contig 31170 bp, 23 predicted proteins | sample 8958161 | NCBI WGS metagenome assembly JADMIO01 (sample SAMN16585339, study PRJNA669376) | soil metagenome | isolation source: Crop rotation soil | place: USA: Cullars Rotation, Alabama | collected 2011 | reverse complement strand
GCCGCGACTTCAAGTCACGTGAATTCCAAGCTTCGGATCCCACTGTGCTGGAAAGGCAGATCGTCAAGCAGGTCGATCCCAGTTTCGTCTTCTTAACGCACACGTATCAGGTGCGCGACTTCGCGCCAAAGTTAGCTGCACGTTTCGGGAAATCGTTGATCAGCGACTGCATTCGCGCGAAGGCCGATGGTGGCAAGATCGTATTCACGCGCCGCATCTTTCTAGGAAAGCTCGATGCGGATGTTGTTTCGGATGGTGAGGCGCCGGTGTTTGCGACATTTCAGACCGGAGCTTACCGGCCAGACCAAGCGACGAAAGGTGGCAGCGCGCAAGTGGAGAACGTTGCGGTTGAAATCGGCGACGTGCGCATGAGCCCCGAGCCGCCGTTCCAGGAGGCGAAACAGGCAGTCGATCTAACGAAGGCAGAAGTGATCGTCGCAGTCGGGCGTGGTATCAAGAGCAAAGATAATCTCGGACTGGCTGAGAAACTGGCGGAAGTGTTAGGCGGAGACCTCGCTGCCTCGCGTCCGATCTGTGACGCCGAGTGGCTACCGATTGATCGCCAAATCGGATCGTCCGGACAGACAGTAGCGCCGAAGCTCTACATCGGACTGGGCATATCAGGCGCGATCCAACACCTCGTCGGTATGAAGAACTCCGGCACCATCGTCGCGATCAACAAAGATCCCGAAGCGCCGATCTTCGACATAGCTGATTACGGGATTGTTGGAGATCTATTCGAAGCAGTTCCCGTGCTCACCGAAGAGATCAAGAAGATAAAAGGAATTTAGTTTTAGCCGCAGATTGACGCAGATGAACGCTGATTCATTATCTGCGTTTATCTGCGGCTAAAACTTTCGCATCTCTTCAACGACTTCCGCGGGCTTCCAGTCGTTTCCGGTGTAGATCTTCGCAACCTTTCCATCCGGCTTCACAATTACTGTCCGCAGCGCGTGAATGATCTGGTCTTTGTCCGGGAAATAAGTAAGCCCGAAAAATTGCGCGATATCCTTGACCTGTTCGCTCGTCCCTCCCGCGAATTCCCAGTGCGCGAAAGTCTCTTTCTCATAACGCTCGGTGTGCGCGGCGCCGTAACTGCGCAGCACCGCCGGCGTGTCGTACGAGGGATCGATGCTGATGCTGAGCAGGTGCGTCTTTTCATAGACTTGCGGGTCCCGGCCCAAAGCGCGCTCGATCTGAGCGAAGTTGTCGGACATTAGCGTGCAATACTCCGGCACTGGACAACGGGTGTAGATGAACGTCAGGAGCAACGTCTTGCCGCGATAGTTCCGGATGCCAATCTCGCGATTGTCCTGATTGCGGAGCGTGAAGTTTGGCACTTCATCCCCCTCTTTCGCCATCACCACGCCTGGCATCGCCGATGGATTAGTACTCTGTCGCGTGATGATCATATCTTCCAACCACGCCTGCGAACCATCGACAACCAGCGTCGCAGTTATCTGATCGTCCGGCGCGAGGATCTTCAAATCCGATTCGCTCGGTACGGTGAACGGCATCGTCATCGCCGGCATGTAGCCCTTAATGTCGTCATGAGAAACCGTAACTAGATGCTTATCAGGCTCAACCACCAGCACCTTGCCCTTGAGATCGAAACGCTTCTCGTTGCCTCTTCGTCGACACGCCGCGAAACCAAGACATATAGCCACAGAAAGACACAAAAGACACAAAAAGGGTTTGATGAAAAAAGTTTTTGTGGCTTTTGTGCGTTTTTGTGACTTCATTTGATTGGTTGGAGTTGTGCGTCGTAAAGGCGTTGATAGCTCCAATAATTTGCCATCACCTTGTAAACGTAATCCTTTGTTTGCGTGAACCCGATCTCGGGAACGTAACGATCCGCTTCGCTAGCATGCGACCGGCCGATCCAGCGCGCCAGATTGTCTGCCCCGCCGTTGTAAGAACCGGCGACCGCCTGTGGTTGATTCGGAAACTGTTGAAATAGATTCGCGAGATACTGCGAGCCGAAACGAATCGAGGTATTAGGGTTGTAGAGATCGTCCTGTTGAAAATTTTGCAGCTTCAGTTGTGTGGCAATCTCACTGGCGGTGGACGCGATGAACTGCATCATCCCGCGCGCTGCTGCAACTGATTTCGCATCTGCCTGGAAGCGTGATTCCTGACGCGCGATCGAGAGCACAAAGCGCGGATCGACCGCGGATGTCGCATTCTGCAAGAGCGACTCGCGAAACGGCACTGGATACAAAAGCTCAACCAGTTCGCGTGGCGCGAGCTCGACCAGGTAATCCGCCGGCACAGTCTTCCAAACCTGCTCGCCAAAACGCACGGCGCGATTCGGAATACCGCCGCGCAACGACAGCACGGCGATCGTGTAGTCTTCATCTGATACGCCAGTTGACTTGTTTTGTGCTCGCGTGACGAAAAGTTCCGGCAGCGCCTCATCGTAAAGCCCAAGGAAGAGCAGGTTATCAGCGAGCGCGGCGTGATTGTTTTCGTCTGGCTGTTGCTTCAGCAGAGAAATCCTATTGAACTGAGGCAAGCGGTAAGCAGGCAGCGCGTTATATGCAGCCTGCACTTGCTTCAATGCCTCCGCGCGAATTTGCGGATCGTCAGTGAGTCTCAAACTCGCTTGTGCGGCAGCGCGCGATTGCTCCCATTGCCCCGCCGCGCCCTGCACTTTGCTCTCGTTGAGCAGGGAATTGAGGCGCATGCGCACCAGCGCGCGTGACTTCTCGCCCGTCGCCAGATTCAACAGCCTTTGCGTCGCGCGCGTGCCGTAATACTCATTGCGCCCATCGGGAATCGACAGATAAACGTCTATTGCTTCCTCGGTTCTGCCGAGTTGTTCGAGGGCGTAGGCGCGCAGGAAATTAACCTCTACTGTGCTGGTGCCGCCGCCAACGCGAGTGCCACCGAGATCTGAGAACTTCAACAACTCTTCCGCATCGCGCACGACCGTGGACCAACTGCCCTGGGCGAGGTGAATGCGCAGTTGCGCAAACAGAGCGATCGCGCCGCCGAGATTGTTTTTGAAACGAGCACGTGCTTGTTGGACCCAGTTCAGGGCTTCGGGATAGCGGCCGGCTTCGTGAAGAGCGTCGATAATGTTGAGGTAAGCTCTTTCGGGAGCCGGGTTGTCGGGGAAACGGTCGATGAGAGTTTTATACGCGACGACTGCCCCGTCATACTGCTTCAGGCGAAGGTAGCTCGCAGCAAGTAAGGCAACTGCATCGCGCCCTGAATCCGACGGAGAGACGTCAAACGCTGTCCCCATCAGTATCTGAAGGATTGGAATGGCCTGGTCGTATTTCGCTTCGTTGTAAAGTCCACGCGCGAGCTGGTACCTCGCGTTAGGGACAGTGCTGCCGTCAGGATAACGATCGATGACTGCCTGGTAGTGAACACGCGCACCGGCAAAATCGCGGTTGAACTGGTAGACCGAAGCGCGCAGCAGGTGATCGGCTTCGGAAAGCGTCGATGATTTGTTATCGAAAGCATCCAGTTGCCTGACAGCTTCGAGCGCGAAGTCGTCAGGGCGCGATGCGTCCGGCATTTGCATCAGCAGTTTAGTGAAAACATCGCGTGCTTCTGGGATCTTTCCCGCGCGCGCGTACGCCAAACCCATCAGAGTTGCACCTTCGCGCGCCACGTTCACGTTCTTCGAGAGCGTCAACGGCTTGGCGCTGTTTGCGGCCGACACGAAGTCACCGCTTTCGAAGAAACTCTCGCTCAATCGCAAGGTCGCCGTTTCAAACAACAAGCTTGAGCGCGCAGTGGCAGTGAGTTGCTGTAAACGCTCGCGCTCGAGCACGAGGTCGCCGGTTGCGCGCGCCAGCTTTGCCAATCGCCACAACGCATATTCGCGCAGCCTCGAATCGTTTGTGGCGATCGCTTGGTAGCTCGCAGTGGCACCGGCGAAATCTCCCGTTCGTTCCGCGATGCGGCCCAGCAGGTAATCGTAATTTTTATCGCGAAACAGCGCCTCGTTCGCCGAGCGGACCTTGTTGATCTCGGTGCGCGCAGTTTGCCAGTCCGCGGCTTCGACCGCCGCGAGGATGCGTTCCGGTTGGGCCAATGCCGTCAGCGCAGCCGCGCAAACGAAGACGAAAATGAGCACGATTCTCGCTAATGCCATGTCTCGGATTATAATGACACCACAAAAAGGCACAAAGGACACAAAACCAAATATCCCAGGAACGATTACTTAGCGAAGCTCCCCGTGTATATTGATTTGTCTCTTTTGTGCTTTTTTGTGGCCACTTTTTATGATCAAACTCGAAGCTGCACAATTAGCGACGCGAATTAAGCAGGAAGTCCAGGCCGAGATCGAGCGCATGATGAAAGAGCGTGGCATTCGTCCGGGTCTGGCGGCCGTGCGTGTGGGCGAAGATCCGGCGTCGGCTGTTTACGTCAGAAACAAGATTCGCGCCTGTGAAGAGGTAGGCATCCGCTCCGAACACCACGCGCTTCCCGAGTCGACTACCACTTCGCAACTGCTCGACCTGATCGCGTCTTTAAACGCGCGCGACGACGTTGACGGCATTCTCACGCAACTGCCTCTGCCGCGCCAGATTGATGAGACGGCGATCATCGAAGCAATCGATCCGGCGAAGGACGTCGATGGCTTTCATCCTGTCAGCGCAGGCAGGTTGGCGTTGGGACGTCCGGTGTTCGTGCCTTGCACTCCCGCCGGCATCATGGAACTGCTCGACGACCGCGGTGTCGAAATCCGTGGAGTTAATGCGTGTGTTGTTGGGCGTAGCCAAATCGTGGGACGCCCGGTGGCGCAGTTGCTGCTGCAAAGAGATGCCACAGTGACGATCTGTCATTCGCGTACGCGCGACCTGGCGGCAGTGACGCGGACAGCGGACTTGCTGGTAGTCGCAATCGGCAAACCGGGCTTGATCGGACGCGAGCACATCAAACCAGGCGCCACGGTGATCGACGTCGGGATGAATCGGATTTCAGACGTCGATCAGGTTCGTTCGTTGTTTGGCGTTGAAGCCGAAAAGCGTTTGGACGTCGTGGCCAAGCGTGGCGCGACGCTCGTTGGCGACGTCAATCCAGCAGAGGCGGCGGAAGTGGCTGGTATGTTGACACCGGTGCCCGGCGGCGTCGGATTACTCACGGTGGCGATGCTGATGAAGAACACTTTGAAGGCCGCGCGCCTGAGACGGCAGTGACTTATGCTTCGTGTTGGCCTGACAGGATCGATCGGCGTTGGTAAGTCGTTTGTGACGTCGGTTTTTGAAGAGTTGGGTTGTCACGTGCTCGATGCGGACCAGACGGCTCGCGAGGTTGTGATGCCGGACACTCCGGGTTTGAAAGCCCTGACGGAGGCGTTTGGCGAGGAGATCCTGAACGCGGATGGGAGCCTTGACCGCAAACGACTGGGAGCACGGATTTTCACTGATCCAGCCGAGCGGGAACGTCTGAACTATATTCTTCATCCTTTCATCATCGCGCGGCAGGATGAAATCATGCGCCAATGGGAAGCTGAAGACCCGGACGGCATCGGGATTATTGACGCGGCATTGATGATCGAATCCGGTGGTTACAAGCGGCTTGATAAACTGATCGTGGTCCACTGCCGCCCGGAGGTCCAGCTCGAGCGTCTGATGTTGCGCGATAAACTCTCGCGCGACGAGGCGCTGCGGCGAATCGATTCGCAGATGCCGCAGGAAGAAAAACTGCGGTATGCAGATTACTTGATCGATACCTCAGATGGATTTGAATTAACGAGAACACAAATAATCAACGTTCATCAGAAACTAATCCGTGTCATCCGTGGCTAAAAAACCTTTCTCCTGGATCTGTTCGCTGCTTCTCGTGTTGTGTCTGACCCATACGGGCTGCTTCACCACGAACGAGCCTTCGACGTACTACGGCAAGGTCGTGAAGCCGCCGGCGCAGGAGTTTCGCTGGAGTAATGGTGGACTGCCGCAAACATTCGATCCGGCGTTTGCCGCTGCTCCACCTGACACTGACGCGGTGCGAGCGCTCTTCGAAGGACTGACGGATTACGATCCGCGCACGTTAACTCCGGTGCCTGCGGTCGCAACGCGCTGGGAATCGTCAAACGATGGCCGCGTCTGGACATTCTACCTGCGAGACAACGCACGCTGGTCCAACGGCGAAAAAGTTACGGCAGATGATTTCGTGCGCTCCTGGGAACGCACGCTCAAGATTGGACCACTCGCGCCACACACGGAGCTGCTCGCAAACATCGAAGGCGCCACTCCAACCGTCGCAGAGCCACACACCTTCGGCGCTCGCGCAATCAACGAACACGTTCTGCAGGTGACGCTACAGCATCCCGACAGCAGTTTTCCATCGCTCGTGGCGCATCCCGTGTTTCGTCCGGTAAAAGTCGCCGCTGCCGATCAAACGAACCGTCTCGACTCGCACGAGTTGATCTCAAACGGCGCTTTTCTCCTTTCAGCAACGGAAAACGATCGCGTCAAACTCGAGCGCGCGAAAACGTATTGGGACGGCGCTTCAGTCGCGCTCGACCGTGTCACTTTCGTAAACACGCCCAACGCCGAAGACGCTCTGAGCGCCTACGAAGCGGGCGAGATCGACGCAGTCACAAACGCGCCTTTCGAACCCCTCGCGCTCAAGCTGCTCGCTCCGTACAAAGATTTCCGCCGTTCAACGTACGGCGCCCTGACCTATTACGGCTTCAACACTTCCCACGAACCGTTCGACGACGTGCGCGTGCGCGAGGCCCTTGCGCTCGCAATCGATCGCGAACGCATCAGCCGCGACGATCTCGAAGGCGCGACTGAACCGGCAGGGAAGTTTCTGCCTGAAGCGATGTCGGGAGAAAAGCCTGTGGTCGACAAAGCGGATCTGATCGGGTACGACGTCAACAAAGCCCGGGAACTGCTCACCGAAGCTGGTTATCCAAACGGCGACGGCTTCCCGGTGATACGGTTATTGATTAACCGCAACGCGCAACAGCGTGTTGTGGCGCAGTCGATCGTGGAGATGTGGCGCTCGGCGCTGAACATCGAGACGGAGATCGAGGTTCGTAATTGGGACGAATATGAAGCGGCAATCAGGGCGGGTGATTACGACATCGTGCGCCGTGGCATCGTGATGCAGACGACCAGCGAGCTGGTGAATCTGAAGATGTTGTTCGAGCGCGATGCGCATCCGCTGCCACTCGCGTCGCCGGCTCCCGAGGGAAGTCCGCCCGAAGAGAAGATTGCCGTCGAGACAGAGGCACAAGCGCTGAAAGACCTCCGCGCGGTGCCGATCTATTTCGCGTCTTCGTATTCTTTGGTCAAGCCGTACGTCACGGGCTTTGACACGAACGTGCTCGACGCGCCAAGCCTCAAGAAGACGCGGCTGGACACAAACTGGAAACAAACGGAGTAGGGCCACAAAAAAGCACAAAAGCACAAAACAGATCTTCGGAAAAAATTTTGTGCTTTATGTGCCTTTTTGTGGGCTAAAACTGAAGCGGCATGGTGAGTGTCATTTGCAAGAGCAGAGAGGAGACAGGGCGGGTGGCGGCGGCGCTGGCTCCGTTGCTGCGCGCTGGTGACGCGATACTCCTCAAAGGTCCGCTCGCAAGTGGTAAGACTGCGTTCGTTCAGGAACTCGTGGCCGCACTCGGATCTAAGGCTGAAGTTACGAGCCCGACGTTCACCCTAGCCCAGTTCTATCCTTTGCCGTCGGGAACGTTTTTGCACATCGACGCTTACCGGCTTTCCAGCGTCGCCGAGTTTCGCGATCTGGCGCTCGAGGATTTCGTTCTCGAGAGCATTACGGCGGTGGAGTGGGGCGACATCGTCGAGCAAAATTTTACAAGCGCCTTGACGATCGCTTTCGAGTTTGTGCCGGATCAGGATAACTGGCGCAAGTTGACCTTTTCCGCGACAGCGGAGAGATGGCAACCAGTGCTGGCGAATTTGCAGCTATGAGTTTACTGCTGGCTATCGAGTCGTCGTCGAATGAGTATCGTGTCGTGATTGGACGCGACGGCGCGCCCGTGTTCGATTCCACAGTTAACAACTGCGATTCGGCGCTACGAACGCTTGGCGGACTGCTCGCATGCGGGCTCGAAGCGTTGAACGCCGAGGCTAGTGAGATCAAGGGAATCGCGATCAACGTTGGTCCTGGTTCGCTTACGTTTGTTCGCGCCGGGATCTCATTTGTGAACGCGCTCGCTTTTAGTTTGAAAGTGGAGATCTACCCGTTCAACTGGTTCGAGATCATCGCCAGTCAAACAAAGGGCGTCACGCATCTGCCTGTGCTCTGCGCGGTGCCGGCGGCCAACGAGAATGCGTACGTCGGCTTGATCAGGGGTGCGTCAGTTGAGATCATGCGATTCGGTCCGTTGCACAAAGCGATTGCTGAGGTGAGTAGCGGCATTGCCGAAGCCGCGGTGGTGGGGCGGATTCGTCACCGGTTCGCGTCGCTGTTGAATGATGTGAAGCTCGTCGATACCGGGATCGACGGCCCGGATGCGCAGGTGCTCTTGCGAATGGGTTTCGAAGCGTATGAATCTGGCGGCCATTCGACAACGCAAGTGGAGGCATTAAACGATCAGTCAAACATTTTCTACGAATAGCAACGTTGAGGAGATTGTCGAGTCTCTTTTGAACGGCGGCGTGGTGTTGATTCCGACCGACACGGTGTACGGGCTCGCGGTGTTTCCCCATTTTGATCAATCGATCGATCGACTGTTTACACTTAAGCGCCGGCCGCGGAATGTGAATCTTCCGATCATGGTTTCTGAGGAGGCTGAGCTCGAACCGCTTGGTTTTCACATCAGCAAGTCTGCGCGGCGTTTGTTGCGGTCGCCTTTGATACCCGGCAGTTTGACCATCGTGATGGGCTTTAGTTCTGACTACAGGCCCGAATGGTTGAAAGGGCGCGAGGAGGCCGCGGTGCGGATACCGGACGACAATCGTCTGCTGGCGGTGTTGCGCAAAACGGGACCGTTGCTTGTAACGAGCGCCAATGCGCACAGCGCGGAAACACCTGATAACGTACAAGAAATCCTGGCCCAACTAGACGGCGCGCCGGATCTCTCGGTCGACGGCGGCATTCTGCGAACGACGGCGTCGACACTCGTGAATTGCAGAGTTGATCCACCCGTGATCGAACGTCTCGGCGTTGTGGCTGAATCTGAAGTGCTTAGGTATCTGAATGAGTAAAGATCTGATTTTGGGTATTGAGTCGTCGTGCGACGATACTGCGGCCGCGATTGTCGATCGCGACGGGAACGTTTTGTCTTCAATCATCGCGAGCCAAACTCACATTCACTCGCGCTGGGGTGGTGTGTATCCGGAGTTTGCGAGTCGTGCGCACGCGTTGACTGTCATTCCGACGATTGAACGCGCGCTGGCAGAAGCCAACGTCAAAGGTCCTGATTTGAAAGCAATCGGAGTGACCCGAGGGCCGGGACTGATTGGTTCGCTGATCGTCGGCGTTAACACAGCGGCCGGTCTGGGCTTCGGTTGGAACGTTCCGGTGCTTGGCATCAATCACTTGCGCGGACATCTGCGCAGCGCCGATCTGGCGGAGCGTCGCGTGGAACTACCGGCAATCGTGTTGCTCGTCTCCGGTGGCCACACATTCCTGGCGCGCATGGAGAGTTTGACGGATATTCAACTGCTGGGTTCGACAAGGGACGACTCGGTAGGTGAGGCATACGACAAAGTGGCGCGACTCTTAGGGCTTGGATATCCGGGTGGTCCGGCAGTCGACAAGCTAGCAAAGACCGGAAAAGATTCGATCCCGTTTCCACGGCCCATGCTTTCCGAAGGCTTCGAATTCTCGTTTTCCGGATTGAAGTCAGCCGTGGGAAGATTCCTCGACAAGAATCCGGCGGTATCTCACGCCGGCGTAGCAGCCTCATTCGTGAGTGCCTGCATGGAGATCCTGCTCACGAAATGCAAGCGTGCCCTCGAAGCATATCCAGCAGAGTGTTTAGTGGTCGTCGGCGGTGTCGCAGCCAGCCCACAACTTCGTGAAGGTGCCGCAGCACTCTGCGACCGCTTAGGAGTGAAACTCTGTCTCCCACCTCTGAAATGGTCAACAGACAACGCCGCCATGATTGGCCTGGCCGCCTGGGATTACCTCAACGCCGGCGTACTCACGCCGCTTTCCGCCACCGCATCGCTCAAGATCACGGAATTCTAGCCGCAGATGACGCGAATAAAATCCGGATTTTCATCCGCGTCAATCAGCGGCTGAGGTTGCGTACAAAGCCCCAGTCGCCGCTTGCGTTCACCTGGATGTTCTGGACGTTCTTTTTTGCGATTACGATGTTTGATTGATACCACAAGGGAATCACCGGGACGTCGCGGCTGACGATTGCCTGGATCTGCGTATACAGTTCCTTGCCTCTTGCACGATCAAAGGTGTTCACGGCTTCCTCGATCAACTTATCGAGCTCGGGGTTGCTGTAACGGCTGCGATTGCGAGAGGGACGAGTCTGTGTGGGTATCTCGGAGGTGGCGAAGAGGTCTTTGTAGAAGATCGGATCCTGGTTGCCGCCGACCCATTGCGTGTAAGCGATCTGAAAGTTGCCGCGTCGCAGCTCGTCAAAAAGCGTGTTCTGTTCCGGCGTTTGGATTTCGACGGGAATGCCAACCTCTTTCAGGTAGTTCTGAATCACGCCTGCGTACTGCCGCCCCGAGATACTGCTGCCGGAAAGTTTGTAAACGATCGGTTTGTCAATACGCCCCGCTTCGGCGAGCAGACGCTTTGCGGTCGCGGGATCGTAGGAATAGGTTTGACCCGGCGTATAGGCCCACGACTCCTCCGGAATGATTGAATGCGCGATCTTCCCATAGCCCAACAGCAAGTTCTTGATCAAACTATCTCGATCGATCGCGTAAGCAATGGCCTGCCGCACCTTCACGTTGTCGAGCGGCGGTGACGTTGTGTTGAGTGTCAGCAACACCACATTCGATCCCGAAAACGTCTTTACTTGCAGGTTCGGATCCTGCTCGAGACGCTTCACGGCATCAGGCGAGAGGCTCGTCGGCAGGGGCGCGATATCAACTCGACCTGACTGCAATTCTGCCTGCAAGGCGTTCATGTCGGAGATGACGCGCACGCGCACGTTTTGCAGCTTTGGAGCGCCTTCCCAGTACTCGTTGAACGCCTCCAAGTCGCACACCTGCTGCGCGTTGTCGTAACGGATAAACTTGAATGGACCAGTACCCAGCGGATGTGTTTTTTGCGACTCGTAACTGTCCCTGGGAATGATCGCCACTGGCACCAGATTCGAAAGCAAGCCAACCCACGGCTTCGTCAACTTAATGACGATCGTGCGCGCGTCGGGAGCTTCAACGCTCTGGATCAAACTGCGCTTCTTGTCGCCTTCTCCTTCGAAAAAACTCGCCGACTTCGCGAAGTTACTCGAGAAAACCAGATCGAGCGTGTACTTCACGTCCGCGGAGCTCAGTACGTGCCCGTCGTGAAACTTCAGGCCATCGCGAAGTGTGAACGTGTACGTCAACCCATCATCAGAACGAATGAAGTTAGCCAGGTCGCCCACGTATTCAAACTTCTCGTTCTTCTTTACGAGCGTGTTGAAAATCAACGTGCGCACGCGCTCGCTGGCGGCGTCGACGGACGGCGACCCAATCGGATCGATGGTGCGAACGTTGTCGCCCAGCGCGATAACAAAGACCTCGTTGCTGCCGCTGTTGCGCCTGCATCCCGGCGGCGCAATCAGCAACACTACGAGAACAACCAGCAGGATAAGCTTGCCCTTGCTCACTTAATCGTGCCTCCATACGTGTAGTTGAGCTTCGCGTTGAGTTTTATTATTTCGTTCGCCAGAACCTGAAAGCGATCGAGATCGAGGGGTAATGGTGGTTCCATGATCGTTTTGGTTCGCGTGATGCGTTCCAGCGACTCTTTTATTCTTTGCTCTGAAACCTTGCCGTTCTTTGCGGCGGCGAGTAAGCCTTGATAACCGCGCCGGATCTTGTCAGGACTCGCACAGATCAAGAGCATGTCTTCACCGGCCAGCATGGCACGCACGGCTGCGTCTTCGATTTCACAATGACGAGCAATTGCTCCCATCTCGAGATCGTCTGTGACGACGAGGTGTTTGTAGCCGAGCTCTTCGCGCAGGAGCTTGGTGACGATGTTGAAGTTGAGCGAGGCCGGTTCGAGTAAACCGCCGGTAACTTCCTCTCTGATGTCGATATTTGGAAAACCGCCGTGACTCACCATCACACAACGCACCCGATCGTCGCGACGTTGAAAGAGCTCGATGTAGGGAGCGAGATCCTGCGCGATAAGATCGTCGTGAGAGAGTTGCACCACCGGCATCTCTTCGTGTGAATCCACCTCGCCCGCGCCGATTCCCGGGAAGTGCTTCAGGCAGCCGAGCAAGCCCGTGCCCTGAAGGCCGCGCATGTACACGGTGGTGTAACCGAGAACTTCACCCGGCGAGCGTCCGAAAGATCTCGAATAGAGACCGTTCGACAGCAGGTCACGATCGTCAGTCATGATCGACATCACGGGCGCGAAGTTGATGTTGAAGCCGAGCATGCGCAACACTTCGCCGGTAATCCTGCCGAGGGCACGCGCGGCGGCGAGATCGCCGTGCTGGCGAATCGTGCGCGCGGCGGGCATCGGCGTGAATATCCGTCGCAGGCGATCGACGAGTCCACCTTCCTGATCGATGCCGAAGAGAGGTGATACGTGAACGATTTCCCGGACGCCGTCGAGCAGCGAGCGCAGTTGTTCGGGACCGGCGACGTTTCGACCGAAGATGATCACGCCGCCGGGCTGGATTTCTTCGACGAGGGCGCGTGTTTCCGCGTCGAGCTCGGTGCCCGGCAGGCCGATGAATAAGAACTGTCCGATTTGTTGTTCGAGGGGGAGCGAGTAAAGATTTTCTACAAGCATCTGTTCGCGAAGTGTATCGTAGTTTCGCTTCTCTATCCAGATAACACAGATTGATTAATAAAATCTTTCTTGGTTTCGATCAAGAGAGCGTTGCGAGATACTCTGCGGCAATCTTTACATCGCTTTCAGCTTCGGGCAGAAGAATGATTGGCTGATATTCAGGATTCAAAGCTTCCAGAATTATTTGGCTATGTCTCCATTCAACGTTTGCATCGCCTCGCTTTTCAGAACGATACCGCTTCAGCGTAAAGGCCCCACCAGTCTCCGGATCCCCGGGGCCTCTATACTGAACAAGAACAATTCTTCCTTGGCGCGTCCCTTTCGGGTTGGCACGAAACACGCAGTAATCGCCATCGTGGATCCGAGGTTCCATTGAATGACCTACCGCTCTTGCAACGAACATTTGCTGGTCAAGCCGGCCGATGCTTGAAGCATCGATCCAGGCCTCGGGCTCTACCGTTCCCGCCCGCGTCCCTCGAACCTCGTTTTCCAAAACGTCTAATGCTCGGCGCGTCCAGAAGTAGATTCCGATGTCGCGTTTATCAATCGGCGTAAGAAGCCCGTCATAACTTGTCCGGCGCAAGCCCCTGCCGATGATCTGCTCAGTCAAGAGTGGTGATCCAAAGGCTCTAAGTCCCAGGATGTGTGTAACACTTTTCACATCCCATCCTTCGGAGAGCATGTTGACACTAACAATGCAGCGTACTCGCTCTCCGGCTTTTCCCTTTTTGCCGACGGTATTAACAATCTCGCGTAATACCGCTTCGTTGCCCTTTTCACCATCAAACACTTTTGAGTCGATACGAATCGTCTCCCACTTCAGCGGATCATCTGAAGCCGGATTCTGAAGCAGGGGAAGTCGCGGCTTAGGTGTTCGAAAAGCCACTGAGCGCGCTCAGCTTTGTCCGCAACACCAGGAGGACCGGCGATGGACCAGGCCTTAGCTCCGGAATCATTTGTTCCCACTCTTTATAGTCCTCGCTCCACGAAGAATAGATGCTGGCGATCGCGCCTTTGCACTGAGACAGATATACAGAACATTGTTGGGCAAGCTAAGTGATTCTTCGCCTTTAGAGCAGACTCGAGGAAGGCGGTTCGGGCTTGGAGAGAACGTGCGATACTCTGCGCGCCGAATTATATGAGCGAAGCAGCGTGCTTAGCAACGACTATTAATCTGTGGATGAAGTACCTTAGTTCGTGATATAAGGCGCGCGATCTTCTCACCCTTTCGAGAAAGCCGAGAAAACTCAATGGCGCAGATTAATTTTGACGACTATCTAAAAACCGTGGAGAGCGATCCTGGTCACGACGCCGATATTTTGTTGCTGACGTGTATAGATTTTCGGTTCTTTTTAACAATCTCAGAGAAGATGAAAGGGAAAAAGTACGATCATGTGATTCTCGCCGGTGCGGCGCTCGGTGTGGTAGGCGGAAACAATCACTGGTACAAGACGTTCTTTGATCACTTGGGACTTGCCATCGAGCTTCACGGGATCCACACAATTATGGTTATGGAACACCGAGAGTGTGGGGCATACGGACCACCTCCAGGTTTCGGTGTGTTGCCTCCCAAACCTGATCCGGAGGATGAGCGCAGAGCCCATTGTGAAAAGGTGGAGGAACTCCGGAATTTGATCCGTGACTATGACCCTGACTTAACGTTTTGTTCATTTCTCCTGGATGTACCGCCGACAACGCAAGAGCTCACGTTCGATGAAATCGCATAGAATAATTCGTGGCTTAGATAACGCGCCTGTAGTATAAACAACTCCATGCCGCGCGAAATCACCGACCGGGGTCGCGTCGTTGAAGCCATCCAAAATCTCGCTCTTACCGCTGAACTCTTCGAAGAAAAAGACGGCAAGCAGAAGTACGCCAGCGATCTCGAAGTGATTGTTCAGGGACGTGACTACGCCAACGGTAAGCGCGTGGGGCCTTACGTGCGCCTGCTCGCTTACGACGGCGGCGAGGAGATCATGCGACAGGGTGAGTGGGGGGGAAACACTTTCTACATCACTGTCGAAGGCGCTCTCGATGTTTACGTTCGCGACGCGACGGGGCAAAAGAAGATCGGTCAACTCGAACCAGGCTCGTGCTTCGGCGAGATGGCGTTGCTCGCCGGTATTGAACGGAACGCGACCGTCGCAGTGCCCGCGAATCAAAAAGCCGTATTGCTCGAAGTCACGCGGCCCGCCTTGCGACTCCTGCGCAAGCTCCCCACCTTCGGCAACATCCTCGACGAGACTTACCGCACGCACGGTATCGGCCGCGTGATTGAGGATCTCCGGCTGCTCACCGACAAGCCCCTGAGCGAAGCGCTTGCTGCGGAACTACAGCGCACCGCTCGTTACATGGTCTACGGCAAAAACCACGTGCTGTGCAAAGAAGGCGAGGCAATCGATCGGCTGATCCTGATCAAGAGCGGCTGGGTGCGACGTTCTCATGGTGTTTTCTTCGACGCCGCGTCGCCTGAGGTTGTTCTGGGAATGGATGAAGGCATCGGGGTCGATTTTCTGGGTAGTGGAAGTTGTCTCGGCCGTGAAGGCGTGACTCAACCGGAGAAGTGGAGGTACGGCGCCAATGTTATGGCGCGAACCGAAGTGCTCGAGATACCGCTCGACGTTTTCTCTTCTGATCCTCAGCTTCGCAAGCAACTGCTCGACGTCTTTGCAAAGTTCTCGACTTCCGGCAGCGCGCTGCCAGTCACGATCGAAGCGCTTCCCGACCTGAACGCTCTCAAAGCAGCCGAAGAGGAGATCACGACCGGAATCATCGACGGCACGAACGTCCTGGTCATGGACATGGATCTCTGCATCAGGTGCGGCAACTGTTCGCTGGCGTGTCACAAGATGCACGGGCAATCGCGACTGTTGCGCAGGGGCATACAAATCGAGCGGCCGGTGGCGATTGGCAAGAAGCGATTGCAGCACGCGTTAGTGCCCCAGGTCTGCATGCACTGCGCAGATCCGGAATGTATGACTGGCTGTCCCACAGGTTCGATCTTTCGTGCTTCATTCGGCCAGATCGATATCGATAAATCGACGTGCATCGGTTGTTTCGACTGCGCGACGCAGTGTCCCTACGACGCCATCACGATGGTGCCGCGCGCGGCGCCACCGCCGAATTCCGGTTTCGCGTCAAAACTGAAAAAGGCGCTGAGCTTCAAGATCGATCCGCCAGTGGCACCCGAAGCTTCCGACGACCTCGTCGCGATCAAATGCAATCTTTGTGAAGACACTCCGCTCAATCCGCCGGGCGTACAACGCAAGAAATATTCGTGTGAAGAGAACTGTCCGACGGGAGCCCTCGTGCGCGTCGATCCGATCCAGTACTTCAACGAGATCGGCGCGGCGCAGGAATTTGTGTTTCGAGATCAAACTCACGCCGTCGGTCGCAACATTCACAAGAGCGACCCACTGGCTCGTGCCTGGCACACCGGCGGAGTGGCGTTGACGATCCTTTCGGCGCTCGCCGTCGGCTGGGCTATTTACAGGTATGGCTACGACGCCGTGCTCGCAGGTAGTTGGTTGACGATGCGCTGGCTGACAGGGCTGGTCGGGCTCGTTGGCGTGGCGGTCGTGATGTCGTATCCGCTGCGAAAGCAGGTCTATCGACGGCGCGCGGGCGCGTTGCGTTACTGGATGCTGGCGCATGTTTATGTTGGCGCTATCGCGGGCGTGGTGCTCCTGTTTCACTCAGGCACGCGAACCGGTGGACTGTTGACGAGTCTTCTCTACATTGCTTTTGACCTGACGGTGCTTTCCGGCATCGTCGGAATAATTTCGTACTACGTGGCGCCGCGAATCATGACTCGTATCGAGGGCGAACCGTTGCTGGTCGAGGACCTCGAAGGGCGACGTAAAGAGTTGCTGAGCGATGTTCGAACGATACTCGAGAAGAGTGATGGCTGGTTGAAAGAGGAGATCAGCGACCGAGTTTATCCCCGGTTTCTGTCATACGGTTTTCTCTGGCGACAGATCTGGAGGCGCGAAGAGTTGAAAGCACTGCTGGCGCAGGCGCGACAGGAGTTCAAAGATCGCACCACGCGATTGACTACTGAGGAAGAGCGAGATCTTTTGATCGCGGCGGTTGAAACTGCCGTAACCTTGCGTCGTGTTGACGCGCTCCTGACGTTGCACTGGCTGCTGCGTGCCTGGATCCCACTGCACATCGTTGGCACGGCAATGATGCTCGCGCTGATGCTGGTCCATATTGTCCAGGTGGTTTTCTTTAACGTGAGCTAGGAATGCCTGCGAAGAACCAATACGTCATCATTCGTGACGACCTGCCGATCGATCCGGTCACGATCATCTCCGAAGGGTTGCTGATCGGGCGTCTGGGGCGGTGTGAGTTGTTGCTGAACCACCCTTCCGTCTCTCGCGCGCAGGCGGGAATCAAGCAGTTTGGAAATGATTATTACCTCTTCGCGTTGAGGCCGAGGAATCCGGTCATTCTCAACGGCAAACCGGTTGAAGAAAACGAGGCACTCGCCGCCGGCGACATCATCGAAGTCGGTCCATTCCATTTGCAGATTGAATCGGCTGATGAAGCATTAGTGATACGAGTCGAGCTGCGGATCGGCATGAAACCTTCCGAGATCGACGTCAGCGATCCGGGGTTGAGCACTGCCGATCTGGACGTGCCCACCGAAGGCAAGGCAAAGAAATCGCGTGCTGCGCCGATCGCCAGCAACAAGGCGCTCGACATTTTCTGGGATAAGCGAATTCGCGAAGCAGGAAAGATGGCCAGGCCCTCGCCGCTTTCTCCGAAGAGTGGCAGGCGCAGCGGCAAGGCGCAGTTCAACTGGGTGCCGACGAGCGATCTGATGTCGCGCTGGCCCATTGCGTTCTTTACCTGGGCGCTGCTGGTGGTGGGATTGATCTCGATCGCAGCCGCGTACTGGTACACGAGTGCATTTTCGCCGGCGCCGATCGCGAAAGCTCATGCAGTAACACAGTTCAGTATCGTTCCCGCGATTGCGACAACGCCAAACGCGGGCTCGTGTACAAACTGCCATTCGTTCACGGGAAACATGGAGCAGCGCTGCGCGGCGTGTCATCACACGGATGCGTTTGTGGCAACCATCATTAAGCCACACGAAGCTGCGGGAATCGGCTGTGTTGATTGTCACGCTGAGCATAAGGGAGTTGACTTTAGTGCGACGCAGGGAGCGTTGGCTTCGTGTACCACGTGTCATAACGACAGCAATCAAAAACTATTCAACGGCCGCAAAGTGGGAACGCCTCACGGCGGCACGTTCGGTTATCCGGTGGTGAACGGTGAGTGGAGCGCGAAATCGATCAACGATGAGGAGTGGGATTTGCGGAAGCTCGCAGTCGCGCGCTTACCTACAGATTCCGATCAGAAGTGGCGCAGCAACCAGTTTCACGCGCTTCACGATCAACGCGTGAAACTTGCACCCGGTCTCAAGGGAAATGCAGAAGGACGCCTGTCATGCTCGAGCTGTCACAACTCCTTCGAGCCACTCGACAGGACCACCCCACGAACAACCTGCGCCACCTGCCATGTGAAAGACGGCGCGCCAAACTGTACCTCATGCCACGTCCAGCACATCCTCGACAAGCGCCGCTGGAGCACCTCAATGCTCTAACCGCCACAGAAGCCACAAAAGATTAGCCACAAAAAGGCACATAAAGCACAAAAGTTTAAAGCAGAAGGCAACCTCATTTTGTGCTTTATGTGCCTTTTTGTGGCTAATCTTTTGTGGCTAACCTGCTGGCTTGTGGCAGGGGACGCAGTCGTTTGAGCCTGGCACTTTGCCTTTGAGCGTGGGCCGCGCGGCGATGGCTTTATCGTGGCACAAGTTGCAGTTCAGGTGATAAGCGATTTCGTTGTTTAGCTTCGTCGGCGCGGGTTTATCGGGATACTGGACTGCCGGCAGCGGTGCGCTGTCGTCACCCGCCTGAAGATGGCACGCGCGACAACTCTTCACCGGCTTCGCATCTGCCGCGGCGAGCGATTCGGTCGTCAACAGCACTGTCCGCTCGGAGGTTTTTAAGGGCGGCTTCAAACTCGCGGGCGGTTGGTCCGTATGGTGACACTCAACACAACTCAGCACGCTCTGCCCATCGGGACTGTACTTCTTGGTCGAGTGGTTCTCGTGATTGAAAGCCACTTCGGCATACTTGTCCGACTGGCTGTCTTTAGCAAGAGTGACTTCCTTCGGTTGCGTCTTGCTTTCCTTTTCCTGTGCAACCACAACCAGGGACACGAGCGCCAGCAGCAGAATGATTGTGTATTTCATCGCCTGAATCTTAGTTAGCCACTGCTAAGCCTGTCAATTTTTTTGTGGCGCGCTTTTGTTGATTACAAAGGCATCCGAAAAGTTGGACCGGAGTGACAGCGCTTGCAGTCTTTGAATGCCAGGTCGCCGCCAAACGATCTCTTGCCATTGTGACAGGTGAGACACGTCGTCCGGCGCGTCGTGACGAAGTGCTCGGCCGCCGTGGGCGAGCTCACCTGACGCGTCTGCGGCGCGCCGGCGGTTAGTTTGTGACAGTCAGCACACGCGAGCCGTTCTCGGGCGTCGTGGTCCGTGTGACGGAACGCGTATCGATAGGAGCGCGCGTTGGTGCTCGTCGATCGATAGGCTTTCTGATCGTGGCAAACTCCGCACGATGCGATCTCGCGACCTGCACTCGATTTACTCGAAGGTGTGTGGCACGTGTAGCAGTTGTTATGGGCGGCAAGGTTCGCGGGAATCGACAATCCGGCGCCGCGATTGAGCGGTGCATTGTGACAGCCCGCACAGCCTCGCTGCGGGCGCGCGGCTCCGGTGTTGTGCTGAGCGTGATCGAACTTCACGTTGAATGGTTCGTTGAAGCTCGCTGGGAAATTCTTCAGAGGCGGATTGTTACTGCTGATGTCGGTGTGACAGATCACACACATAGGCACCTGCGGTGTCGTGAACTGACCGCGATGGCAATCAGTACACGCTTTATGACCGGGAAAGCGTGGCGTCGCTGAATTATCGGTGCGCTCGTGACAGGAGTTGCAGGCAAGGGAACTGTGACGCTGGCTGTTGTGAAGAAATTTTGAGTAATCGAGCTGCGGCCCTTGAGCCAAAGCCGTTTGGAAAAAAAATACTCCCGCAAAGGCGCAAAGGCGCAAAGCCTGCCGGGCTCCAAGCGAAACGCCTTTGCGTCTTTGCGCCTTTGCGGGAGAAATCTGCGTTTTCATTTCATGTCCTTGCGTTTGAACGGTGGGAACTCCGCGATCGCGAAATGACTCGCGGGCGGATCGAGGTTGCCAACGCTCGGAGCGTGACAATAGTCACAGGTGAAGGTGCGGTTCTTCTTGAGCGCCACCAGCTCACTGTTCAGATCCTCTCGAAGACCAACCTTATTGTGACATTCAGTACACGCGGTTATCGGCACATCTGGTTTTAGTCCACGCGATGACGCGGATTTAGTGATGTTGATGTGGCAGGTCGCACACTCCCGTACATGTTTTTTATCCGCAATACCGCCGCCTTCGTGGACGAATTTCGCTGAGATTCTTGCAGGCGCGTCCGCGGGCGTGTAGGGCGTCGCAAGTTTATGACAGCCGTTGCAGTTGTCCGCGACTGGTTGCTGAGATTTCCAGTGACAGTTAAAGCACGACGCATGTTCCGCCGGAACAGCTTTGAACGTCGCACTGCGTTGACCGTGACAGACAGTGCAGTTGTAGTAATTCTGCGGCGCAGCATGCGAGAACCGCAGCATCGCAATCACGTCCTGGTGCTTATCGTGCGGAAACTCGATCTCGAATTGCAGCTTCGAAGCCGGATTCCTGAAAGCATATCGCGCATCATCACGCGGCGAGGTCTTCGAATGACAGACCGAACAGATCTGCGGCCGCGCGCCGCGGAAGAACTGCGGGCGATGACAACTCACGCACGCATCATGACTCGGAAAATCATTGATATCCGGAAACGATATCTTGTGACACGTATTACACGCCGCTCGATGCTTTGGGGTAGCGTGAGAAAACTTCGAATAATCAATTTGAGCCGCAGATAAACGCGGATAGACGCAGATCAAGCACAGAATAAGTAATGTTTTAATCTGCGTCATCTGCGTCAATCTGCGGCACAAACCGGGATCGGCTTCTCAATCCCGACGCACTTCGAAATGGAATACGGCTTTTCAGTCGCGAGATCTTCGGGCCTGATCGTCACCTGGCAGTTCCACGTCACCAGCTTCTGTCCAAGCTCGGTTGGTATCAGGTTTGATAAAACGTAAGTTCCCGGTCCAAGGCCGGTGAAGTAAGCAGTACCGTTACGATCTGTCATGACCGATTGGACTGACGATGCTTGCTTCAGCAATTCCTGGATAACACGCTGCCGGTCGCGATAGAAACCGTCGCGCAGGTCAGGTGGCACGTTGGTCGTCAACCACCGCAACGCCGTTTCTTCATTACGGTATTCCTTCTGGCTCGCCGCAAACGCGCTCGCGAATTCAGGTACCGCTTTGGGTCCAGTGACAAGATCCTTTTCGACGCTGCGACAATAGACTGATTCGCAATCGCCTTCCTTCAGCCAGTCGATCAACGCCGGGCTTGCCCCCAGCTTTTGGTAATAACAATCGCGGCTGGTGAGGGCCTGGCGCTCGATCGCGTCGATGAGCGCGCGGTTCTGTTCGAGAGTTCCCGGAATGAGAAAAAAGCGCTTGCGTTGGAGAGCACGCAATTTCTCGGCGCCGTCTAACTTCACTCGCGCGTTCAGGCGCAGCACGCACGTTTGTCTTGCGGACGGCTCTTGGGCCATTGCAACGACCACCATCAATAGCAGCACAAATATGACGAGTTTCATAGATTGGGACTGCGCGGAAACTTCAGAAACGGCAGACGCACGCCGCGCACGAAGATCTGGTCCGAACGAATCGCCGCCGGGGGCGAAACACCATTCGCGCCCGCAGCGCCAATCAAATCGTCCTGGTCCACGCCATCGCCGCTGATGCCGATCGCGCCTACCAGAACACCATTTTTATATAGCGGCACGCTGCCGGGAAAGATCTGAATGCCGTTTGGCAGCGACGGAATCGACGTACACGGCACCGGTGGACCGACTACCGACGCCAGGAAATTAGTGCGACTGATATCAAGTTGCAGGCCGACGTTGAATGGGCTCCAGTTGCTGATCGCGGTGCTGAATGGGCCAGGGGCAGTATCGTTTATACCATCAGGAAAAAACGGGCGATGAAGAAAGCCGGTCGCGCGATCGGTGAAAGCAAACGCGCCGTCGAATCGCAGTCCGTCAGCCTGTGCGCGGTCTACGTAAGATCCAAAACCGGCGGCGCGCAGAGCAGTAGCGGCACTGGCGCCCGAGAAGAATGCTGCTGTCCGGGCCTTTTGGACCGCGACGTCAAAACCAAAGATGGGCGCATCCTGTTGGCGAAAAACTCCGAGTACTACGCCCGCGGTGTCCACGACCGCAATCGTTACGCGCGCGTTGCTCCCGAGCGGTTGCCTGATCGCTGCGCGCGTGATGTTCCCCTGTTGCGCCGCGCGCGCGATGATCGCTCCCACGTCGCTGGCTGTTAGCGCGTTACTCGACGGCGTCGTGCCGGCAATGAAAGGAAAGAAACGTGGATCAACTTCGCCGGCAATCCCTCCGACGACCTGCGGCACAAACTGAGAAGCAGGCGCTGCTGAGATGATCGCGCCCGTGATGCTTGCGGTAGTCGTTGGCGCCGGCGGATTCGTGACGTTTGTAAACGGGAGCCTGATGCCGTCGACGAGTATGTTGTCGCCGCGAATCAGCGCCGGGGCTTCAAAGCCACGAATGCCCGAGGCGGCGATCAACTCCTCGAACGGTTGATCGTTGTCGGCCGGATCGCGATCTACCGTGTAAAGTCCATCGCCTTCAATGCCGATTCCACCGGCAGGCAGACCGTTCTTGTAGATCGGCAAGCCGCCCGGATCCGCCGAAAGACCGAGCCGCGCCGAAGGCTTCTTGATGTCGCTGCAGGGCAGAGAAGAGAACTGGACGCCGTAGAGTGGGCCGCCGGAACGGAAGCTGATGCCGGGCGGAAAGTGTTCCTGAATGATGAAGCCTGCGGTGCGCGTGGAAAACGCGTTGCCACTTGTGCTGAAGAACGCGGCTGTTGAGGCTTTTGCTGTTGCTGCATCTGCGGCAGGCGCGATCACGCCTTCCAGGCCTTGACCAGCAGTGCCGACGCTGCGAATCATCGTCGTAGCGGGCGCGCCCGGCATCGCAAAGAAGCCGAGAATATTTCCTTCGCGATCCGTAACTACGATCGTTACGGCTTTGCCGAGAGACGTTGCTGCCGAAGCCGCCTGCTGAAGGATTGTTTGCACGTCGCTTGAAGCCAAGTTGGTGGCTGTTACAAGTGATTCCGGGTTGGGCAGGCCGGGTGTGGGTATCGCATTTACGTCGTCGGGTGGCCCACCGCCAACTTCTCCGATACCGACGCGTACTCGATTACTCGCGACGCCGCGATACTTGATCCGCACCAACACGTCGCCGGTTGCGGGCAGGTTGTCGGGAACACGGATGACCACGGATGAAACCCACGGATTGTCGGGTACAGGTCCAACATACTCGACCATTATTGGATAGAGTGTGTGTTGCGCGTCTTCGGCGTCGGCGGTCAGTGTTTCGCCAGGTGGCAGCGCGAGCTTCATTGCGAAGAGCATGATGCGAGTGCTAGTCCTGAAGGGTTCGCGAGTGTGCGTGACGGAGTCGAAAGCGATGGCGCGAGTTGAGTCGGGTTGACTGACGAGCACTGGAGATGTTTGTTGCGCGTTGGCCTTGATGGCCGCGAGGAGAAACGCGAAGAAGATCGTTCGTCGCAACATCGGCGCACAATGTATCACAGATTTTTTCTGCCGAATCCGTGAAATCTGTGATAAAAACCGACGAACGTGATCGGGCGCCCCCTGCAAACAACGGCTTTCATCCTACTGGTTGTCGCGAGTTGCCTGGCACAGGGCCCTGGTCGTGTTAAAGGCGTTATCCGATCCGCAACAGGCGCGGCGGTACCCAACGTTGCCGTCATCATCACTAATCAGGTCACACGAAAAATCACACGCGTTACCACGAATGCGGATGGTGATTACTCGGTCAAACTGCCGGCAGGAGCGTATCGTCTCACGCTGGACCAGCCGCATGTCGCGGTTTTCGACAAAGACAAAAACTACGGTGACTTCGCGATCGTGCGCGGCGACACGCTCGAAAACGTCGTCATCGAACCAGGCAAAGAAATCGTCGTCGATATCGCGATCGCGCCGCCGCCGGCGGGTGCAGCGCCGCCGCCGCAACGCCGCGAGACTCCGGATCGCTGGCGCATCGTCTTTCCGGAGTACGATCGTTACGGCGATCGCGGCGCGCGTGGGCGCGACATCCCGTTCAAGCGAGGCCGCTGGTGGGATCCGTACAACCAGAACGTTCTCAAAGGCGATTACCCGATCAAGGGTGACAAACTGTTCATGATTCTGACGGCGGTCAGCTCCACAGGCGTCGAACAGCGGCGCGCGCCGACGCCGTCTGGTGTCAGTAGTGTGGATCCGCAGAGCGCTGAGTTTTTTGGCCGCCCGGAAGAGTTTGCCGCTGCCGAGACTGTGCAATTTAGCTTCGAGCTGTTTCACGGCGACACGACTTTCAAGCCGCGCGATTGGGCGATCAAGTTCTCACCGACGTTCAGCGTGCCAAACTATTTGAATGCGCGCGAGAATGGCGTAGTCAATATCGACGTCCGACGCGGTACGAATCGCACTGACTGGCACGTCTCGCTCGAAGAGGCATTTGGTGAGGTAAAGCTCGCCGACATCAACGCTAATTACGATTTTGTTTCGCTGCGTGCCGGTATTCAGCCGTTTGTTTCCGACTTTCGCGGGTTTATTTTTTCCGATAACAATCTCGGCGCGCGCGTGTTTGGCGCTTTTGACAACAATCGCTATCAGTTCAACGGCGCGTACTTCTCGATGCTGGAGAAGGACACAAACAGCGGTTTGAATCGCTTCGACACGCGCCACCAGAACGTTTATATCGCCAATATCTTCCGCCAGGACTTCATTCGCAAGGGCTACACGATCCAGGGAAGTTTTCATTACAACGACGATCGGCGCAGCGTTGAATTCGATCGCAACGGGTTTCTGGTGCGGCCGGCGTTGATTGGAGACGTCCGCCCACACGCGATCAAGGTTGGCTATCTGGGGTTTAGCGGTGACGGGCACCTCGGGCGGCTCAATCTTTCACACTCTTACTACTTCGCGTTTGGTCACGATGAGCGCAACCAGATCGCTGCGCGACGAGTGCAGGTGCGGTCGAACCTCGCTGCGCTCGAGGCTTCAGTCGATCGCGACTATCTGCGATTCAAGGGCTCGTTCTTCTGGGCACAGGGCGACGGCAACCCGACCGACGAACGCGCCTCGGGCTTCGATGCGATCTTTGACGATCCGAATTTTGTTGGCGGGCAGTTTTCGTTTTGGGTTAGAAATGGGATTCGCCTGACGCAGACCGGGGTGGGCTTGGTCCAACCGAACAGCCTGTTGCCGAGCTTGCGGAGCAGCAAGATTCAGGGCCAGGCAAATTTTGTGAATCCCGGGATCTTTATTTACAACGCTGGTGTGGACGTTGAGGTCACGCAGCGTATCAAGGCTGTAGTCAATGTGAACTATCTGCGGTTTCACCGGACCGAACCGCTGGAGTTGTTGCTGTTTCAAAATCGGATTCGCCACGACATCGGTTTCGATTACAGTCTTGGCGTGGCGTACCGGCCGTTTCTGATCAACAACTTCACGCTCACATTCGGCGCAAACGCGTTACAGACCGGTCGTGGCTTCCGAGACATCTTCACCGACGCCTCGCGCAACTGCCCACCGGGCGTCGAAGATTTTTGTCAGCCCAATGTGATCAGTCCAAAGAAAGCGTTGTATTCGTTATTCGGACAGATGAAGCTAGTTTTTTAGTTCAGCTTTGTGAAAAGGAGAAAACATGAGTCCTCACCTCAATGAGCTCACGTATGAAATTATCGGAGCCGCCATCGAAGTACATCGAATGCTCGGCCCCGGGTTGCTCGAATCTTCTTACCGCGAATGTCTTTGTCGAGAACTATCGCTGCGGGGTATTGGTTTTAAACGAGAACATGGATTGCCCCTGAAATACAAAGGTATTCAATTAGAGTGTGGTTACAGAATCGACATCTTGGTTGCCGATCTTGTCGTTGTGGAAATCAAAGCCGTGGAGAAGGTAGCTCCTGTGCATGAAGCGCAATTGCTTACTTATCTCCGTCTCGGTTGCTGGAAGGTAGGGTTATTAATCAACTTCAATGTCGTGGTTTTGAAGGAAGGGATACATCGGCGAATACTTTGATTAGTCTCTGTGCAATCTCTGCGTTCTCTGTGTCTCTGTGGTCAACAGGAACATGAGATACAACAACCACGGAGACACAGAGAACGCAGAGGTTGCACAGAGAAGAAGGATGACTCGAGTAGTTGCTAGTTTGATCGGTTGTGCTGTCGTCGCGGCTATGATCGCGGCGTGGCCGACTTCTGCGTCGAATCAGACAGTGCAGGTTGAGGGGTGTGTGTCGTGTCATGGGTTGATTGAGCCGATGCATAAGTATGGGACGACGGAGACACTCGAGAAGCTCAAGGATGGGAAGGATGCGGTGGGGCTGAGCTGTACCGCGTGTCATGGAGGGAATCCGGTGGCGCGGACCAAAGAGGAGGCGCATGTGAGGCCGATGTTTCCGCGCGAGTGGCGCCGCAACGGAAACTACAGCGGCGCAAATCCCGAACGGTCCAACACGCTGCTGGCGCGCGAGAGTTGGGAGTTTGTGCGTTTCATCAATCCGGGCGATCTGCGCGTCGCCGGAAAAACCTGTTCGGGATCTACGTGTCACGACCTCGAGTCGAAGAACGTCGCGCGCAGCATGATGACGCATGGCGCGATGCTCTGGGGCGCGGCGCTCTATAACAACGGCAGCTTTCACTTGAAAGACCCGCGCTTTGGCGAAAGCTACAGCGAATCGGGCGCGCCGCAAACACTACTCCAAGAGAGCACTGAAGAGCAGCGACGCCTCAAAGGCTTTCTGAGCCTGCTCGATCCGATTCCGCGTTGGGAGATCTCGCAACCCGGAAACGTGCTGCGCGTGTTCGAGCGCGGCGGCAAGCGACGACTCGAAGTCGGCCTGCCTGACAAAGAAGAAGATCCGGGCAAGCCTGACAAGGGGCTCAGCGCCCGCGGTTTTGGCACTGCGAACCGCACCGATCCCGTTTTCCTCGGACTACAGAAGACACGCCTGCTCGATCCGACGTTGAATTTTCTCGGCACGAACGATCATCCCGGCGACTATCGTTCTTCAGGCTGTTCCGCGTGTCACGTCATTTACGCGAACGATCGCGATCCGCTGCACTCTGCGTTTTACAACCAGGCCGGAAATCTCGGACGCTCGCAAACCGCCGACACCAGCATCACAAAAAACGAATCGGGTCATCCCATCAAGCACCAGTTCACGAGCCAGATTCCGACGTCGCAGTGCATGGTGTGTCACATGCATCCGGGAACGAATATGGTCGCCACGTATCTCGGCGTGACGTGGTGGGACAACGAAAGCGACGGCGCGAAGATGTACCCGGCGAAGCAACATAATCCGAGCCAGGACGAAGAGCAGGCAAAGCTCGATCGCAATCCTGAAGCGGCCAGTTTGCGCGGGTTGTGGTCCGACTTCGACTTTTTGAAAGACACTGGCACGCCGTCGTTCAATGCGCTACTGCGTAACACGCAGTTCGCGGATTTTCACGGTCATGGCTGGATGTTTCGCAAAGTCTTCAAACGCGATTGCAAGGGAAACCTGCTCGACGCGGAAGGCAACATCGTCTCTCCTGACGATCCGGCGAAGTTCAGCAAGGCGGTGCATCTCAACGATATTCATCTCGAACGCGGGATGCACTGTGTCGATTGCCATTTCCGGCAGGACTCGCACGGCGACGGAAATCTCTACAACGAGCCGCGCGCCGCGATCGAGATCGCGTGCGAAGACTGTCACGGCACGATCCGGCAGAAGGCGTCGCTGTTTACTTCAGGCCCGGCGGCTGCGCTTGTCACTGGCGCAGCCGCTGAACGTCGCAAATCGGCTAACCAACCGTTGGCCGGCCAGGACCTGACGCGCATTCGCGTGCGCGACGCCGAAGGTGCGCGCATTCCGCTGTTCCAGCGTGTCACGCGCGATCGCAAACGAAAAGACGAAAAGGGCATCGACGTCGATCTGAAGGCCGGCGACATCATGCAAAACTCGATGGTCGTGCCCGGACGATGGTGGCGTGTGCCACAGACGCTCGATACCGTCACGGTTGGAAGTCGTGACTACAACGAGCAGTCTCGATACGCGAAGACCATCCGCAAAGACAACGTCACGTGGGGCGAAGTCCCCGCCGATAGCAACCAACTGGCCCATCGCGACACGGACATGACGTGTGTCTCGTGTCATTCGTCGTGGGTGACGAGTTGTTTCGGCTGTCATCTCTCGATGCAGGCGAACCGCAAGATGCCGAACCGTCATAACGAAGGCGGCGATACGCGCAACTTCACGCAGTACAACTACCAGGTTCTGCGCGACGATATTTTCATGCTCGGTCGCGATGGCACGGTGACGGGCAATCGCGTCGCGCCCGTGCGCTCTTCGTCGGCAATCCTCGTGAGCTCGCAGAACCAGAATCGCGAGTGGATTTATTCGCAGCAGCAAACAACTTCCGCCGAAGGTTTTGCGGGACAGACGTTCAATACACACGTGCCACACACAGTGCGCTCGAAGGAAACAAAGACGTGCAGCGACTGCCACGTTTCCGAGAAGAACGACAACAACGCCTGGCTGGCGCAGCTTTTGTTACAGGGAACAAACTTCGTCAACTTCATGGGTCGCTACGTCTACATCGCTGCGGATGATGCATTGGAAGTTGTCGTGGCCACTGAACGAGACGAACCGCAGGCGGTGATGGGCAGTACGCTCCAGAAGATCGCGTACCCGGCGAACTACGAAAAGTTTGTGCGTGGCGGCAGCGAGTTGAAGACGTTTTACGAGCACGTAGGCAATCCGCGCGTGTTGCAGGTGCAGTTGCGCGGTGAGTATGCGTACGTGGCGGCGGGCGAGGGTGGATTGCGCGTTTACGACGTCGCGCAGATCGATCAGAAAGGGTTCTCGGAGCGGATTGTGACGGCGCCGGTGTCGCGCTTTGGACAGAAGTTTTGGGTGAAGTCAAGGTATGCGACAGCAGTCGCCGCGCCGACGACCCTTGCGGTCGATCCGGCGCGCACGAAGTTTCCGGTCAACGAAGAGCGGAACATTCATCCGCTGTACGGCTATCTCTACTTTGTCGATAAGTACGAGGGGTTGATAGTTGTGAATGCGGCGACGCTGCTCGATGGCGACCCGCTAAACAACTATTTGAAGCGCGCGGTCACCTTCAATCCCAACGGCGCGCTCAACGACGCGAACAACATCACGATCGCCGGGAATTACGCTTACATCACGACCGCGCAGGGTCTCGCGGTCGTCAGCATCGATGATCCTCTAAATCCGCGGCTGGTGAAACAGATCGATCTGAAACATCCGCGCGCGGTGGCGATTCAGTTTCGCTATGGGTTCGTGGTCGATGAAAGCGGGTTGAAAGTCATCGATGTGACGATGCCGGAGCAGGCGCGGATTGTTGACGGCGCTTTCGTCTCGCTGACCGGTGCGCACGATGTTTATGTCGCTCGCACCTATGCTTACGTAGCCAACGGTAAGGAGGGAATCGCAATCATCGACGTGGAACGACCCGAGTCTCCGCGGCTCGATCAAACGTTCAACGCCGGGGGCAAGCTGAACGACGTGCATCAGGTGAAGGTGGCGATGACGAATGCGAGTCTGTTTGCATATGTCGCTGATGGCAAGAACGGAATGCGTATCTTGCAACTAACGTCACCGGAAACGATGCCCGAGTATGCCGGCTTCAGCCCGAGACCGCGCCCGGTGCTGATAGCGACGTTCAAGACCAAAGGCGAAGCGCTCGCGATTTCAAAACCGCTGGATCGCGATCGCGCGGTTGATGAGAGTGGGAACCAGGTATCGGTATTTGGGAGGCGCGGTGCACGCCCATTCACGTACGACGAGATGTTGCGGATGCTGCGCACCGACGACGGCCGAGGCGACTGGTTCCGGGTACGCAGATAACCACAGATTTAAAATCCGGATTTTAATCCGCCTCATCCGCGTTCCCTAAGTCGAATAACGACGCTTGTGCCGCCGCTCTCCGACGCGCCGCCTTGGCCAGCGCACTGTCTCCTGCAAACACATCCAGCTCGTAACGCTCGAGTCGCGTCAGCACGTCGCGCGCAATGGCCAGCACTGCCGGAGGTAAACCCGCGAGACGCGCGACTTCGATGCCGTATGACTTAGAGGCGCGACCGCGTTCCAGTCGATGCAGAAATACGACTTCGCCTTCACGCTCAGTGGCAGTGATCTGATAATTCTGCGCGCCGGGTAGACGCTCGGCGAGTTCTGTTAGCTCGTGGTAGTGCGTCGCGAAGAGCGTCTTGGCAGCGTGATCTGCTGAGTTGTGCAGGTACTCGGCAACAGCCCACGCGATCGAGAGACCGTCGAACGTCGCGGTGCCGCGTCCGATTTCGTCGAGCAGCACGAGCGAGCGCGGCGTGGCGCTGTGCAGGATTGCCGCTGTCTCAGTCATCTCGACCATGAATGTCGAACGACCGCGCGTGAGATCGTCTGACGCGCCCACCCTGGTCCAGATGCGATCAAGTAACGGCAGGCGCGCGCGTTCCGCAGGAACGAAGCAACCGGTTTGCGCGAGAATGCAGATGATCGCTGTCTGGCGCAGCACCGTGCTTTTGCCACCCATGTTCGGTCCGGTGATGATTAAGAGCCGGTCGGTGGAGTTGTTGAGATAGATGCTGTTTGGCACGAAAGGTTCGTCGATGAATGCCTCGATCACCGGGTGGCGTCCCTGGATGATCTCGAGCTCGTCGCCGTCGTGCAGCACTGGTCGCGCGTAACGATGCCGCGCGGACGTTTCAGCAAACGCGGCGAGCACGTCGAGCGCAGCCAATGCACGCGCCGTCATTTGAATGCGCTTAGTTTCGACGGCGATCTGGCGGCAGACGTCCGTGAATAGTTCCGTCTCCAACTGCACGATGCGTTCGTCAGCGCCGAGCACTTTCTTTTCCCAGTCGCGCAATTCGGGTGTTGTGTAGCGTTCGGCATTGGCGAGTGTTTGGCGGCGTTCGTATTCGATGGGCACGCGCGCGGCGTTCGCTTTCGAGACTTCGATGAAATATCCAAA
>JADMIO010838942.1_pt1 | contig 31177 bp, 28 predicted proteins | sample 8958161 | NCBI WGS metagenome assembly JADMIO01 (sample SAMN16585339, study PRJNA669376) | soil metagenome | isolation source: Crop rotation soil | place: USA: Cullars Rotation, Alabama | collected 2011 | reverse complement strand
CTTTCCCGCGGTGCGCCGTGCCCCGTGCGCTTGGATTCGCAGGCTTCGACCTATCGGGACATCGAGCCCCAGTCGTCGATTGTGCCCGGGTGGCTGCAGAAAGACGCACCTCGCACACGCATCGCGCACGGCGCATTGGCGCACCGCGCACGGACGCGATCAGTCCAGGTACTTGATGAACACCACCTCGTTGCGTTTCTCGTTGTAGAGCAGCTCGTCGACGCTGGCGCGCACCGTCAGCAGCCCGAAGCCGCCCGGGCGCATGCCTTTCTCCTCGCGCACCAGCACATGCGTGATCGGATCGCCCGCGGGCTGGCCGACCGCCGAGTGCGGCAGGTCGTCGATGTCGAAGCCGGGCCCGGGATCGGAAATCCGGTACATCACCAGACGCTTGGCGCGCAGGTAGGAAATCCGGACCTTGTGCTTCGGGTCGAGCTTGCCGCCCCACTCGATCGCGTTGAGCAGAAGCTCGCGCAGCGCGTAGGTGATCTTGTCGCGGAGATCCGGGGCCAGGTCGGCATCGAGCTTGGCGGTGACGCTCTGGATCCGATCGGCGGCCTCGCGCGTGCACGGCACCAGCAGCTCGACCCAGTCGGGCCGCGACGAGACGACTTCGATCCGCGTCGCCTCGCGGTTGGCGAGCGCGTCCTTGACGGCGTCGCGGACGACGTCCATCGCCGGATCGCTGTCCGCCGGTCCGGCGCCGATGTTCGAGACGTCGAGCTGATCGGCGACTACCGATCGCAGCGCTTCGGCCCGGGTCTGGATGGCGCCGAGCTCCGCCTTCGCGGCGGCGCCGGGGCGGCTCTTCAGGGCGCGGGCCGCGGCGTCACTGATCTCGTCGAGCGGCGTGCTGAGTTGATCGAAAAGATCCTCGAGGAACGCACGTTTCGTCGCCGCGGCTTTCTCGGCGCCGCGCTTCGCCATCGCCAGCTCCTCGACCAGATCCCGCATCGTCTCTTCGGTGGCCTTGCGTTCGGTGATGTCGCGCGCGGTGGCGTAGACCGTCTGATGGTCGGGCAGCGGCGTCGCCGCCCAGAGCAGCCAGCGCAGCGTGCCGTCCTTGTGAACGTAGCGATTCTCGAAGTAGACGAGCTTCTCGCCGGTGCTGAGCCCGGCCGCGGCCGCGATCGTCGCCGCGCGGTCCTCGGGGTGGACGAACTCCATGTACGGCCGCGCCAGCAGTTCGTCGGGCGTGTAGCCGAGCTGCGCCTGCCAGGCCGGATTGACGCGCTTGAAGTAGCCGTCGAAGCCGGCGACGCACAGCAGGTCCTGCGACAGGTTGAAGAAGCGATCGAGCTCGTCCTGGGCGCGGTGGCGATCGATGAACATGCCGATCTGATTGCCGACCGATGTCAGCGTCGCCAGCAGATCCTGATCGGGCTCGCGGATCTCGCGGCTGAAGAACTCCATCACGCTGAGGACCTCGCCGCGCAGCGTCACCGGAAAGCCGAGCGCCGCGTGCAGGCCTTCGCGCGCCGCGATCGGTCCGCGCGGGAAGTTGTGGTCGTGGGCGACGTCGGGGATCCACACCGGCGCCGCCTGCGCCCAGACGCGCCCGGGCAGACCGACGCCGCGCGCGAACGTCGCGGCGCGGCTGGCGGCATCGAATTCGGGGAACTGGAGCGCCGGCGGATTCCAGATGCGCGCGCAGCGAAGCGCGCTGCCGTCGCGGTCGATCACCCAGAGCGCGCCATGCTCCCAGCCGAGCGAGTCGCAGATGGCTTCGAGGATTTTGGGCGCGGCTTCGTCGATGCTGGCGGCATCGAGCAGCGCGCGAGCGGCGACGTGCTCAGCCGTCAGGTGGCGCTTGGAAGCGTCGGCCACGGGGCATTATAGGGCCGTGCGCGGTGCGCCGGTGCGCCGGTGCGACGGTGCGTGTGCGGCGTGCGTCTCTCTGCGGGGCTCGAGGGGTTTACTAGTATCTGGGCCCAAAAGTCCCCGACCGGTCGCCCCGGAGAGAAGAGCACCGTGCACGCGCACCGTGCACAGGCACTGGCGCACGGTCGCACCGGCGCACCGCCGCACGGCTCCTCGGATACTGTTCTCCCGTGCGCCGCCTGTGGCCCTGGCCAGTGGTCATCGTCTTGTTCGTGTGGACGCTGACGACTCATGGCAAATACTCGGACTCCGGCGACGAGCCCCACTACCTGATGATCGCGGAGAGCCTGATCGCCGACCGCGACTTCGATCTCGAGAACAACTACGGCGGGGGCAGCGCGAAGTGGTTCGGCGCCGACGGGCTCGAGCATGGTCCGCACGCGCTGCGGACCCGACAGGGCGCGCTGTGGTCGGTCCATGACTTCGGCCTGCCGGTGCTGCTGCTGCCGGTCTACGCGGCGGCGACGCGCGTGTCGTCGCTGATGCCGGACACCTGGCTCGCGCGGATGAAGCAGACGCGCGGGCTGTTCGCCTACTCGCTCGTCAGTGTGACGATGACGGTTGCGACCGCGCTGGCGGCGGCGCTGCTGATCCGCGGCCTCGAACGGCGCACCTCACCCGGTCTGGCGCGCGCGGTCGGCATCGCGGTGGCGCTGTCGCCGCCGGTGGTCTCGCACAGCTTTCTCGTGTTTCCGGAAACGCCGGCGCTGTGGGCGACGTGCGCGGCGATCTGGCTCGTCTGTCTGCGCGTCGACGAGCTGACGCGCGCGCGCGTGCTCGCGGTGATTGTCGCCATCGGCCTGACGCCGTGGCTGCATCGCAAATACTCGCTTTACAGCCTGGCGCTCATCGTCTGGATCGTCTACGTCCATCGCGACTGGTTCCGCGCCCAGGCACGTGGCTGGCTCGCCGCGGTTGCAGTCGCGAGCGTGTTGCCGCAGATCGCGCTGCACGCCGTCACGCTCTGGGCGTGGGGACATCTGGGTGGACCGCAGATGCTCGACAGCCTGCCGTTCACGCCGTCGCTGATGCTGCGCGGCGCGCTTGGGCTGCTGTTCGATCGCGAGCGAGGTCTCGTCGGCTATGCGCCGATCTATCTGCTCGCGCCGGCGTGTTTCGCGCTGGCGTGGCGCGAGCATCGCGCCGCCGCGGCCGTCGCCGCGGCGCTGTTCGTGCCGATGGCCGCCTACGCGAACTGGGGCGCCGGGTTCTCGCCGGCGGCGCGCTACATCGTGCCGCTGATGCCGCTGTTCGCGTTCCCAGCCGCGCGCGCCCTGCAGAGCGCCGCGTTTCGTCGCTGGGCGTGGCCGGTCGTCGCCTTCCAGGCCGCGATCAGCGCGGTGATCTGGCAGTTTCCTCGAACCATGTGGCCGAAGGAGCTCGGCACCAATCAGGCGCTCGACAAGATTCCGATCCTCGGCCCGGCGTGGTCAGGCTTCCTGCCGTCGCTCTACACGAACGATCCGACCTGGCGGGGGCTCATCCCGGTCGTCGTCATTGCGGCGCTGACGGTGGTCATAGTTCGGTACGTAGGCACGCGGGGGACGGGGACATAGATCTGTGCTTTAGTTCGGTGTGCTACGTGCGTTTGTGCTCGCAGCACCGCAGCACATAGCACTCCGAACCCGAGCACAGATCTATTTCCCTATTCACGAAGTGCGACCAGGGGATCGATCCTGGATGCGCGCCGCACCGGCCCAATCGCGGCGGCCAACGCGACCGCGATCATCGTGACCACCGCGATCGCGATGACGCCGGCGCTCTGAGGCGTCACGCCGTAGAGCAGATCGCCCAGCGCTCTCGTCGTCATCGCAACCATGACCACGCCGACGACGATGCCGCCGGCGGCGAGCAGGAGCGTCTCGCGAATCGCGCGCCGCATGACGTGCCCCGGCGTCGCGCCCAGGGCGAGCCGGACGCCGATGTCGTGGGTTTGACGGGCGACCGAATACGCCAGCACCCCGTAGACGCCGATCGCCGTAAGCAGCAGCGCGACGGCGCCGAAGAGCAGGGAGACGCGCGCGAAGTGCTGTTCGCGGCCGTAAGTCGTCGCCGCCTGATCGGCTTGCGAGCGGACGTTGGTCAGCCGCAAGTCGGCGCCAGATGCATCGACCGCGGCGCGGAGCTGGCCGATCACCGCCGTCGGATCGCCGGCGGTGCGAACGAGAAACTGACCCGACGCGGGCGCCGACGCCGCCTGGAACAGCGCCGGCAACGGCGCTTCGCGCACGTTCATGTAGCGCGCGTCGGCGACGATGCCGACGACCTCGAGCCAGCTTCCGGCATCCAGCTCCGGCGCCGTCGTGTCCTTGCTGACGCCAACGCGTTCGCCGACGGCCCGGCCGCCAAAGAATCGCCGCGCCAGCGTTTCGTTGACGACAGCGACGTTGCGGCCGGCATCGTCTTTCGTCAGCGCCCGGCCCGCGACCATGCGCATGCCCGCGGTCGCGAAGAAATTTGGCGACACGGCTTCGTAGAACACGGTGCGATCTTCGTCGCCGCCGCGGGCGAGGCCGGGTACCGATAGAAACGGCATCGCCCGGTCGCCGTTGAGCAACGAGACGTCCGAGAAGGCGACCGATGTCACGGCGGCAATACGACCGATCTGGTCGAGCGCCGCCTGCAGCTTCGCCTGATGGGCTGCGCGATCGGCGACGCTCTTTGAGACGCCGCGCCCGCGAAGCCCAAACGACAGCAGGTGATCGACGTCAACGCCGAGGTCGGCGGTCCGCAGATTCGTCAGCGTGCGAGCGAACAGCCCGGCCGTCACCGTGAGCAAGAGCGCCAGCGCAATCTGCCCGACGATCAGGCCGCGACCGAGAATCGGCCGGCGGCCCGCGAGTGGCCGGCTATCCTTGATGGCCGCATGCGGTCGCGCACTCGAGGCGCGCCACGCCGGCGCGAACGCGACGAGGACGCCGGCGGCCGTCGAAGCGGCCAGCGTGAATGCGAGCACACGCAGGTCGAGCCTGGGCTCGAGGACGAACCGCGGATTGACGACGCTGAGCCAGGCGAGCAGCAGGTCCTTGCTCCACACCGCGAGCGCCAGGCCTGCCGCGCCGCCGGCGATCGCGACCACCACGCTCTCGACGACGAGCTGGCGAATCAGCGTGCCGCGACCGGCGCCGAGCGACAGCCGGATCGCGGCTTCACGCTGTCGTGCTTCGCTGCGCGCGTAGAGAAGAGTGGCGACATTCGCGCAGACGATCAGCAGCAGCACGCCGGTGACGGCGGCGAGGATGCCGACCGTGCGCGTCATCTCCCGGCGCGACACCGAAACGCCGTGCGCGCCGGGCGACACCGTCAGTTCCGGACGCGCGTTTACGGCCTCGCCGGCGGCGCGTTTCGTGCCGGCCCAGCCGTCGCGCGCGCTCGTGAGAAACACCGGCTGCAGTTCACTGAGCACGCGCTCGGGCGTCGCGCCGGCGCGCGTCCGCGCCATCAACCGCAGACCCCAAATCCAATACTCGGACAACATCCGGGTGACGTTCTTCGGACCGGCGCCCGAAAGCATTGCCGCAGCCTGGATCGGCAGCGAGACGTCTGGCGCCGAGCCAAGATCCTGCGTACCGGCAAACCCTGCGGCGGTCACGCCGACAATCACCGGCTGCAGGTCGCCGACCGCGATCGTCCGGCCGATCACCTGCGGATCTCGCCCGTAGCGCCGATCCCAGAAGCGATGGCTGATCACGGCCACCAGCGGCGCGCCGTTGCGATCGTCATCCGTCACGAGCACCCGCCCGACTTCCGGCGGCACGCCGAGCATCGTGAAGTAATTCCCCGACACCAACTGCGCGCTGTCGGCGCTGTCGCCGTCGTCCCCGATCGGGAACGCACCGGAGAACGCCACGACGCCGGAAATCGTCTCGTGCTCTTCCTGAAAGCGTTGCAAGGTGAGGTACGAGAAGCCCGTGCTCGTGCTCTCGCCGGTGATCGGATCGACGAGCGCGCCGGTCTGAATCGTGATCGGCGGAAACGGCCGGCCGGTCTTCCATCCGAACAGGACCAGTTCCTCCGGTGCGCGTACCGGCAGCGGCCGCAACAGCACTTCATCGGCGACGCTGAACAGCGCCGTGGTTGCGCCGATTCCGATCGCGAAAAGCGCGATGGCGAGCGCGCTGAATCCCGGGTGCCGGCGCAGCGAGCGGACGGCGAACCGCAGGTCACGCGCGGTGTCGACGAAGACGCGTTCCCAGCCGCTGGCGCGGACGCGATCCCGGGTCGCGAGCGCGCCGCCCATCTCGACGAGTGCCGCGCGGCGGGCGTCCTCGGGCGTCAGGCCGCGCCGCTCGTGCTCGGCCGCGGCGTCACTGATGAATTGCTGAATTTCGGCGTCGATCTCAGCGCTGACGCGATCGCGTCGAAACATCGCCCGGAGCCCGCGAAGCCAGGCACGCATCTCAGGCCTCCATCAGCCGCGCCATCGCGGCGCTGCGTCGCGCCCAGTCGGCGGCCTCGTGGTCCAGCGCCCTCCGTCCCTTGGCCGTCAGGCGATAGAACTTGCCCCTGCGGTTGTTGTCGGTGACGCGCCAGTCGGCGTCGAGCAGACCGGCACGCTCCAGCCGCTGGAATGCGACCAGCAGCGACCCAGGGTTCACCTTGAAGACCCCCTCGCTGACCTGTTCAATCCGCCGCGAGATGCCGAAGCCGTGCATCGGCTCGAGGCTGACGGACTTCAGGATCAGCAGGTCGAGGGTGCCCTGGATGAGGTCGGGTTTGGGTGTCTTCATCTTGATCGTCAAGATGAGACGATGGCGGCGGCGATTTGGTTCGCCGGCGGCTCAGCAATTCATCAGGCTTTGCTCACGACACCCGCAAACGGCCCTGCCATGCTCGCTGATGGAGGGCATCATGGCGGGGATTCGCGTCGCGGTGTTGTGCGCAATCATTCAGGTCGCGGGGGCCGGCGGCGCGCTCGCCCAGGTGCCACAAGCCTCGGCCGGGGCGACCGTGTTCGTGACGCCGACTGACGACGGTCCCGAGTTGAAGGGCCGCCTGGTCGAGTTTGGACCGCAGACCTTGACCCTGCTGGCCAACGGCCAGCGGACCACGCTGCCGATGAATCGAGTGCAGCGCATCGACCTCCACGGTGACCCGTTGAAGAACGGGGCCATCATCGGCGCAGCGGTCTACGCCGGAATGGGACTGCTGATGGTGGGCTCGGTCTCAGAACAGTTGGAGGCCCGGATGGTCGTGCCGATGGTGCTGATTCAAGGCGGCGTCGGCGCTTTGATCGGCGCCGGCATTGACGCCCTGCACCGAGGACGAACGCCGCTGTATCGTCGGACCGCGTCGTTGGCAGTCGCGTCCTTGCGAAAGGGCGTCGCGGTCGGGCTGTCGATTCGCTTCTGAGCGGTTTCCTCGACGCTCTACGTCCACTTCGCCGCGCTCTTCGAGCGCTGCGCGAAGCGCGCGAGAGAAAACGCCGGCTCCGTCGGCGCGTCGTCGAGAATGGCGCCGGCAAGCGCCTCGCCGATCACCGGCCCCATCTTGAAGCCGTGACCGGAGCCGCCGCCGGCGATCCAGACGTTGGACGCCGCCGGATGACGATCGAGGATGTAGTCCGAGTCCGGCGTCGCTTCGTACTGGCAGACCTCCGTGCCCGTCAGCGGCGCGCGCGCGAGTTCGGGAAACCGCCGCTTGAGAAACGCCCGGGCGCGGCGCAAACCATCGGGCAACACGGTGCGTTCGCCGCTGGTCGGGTCGAGACGCGGTCCGGCCGTGTCGTCGGAAATCTTGAAACCGCGATTCGCATTGCCGGGGATGCCGTAGAAGAGCCGGTCGCCGACTTCGAGCCAGATCGGGAGTTCACCTTCGGCGTAACGCGGATCGCCGGCGGGCGTGCCGAAGTAATAGACGTCCTGCCGCGTCGGCGTGATCTTCCGGCCGATGACGTCGGGAAACAGCGCGCCCAGCCACGGGCCGCACGCGAACACGAACGCGTCGGCTTCCAGCGGCGCGATGCCGGCGACGCGCACGTTCGCCAGTCGTCCGCCGCGCGGCCGGATGGGCCCGGTCACTGCTGCCTGCGCATAGCCGCCGCCCTCGGCGACAAAGCGGGCGACGACGTCCTCACAGGCGCGGCGAGCGAGGAGATAGCCGGCCTCGGGTTCGAAGAGCACGGATCGAATGCCGCTGAAATTGATCTGCGGATAGCGCCGCCGCGCGTCCTTCGGCGCCAGCCATTCGATCGCCTGGCCGTCGGCTTCGAGCGCCGCCGCTGATGTCCTGGCGAAGCTGTCGTCCGTGCCGGACATCCAGATCGCACCGGTCTTGCGATAGAAGCCGGTGTCGAACCGCGCGTCGTGCTCGCGCCACTTGGCGAGCGCGCGCCGGGCCATCGCGGTGTAGATCGACCGCGACCCGTAGGTCGCGCGGATGATGCGAGTTTCGCCGCCGGAACTGGCGCGGGCGTGACCGGGCCCCCAGGCGTCGAGCAACGTCACGTTCGCGCCGCGCCGGACGAGTTCGAGTGCGGTCCACCCGCCGAACGCGCCGGCGCCGATGACGATGATTTTCACGGGCATGAGAATACGATATGGGGACTGTGAACATCGTACTGGCCGCTGCGATCCTGGTCGGCGCGAGTAGTCAGGCGCCGGGCAGCCTGCCCGCTGACGCCGTGATTCCACAAGCTGATGCGTTGACCCACTTGAGCAAACGCGTCGAGCCTGAGTATCCGCCGCTCGCGGAGGTCGCCCAAGTCGCCGGGACCATTCAGCTCGATGTTCGCATCGCACCTGACGGAAGAGTCGCGCAGGTCAACGTCTTCAAAGGTATTCCCATGCTCAACGACGCCGCGATTGCCGCGGTCCGTCGATGGACGTTCGTGCCCTTCACGATGAACGGTCAGCCGGCGACGGTTCGCACAATTCTCGATGTGACCGTCGGCGGCAGCCGAGCGCCGCGGCCTCATCCGCAATCTCGTTCGTTCGCCGACGCGGCGCTGCGATGCCAGGCTCTGGTCGATCAACAAAAGGTTCGCGAGGCGATCGCTGAGTGCCCGTCATCGATTTCCCTGGTCGAGACGATGGGTAAGGGAGCGCTCAAGGAGCGAGCGATTGCCGGACGCCTCAACGGGACGGCGCTGATGCTGGCGGACCGGCCCGCCGAGGCCCTCCCTCTGTTCGAGGAGGTGGTCAACGCGCTGCGCAACGGCTATCAGGCCTCACCGAGCGAAGAGCTTGGCCTCGCGTACCTGGACGTCGGCAGAGCCGCGCGACGCGCGGGGAATGCCAAGCGTGCCGAAGAGTCTCTCGGTCGCGCGGAGAAGGAACTCGCAGGTGTTCGCGACAGTCTTGCCGGCTACTCGCCGGATCCATCCTGGCGACAGCCGTTCGAAGAGGCGCAAGCTCGCCGCAACAACGCGTACGCGGAAACGCTGACGCAGTTGATCGAAGTTCTGAAGGCCGCCGGCAACGCAAGAGACGCAGCCAAGATGCAGTCGCGGCTCGATGCGTTGTTGAAATCGCGACGCTAGACGGCGCACACGCCGGCTCGGTGCGCCAGCGGATGTCCGCGCACAGCAGTCCAGATTGGTGCGGCAATTGCGGCCAGCGTGGTTGCCCCTGCGTCAGAACACGCACGCCCTGTCCCCCGGAGGTTTGACCATGATTTCCACTAAACCCGCGACGCGCGCGCTGCTCGTGTCGGTGCTTCTGACTGGTTCGACTCTGCTGGCGGCCCAATCGACCGCCCCGTCGCAGGCGCCGCAACGGACGCCGGCACCGCCCGCTGCTCAGCGTGAAGATCAGCGTCTGCCGGTTCGCCGCGTCGTGCTCTACAAGAGCGGCGTCGGCTACTTCGAGCACCTCGGCAAAGTGCGCGGCAGCCAGAACGTCACCATCGACTTCACCAGCGGTCAACTCAACGACGTGCTCAAGTCGCTGACGACGCTGGACCTCGGCGGCGGGCGGGTGACCAACGTCAACTACAACTCGACCGCGGCACTCGAGCGGCGGCTGGCGGGTCTGCGGATTCCGCTGGGCCAGCAGGCGACGCGCGGGCAGCTGCTCAACGCCCTGCGCGGCACCCGCGTGGAGGTCGGCGGCGCGGCCACGCGCGTCGTCGGACGACTGCTGAGCGTCGAGCGCGTCGAGCGGCGGCGAGACGCCAGCACATCGACGACCGTCGACGCCGTGACGCTGGTCACCGACGGCGGCGACGTCCAGCAGATCGCGCTCGACCCCGGCGTCACCGTGCGCATCGTCGAACCTGGACTGAACCAGGAAGTCGGGCAGTATCTGGCACTGGTGGCCTCCGAGCGCGATCAGGATCTGCGTCAGCTCACGCTTGCGACCACGGGGGCCGGCGAGCGCGATCTGTTCGTCAGCTACATCAGCGAAGTGCCGGTGTGGAAAGCGACCTACCGGCTCGTGCTGCCGGCGGCCGCCGACGCGCGCAAGCCGCTGCTGCAGGGCTGGGCGATCGTCGACAACACCGTCGGCGCCGACTGGAACGACGTCGAGTTGTCGCTCGTGGCCGGCGCGCCGCAGTCGTTCGTGCAGGACATCTCGCGGCCGTACTACGTGCAGCGGCCGGTGGTGCCGCTGCCCGAGCGCGTGTCGACGATGCCGCAGACGCATCAGGGCGCGCTGACGACGTTGGGCGAAGGGCTCGCGCAACAGACGCAGACGGCGGCTGGTCGCGGCGGCGGGAGCGGGAGCGGTCGTGGCGTCGGCGCGCCTCCGCCGCCGGCGGCGGAGATGCCGAACCGGCCGCCGGACTATCGCAACTTTGACAGCTTCGAAGCGGTCGACGCGCGCGTCAATGCGGCGCGCGCCGCGATGCAGAGCGAGGCGAGCGCGGCGCAGGTCGGCGATCTCTTCGAGTACAAGCTCAAGGAGCGGGTGACGCTGAAGAAGAACCAGTCCGCGTTGGTGCCGATCCTCGCCGGCGAGGTGACCGCCGACAAGGTGTCGGTCTGGAACGTGGCGTCAGGGGGCCGGCCGCTGCGCGCGGTGTGGGTGACCAACACCACCGGGCTCACCCTCGACGGCGGGACGTTCTCGATCGTCGAGGGCAATGCGTTTGCAGGCGAGGGCTTGATCGAGCCGGTGAAGTCCGGCGAGCGCCGCTTGCTCTCGTATGCGCTCGATCTCGGCGTGCGGGTGTCGACGACAGCCGAGACCAAGCCGATGCCGGTGACGAAAGTGACGGTCGCGCGAGGTGTGCTGGTCCAGACGGTCGAAGCGCGCCAGTCGCGGACGTACACGGCGAGGAACGAGGACAGCGACGCGCGCACGCTGGTGATCGAGCATCCGGCCCGGATCGGCTGGACGCTGGGCGGCACCGTCAAACCGGAAGAGTCCACGGCCGCGTGGCACCGCTTCAGGGTGACGGTTCCGTCGAAGTCATCGGCGACGCTGACGGTCGAGGAGTCGCAGCCGGTGGTGTCGCAGGTCTCGATCTCGGATATCGATCCCGACCGCATCACCGTGCTCGTTCGCGACCAGGCGATCTCCTCGCAGCTCGAAACGGCGCTGCGCGAAGTGGTGCGCCGCAAGACCGATCTCAACCGGCTGACCGAGCTGCGCCGCCAGCTCGAGCTGGAAGATTCGCGCATCAACACCGATCAGAACAGGCTGCGCGAGAACATGAAGGCGCTCAAAGGCAGCGCCGAAGAAAAGGCGCTGCTGCAGCGCTACGTCAAGCAACTGGACGACCAGGAGAACCGGCTCGAGGCGCTGCGGAAGGAAATCGCGACCCTTCAGGAGCAAATCGCGAAAGCCGATGCGGATCTGGCGGCGTTCATCCTGACGATCGCGGGCTGAGTGAAAAGCACGCGCCAAGAGCAGATCACCATGAAGCGATCACGAAGAGCGAGAGTTCTTCCTTGCTTGGGAAGAGCGTCATGTCTTCATGGTTAAACTCTCGTGACTGGCGCATTTCTCAGTTCGTCATCCTGTTTCTTGATGTTCAGGATCCGGCCAGCCGGATAGCTGGATCTCGTCGTGACTCTGGCTGCTATCTCTTGGCGCGCTGACGCTGGCGCGCCAATTGCGGATCTGCGAACTGCCCCTGTGGCTGAGCTCCTGGTTCCCCGGGAGAATCGCCATGACTGTCGCCAAGGCCGCGACGTCCGCGCTGCTGACGTCGCTGCTCCTCACGTTCTCGCCCTCGACGCACGCACAGCGAGCGCGTCGCGCTCCTGCTTCGTGACAAGGTGCTCTCGCCCGAGCTCCATTCGGCGCTCCGTGAAGTCCTCCGCCGCAAGACCGCCATCGCGCAGCTGAACGCGCAAGGCGAGGCGCGCGAGAAGGCAGAGTCGCAAATCGACCGCGATCAGGAACGGCTGCGCGAGAACATGCAGGCGCTGAAGGGCAGCGTCGAAGAGCGCGCGCTATTGCAGCGCTACGTCAAACAGCTGAACGATCAGGAAAACAGACTCGAGGCGTTGCGGAAGGAGATCGCGGCGCTGGAGGATCAGATCGCGAAAGCCGAGGCGGAGCTGGCGGCGTTCATCCTGGGGATTTCAGGCTAAGAGATGGTGCTGGGTGCTGAGCGCTAAGCCCTTCCAGCGAACTCGCGCGTCTCGGTGTGCACTTTAACGCGCTCGCCCTCCTTGATGAACAGCGGGACGCGGATCTCGAGGCCGGTCTCGACGATCGCGGCCTTGGTCACGCCGCCGCTGGCGGTGTCGCCGCGGACGCCGGGTTCGCACGACGTGATCGTCAGCTCGATGATCGGCGGGAACTGCAGCCCGATCGGCTTGCCGTTGTACTTCTGGATCTGCAGCTCGACGTTGTCGGCGAGCAGCTCCTTGTCGTCGCCGACCGACGCGTCGTTGAGCGTGACCTGCTCGTAGCTCGACTGATCCATGAAGTGGTAGCCGACGGCATCCGCGTAGAGGAACGTCGCCACCACCGATTCCAGGTCGGGTTCGCCGAACTTGTCGCCGGCCTTGAAGGTCTTGTCGAACACCGCTTTGGTCAGCAGGTTGCGCATCTTGACGCGGACCAGGGTCTGACCCCCGCGCGCGGTCGGGCGCGAGACCTCGACGTCGAGGCAGTTGTAGGGCGCGTTTTCGAACTCGAAAAACATCTTCCGCTTGATGTCGATTGCTTCAATCAGGCTGGCCACGAATTCATTCTATAGTGCACCGATGTCCGTACCGTCCTCCGTCACCCGCTACCGCTGGAACGACATGCCGAAGGAGCCGGTCAACGCGCTCCTGGAGCGCCGGCTGATCACCGGCACGCGCATGATGCTGGCCCACGTCTATCTGAAGAAAGGCTGCATCGTCCCGCTGCATTCGCACGACAACGAGCAGCTGACCTACATCCTCGAAGGCGCGCTGCGCTTCTGGATCGGCGACGAACAGGCCGAGCCGTTCGTGGTCAGCGCCGGCGAAGTGCTGGTGATCCCGCCCAACGTGCCGCACAAGGCCGAGGCCGTCGAAGACACGCTGGACGTCGACATCTTCTGCCCGCCGCGACAGGACTGGCTCCAGAAGACAGACGACTACTTGCGGAGGTAGTCTGTGCAATTGTTCGGAGTGCTATGTGCGGTTGTGCAATGCGAGCTGTTGACCCGGCTCAGCGCGCACACTCGCACCTAGCACACCGAACAATCGGCACAGACTACCTCTTGACGCCGTTCCCCGCCACGTACACCGCCGAGATGGTGCGAGTATTCCGGATGTCGGTTCGCGGATCGCGGTCGAGCACGACGATGTCGGCCCAGTGACCTGGCGCGAGCGTCCCGACGTCTTTCATCTTCAGGCCGCGCGCGGCGTCGCCGGTCGCCGACTTCAGCGCCTGCGCCGGCGTCAGGCCGGCCTGCACCATCATCTCCAGCTCGACGTGCTCGAAGTAGCCCTGGAAGCGCTCCGGAAACGGGCCGGTGTCTGTGCCCATGACGACCGTGATGCCCGCGTCGATGGCCTTCTTCAGATTGCGCTGCGCCAGCGGCAGTTGCCCCTTGTAGGTCTGCGCGCTCGCCGATTTCGCCATCGCCGCCTGTCGCGCCGGTTCCTTCAGCTGGGCCACGACCGCGGCGTCGGCCTCCTTCGTGAAGAACGGATCAGCGAAGAACGCCGGCGTGGACTCGTAGACGAACGTCGACAGTTCGCGCGTCAGCGTCGGGCAATAGGGCACGTCGCGCGCTTTCATCAGCGAGATGAACTCGGCGTCGATGTCCTTGTCGCGGACGCTGTGCGCGATCACGTCCACGCCCGCCTTCAGCAATCCCTTCGCGTCGTCGAGGTAGTAGATGTGCGCGGCGACCCGGAGGTTGTGCTTGTGCGCCTCGTCGATGACCGCGGTGTAGACCGCCGGCGTCATCTTCTGCGCGGCGCCGAGGTTGTCGTCGACGCGGATCTTGATGATGTCCGGCCTGGTGGCGGCGACCTTCGCGACCATCGCGCGCGCCGCCTCGGGCGTCGCGCCGGTGATGATGTCGCCGGCGAGGAAAATCCTGGCGCGGTCGAGCGCCGCCGACGACTGCGTCTCGCGGGCCTTGAACGCCGGCGCCTGTTCGCCGCCCAGACTCCAGACGCTGGTCACGCCGTAGCGCGCGAACACGCCGAGCTGCCGCAGCGTGTTGGCGTCGGTGTAGGCGCGCGGTTTCAGGCCGTCGATGTCCGACACGTGCGCGTGCGCGGTGATCATGCCGGGGATCAGGAACTTGCCGCGGACGTCCACGGTCCGGGCTTCGGCCGGCCGCGGTGTCTGACTGCCCGCACCCATCGACTCGATCCGTCCGTCACGAACGACGACGACGGCATTCGGGATCGCCGAGCCGGTGCCGTCGAGGACCGTGGCACCGGTGAAGACAGTGGCGGCGCTCTGCTGCGCGACCGCGCCGCCGCCAAAGATCAGCAAGAAAGCAGCCGTGAGTCCTGCGAATACCTTCATCTGGATTCCTTCACTGCAACCGGCCCCAAGAGCTATCACCATAAAGAAGGGCAAGAAGAGCGAGAAGACACTCCAAGAGATTTCTTGCTCTTCTTGTTTTTCTTTATGGTGAACTGCTCTTTTGCAAGCGCCCTTCACTCATCTCGCCGTTCTGCCCTTCGTCATGAGACTGACCACGATGCCCACCACGACGACCGCGACCGCGCCGACGACGTTATGCCAGAGAAACGCGATCTTGGTGTTGGCGAAGACCCAGTAGACCGAGCCCATGCCGGCGATCAGGCCGACGAACGCGCCGGTGCCGGTCGCGAACGGCACCGCGACCGCGAGGATGAAGACCCCGAGGATCGATCCGTAGAAGAACGAGCCGAAGCGGTTGACGACCTCGATCAGCGAGCCGAGTTCCGCGGCCCACACCGCCACCGCGCACGCGAACAGTCCCCAGACGCCGGTGATGATCTTCGACACCGTCAAGTAGTGCCGGTCGGTCGCGACCGGCGTCATCCAGCGTTTGTAGAAGTCGATCACCGTCGCGGTCGAGAGCGAATTCAATTCCCCGGCGATGGTGTCGGTGGCGGCAAGAATGATCGCCAGAATCAACAGGCCGACGAGTCCGACCGGAAGCTGAGTAAGGATGAAGTTGGGGATGATGTAGTTCACGTCCGAGAAGTTGCGGTCGTTCCCCGACTCCTTGACCAGCGCCGCCGCGCGGTTGCGCAGGCCCTGCAGCGCGGCGTCCCTTTCGCGCATCACCGCCTTGGCAGCGTCGACCGCCGCGGCGTCGCCGGCGTGCAGGGCCGTCGCCAGGCCGGTCGCGGCGTCACGACGCGCCTGATAGGCGGCGTCGTGTTCGTTCTTGAGCGCGGCGTACGCCGGCGCCGACGCGCTGGCCTCCATCCGCTCGTTGTGGACCTTGCTGAAGATCAGCGGCGGCGGATTGAACACGTAGAACGCGTAGACGAGGACGCCGAGCAGCAGGACGATCACCTGCAGCGGGATCTTCCAGTACGCGCTCATCAGCAGCGAGTGGCGCGCCTCGTCCACCGATCGCGCGGTCAAGTAGCGCTGCACCTGACTTTGATCGGTACCGAAGTACGACAGAAAGAGGAATAGCGCCGCAATCGTCCCCGACCAGAACGTGTATTGGTTGCTGAGGTCGAACGAGAAGTCGAAGGTCCGGAGCCGGCCGGTAGCGGCAGCGATGCTCAAGCCGTCGCCGACGCCGACGCCCGAGGGAAATCCGAGCACCGCCGCGATGATCACCGCGAACAGGCCGCCGACGATGAGCAGCATGATCTTGACGTCGGTCCAGGTGACCGCCTGCACGCCGCCGAACATCGTGTAGACGACCGCCGGCAGTGTGATCGCGAGCGCGGTCGCAGTCACGTTCCAGCCGAGCACCAGTGACAGCACCACCGCCGGCGCCGCAATCACCGCGCCGCAGGACATCCCGCGCGAGAGCAGGAACAGCAGGCTGGTCAGGCTGCGGGTCTTCGGATCGAAACGGCGTTCGAGATACTCGTAGGCGGTGTAGACGCCGGACTTGTAGAAGAACGGCACCAGCGTCACCGACAGGATGATCATCGCGATCGGCAGCGCGAAATAGTACTGAATGAAGCGGAAGCCGTCGGTGTAGCCCTGGCCGGTGGTGCCGATCATCGTGATCGCGCTGAGCTGCGTCGCCATCACCGAGATGCCGGCCGCCCACCACGGGATCGATCGCTTGGCGAGGAAATAGCCTTCGAGTTCGGTGCTGTCCTTGCTGCGCTTCAGGCCGTCGTAGATGATCCACGCGAAGAACACGAGCAGCACGGTCCAGTCGAGCCAGTGCATGTCAGCGCGCTCCGCCGGCGATCACGAAAAGTATTCCTGGAATGCGTAGAGCGCGGCCAGCGTGATCACCCAGATCACGACCACGCGGATGTAGCTGCGTTTGATGTTGGGGTCTTCAGCCGCGGCGGGACCGGCCACGACGAGATTCTATAACGCGGACCTTCCAAAGCATCCGGTCCGGAAGGATCTTGTGAAGGAGTTTGTAAGAGCCTGAAGGAGAAGCTCCTTCAATTCCTTCAACACCTTCAGAGATCCTTCCGGGCCGGTTTTTGATCTTGTCGGTTACTCTGCTGCCGCGCGTCGTAGCCGTAGACGTCCTGCTGAAAGTGCATCCCGCCGTCGTCGTCGACCCAGGTCGTGAAGTAGACGATGTGCACGGGAATCGCGGCCTTGAGCTTGACGTGCTGTTCTTCGCCGGCGTTCATCGCGGTGAGGATTTTGTCCTCGGGCCATTCCGCGTATCCACGCAGGATGTAGCTCGCCAGCTTCTCCGGCTCTTCGACGCGGACGCAGCCATGACTCAAGGCGCGACCCTGGCGCGAGAACAGCGAGTCGGCCGGCGTGTCGTGCAGGTAGACGTCGTACGGATTCGGAAACAGGAACTTCACGTGTCCAAGCGCGTTTTGCGCGCCCGGCTTCTGCCGCACCGACAGCTGCTTCAGGGCGTCGGCGTCGTTCCAGTCGACGTCGTCGGGATTGACGCGCTCGGCGCCTCGGCTCGAGACACGGAGGACCTCGATGTTGTTCTTCGCCAGGTAGTTGCGATCCTTCACCACCGACGGCGCGGTTTCGCCAGTGAGGATCGTGTCCGGGATGTTCCAGTACGGGCTGAACACCACCGTCTGCATGTCGCCGCTGAAGACCGGCGTCTCGTTGCCGACCTTGCCGACGACGACGCGGATGTCGAGGACGGGTTTGCCGTCTTCGCGCGCGATGACGTGGTAGCGCGGGATGTTGACGATGAGATGGCGCGCGCCGAGGTCGTCGGGCAACCACCGCCAGCGCTCGAGGTTGAGGCCGATCTGCGCGATGCGCTGGTCCACGGTGACGTTCATCGCCGCCGCCGTCGTCGCATCGACGACGCCGGTGGCCTTGAGGCCGTGATGCTCTTGAAACGCCCTCACGCCGGCGTCGACCGCGTCGTCGAACGCGGGTGATTTCGACGCGCCGGCCGTGTCGTCGAGAAAGCCGGCGGCGGCGAGCCGCTGGCGCAGCGGCAGCACCGCGGTGTTCGCCCGCCCTCGCGTCAGCACACGCGCGTCGACGTGCGGCCAGCCGCCGCGCTGCTGCACGCCGATCAGATCGACGAGCGCCTGTTGCAACTGCGCGTATTCCGGATGAACGGGACGCACCGCGTCGAGCCAGGCGTCGAAGTTGCCGCCGATCGCGCCTTCGAGCGCCTGTGCAAGATCGGGCGGCGTACGGCGCGCTTTCCAGCGCGCGTCGAGTCCGCCCGGCGACGTCCGGCCCACGGCGACATCGTGCGCGAGCGACAGCAGCGCCGTCGTCAGGCGGACGTCGAAGGCAGCGAGGGCGCGCCACCTGTCCTCGTCAGAATCCTTCTGATCCTTGGTCTCGGAGAGGCTGGCTCGCTCCGCGAGCAGGCCCGCGGCATCGTAGTCAGCCGGATCGAGCGCGTGGTTGCGCGCGACGTCGAGCGAGGCGATCGCCACGGCCGATCGTTTCGTGGGCTTCCTGGCGTCCACCCAGGCCGGCGCGCCGGCGCGTGCGTGGTAGAACTTCGTCGCCGTCGCCCAGACATCACGTGCGACGGTTCGCGGTGGCGCGGCGGCGAGCGTGCCGTTCATCACCGCGGCGATGCCGTCGAGGTCGCCGCGTTTCGTACAAGAGGACGCGGCTGACACACCAATCGCCGCCACGGCGATGGCCACGAGGATGGAACGTCGCATACCATCCGGATTGAGCAAAGACCATGCCGCATCCAGGAACGATCGCCGTCGCTTCGACTCCCGAGCAGATCCGCCGCTGCCACGCGGTCGCGCGCCAGTTGCGGCCACACCTCGACGAGGACGCGTTCGTCGCGCAAGTGGCGCGACAACAGGGCGAGGGCTATCAGCTGGCGTTCTTCGACGACGGCGGGGCAGTGCGCGGCGTCGCGGGTTTTCGGTATTTCGAAACGCTGTTCGCGGGGCCGATGATGTACGTCGACGATCTGGTCACCGACGAGCGCGAGCGATCGAAGGGCGTCGGCGGCGCGCTGCTGGACTGGCTAGCGGCGCAGGCGCGGGCGAGAGGGTGCGCGGAGTTGCATCTGGATTCTGGCGTCCAACGGTTCGACGCGCATCGGTTCTATTTCACGAAGCGTATGCACATCAGTTCGTATCATTTCAAGGTCAAGCTCTAGAGGAGGCCCTGGGAGTTGGGCCAGAGGCCTAGGGCTTTGGGCCTGATCTGGCTCTGACTTCTTCCGACGTCAGCCCGAACAGCGGCGGCGTCTCGACGCCGCAGAGCCGGAGCATCACGTAGATCTGCCCGCGATGATGTGCTTCGTGCTCGGCCATCGAGCGCAGCCATTTCCACGCCGCCAGCGTCGCGCCGCCGGGCGTCGTCACCGCGCGATCGAGATCGGCGTCGGTCAAGGTGCGCAGCGCGGCCATCGACTCATGATGGAGATCGCGTGCGAACGCGAGCACCGCGCTCTTGCCGTCGGCGAGTTCGGGTCCGTGCGACGAGTAGAGGCTGGGGCGGCCCATCGCGTTCTCGACGAACATCCAGCGTTCGGTGACGGCGAGATGGCGGATGAGATCGGCAAAGGTCATGACGCCGGCGCCCGGACTCCAGTCGATCCGGTTCGCGGGCACGAGGTCGGCGACTCGCAGCGTGCGCTGGCGGGCGTTGTCCCAGTAGCGGAGAAAGTCATCTAAACGGGACATTGGTTTGGGGTCAGGTCTTGAATTAACGTACGGCACGTCGGCGCTCGACGTGCCGTACGTTAATTCAAGACCTGACCCCCAAGCCATGTCTCTTTTCGAGGACGCAGCATCCCAGCTCGCCGACGCCCTTTCCGGCGATTTCCGACGCCAGGTCGTCGAACAGCTTGCCGCCGGCGCGGATTTTCGAACGTCGCTGACCCGTCTGCGCGACTCCATGCGCGCGCACGCGTTCAAGCTCGGCAAGAAGCGCGTCGACCTCGGCCCCGTCGTCCGCGCCCTCGATCAACAGACCCGCGCCGACGGCTTCCACGTCCTGCACGACTGGAACGGCCCCGCCAAGCGCGTCAACGACGACATGATCGTCGTCGACGTCCTGCACTACGTCATCGAAAAGGGCGGTCACGAGCAGAGCGATCCCGCGACGCTCGCGATCCTGCTCGACTACTACTTCACTTATGTCACCGGCCTGCTCGCGCTGCGCGCCTGGGACGACGGCGACCCGAACGCGAATCTCGATCGCGTCGACGATCTCGTCAACGCGATCCAAGGGCCGAACGGCAGCGGCCAGCGCTTCGTCGACGACGCCGCGACGCTGACGGTCATCGTCACCGCGCATTACGAACCCGACGATCCTGCCTACGATCGCCTGCTGACCAAAGTGCAGTCGCTCGACGCGACGCATCGCGCGCGCTCCGGCATCGTTCACGCCGCGACGATGGGCAATCACCTGCGCTTCGGGATGGCGGCGACCTACGGCGGCAGCCTCTCCGGCATGCGCGAGGACAACACCGTCGACTACCCGTGGCTTTGCTTCGCGCTGGCGTCGACAATGGCGGAGTACTCGCGCCTGGTCGAGAGCGGCGCGTCAGAAGACGCGCGCGCGCCGTACGTCGAGGCGATCCTCGGGGGTCTGACCCCGGACGCGCAAGCCTTTCTGACTGAACCAGTTACGGCGCTGGCTGCGCACCAGGGCGATCGCACGCAGCTCGTCGATCTCTTCCGCGCGCACCGCGACGCGTTTCTCGCCGACGCGGTGCGCCATCGCCCGATTGAAGAGCGGTTCACGCCGTTCGGTCTGATGTTCAACTTCTCGCACAACGTCTTGAAGGGACTCGTCGCCGACTCGCTGTTGTGGGGCGAAGCCGGCGGGCTCGGGTTCAACGATCTCCTCACCGCGTTGCCGCACGCGAGCGCGAAGAACTCCGGCCGCACGACGCTGGCCAAGACCTTGATGGGCTACGCGCGCAAGAACCCGGAGAAAGTCGCGGGTCGGCTGACGCCGGTCATCGTCTACGACGCCCAGGCCGGCCGGCGCGCGTTTGCGGCGGCGCAGCAGGCGATCGCGGGCAGCTGACGACACCTGGCACAAAGGCCGGGTCCGGAGGAGCACGAAGGAACTTGTAGGTGCATGAAGGAGCCGTCCTCTTTCCCGAGCTCGCTGTTCCTTCACGCTCCTTCAGATTCCTCCACAGATCCTTCCGGCCCCGTTTGGCACCGATGTTGGGTACTCAATGGGTAACATGACCCACGCCGCGCCCACCTCACGCTCGCACGCCGCCGACCATCCAATCAGCCGCAACATCGAGACCATCATGCGCATCGAAGACGAGGCGCATGCGCGGCGCAATCTGCTCGATCGCGTCGGCGACAGCATCTCCGGCGTGGCCGGCAGCGCCTGGTTTGTCCTCGTCCATGCGCTCTGGTTTGCCGGCTGGATCGCCGCCAATCACTGGATGGCCCAGCCGTTCGATCCGTTCCCGCACAGCTTTCTGACCTTCGTCGTCTCGCTCGAAGCCGTGTTTTTGTCGGGATTCATCATCAACAGCCAGCGTCACATCAAGCGGTTGTCCGACCAGCGCGCGCACGTGAATCTGCAGATCGATCTCCTCGCCGAGGCGGAGATGACGAAGGTGCTCCAGCACGTCGGCGCGATCGCCCGCAAGCTCGGCATCGAGGAGCTCGAGAACGATCGCGACACCCAGGCGTTGGCGTCAGAGACCGACATCGAACAGGTCGCGCGGGCCGTGCATGAGCGATCGGAGTGACATAGCTTCAAGATCAAGAACAGGCTCGGAAGGAGCGTGAAGGAATCTGAAGGACCGTGAAGGAGCTCCCTGCGTTTTGAAAACCCAAAGCCCCTTCATGCTCCTTCAAGATTCCTTCACGCTCCTTCCGAGCCGGCTTCTTGATCAGACAATCCCCACCACCTCGTGCGCGAACTCGACCAGATGCGTGTGCGGCGCGAGCAGCAAGCGCGGCTTCGGATGCGCGCCGGACCAGACGCCGATGTTCAGTCCGACGCCGGCGTTGTCGCCCGCCTGAAGATCGAGCGACGTGTCGCCGACGTTGGCGACGCGCGTTGGGTCGCCGATGCCCGTCAACGCCATGGCCCGGAAGATCAGATCCGGTGCCGGCCGGCCGCGCTCGACGTCGTCGCCGGTGACGACGACGTCGGCGAGCGAGGACCAGTGGAGGGCGCGGATGATCGTCTCGGTGAGGTCGCGATCGAAACCGGTGTTGAGCGCGATGCGGAAGCCGCGGGCCCGAAGCGTCTCGAGGGCGTTCTCGACGCCGGGCGCCGGCTTGAATTCACGCGCGGCGTCGTCGAGCTTGGCGCGGAACGTGTCGTAGATCTGTTCGGCCTCGGACAGCCGGGCCGGCGCGTGCGCGCGAAGGAGATCGCGGATGGCTTCACGCTTGTTCGCGCCGCGGACCCCGGCAATCTGCGCCGTCGTCACGGCCACGCCCGCCGCGGCCATCGTCTCCGCGAACGCGATCGGGATGCCGTCGCCGACGTCCACCGTCGTCCCCGCCATGTCGAAGACCACCAGCGCGATGCCGTCGCTCACGGTCATACACTATCTCTATCGTGGAGGCGTGATGCGCGTACGAGTGTCTGGCGTGGCGGTCATCTGTGCGTCACTCATCTTTCACGGCTGCGGCAGTTCGCCGGCATCGGCGCCCGCGCCGGCGCCAGCGAGTCCAGTACCATCAACGGCTGTGGCTGATCCGCACTCGTTTGCCAACGCCGGATTTCCGTCCATCGTCAGCGTCCAGCTCGATCTGACCGTGGACTTTGCGAAGAAAGCGCTGCGGGGGACGGCCCAGCTCAAGCTCGAAGGGATCGGCGGGGATCTCGTGCTCGACACCCGCGGGCTGACGATTCGGAGTGTCACCGAACAAGGCAAGCCGCTGCCGTTCAGTCTTGGCGAGACCAAGGGTGTGCTCGGCGCGCCGTTGACGATCGCGACGAAGGGCCACGCGGACTGCACCATCCTCATCGACTACGAGACCGCACCGGACGCCGCGGCCCTCCAGTGGCTGGCGCCGGCGCAGACGGCCGGCAAGAAGCTGCCGTTTCTGTTCACCCAGGGCCAGGCGATCCTCACGCGGACTTGGATTCCGACTCAGGACAGTCCGGGACGCAGGCAGAGGTACTCGGCCGCGATTCACGTGCCCGCCGGCATGCGCGCGGTGATGAGCGCCGAAGACGTTTCGAAGCCGAACGAACGCGACGCCGCGGGGCTGTCGGTCTATCGCTACAAGATGGACCGCGCGATTCCGCCGTATCTGATCGCGCTCGCGGTCGGCGACATTGCGTTCAAGCCGATCGGCGCGCGAACCGGTGTCTACGCCGAGCCATCGGTCGTCACGAGAGCCGCGGCGGAGTTCGTCGACGTCGATCGGATGATCGCTGCGGCCGAGAAGCTCTACGGCCCGTACCGATGGGGCCGTTACGATTTGCTGGTGCTGCCACCGTCGTTTCCGTTCGGCGGCATGGAGAATCCGACGCTGACGTTCGCGACGCCGACCGTGCTCGCCGGCGATCGCTCCCTGGTGTCGCTGGTCGCCCACGAGCTGGCGCATTCGTGGTCCGGCAACCTCGTCACCAACGCGACGTGGAACGACTTCTGGCTCAACGAGGGCTTCACGACCTACATCGAGTCCCGGATCATGGAAGAGCTGCGCGGCAAGCCCTACGCCGACATGCTGCGCCAGCTCGGCCGCCAGGGTCTCGCTCAGGCGATTGCCGACGCCGGCGGGCCGCAGGCGCCCGACACGCGGCTGCGGCTCGATCTCACCGGCCGCGATCCCGACGAAGGCACCACCGACATCGCCTACGAAAAGGGCGCGGCGTTCCTGCAGACGGTCGAGTCGGTGGTCGGCCGCGAGCGGCTCGACACCTGGCTGCGCGCGTATTTCGATCAGTTCGCGTTCCAGTCGATGACCGCGGACCGCATGGTCGCGTTCATGAACGAGAAACTGCTGCGGCCGGGGGAAGCGGAGAAGATCGACGTCATGGCCTGGATCGACGGCCCCGGATTGCCGGCCAATGCCCCGGTGATCAACGGCGAGCTCTTCGCCGCGGTCGACAGGCAGGTCGACGCCTGGAAGGGCGGTACCGCGCCGGCCTCGCTCGCCACCAAGGGCTGGAGTACGCAGGAGTGGCTGCACTTCCTGCAGAGCCTGCCGACGGCGGTCGACACCGCCAGGCTTGCCGCGCTCGATCAGGCGTTCGGCCTCACCCGATCAGGCAACAGTGAGATCGTCTGCGAATGGCTGCAGATCGCGATTCGCAACCGCTATGAGCCGGCATTCCCCGCGGTCGATCACTTCCTGATCTCGCAGGGCCGCCGGAAATACCTGCGGCCGATCTACGCGGAACTGGCCAAGACCGACTGGGGCATGAACATGGCGCGGGACATCTACAAACGCGCGCGCCCGACGTACCATTCGGTATCGTCGGGCGCGATCGATCAGATTGTGAAGTAAACCGACTACTTCTTGGTCGGAACTTTCAGCTCCGACAGCTTCGCGATCATGTCTTCGGCCGACGTCGCCGGGTTGACCTTCTTCTCGATGGCCGCGATCTTGCCGTCCTTGCCGATGTAGAACGTCCAGCGGTTGGCCGAGCCGCGCGCGTTGAGCACGCCATAGGCCGTCGCCGTCGCCTTGGTCGGATCGCTGAGCAGCGGGAAGTCGGCGTTCTCCGACTTCGCGAACGCCAGGTTGCCCTGCTCGCCCTCGAGCGGATCGACGCTGGCCATGAAGTACGCGACCTCGTACTTCTTGATCTTCTCGCCGTTGGCGGCGAGCGACTTGCACTCGACCGTGCAGCCCTGCGTGAACGCCTTCGGGAACCACGCGATGACCACGGCCTGCTTGCCGCGGTACTCCGACAGCTTGTGCGTCTTGCCGTCGGTGCCCGGCAGCGTGAAATCCGGCGCGGCGTCGCCGACGTTCAGCACGACTCCCGGCGTTGCGGCCGGCGCCGGCGTCTGCTGCGCCGCGATCCCGGCGGCGAACACCGCCACCAACCCCATCGTCATCAATGCTCTCATCATCGAACTCCTCATCTCACGCAAGGCTACTTCTTCGTCGCTTTCCACGAACCCGTCGCGCCGACCGACATCGTGCCGCTCATCGTCGTGCCGCTCACCTTGCCGGTGTACTTGGTCTTGCCGACGGTGAACATGATGTCTTCGCCGCGCATCTTCGCCTCGGAGATCGGCGCCGAGCCGAGCGTGCCCGAGAGTTTCTGGAACTCCTGCTTCAGCGTCAGGTCGCCGGCCGACGTGCCCCAGGTGCCTTCGACCTTCGCCGGCACGATCCAGAGCAGGGCGGTGCACCAGGTCGTGCAATCGCCACCCGCGGTCCCGGTCTCATCGGCGTCCCACTCCGCCATCGTGAAGGTGTTGGACACGATGCGCGTCCCCGGCTTCATTTCGAGAATCTTCGGACGCAGCCGAAGGTTGATGTCCGGGAGAAGAAACATAGTAATGACTTGCGCTTTGGAGAAATCGGTCTCGAACAAATCGGCCTTCACGAACGTCGCCCGATCGCTGACCTTGGCCTCGGCGGCGCGACGCTGCGCGAGCGCGACCATGTCCGGGTTGTACTCGACGCCCATCGCCCGCGCCCCTCGTTTGGCGGCGGTGATGACGGTGATGCCGTCGCCGGAACCGAGGTCCATCAGGAAGTCCTGAGGCGTCAACTTCGCGAGGTCGAGCATCTTGTCGACCGTGGCCTGCGGTGTCGGCACCCAGACGACGTCCTTGCCGGCCTGGCCGACTGACGGTTCGAACGGCTTTGGCTTTTGCGTGCTGCTGCCCGCCTGCGCGAGCAGTCCGACGCTGAGCGTCGCGACGCCTGCGGCCACGGCGGCTGACCGAATCCATACACGTGGTCTCATTGGCTCCCCCAAGCGGTCATCATGCCAGAGAGCAGTGCCTCGTGCCCAGTGCGCCGTGCCCGGTGCGGAAAATCTCTCCCGCGACACGTCGTTGCCACCGCGCTGCCACACCGCGATCGTCCAAACAAGAAGGAGGATCGTCATGAAAAGACGCACGATGGTGGTGGCGGTGGCGGCCGTGGCCGTGGCGGCCGGCGGCGGCTGGTATGGGGTCGCGCGCGACACCGCGCAGCCGCCCGACGTGCGCACCGCGGCGATCTCGCGCGGCGCGATTGTCCAGACCGTGAAGGCAACCGGAGCCGTCGACGCGATGCAGACCGTCACGATCGGCAGCCAGGTCTCGGGGGTCGTGTCGTGGCTCGGGGCCGACTTCAACTCGTCGGTCAAGAAAGGGCAGGTCATTGCCCGGCTCGACCCGTCCCTGCTCGCCGCGCAGGTCGAGCAGGCGCAGGCGAACCTGACCAAGGCGCGCGCCGACGCCCAGCAGCGCGCGATCGCCGTCAGGGACGCCGAGACGAAGTACTCGCGCGCCGAGCAGCTCGACGCCCGCCAGTTGCTCGCCCGCAGCGACCTCGACGACGCCAAGTCGACGCTCGACGTCGCGCGTTCGTCCGTGGCCGGCTCCGAGGCGCAGGTCGTGCAGGCACAGGCGGCGCTGAACCAGGCGCGCGTCAACCTCGCCCACGCGACCATCACCGCGCCGATCGACGGCATCGTCATCCAGCGCAGCGTCGACGTCGGCCAGACGGTCGCGGCAAGCCTGTCGTCGCCGACCATCTTTCTGATTGCCGCGGATCTCGCCGAAATGCGCGTCGCGGCGAGCGTCGACGAGAGCGACGTCAGCCGCGTGCGGGAAGGGCAGCCGGTGATCGTGACCGTCGATGCCTACCCGGGCGAACGTTTTCACGGCACCGTCGCTCAGGTCCGCTTGCAGGCGACGGTCGTGTCGAACGTCACCACCTACAGCGCCATCGTCGACTTGCCGAACCGGGACTTGAAGTTGAAACCGGGCATGACCGCGAACGTCGAGATCGAAACCGCGCGGCGCGACAGCGTGCTGCGCGTGCCGGCGGCGGCCCTTCGCTTCAAACCGACGGCGGAGATCTTCGCGGCGCTGAAGCAGCCGGATCCGTCGGCGAGTGGCGACGCGGTTCGCGTCCGCGCCGTGCGCACTGGTGCCGGCGATGCCGTTCGCGCGCCACAAGCCGCGTCCGCGCCGTCGACGCGCGCGCAGCTCTGGGTGATGAAGGACGGCGTTCTGCAGAGCCTGGCCGTGCGGGCCGGCCTCAGCGACGGCACGCTGACTGAACTCGTCGACGCGCCGCTCGAGGCCGGCGCGACCGTCGTCACCAGCGTCATCCTCGCGAACACTGCCCGGACCGCGGCGGCGCCGGCGACCAGCATGTTCAGCAGTCAGGGTGGCGGCCGCGGTCGGGGATTCTAGAAGCAGGTGAGAATGTCTGAATGCGCCCCGTTGTTTTCGGCGACCACGAGCCAGCGACGCTGAAACAGCTCGAGGATGTCGCCAGCCGCGCCGAGCGCGCCGCGCTGATGGCGGACGGTCATCTCGGCTACGTCATGCCGATCGGCGGCGTCGCCGCGTATCGCGAACAGGTCTCCGTGGCTGGCGTCGGCTTCGACATCGCCTGCGGCAACGCGGCCATTCGCACCGATCTTTCGCTCGATACTCCGGGCCTCGCCGGACGTTTCGGCCAGATCGCCGACGAGATCCAGGACGCCGTTTCCTTCGGCGTCGGCCGGAAGAATCAATCCGACGACGCGCCGGTCGATCACCCGCTCTTCAAGAGCGGCGCCTGGGACGTGCTGGCGCCGAAGCATCGCGGCAACCTGCGCGAGAAAGCGCGCTCGCAGCTCGGCACGGTCGGCAGCGGCAACCATTACGTCGACATCTTTGCCGACGAGACCGGCGCGATCTGGGTCGGCGTGCACTTCGGCAGCCGCGGTTTCGGCCACACAGTCGCGTCCGGTTTCATGGCGCTCGCGCAGGGCGAGCCGTGGGGGACGCGCGTGCAGTCGGAAGAGGCGCTGCTCAGTTTGCGCCGGCCGATTGGCCAGGACTACTGGGCGACGATGACGCTGGCCGGCGAATACGCGTACGCCGGTCGTGAGTGGGTGGCGCGCAAAGTCGTCAAGATCCTCGGCGGCCGCGAACTCGAACTCGTCCACAACCACCACAACTTCGCCTGGCGCGAAGATCACGGCGGGCAGTCGCTGATCGTCGTCCGCAAAGGCGCGACGCCGGCGTTCCCGGGCCAGAAGGGCTTCATCGGCGGCTCGATGGGCGACGACGCGGTGATCGTCCAGGGCGCGGTGTCGAACGACGCGAAGACGCGCGAACGGCAGCGTGACGCGTTGCATTCGACCGTGCACGGCGCCGGCCGTGTGATGTCGCGCACGGCCGCGGCCGGCAAGACCAACCGCCGCACCGGGCAGGTCATCAAGCCCGGCGCAATCTCGCCGGCGATGATGGAAAAGTGGGTCCGTGGCAAGGGCGTGATCCTGCGCGGCGGCGGCCTCGACGAAAGCCCGCACGTCTACCGGCGATTACCGGATGTGCTGGCGGCGCAGGGCCGGACGATCGACGTCCTGCACACGCTGCGTCCGTTGGTCGTCGTCATGGCAGGCGCGGACCTGTTCGATCCCTACAAGGACTGACTGACGCCGATCGGTGCGCCGCGCGACGTGCGCGGCTCGACCCGCATGTGCGCCATGCGCGGTGTGACGTGCCTGTGCACGGTGAGTTGTTTTCCCGACGTGGGGGCCATTGGACCGCCCCCCACCCGGTCCATTGGCCCCCAGGTGCCCGTCAGAGAGCCACCGAGCCCGGAGCCTGGGGGCCCGCGCGGGCCCGGAGCACCGGGCACGGCGCACGGGCAAGGCAGTTCACGCCATCTCAGGGCTGCTCAGACCGCCCTCAGGACGCGTCCCTGGCCGGCCGCCTATCCTCACCGGCATGCGAGGAGACGCCGCCATGACTTCGATCGCCAGGATCCGGATCGTGCTCGCGTGTGCCGCAATCGTCGTGTTCACGTCGATGGTCGTTGCGCGTGCGAAGGAGGCAAAGACCGCGCGCGTCGCCGCGGCGAGTGAGAACGCGGCCCGAGTGTCACCGCACACATCGCTGGCAGATTTCGCCGCCGCGGCGGAGCACTACTGGCGATAGAGCCGGGCGAGTTGCGTCGTTGCGCGGCGCGCACAGCGCCGCGCTCCGCTGCGCTACACTGCCTGACGTGTCGAAGCCAGGCGGGTGCCCGGGGTGCGGATATCCCGAGGGCCGTCAGAGTTGCCAGGATCTGTTCAACGACGTCGCGCTGCGGGTGCGCGCGCTGGCGTGGACCGACAGCATGAAGACCTGGCGGCTGATGCACGACGTCTATGACGTCCAGCACGAAGAGGAATTCTGCGGCCGCTGGAAAGGGCTGGTGATGCACCTCGGCGGGTTGTGCTGGGGGCTCGAATTCGGCGGCGCCGAGCCCGGCTATCGCGCGCTCGCGAAGTTGATCGAAGCCAATCCGTGGAAGGATCAGCCCTACCCGCCCGAACCCGGCATCCCGGCCTTCCGCGGCGCGATCACGGTGGGCGTGCTGAAAGATCTCAACGATCCTGAACGACTGATCGCCGGGGTCGATCGCTGGGCGCGGTCGGCGTGGCTGGCATACGCCGAGCTCCAGCCGGCGGCACGCGAGTGGATCAAAATGGCGGGCCTGAGATAGCGCGGCGACGGCACCGACGCGCATGTCGACCTCGCTGCGTTCGCTGAATCGTGCGCTGCTCTCTCGTCAGCTGCTGCTGAAGCGCGAGAAGCTCGCCGTCGTCGACGCAGTGGAGCGTCTGCTGGCCGTGCAGGCGCAGCTGGCGCGGCCGCCGTACGTCGCGCTGTGGACGCGGCTGCAGGGATTTCGCCGCGACGATCTGACTGCCGCGCTCATCAAACGCACGCTCGTCCGGGCGACGTCGATGCGCGGCACGATTCATCTCACCAGCGCCGCGGACTTCCTGCGGTTTCGCAGCACGCTGCAACCAGGACTCGACAAGGGCCTCGCGTCGATTCTCAAGGTCCGGATCGAAAACGCCGATCTCGACGCCGTCGTCGCCGCGGGCCGCGCGTTTTTCGACGCGCCGCACACCTTCGACGCGCTGCGCGATCACTTCCAGACGACGTTCCCGAAGCTCGACACCCGCGCGATCGCCTATTGCACGCGGTTGCGGATGCCCACCGTGCAGGTTCCGGTCGACAGCCCGTGGGGATTCCCCGGCCAGGCGGATTTCGTGGCCGCGGAGCGCTGGCTGAAGAAGAAGCCGTCGGCCAAAGCCGATGCCGCCGCGCTGGTGACCCGCTACCTGGCCGCATACGGCCCCGCCTCGGTCGCCGATGCGCAGGCCTGGCTCGGCCTGCCCGATCTGAAGCCGGTGTTCGTCGCGCTCGGAAAGAGCCTGACCACGAGTCCCGGCCTGAAGAAGGGCGATCTCTTCGATCTCCCGGACGCGCCGCGGCCGCCGGACGACACCCCGGCGCCGCTGCGCTTTCTCCCCGACTACGACAGCGCCATCGTCGCGCGCGCCGACGGCCGCATCGTCCCGATCGAGCATCGGAGCAAGGTCTTTCTCTCCGCGCTGCGGGTCGCACCGGTCGTGCTGGTCGACGGCTTCGCCGCCGCGACCTGGAAGATCGAGCGCAAGAAGGACGTCGCGACGCTGACGGTCGTGCCCTTCGCGAAGCTGACGTCGGCGGCAAGAGCGGAAATCGAGAAGGAAGGCGCGGCGCTCGTGAAGTTCGTCGAGCCGGGGGCGAAGGTCGTGGTCAAGACCTAGCTGGTGCTCTAGTGCGGAGTGCTAGGTGCTCTTGTGCTCCGCAGAGCGAGCCCTCTCGCAGCGCTGAGCCGAGCCTCTCGCGCGCTGAGCCGAGCATCTCGCAGCGCTAAGCCGAGCATCTCGCAGCGCTAAGCACAAGAGCACCTAGCACTCAGCACGAAAGCACAGATCCGACCGTCAAGACGCAAGACCCAAGACGCAAGACCCAAGACCCAAGACTCCAAGACTCAAGACCCCAGACTCCCAGCCTAGACGTCCAACCCTATCGACCGCATCAGCGGAATCGCGTTGCTCGTCTGCACGATGCCCGGCCGGAGCCGGTAGTCGAAGTGCAGGTGCCCATCGGCGAAGTGGTCCTGGAAATGAACGTTGGCGGCGCGCGGCGCGAGATTGGCGGCGATGTCGCCGAGCGCCAGGTCGTGGGTCGTCACCAGGCCGATGGCGCCCAGTCCGACCAGCCCGCGCATCAGCGCTTCGGCGCCGTGGCGGCGATCGTGCGAGTTGGTGCCGGCGAGGATCTCGTCGAGCAGGAACAGCACCTGGCCGCGTGACCCGGTGGCGAGATCGACGACCTGCTTCAGCCGCTGGATCTCGGCGAAGAACCGCGATCGTCCGTCCTGAAGCGAGTCCACTTTCCAGCACATTGGGATCCTAAGCTTAGAATTCCACGTGGACAAGTTGTCGCG